>Ga0098035_1001326_pt1 | contig 12053 bp, 16 predicted proteins | sample 3_EtaG_FD_75046 | JGI IMG/M metagenome (GOLD analysis project Ga0098035, IMG submission 75046) | Marine viral communities from the Subarctic Pacific Ocean - 3_ETSP_OMZ_AT15126 metaG | ecosystem: Environmental > Aquatic > Marine > Oceanic | place: Pacific Ocean | collected 2015-01-07
GAGCTCCTCACGAGCATCTTCCTCAGCTTCAATCTCATCAATCATATTGAGAACATCTTCATCAGACATTTCCTCACCAATCCAACCCATAAGTTCAATATCCATATTATCCTTTAATTTCAATTCGGTTAGTGTTTTCATAATCAATCTCTTTTCTCATTTTCTACCTATATTATCTCAAATCCTGGGAGAAGTGTCAAGTCTTTTCTTTTTTATTTCCTGACATCATATTCAGGATATTCATAGTAGAATGAATTCTTTCTCAACTTCTGAGATTTCTTAGTCCACCGACAGCCACACTCACAATGTCCTTCTAGTTCAAAACCTCTTCTATGTACCAGATAGGATTTTCTGGATTTAATATCTTGTCGATGAACCTTTCCATCTTTCCGAATTCTCATCGGTTCTTTCCAGAAAGAATCAAGGTAGTCATATCCCCAATCAACATTCAGACCTTCTTCACCATATCTCTTTGGAAAATGTGAATCGGCCACACTTCTGAGTTGAGATGCAAACCTTTCCCCATGTTCCTCAGAAGCCTCTCTGAGAATTACCATAGGACTTTCAACCTCAAAGTCATAATCTTCATCGTAATGGTAGTATTCCAACTCAGGATCAGTCGCGTGTCTCATACGATCAACATATTCAATTTTTTCCATAATGTTCCTTTCGATAGGATTGAAGAAAAGCGTTTAATGTGTTTCGTTAAATGTATAATTTTCTCTCTCTGAGCGGTCGTGATACTCCCCCACCCCTCACTGACGGAGGGGGCTCCGATCATCAAAATTCTTTCTCTCTCAACTCACATATACTATTATCTTAAATCCTGGGAGAAATGTCAAGTCTTTTTTTCAATGCTTGTATAACTTCATCAACGGTAATAGTATTGATACCATCTTTTTGGCAACAATCATCATTGGGATTGGTTTCTGGTCGATCTATACAAGGAGCACAACCTCTAGGATTGTGCCAAATATTAATATTGTGATCATAACCAAATACATTTGCGCTACTTGAACCAAAAAGAGTAATTCCACTTTTATTGATCAATTTACTTATATGATTCACCCAAGAATCTACTACTATAAAAGTATCTACTATACCAAGTAAAGCAATAACTTGCCGTACTGTTGTTTTACTACGAATGTCAATAAAATTTGGGGTCTTTTTTGTAGTGGGAATTTTATGATCAAGCCAATCACCACCTCCATCACTTTTCATCAAATTCAAATCCGTTCCATGAATACCTCCCCGAACAACACCCACTTGAACAAAAACAATTTCTGGACACCTTTGAATTAATTCATTCCAAAAAGGGGCAGCTAATGCTCTACCATATGGAGGTCTTCCCAACCAACTAGTATGAATCAATACAATAGGTTTTTTAGTATTGGGAAGTAGGCTTTTAGCATAAGATTTTTCTTCCGTTGTTATATTAAAATTTGGTTGTTTATATTTAAATGAATCAAGTCCGAAAAGTCTGGCTTGATGTTCCATCATATGTTTAGAGGAAAATGCTGTAGCATAAGTGTGTCCGGGGTCGGAATTTATAATACGAGTATAATCACAAACGTAAACATTATATAAAACCCTTGTTTGCATATTTGGCTCTGGATACACATATTTACCATCCCACCTTCCCAAAAAATTGTCAATAGGAACAACTCCCTTTAGTAGTTCAATCCTATCATGAGCTGATATACAGTCCAATTGTTTAGGTTTTTTTTCTTCTACATATTGATTTATAACGGGGATTGTTTGCATTAAATCTCCCAATCGCCCGTTCATAATCAATAATGTTTTATCTCTATGCAACTTGTTCAATGAATTTTTCCAAAATCACTCGATTTTCTAATTTACCTTTTTGGTTTTTGGCAAAAGCTTTTCGAATAACAGCTTTGCTGGCATCAGTATCTATATTCTCAAGAAAATCTTTTGATTCAGTAGATAAATGATTTCCACCATGGATGATATATAATTCATCATATCCATTTTCAGTATTGACTAAAAATTTATCTTTCTTCCACTTTATCTTTAGCTCTCCAATATCATTATACATTCCATCAAATTTATCATAAATTCCGTGCTTACCGAATTGTCTTGGTTCAGTTAAAAAGAAACCAATTGAATTAATATTTGCTCGACCTTTTAAAATTTCTAAAAATAACTTTGTATATGCCTTTCCTCTGAGAGTGAATTTCGCTGTCATATCATATTCTAAATGAGTTACTGGATCAATAAATGTTAAATTATTATCTCTTCCATTCCAATAACTTTTTGTTTCAAAATTTCCATCTTTTGAATTAGCCCATGATGTATAGGTTTGGCTATGGGCGCTTTCTCCATCTGTTAGAAAAACAGAATTGACAATTTGTAATCCATTATCATTTTGAAATTTAGGAATCAAAGTCATTGCCGCAATTATTGTATCATTCAATGGCGTACCCCCTAAATTCATTGCATCAGGAATTGATGAATATATATAACGAGATGAATAACATCTGGAATAACCACTAAAATACTCTGCCAATGCCATCACATTAATATAGGCCTCTTGTAAATCTCTGGCAGACATTTTACTGGAAAACAAATTCAATAATCTAAAGTGTTTTGACACATATTGATCTCCTTCTTTATAATTTACTACTTCAGGAAGCTCTTTACGGTCTATTCTACTGTGGTCTCTGCTATACGTCCATCGATCTGTAAAACTATAAACTTCAAACGGGATTTGGACTTTCTTACAAAACATTACTAAATTGAGTAATTGTTCTATAGTAGGTCTCATATTCCGACTCATTGAACCACTCCAGTCAATAAACATAACTAATCCGTGATTCTTACCGGCAGAAACAGACGCCACTTTACGAAAAATATCATCATTATACTTATAAGTATAAATCCTATTCATGTCAAGAAGCCCAGTCTTTGCCATTGAAGTTCTTTTATATTCATCAGCGGCTTTTTTCATTTCAAATTCTTTAGCCAAATATGCAACTACTTTGGCATTTTCAGTTTTGAATTTTATGAATGTAGCGGCAGCTTTTTTGATTTGATTACCTTCGTCACGTTTCTCTTGTTCAGTATAATGATAACGAATATATTCATGTACTTCTTTATAATCAACAACCACGCGATCAAGAATCACTTTTGGAATATTAACGTATGTATGAGTTTTGTCAGTATCATCTAACAAAGTTTCCATGTTTCGTTTCCAGGCATCATCAGTATATGCTCTTGGTTCTCCACTTAAATTTTCATTAAACTCTCCACCAAAGGGTCCGGCTCCAGTTTGATTTGTTTCTACTTTTCCTTCTTCTCCATCATCATCAGAATTTCCTGAACCGGAAGAACCTTTATCATTTTCTTCTTCACTACTTTCACCATCTTCACAAGAATCAACTGGTGCATCGGAATCATCTTTTTCAACATCATCAGAATCAGAATCATCAGAATTTTCATCAGTATCTTCATAATCACTAAAATCATATTTTGAATTCCAATCATGATCTTCATCAGAGTCATCAAAATCATCATCAGACATCATATATGAAGAATCGGTGTCTGCCATTTTTTCTTTGGCACCATCATATAAACGTTCAGCAATATCTAAAACTGAACTAAAAGATTCTGCGTCTCCAATCTCTTTAATCGTAGTAGATTCCTCTTCATTAAATTTAATACCCGTAGAAACTCCAGCTTTAAAATATAAATTGATACGATCAATAAAATTTAACGAATTCAACTTAACACCCTTTGTACTAAAGAAGTCCTGACTCATTAAATCTTTATATCCACGCAAGAAAGAAACTCGTCCTCCAGGATACTTGCGCTTAATTTTTTTCTCAATTCTTGCGTCCTCAATAACATTGAGAAACGACATGAAACCTCTACCTTTTTCTTTAAGTTTTTCTCTCCATCCTTCATCAGGAGTATATAAGGCGTGACCGACCTCATGTAAAACCATAAGGTCGTAAATATCACCAGACATTTCTTTCAAAATTGGGAGGCGCAGAATACGATTTGCAGTATCAAAGGAGGCAGAGTCATATTTGCCATGTTGTACTGATATATTCTCCGTAGCCAATAATTTAGCTAATTTAGATTTGGTTTCTTTAATACTCATAATAATTTCTCTCAAAAAAAAGATATTTTTTAATTTACAAGTATATTATCTCATTTCCAAGGAACAATGTCAAGTCTTTTTTTGGGGAACAGTATTCAATCATCAAATTTCGTTGTTACTTTAGGTGGTCTAATGTCCTCTGGTTTCACAGATTCTTTTTTAAGACCATAATTATCTTTAGCCCAACCTTTACCAGAAAGTTGGAAAGAAGACAAACTTAATTTTCTATTGGAAACACCTTGACAAAAAGAGCAAACTATAGTTGTCTCCGTTATACTAAAAGTTTGTAATTCTTCAGTAACTTCACCACATGAAGTACATTCATATTCATAAATGGGCATATATTTCTTGAAATCTTGATTTTTATATATATGAGTGTAACACTCAAAAGGAAAGAGAGACTACATATTATTCTTCTTATCTTGAATCTCAGCTCTCCTTAGTTTGGCGAGTTTACCAATTTCACCAAGAGCCTTTCTAGCTCTTGTTGCGGATGCTTTAACACCCTTTTCTTCAAATTTACCTACTTCTGATAGATAATGTTCCATATGTTCTACTATTCGATCATGTGTATCTGACATTATTATTCTCCAATTAAAATTAATATTAATAATTTTCTGCTCTTCTGGCAGCTTTTAATAAATTATGGAAGTCTTTAACTCTTTGCTTTTCAGCTGCTTCCCTTTTCAATCTCTTTTTTAAAGAGGGTTTTGTATAATATTTACGTTTTTTTAATTCTTTAAACAATTCTTCCTGTACTAATTTATTTTTTAGTTTAGAAAGTGCTGCATGTAAATCATTATTTCTCACTTTTATAGAAATCATTTCATCCTTATTTTAATATATGTATATGGTAGTGGTCGGGAATTTTTCTTTGATTGACTCTCAAAGTTGTCCCATATCCTAATCTGTCACCAATGACAGCTAAAATATTATATAATTTATCAATAGGAATTTCCATTGTATGTTGGCGATATACTGCCATAGGCGTGCCACAAGTAATACAATCACAAATTACCCAATCATCATCATCAAAATACCAATGTGTCTTCTGTTCTAAATTACAAAGTTCACACATTATCTATATTCATAGTTTTATACCTCATCTTCATACTCAGATAAAAATAATTCAATATTATAAATTTCTTCCTCTTCATCTAAGTTATTAGAATTTCTTAAATTTAATATTTGTTTAATTTGTTGACGGCTTTTTTTATTATTGTGACGTTTCTGTTTTTTAGAACTACCTGAATGTTGATTCCAACTATTAGACATACTATTTCTCCTTATAAAATATAAAAATAGGTTCATACTTAAACCAAGTATTATTAACTTTACAGAAATTTTTTGCTTTGGGTTTGCCCGTTTTTGGGTCTATGCGGTTACCACCTGGCATTTGTGCCAGAATCATTTTTTCAGTTCTTACATATTTCATTCCTAATTCTTTTAATATATCACAACTATCCTTTTCTAAAGGAAGCATATCATTGCCAAATTTTGCATCGGCAATATTCCATATTAAATATCGGTCGGGTTTTAAATATTCTACACAAGTTTCAAGTGTTAAGCGTAAAAATCCCTCACGCCAAGTATCATATTGGTCAAATTTTTTATATGATTGAGTAGAATCTTCGCTATATGCCTCTTTAGCAAAATAGGGTGGGCTAGTAAATACAAGGTCTAGCTGTCCTTTATATTTTTGAAAGTTTTCATTATTCCGTATCACTTCAGAACCTAATTGATAAACATCATATGTATTATGACTAGGGAACAATCCATAATTTCGATATGTTTTATTATTGAAAAATTCTGCTAGATATTCATATTTAGTGTAGTTACTATTTTCATCCGCAATCAGATTGGCGATAATATGATCAGTATTTGGATCTGTGCCTATATAATGTAATTTACGATCATCAACTGACATACATCCAAGAATTCTACCTCCCCAACCTGAACTTGGATCATATATGTTTATTATATCTTGATTTTTACAATGTTCTGTATATTTTTCATATAGATATTTTGCTGTTAATGGAGGAAAATTAACTGCATATTGGCACCAAGAAATTCGAAAAGCTTTTAAACCTACAGGAAAAAGTTTCTGACCATACTTATAAAGTCGTATCCAACAAGTATCTGTTTTATCCCAATTTACATTGGTCATACATTTTTCTGGAATATTAAGACTTTCAACTTCTTTACGTGTCAAAAACAGAAATTTTTGATTTTGAATACCAACATCTACTTTTTTATATTCATCATCTACTAAATCATATGAAGTATCATCCTTATCTGTACGGTAACCCGTATATTCTTGTTCACCATCTTCATCTAACACTTTAGGTGATAACCAATAATCATGAGTACCATATTGTCTAAAATTATTTTCAAATTTTTCGATCCATTCAGCTCCTGTTTCGGCATTGATAAGAAAGTTTTTTTCATCATTAATTCTTACTGGTAAACTATAAGCATAAAAACTATCTCTTTTGAAATGTCGTTTTCCATATTTGATAACTTTTTCAAATAAATCATCTTTAACAAAATGATCGTAAATGGAAAGTCCCTGATCTCCCTGTTTATAGTTAATGCGAGTTTTCATCATAGTAGGGAAAAATTGGTTTGCTGCATTCCCAATTACTGATGTATTACGAATACAAGTTTCCCCATCAAGCTCATTAACAACTTCAAATTTCTTGGTATTGAAACCTATCATTTTGTTAAATTGGTTGATAATATCATCCTCATCATATCCAACTCTAGGAGGTATTCCTAATTCATCCCAGGCATAAACAATGGTCTTACGCATTTCAGCAAACCATTCACGAAATTCATTCTCTGACATCCAAAGAATTTCTTCGAATAGTTTATTAATTTTATGCTCTAAAATATAATTATTTCTTTCATAAAAGTATTTACGCATTTTTCATCTTTTCTATATTTTCATCAGTCAAAATGTCTGCCATTTTTAACAATCGTTCTCTATAAATTTGAGTTAAAACTGTTATATCATTATCATCTATATTTTCTTCTTTTAATTGCCGAATAGTATGTACTGAAAAAATTGCAGCAGCATCAACTATAGCAGAAGAAATAAAATCTCCTCTATATGTAGAATATTTTTCTGTTCCCAAATTTGCTAATTCAAGAAATTTATTAACCATAACCATATGATCATCATTAATCCTATCTTCTAATGGTTGATCTTTACTGTTTTCTTCGTCCTTTAATATATTAGATTCCATATTATATTTTGCCTTTCTTTTGTTGTCGATAATAAATTTTTCTTTTTTTATTGGCCTGACTTAAACGGATAGTGGAGGCCTTTTCTGTAAACACGATGCCATTTGTATGATCAAATTCATGTAGAAATATTCGCGCATTAATATTAGTTAATATTCCCGCCTGAACATTATTTTTTTCATCTCTCCATAAACTCGTAGTTCCTTTGGGTCTGGAAATATCAATATATAGGTCTGGGAAACTTAAACACCCTTCTTTTTGCAATTCATATTCTTCATATACGTCTTGAATCTCCGGATTAAAACACATAACAAAATGACTATCATTATGTCCTTTAAACATTCTCATACCAAAAACACTATATGGATATCCAATTTGATTTGCCGCCAATCCCAACGCATTATGGTGTTCTAATGTTTCTTTTATTTCATATTTTAATTTTTCTGGATCAATAGGAGGATTTTCAAAATCGAATTCAATAGTTTTTTCTTTCAAAAATGGATCTGTTTCTTTTAAAAGTTCTTTAACCATTATTAATCCTACTGAAATTCTTAACTTTAGAAAACTTAATTATGCTGTTGAATTTATCATTCAAAACATCACCTCTGTGGCTAATAATAAACACATTAATATCCCGACTCAAAGTATTAAGAATTTTCAAAAAATCTTCAGTACCATCAGAATCTAAAGAACTATCAAACACTTCATCTAAAATTAAAAGATTAGTATTAGCACTATTTTTAAGCTTAGCAATTGCCCTCCATGTAAAAAGAAGAGCAAGGTCTATACGTATTTTTTCACCTTCGCTAAATGAGGAATATGTAAATTCATCACGATATCTAGACTTAATTATCTCATTAAAATTTTCATCCAAGTTAAAAGAAGCAAAGAAGTCTAATTGAGCAAGATATTTATTAATCAATTTATTCATAATAGGAAGATATTGTTTTATAATACGAGTTTTTATTCCACTATCTTTTAACATCATTGAAGCCAACTCATACAAATGTTTATCTTCAATGAGAATATTTTTTTCTGTATTAATTGTTTGTAAATTATCTTTAAACTCTTTAATATTTTTTTTCTTACTTTCTATATCTTCTGTTTTGCCTTCTATCTCTAAATTTTGTTTTGTCACCTTTTCTACATATTTTATTATAGCCTGGATCGAATTTTGATATTTATTAATATCAGATTGATTTGATAAAATGCTATCATTTACCTTTTCAATTTCTTCTAATCTCTTTTCTCTTTGTTCAACTTCTTGAGTTAGTTTTAATAATGCATTTGAATATTCTTGTTTCTTATCTTGTGACTCCTGAACCTTAGAATTACGAAATTCAGTTTCAAGAGATTGGTGGCATGTGTCACACTCATCATTGTTTTCATAAAATTCAATTTTCTGAAATTGTTTTTGTATATTCTTCTTGATGCTCTTTTTATAATCAAACAATGAATCAACTTTCTCCTGAACTACTGACTTATCAGATATGGATTCAGAAAGTGTTTGGTTTGTTTCTAAGAGGGTTTCAACTTCATTTTTATTAATTTCTAATTGTTTTTCATGTTCTTTTATATCTTTAAGATTGTCTTTAATACGAATACCTTTATCAGTCTTCAAATCTTCTATTATTGTATTGTATACCTTAATATTACTTTCATATGATTCAACAGCCAAATTTATTTTACTTAGTTCATCTTTATTTTTTATAGTACGATTTTTGAGTATCAAACTCATGATAGAGAAAATTTGAATATCTAACAAATCTTCAATTATTACCCTTCTATCAGCCGCCTTTAACTGCATAAAAGGTATGAAAGATGAACTACCCAATACTACAATTTGAGTAAAGGATTTATAATTTAATTTCAGAATTTGTTTTTCTAATAATTCTTGATAATCTCTTAAATTTGCAGATTGATTGATAATAGTATCATCAATATATATTTCAAAAATTGCTGGTTTGATGCCTCTACGAACCAAATAGTTTTTCGTACCAATAGTAAAATCAACTTCAACCACACAATCATTATTGTTAATACTATTCACTAATTGGGGTTTATTAATATTTCTAAATGCTTTACCAAAAAGAGAAAATGTTAGTGCATCTAATACTGTTGATTTACCAGCACCATTCTCACCTATTATTAAAGTAGAAGGTGAATCATTTAATATTATTTCAATAAAATTATTGCCAGTTGATAGGAAGTTTTTCCATCGGCAACTATTAAACTTAATGCCTGACATTATTACGAGTTTTCATTCAAAAGTTGAGGTTTTTTATTATGTTCATATCTATATTCTGCAGATCGCAAACCATCGTTCAATATGAGTCCTACCATCTTATTAAAAGTAATATCTCTTTCGTGTGCTTGAAGAGCAATCCTTTTAAATTCATCATCTGGAAGTTCTATATCAACTGCTATGTGAGGTGTTTCATCCTTACCAAGTTGTACTGATTGTGGCCACTTTTTCTTTCTTTCTATCTCATCGGACATATTTTCCTTTATTAAGTGATTTCAAAATCTAATGCTTCATTATATAATGTGAGCATTAAACTGTCAAGTTTTTTCTTATTTACATCTAGCGTCATAGCATCTATATATTTACTCAATATAGTAATGGTATCTTCTGCTTGGTCGATTTCATCTTCTTCAAATTCCATATCAAAATTCTCCACCACCGAAACATTGGCGACATTATTTTTATACAATTTGTCGAGTAAAGCATCAAACCAAAATGGGTTAGTTTTTTCCTCTACTATAACCTTAACAATTGATCCTGTATATACTGAATAATCTTTTTCTGTAATACTCTCAAAAGTTTCCTTAGAATCATTATATAAAATCTTATGAAACATTTTATATGGATTTATTATCCTTTCTAATTCTCTCGTTTCGGTATCAAATATATGAAAACCTCTAATATCATCACAATCAGACCATGTAATTTCATAAGGATTTCCCAAATAATGAATAGGACCATTTGATGACTTATGATGAAAATGACCACTAAATACCAAATCAAATTTATCAAAAATTTTCTGATCCATTCCCAAATCACACACTCTACTGGAATTCATCATAAATCCCCGTATTTCAAAATGGCCCATCATAACTTCGGCTTTTGTAGTTTTTATGGCGTTTATACATTCATCATAGTTATCTGAATTTATCCACGGCACTATCAAAACTAATAGACCATCATAATCTACCTCTCTGGGAGCATCATATATCCATGGTTCTACTGTTCCATCCGCAGTAGAAAATAATTCTATCATTGAATTGGGAGTGTTTGTATTTTTATAAAAAGTATCATGATTACCAACAATTATGTGAGTATCTACTTTCATTTTCCATAACCTGTATATAAAATTTTCACGCAAATCATTTAGCGTTTTATAATTTATATATTTTCTACGGTCCACAACATCTCCTAAATGAATCACAGTTGTTATATTGTGTTCATCTAGGTATGGAAAAAATATGTTGTCATAAAATTTTTGAAAATATTCAGCAAATATTTGGTTATCTAATCTAGCACCATAATGGGTGTCAGAGATAAGAGCTATTTTCATTCATTTGAATCTGTAAAAAGTGAATTGCTTGTGGTGGGTTTCTTCTTGCTTGCCTTTTTCTTGCTTTGTTCAAAGGCGTCTATAAAATCATACATTTTTGTTTTCTTATCTGAAGCTAATACAGTCGTTCCATATCTGCTTTCTTTATCATGTTTTTCAGTTTCTATATTATCTTGTAATAATTCATTCTTCTCCATAGTTTTATATTTAATGTATAATTGTTTCTTTTCCTTTTGTATGCGCCTTATAAACGCATAATATATAATTTGTGTAAAATATGCAAATGGATTTTTTGATTTTTCTGGATCAAAATTATACGCATACTGTAAACAATTTTCGATTCCATCTGAAATCATATCATCTTTAAATGCGTAATTTATAAAATTGGGGCGAAAGGAAAGTCTTTGTGCGATTTTCATAAAACATTCAGCAATGTAATCTGTAACAGGAGGTAATTGTTCTCCTTTTTCAGTTGCTTTATTACATTCTTTTTTGTATTCCCCCATTGCCTCGAGGAAAACAGAATTATCAATATAATGTGTGCTCATAATTTTTTTTGTCTTAAAAGTTAGTTAATAATGATATTATATCACATAATCATTAATGTGTCAAGAATATCAATTTAAATATACTTTCGGTGACAGAGTGGTATCTATATCATTTTGAATAAGATTAAGTATTGAACAATAATGTTCAACTAGGTCGGTAGTTGGTTCTATAATTGTCATACAACAACTAAGTAAAAGGGGAATGGATAAATGGTTTTTTGCATAGGGCAGCCAACGCTGACTGTCAATTACCATTTCATCATTAACTCCAACAGATACACATAATGGATTTTTAAGATATATAAAACCCGCCGCATTAACCTTTTCTGAAACCAATTCAGATATAATATGATCTCCATCTGTAAGTCGAATATATCTACATAGTTCTTTATTCATATCTTTAACACCATACTACGGGGATTTTATATTTGTCATATATGATTTTTGGTGATAGGAATCTTTACATCACTTAACAATGTTTTCATTTTTTCTTATTAATTAAAGAGATAATATCTTTTTGTGATTTCATAATAGCATCTTTCCACATTTCTTGTA
>Ga0098035_1001332_pt1 | contig 12034 bp, 14 predicted proteins | sample 3_EtaG_FD_75046 | JGI IMG/M metagenome (GOLD analysis project Ga0098035, IMG submission 75046) | Marine viral communities from the Subarctic Pacific Ocean - 3_ETSP_OMZ_AT15126 metaG | ecosystem: Environmental > Aquatic > Marine > Oceanic | place: Pacific Ocean | collected 2015-01-07
ATCAGGCCGATATTGCCTTCCTGGATGAGGTCCAGGAACTGCAGGCCGCGGTTGGTGTACTTCTTGGCGATCGAGATCACCAGGCGCAGGTTTGCCTCGACCATTTCCTTCTTGGCGATGCGCGCTTCACGCTCTGCCTTCTGGACCATGTTGACGATGCGGCGAAACTCGGGAAGCGCCATGCCGGTTGCGGCGGCGATATCCGATATCTCCAGGCGGATACGCTCGGCAGGTTCAGCTTCGCTTTCTGCAAAGGCAGCCCACTTCTTGTCCGTGCTGGCCATTTCAGTGAGCCAAGCGTCGTCAAGCTCCCGGCCCGTGTAGGCATCGAGGAAATCGGCGCGCTTGACCTTGTGGCGTTCGGCCAGGCGCAGCATCTGGCCGCCCAGCGTCGTCAGGCGACGGTTGAATGCGTAAAGATTGTCGACGAGAGTTTCGATCTTGGTTGCGTGGAACTGCACCGATTCGACCTGAGCCGTAAGGTCTTCACGAAGCTGCTGGTATTGGTCTTCCTTGGCGCCCGGGAAATCGATGCCCAGTGCCAGAGCGTCGAGCCGCTCGCTCTGTAGACGTTCGAAGGTGCGGAACAATTCCGTGATGAGCGCAAACTTTGCCAGCGCTTCCGGCTTGAGCGCGGCTTCCATCTGGCCGAGTGATAGAATGTTGTCATCTTCTTCATCCTCCTCTCCCCTGCGCTTGGGGATCGGATTGCCGTCTTCGTCGACTTCCTCCGAGTTGTCCTCGACGGAATCGTCGTCCTCCTTGAAGGTGGGACCGGCGGTGGCAGCGGAAATCTCGCCGTCGGCCTCACCGTCCTCGCCCAGATTCTCGGGCTGCGGCTCCTTTGAGAGCATCGCGTCGAGATCGAGTATCTCGCGAAGCTGCATGTCGCCGTTATTGAGCGCTTCGGACCACCCGATGATCGCGTGGAAGGTCAAGGGGCTTTCGCAGAGCCCCATGATCATCATGTCACGGCCAGCTTCGATACGCTTGGCAATGGCCGCTTCACCCTCGCGGCTGAGCATCTCGGCGGCGCCCATTTCCTGCAGGTACATGCGCACCGGATCGTCGGATCGCGCGAGCGTGTCGGCCTTGCGCGTCTCGCCGGGACGGCGCCGTGAATTGCCTTCGGCGAACTCGGAATCTGAACCGGAATCGTCATCGCGACCATCAACGGCGTCCACGCCGTCTTCCTGCTCGCCTTCCTCATCGTCATCATCGTCGTTCTCGATGATTTTGACGCCCATATCCGAGATCGCGGCCATGATGTCCTCGATCTGATCGGTGGTCATCTGGTCCTGCGGCAGAGCGGCATTCAACTCCTTGACCGTGATGACGCCCTTGCTTTTGGCGCGCGCGATGAACCGCTGGACCGAGCCCTTGTCCAGGTCGAGAAGAGGAGAGTCATTGTCGCCGCTGCGATCGTCGTTAGTCATGCAATCCGTTGTCGTCTTATGGGCCTGTCCCTGACGATGATCGCGCCAGGACAAGGCTAGGGTCCCAGGCCGTCAGGCAGGGATGAAAAGCCTACGGTCTAAGGTTTGAGCACTGTGGGCGGGGATCAGTTCCGAGGGGAAGCTGGTCCGCCCGCGTTTTGCGCGTTCGAATCGAGAACACTCGCCCCCGGTCCCGCTGCCAGCCTGTCGAAGGCGGTTTTGTTCAGGGGGCTTTGACATAAGCCGGGTGCTTTCCGCCGCCGATCGTGATGCGATCGGCGGCGGAAAGCACGAGATGTAGCCATGGCCTCCCGCGGCGGCCCTGGCCAAGTCCGTCAGCGCTGGACGAGATTCACGGCCGACGCCTTGCCGCGGCGATCGATCTCGATCTCGAACTCGAGCTGATCGCCTTCCGAAAGGCCGTGCAGACCGGAGCGCTCGACGGCGCTGATATGCACGAACGCATCAGGCTGGCCGTCATCGCGAACGATGAAGCCGAAGCCCTTCGTGCCATTGAAGAACTTGACGGTGCCGGTGGCCTTCTCGCCAGTGGACTGACGCTGAACGGGAGCGGCAGGCCGCTCGCGACGTTCGGCAACAATGACCTCGCCGACGATGGTCAGTTCAGATGCGGAAACCTTGCCGTTGCGCTCGACCAGCTGGAATTCCAGCTGCTGACCTTCCGCCAGCGTTTCGAGGCCGGCGGACTGTACAGCGCTGATGTGCACGAAAGCATCGTCGCCGCCATCTTCAAGCTGAATGAAGCCGAAGCCCTTGTCGGGGTTGAAGAACTTGACCGTGCCACGGCCCTGACCCACAACCTGGCCTGGGCCGCCACGCGAACCGCCACCGCCGAAACCGCCGCCTCGCGATCCACCGAAGCCGCCACGCTGGCCGCCACCGAAGCGGTCACCACCGCCAAAGCGATCGTTTCCGCCGCCCCAACGATCATCACCACCGCCGAACCGATCACGACCATAGCCGCGATTTCCCCTGTCGAATGTCATCTGTTAGATACCTTAAACCACGTCCGAAGAAACCTATCCTCGCGAGTGAACGTAGCACGCAAGGCCGCAGAACCCGTTTCAGGGTGCAGGACAACAGGCGATAGCAGCGAAGCGACGCTTTGGCGACTCGAGTTCTGCAAATGGTCGATTTAAAGTACGCCGGCGGCATTTTCACGGCGATGACCGAACTATCGCGCAATTTCGACAAATCAGTCCCTCCGCCGACGACCCTTCTCAGAAGTTCAGGCGCCCGTGCTCATTCATCAGAAGCGAACATCGGAGGAAGCGCAACGATTGGGCATCCTTCGGCGGCGAGGTCGGACAATCCGAAATGTCTCTTACAACATCCAGATTGGCAGGACTGTTCGCATTGCCGATGACGGAGTCAGGCACATCAGCAAAGTTGGGATGACCGGTAGGTTCGGTTTCATGCGAGAAAGGGACGAAACAGTCGTACATTCAAGGTACGGGCGCGTCGCTGGCTCACTGGGCGTTGCAATGCGACAGCATCTTGTGCGCGGCCTGCAGTTGGTGCCTGGACTAGTCGATCAGACGTGCAAAGCAGCACAGAGTTCAAGTTTCCAGGTCGCATGCGGTTAATATCTGCTGGAGTCGCTTTATTCCCCGGTGATAACTGTGGCTGCGCGGCGTATACGCTGCCGGGGCATTTCGAAAAGAATGCAAATTGCTTGAAGGCCAGTCCGCGCATCGGAAAATGAAATGGAAAAGCTTGACCGGATAGATTTCAAGATCTTATCGTTTCTCCAGGAACACGGTCGCGTGACCAATGTCGGATTGGCGGATGCGGTCGGCCTTTCGACCAGCCCTTGCCTCTGCCGCGTCAAGCGCCTTGAAAACCTGGGCTATATTAAATCTTACGGTGCCCGCATCGCGCTAGAATTGCTGGGCGAGCATTTGATGGTGTTCACGGAAGTGACATTGACCGGCCATCGCACAGGTAATTTCAAACGATTTCTTCAGCACGTCAGTGAATTTCGTGAAATTGTCGAATGCCATCATGTTACAGGAGGGTATGACTACCTTCTTAAAGTGGTGGCCAGAAGCGTTAGCCATTACCAGAAGGTCATGGAATTATTGCTGGAAAGTGAAGCCGGGATAGGAAAATATTCCTGCTATATTGTACTCGACTCTCCAATCGTTCGCGAGAGTTATCCAATTGATCAACTTTTCGCTTCTAGTCCCAATTGATCTGTCGGCGATGGATGGCAGGTGTCGATGTGCCCCTGTCCCTGAAAATGCCTCGATTGAGCCTGAGAGGAATCTGGCAAAATCGAAGCTGATGGAAGCACAAGGGCATTGCTGATCGACCACGATCCTGTGCCGATTCCAAGGAGAGCCTCCAAGGCGGGACAAGATTCTTCTGACCATCGAGACAACGGCAGCATTCCGCACCGCTCCGCACCTAGCCTTGGTCTTGTCAGAAAACTTCGACCAAGGTGTGTCCTCCCATGTTCAGGCCAAAATACATTAGTTTCGATTGCTATGGCACCATGATCAATTTCATCATGGGGCCAAGCGCGCGCGAGATTTTCTTGAACCGCGTCGAGCCTTCGAAGATGGATGCCTTTCTTGATTCATTCCGCGCCTATCGTCTGGATGAAGTGTTGGGCGCATGGAAGCCGTTCTACGATGTCATTGCCAACTCGATCGAACGCGCCTGCCGCAAGCATGGGGTCGAACATGACGCGCGCGACATCCAGGCACTCTACGATGCCGTGCCCACCTGGCAGCCCCACGCCGACGTTCCCGGGCCCTTGAGCCTGATTGCGGAGCAATATCCGCTCGTCATCCTGTCCAACAGCATGGTCGATCTGATCCCCCACAGTGCGCGCAATATTGGCGTGCCTTTCCATGCCGTGCTGACGGCAGAGGAAGCGGGCGCCTACAAACCGCTGATGCGGCCGTTCGAGTATATGCTCGATCGGTTGGGCTGTAGACCGGAAGACATGATGCATGTTTCATCGAGCCCGCGCTACGATCTGATGACGGCACACGATCTGGGTTTTGGCGCCAAGGTTTTCGTCGATCGCGGGCATGAACCGCCGACAGATCATTATGGCGTGACCCGCATCAAGGACTTCCACGAACTCCCGGCCCTGCTGGGCCTGTGAAGATAAGGACGGCCGGGCGGAAAGGGTATTTATGTCGCTGTTTGTCTTGCTAAAAGACTGGGTGGAAGGTGCAGGTCAACCCTGCGCTCGCTGCAAAGCCGAAGCAGCTTTTCATATGGGACATGGTGCATCGTCCCGTTGTGCTCGTACCCTTTGGACAGGACCTTCGAGGTGAAGTCACGCACCGGCGATCCAACCGACGCGGAGGTCAGGGAAATCGGTATCCTGGCGGGCAATCAACGTGCAGCGTGCGATGACAGGGCCTACTTTCAGGCCGCTGCCGAGCGCCTGGCCATGCTGCCCGACGCATCGGAGCCCGATGTGCCGGTCTTGCTGCTTGAGCAGCACTACGGGCAGCAGGGTGCTCTCACCGCCTTGTCGTCCGAAGTAGAGCGCACCTTCGATGCAAGGCTGGCCGATGGCCGGGCGTTCATTCTCAAGACGTCTTCGAGGCCGCAGGCCCTTGAAAGCTTTCAGTTCCAGTCCGCCGCGCTGGCAGGTCTGCGAGGGGCCGACGGGGTCATGGCGCCCGAGGTGATCGACACGCTCTCTGGCGGGCTGATGTTCGAGCATGAGGGGGGCTGCGGCTACCTCCAAACGCGCATGGACGGAATTCCGCTGCACATGGTGCCGCGCACTCCGGAGATCCTCCGCGAAGTCGGCGCGGCGCTCGCTCGGCTCAATCTCGCCATGAAAGACACCGACCCGCCGGCGGCACGGCGCCCCGTGCTATGGAACATCGCCTGCTGGCCCTGGCTGGTGGAACTGGAGCGCTATCTTAGCAAGGGTCGGACTGCGAAGCTCGTGCGCAGTGCCATGGCGGAGTACATTCGCGACATTTCTCCGCATATCGCCGACCTCGACTGGCAAGTCACCCACAACGATCCCAGTCCGTTCAACATGATCGATACCGGCAAGGGCATCGGGTTCATCGATTTCGGCGATGGCGGCTGGAATCCGCGAGTTCAGGACCTCGCCATTGCAGCTGGACATTTCGTCATCGATCCGCGCACTCCGCTGGGCGGAGCGGAGCACGTCATCGCCGGCTATGCATCGCTGGCTCCCTTGTCGGAACTCGAAGCATCGCTCCTGCTCGGGTTGATGCGTGCGCGCCAGAGCGCTCTGGTCCTGATCAACAACTGGCGGTCACACCTTTTCCCGGCTGCCGCCCCTTATATCATGAAGAACGTGAAGCGGGCGGAACAAGGGCTGGCGGTCCTGGCTTTGCTCGATGTGTCGTCGGGCGAAGCGGCAATTCGCGCCGCGGCGGGGCTCGACCCTCCCTGAAGCCGCACCCACCTCCTGAACGACAACCGCATAATATAGGCAGCATCTCATGACCGTAGATCTCATGCCCAACCGCTTCAGGCCCGGCGAGGCCGAGCTTCCCCAACGCGAGGCTGAATTGATCGCGCGGCGTGATGCCGTTCTCGGCGCTTCATACAGGCTGCAGTATCGCAAACCGGTCCACTTCGTGCGCGGCGAAGGGATGTGGCTCTACGACCCGGATAACCGCGCCTATCTCGATTTCTACAACAACGTGCCGTCACTCGGGCACTGCCATCCCGAAGTGAATGCGGCGATGGCCGAGCAGGCGGCCCGGCTCAGCGCCAATACCCGGTATCTTGAGCCGAAGCTGGTGGACTATGCGGAAAGGCTCGTCGGGACATTTCCCGCCGAGATGGACCGCGTGGTGTTTACCTGCACCGGCAGTGAGTCCAACGACCTTGCCTTGCGCATTGCGCGATTGGTAAGCGGCAACGAAGGCGTAATCGTCACCTCCTATGCCTATCACGGAACCAGCGCCGCCGTGGCCGCAGTATCTCCCAATCTGGGAGCCGCGGTGAACCTCAGCCCGACCGTGCGCATGGTCGCGCTGCCCGGACTGAGCGGCGTGCCCGATGATCAGGCGGCATCATACTTCGAAGCCCAGGTTCGCGCCGCAATTACGGACCTGCAACGCCGCGGTATCGGCGTGGCTGCGCTGTTGTTCGACAGCATCTTTTCAAGCGATGGCGTCTGGATCGATCCGCCGGGCTTCATCGCCGGCGCGGTCGAGGCTGTCCGCGAGGCGGGTGGCCTGGTTATATCGGACGAGGTTCAGCCGGGCTTCGGCCGCACCGGTTCGCATATGTGGGGCTTCGAGCGCCACGGCATCGTCCCCGATCTGGCCACGCTGGGAAAGCCTATGGGGAATGGCTTTCCGATCGGCGCAGTCGTAGGCCGCCAGCATCCGATGGAACTGTTCGGCCAGACCGCGCGGTACTCGAACACCTTTGCCGGAAACACGGTCGGCATCGCCGCCGCCAATGCCGTTCTGACCGTCCTGCAGCGCGACGGCATGTTGGAAAAGGTAGTCGCCGTGAGCCGGCGCCTCAGGGCCGGCCTTGAGCTCGTTGCCGCGCACTCCCCCGGAATTCGCGCGATCCGAAACGCCGGATTGTTCTTCGGGGTCGATATCGGGCCTGACGCAAGTTCCTCGATGGAGCGCAGGATGCTGGCGCTCGATCTGGTCAACGCCATGCGGGACGACGGCGTGCTCATAAGCACGACGGCAGCTAACGAGGATGCACTCAAGATTCGTCCTCCGCTGGTCTGCGAGGACGAGCATGTCGACAAGTTCCTGGCCGTATTCGAAGCTGCTCTGAGAAAATGTACCTTGTAGAAAAATACGAAGTTGCGCACAGCTCTATATGCACAATTTTCGTCATAACGTCAGAACCGGAATCGATGCCGTAGCGCTCCGAAGCGGATCTTACGGCTTTGATGATGTGACCGCCCCCCGACGGACTTGATGTGCCAAGGTGGGTCTGGAAGGTGCTGTCAGTCTAACGTTAAACGGTCTCCACCTGCGGCGCTTCAAATCCCAAGGCCAGGCCCAGCGCTTTGTTTCAACCCACTCAGCAATCTACAATACGTTCAATGTCCAGCGCCACCTCGTCCCCCGAAACACAATGCGACTTTTCAGAGACCGCGCGTTTGCGGAGTGGAATGCTGTGTCCGCTGCTGCAGCGTGACATTTCATGGTCGGACCTTCGCTCGACAAGCATTAGCTATCCTGACAACACCGAAGGGTGGGTCACCCGGATCGTGTTCCAGGCTAAGCCGGACCGTTTCGGCAACGCCGGCCAGCCGGATCGCGCGTTGTCTAGCCACGGCGAGTCTCCGCGTCAGCAGGCTCAGAGCTATACGATATGTGCCGCCATCCGGCCAGCGGATCGCTTGCCGGCAGTAATAGACCGCTCCGCGGCGAAAGAGCTGGTGGCAGGAACGCATCGGGCCGACTGACACCCTGTGGCTACACGCTCCGACTCCCGAATCGGAGCTCTGGGCCTGCCACGCTTATAAATCAGTCGCTTGGATGAATGCTGGCTGGGGCGTCAGGATTCGCAGCCAACAATGCGTATCCATCAAGCTGTTGATTTTAAACTCATACAGCTGAGGTGTCAGAATCTTCTTATACACCCCCTGGCTACACTTGGACAAGCCGCTCGTTAAGGTCACTTGGTACTTGGCTGATCTGGGTCTGACTTTTCCGAACCTATGCTCAGGTCCAATCGGTCACCGGGGGTTCGTCAGAGATGGCGGCGGAAGCGTATCACCTCGCAACGTCGCAAGAATGCTGGCCTTTTTCAGATACTCAGAGTTGTGGCGGCCGATGGGGATACAGAAGGCATCGATATTAAGTGGCAAGCGATTGATGTCAGGGCTTCGAGTTTTCCTCGTGTCGAGCCTCGAGCGTTTCCTGGCGCCCGCGCATTTCCTGCCGTTCGCCCTCAAGTACGATGTCCGGTCGAGCGGCGAACTCTCCTACCGCTCTTTTTGTCTTGCCCTTGATCCTGTCCTTGATGCCTTGCCAGATACTAACCATAGGTTCGTTCTCCTTAGCGCTTGCGCCCCGCAACCCGTCGATTTTCGGGACCCCGGCGCTCGCGCGCTTCACTTAGATCCAACATCTACCCACCGCGATGGTTTCCGAAACGCGCCGAACCGCCATTTCATCCGAGCGGCCGCAGGCCAGGCCGACCGCGCAGACTGGCGGGAACCTGCGCGATCTTCGGATTTTGTCGCTTGCAACAGGATCACGAATGGAAGATGGCTTGACACGCAAGCACCGGGTTCGGACGGCGAGGCAGAAACGCTCGACCTCGGCTCTGCCCGCGGATCTGGTCGAATCTGTGGCCCGATTGTTGCGATGGATCAGCGAGGTCGGGTTGCGACTGGCCTCAGCAGAAAGATGTTGCGGCGGTCCGCTTGCATCCCTTCATTTTCCTAATGCCTCAACCGGATATAACCTCACTTCATGAACGCCCGCAGTGAATTCTTCATCCTTCTGGCACTAGGCCTGTTCGCCATAGCTGGATGGATTTTCGTCAACGTCCCCAATCATCAATGAGACATGATGCAACACATGATCGCGAAGAATAAATTGGTGTCGGAGCGTTTGACGTGAAGCGATTTGCTCTGTCGCTGCTATTCCTCACAGGTTGCGAGAACCATGATAAACAGTGGGATGCGTTCATTTACACGGGCGACACCTTACTGACCCATGAGTCCCTACGAGGATTCAAAACTCTTGAACTGTGTCGAGAAGCCGCGATTGCTCGACTCCGATCCAAACGGCCAGATGGTGGCGGGGACTATGAGTGCGGCTATAAGTGCCGCCCATTAGGTTCGGACGGTGATATGAGCATCTGCGAGGAAACGCGCAAATAGTCCTGTTCGCCATAGCTGGATGGATCTTCGCCTGATGCCCTTACTCCTCGTCGCCGCGGCTACCTGCATTGCCTACGTCCACGACGGTGACACCGTGCGCCTGTGTGATGGCGAGCGGATCCGGGTGGAGAACATCGACGCGCCGGAGCTCAGCGGTTCCTCGCGCTGCTCCGCACAGTCACGCCAGCGCCTGGCCGGCTCGAACAATCCACCTTGGTGCGACTTCGCGCTGGGCGAGCAATCACGCGATGCACTGGCGGATTTCTTGTCGCGCGGTCCGGTGACCGTGTCTCGCAGCGGAACTGATTGCTACAGCCGGACGCTCGCCAGCCTGTCGGTCAATGGTCGGGACGCCGGCCGCTATCTCGTGTCGCTGGGACTGGCGCACGTCTGGCAATAGATCGAATTGAAGGATGCAGGCCATGAATGTCGCTCGCGGATATCGGCGGTTCGCAATTGCAGTCGTCGGAAGCTGGATCGCGACATGGGCTGCAATTGGAGCCCATGCGGCTTGGCAGCAGAGTGTCTGGAGCAACGTATTTATCTCGGCGAGTCGTGACCGAGCTTCAGTCACAGAGCTCGTGCTCTCAAACCAGAAGTCTCAAGAATATGGTGAACTGGTCGGCGCCTCAATGGCGTGGGGCGCTCTAGCAATACCAATGGCGATTGGCTTTGCCGTGATTTGGTGGGTTTATCGCGGCTTTCGAGGAAACGACAGTCGGTGAGGAGCACCTTTCCAACGCGGGGCTCTACCTGTTGTCGCTGGGACTGGCGCGCGCCTGGCGATAAAAAATGACCCGGTCAACGCCGGGTCCTAGTTTGGTGTTGGGAGTCGGCAGTTGAATCTTCGAAGTGGCCGAGTGCCAATCCTCCGATATACTGCACTGCAACAATACTCCTTTCGCAACTGCGAAAATAGACCTTTCTGGGTTATATCTTGATCCGGGACGATGAATGGCAATGGGGAAGGGCAGGACAAGGGGGACCCGGTGCGGGCCGGGCCCCAAGTCTAGGTACGCGGCCGACTTATTGAAGGATGCCGGGCAGGCAAGTCCTTCGACCGACCGCTTCCGTTCCATACCATAATCGCGGGATTTTGGGCCCCTCAGCAGGCCGCCTCTCGTTATCACCGTTCTGCCTGCCCGCATTTGATGTCCCGGCCGCCGCACGCCTTGCAGCGCAGTCGTCTCTCGATCGCGAACATGCTGCGGCTCAGCTTTCGCTCGCTGCATTCCAGCGAGAGGCGCAGGCTATCGATGGTCGCCACATGTCCGCATTTGCAGGCGACCCGCAGATCGTAGCCGTGCCTGGCATAGTCGGAGATCGAATCGAGGCGTTTGCTACCCATGATCTCAGGTAGAACAAGAAGGGAACAAATGGTAGGCGAGGGGGATGACTTACCTCTCCCGATTCTCTTCCATGTCCGACGACGATCTAGCTGACGAAGCCCAGCGCCGCTTTGATCGCGTGAAGGAATCGACCAGCGCTGACATGGGCCTGATCGAGCTGCGCAACATCATGCCCGAGATGATCAACCTGCTGCGCAAGCACGCCGACACGATGCGCGACCTGGTCGAGATCCCCGAGTATGACCTCAGCGACCCGACTCATGTGCAGATGCTCCTTCAGTATGCCCGCAAGGTAGGGCCATCCGACCAGCCGTAGGTCATCTATAAAAAGCGATGGCTATGATGACGGCAACTGCAACCGCGATGTACATGAATAGCAGCCCGGACCAGACTTCGCGCGCCTCCTTATTTTCCGCCACTTCCAATTCTTCGTCGCTGGGATGTTTGAGTTCCTCAATCTCGTCGTCAAAGTCTGGCTTATCCACCATACTTCTCCTTCGCGTTTGGGGCCGATCTCAGCGATCTTGCTTACATGATCTCTCTGGGGATCAGCCTCATTTGCGATGAGTTGAAGGCCATGCCTCGGCGGGTCGACGATGGCCGATGAAAAAATGTTCACACTAGTTGCTGATTCAATGAGATAATATGTTCCGAAGCCGGCTCAGACTACCGCCGGCGCACAGGAAACTTTTCATTGAAGACGTTTATGCTGCTGGTCGCGCTTGCGAGCAAATGGCCTGCCGACCGGACGCCCGATCTCCAACGCGTGACGGTCGTCAGCACCCGCGAGGAATGCGAGACGATAGGCAAGAAGCTCGTTTCGGAAGCGGAGGTGAAGTGGCGTAGCCGCTATGAATGCATCAAGGGCGAGTTCGAGCTTGGGCCGGTGACCGAGGGATGGCGCGCTGGGGGCCATTTACTCAGCGAGGTTAAGCAGTAAGGCGCTCCGGACGTCAGCTTCCGGGCCCGCAATCGACGTCCATGCCGGTGCGATCGAAAAACCGGCATAGACGCATCCCGGCCGCGCGCAGCCGGTCTCCCCAAGCCTCCACTGCAGCATTGTACTTCGCCGACGCGACAGGATCGGTCACGATCTCGTCGCCTGGCACCGGCTTGGCCTCAGTCACTGCCTGCAGGTCGGCACGTGGCGGGCGTACGCCCGAGCTGGCGCAGGCGCTCGCAGTTGAGAGCACGCTCAGCAGGAGACAGGGTGCCGCCAGTCGGCGCAGAGTTGATCGCATCGTTTCGGTCCTTGTCGTTGAGCATGTTCGTGATCGCGTCGTTCGCCCGGTCCTCGGCAGACTGGTCCAGCGCATCGATTGCCTTGACCGTCTGATCCTTTTCGTGGTCACGGATCACGCTGGCATCGTAGGCTGCCTTGGCGCCCCAAAGGA
>Ga0098035_1001342_pt1 | contig 12005 bp, 10 predicted proteins | sample 3_EtaG_FD_75046 | JGI IMG/M metagenome (GOLD analysis project Ga0098035, IMG submission 75046) | Marine viral communities from the Subarctic Pacific Ocean - 3_ETSP_OMZ_AT15126 metaG | ecosystem: Environmental > Aquatic > Marine > Oceanic | place: Pacific Ocean | collected 2015-01-07
CAGCAATGTATGCATCACAAGTAACTCCAAGTCCGCCATCTGTTTGTATTGAGCCAGTTGTACCATTAGTTGAATTAGTAGTACTATCGACAGTGATGGCACCACCAATATATACATCACAAGCAACTCCAAGTCCACCAGCATTAGTAATAGCACCTGTGGTTGTGCTAGTTGAATTCGTTGTATCTGTTGCACTAATAATACCTGCGGCTATTGTTTTAACAAAAACACAATTCCATTTTTGTGGCGCAGAACCTAAATTATAGGTTTCATCTGTATCGGGTATAATATGTGATATTACATCAGCAGTAAAACAAACAGAATCAGTATTAGCATCACCAATAACTGTATTACCAGTGGCATATAAATTACCTCCAACACAAATATCTTTAGCAACACCAACTCCACCTGCAACAACTAACGCACCGGTTGTTGTACTTGTTGAATTTGTGTCACTTGTTATTGTTACACATGTTGAATCAATACTATATTCGCCTGCTATTTTTTCTGTATTTTTCATTTATATCTCTAATGTAAATCCGTCCATGCTCCGTTAGCATATCCTCTAAACTTGCAAGTATCTGTTTTATAATACATCATTCCTTCAGTTCCTGCAGGATCGCTAGTTGCACCATGTAATTTAATTGTTCCGCCCATTGTTAAACTTGTTAATGTACCAACACTTGTAATACCTGCTTGTGCGGCATCTACACTTAAAGAATGGGCAACATTTTCTCCGGAAGTTGCTCCTGAAGATGTTAGTCCGGTTCCAGCAGTTAATGTTCCAACATAGTTACCGGAAGTATCAGTACCAAGTGTAACCGAATTTGCTTGAATTGTTGCTGTTCCTGTTACATTTCCTGATCCATCAAACCCACTTGAAGTCCATACAACATCTCCTGTCATACCAATAGTTCTAGCCGTTGTAAGTTTATCAGCAGTTCCTGAGGAACCACCAGTTGAGCCAGCAGTTGTAGCACATAAAACTGAAAAATCACATGCTAATACTTTTTTAAATGCATTATCAGTTGCATCAACAACTACTAGATAATCAGTGTTACTGTCAATTGGATTATACATTTGATCGCATATAACACCTGTGCTAACAGTCATACAACCACTAGAAGCAAGAGTTATATCTCCTGAAACTGCTTTTGCGGTATAGCAACTTCCTTGCCCTACTAATACATTTCCTGCAGATGCAGTTGCAGTAACAACATCTGTTAAACAATTAAGGGCTAAACCAGTTGTGTGTGCTACTGATTTCCAAGTACATGAAGATGGATTAGAATCAAAATATTCTACTGCATATGTTTCATTATTATATCTTAACGAACCACCTTTTAGTGTACTACCTGAAGCACAACGAGAAGCAGTATTACCAGCAGGCAACACCATATTACTACATGTGCCTACTTCTAAATTGCTCGGTGCTGAGCTCGGATATGGTACTATTACTGAAGTCATAATTAAATCATTCTTTATATTGTAATTATTTATCTTTAAGAAATAATGGTCATAAAAAAAGGTACTGCCGAAACAGTACCTTTTGTAGTAAACCTTAAATGAATGAAAGGTTTGTTGTGTTGATTGCGATCTTTGCAAGATAGTCGCCAGCATTACCCAAGGATGATGCCGAGTTTGAAAGTTCAACATAACCATATCTGGTTAAGAAACTTACGACTGGTTCGAACGAAGTCGGATCAAGTACAACACCAGAGCTCATCAACGGAACGTATGGGCAATAGAAAGATGCCGCATCCATTTCGCCTGGTCCTTTATAACCAACGAGGATGTCTGTGCTGTCAGTTGCGTATGCGTCAACATAAACACGAACTGAACTGTTCAATGTACCAACAAATTTTGTATTAGTTGGTGCTTCGAAAGTACCTTCAGTTGTTCTTGCGAACGCTGAAGTTGTTGCACTTTGCAATACTGTAAGAGCAGTTGGTGAAACAACTACCCAGTTACCTGCACCACGACGTGTGCGTTGAGCTATCAAGTTAGCGGCTCTATTTACAAGAACTGCTAAAGCGGCATGCTCGTCGCCAACATATGTGGCTGTACCAGATACGGAACCTTGGTCGTATGTACCAATGGCCGTTCCGGACAATGTTCTTAAACTGCCAAGAATGTCTTGATCAATCTCTGCTGTAATCTCTTGTGCTAAAGCGGCCATAATCTCTGCTTCAACATCAAGCCCATGCTGGGATTGTGCATCTTGTGCGGCTTCAAAAGTCCAACGAGCGGACAGTCTGCGTGACTGAGCTTCGACTGTTTGCTTTAAGACTTGAATGGATAGCCTGTTACCGGCAACCCCTTCTAAATCTGCTGTTGGGCTCGGTGCGGCCGATGATCCTGGTGCACCTGAATAATTTGTTGCGATATCAAACGGACTAAGAGCTTCTTGACCTGCAGTTCCACCATTATCGGTGTCTGAGTATCGTACTCTTAACGTATGTATCTGTGCTACGGGTCCACTCATTGGTTGGACTCCGATTATTTCGTTAGCAATAACTGTAGGCATAACCCTGCGGATGACCGGTAAAATAACCTTATTCAATGTTGCAACGTTACCAGCATGTGAAGCACCAGCGGTTGCTGTCTCCATCAACTGGGAGCGTGTATTTTCTAAGGTTGTTTCCATGACAACTTTTTTGTTGCCTTGTAGACCGTCGCAGAGAGCCTCTTTTGTTTGTTGCCAATTTGACTCAAAAATTGCGTCTGCCATTATATTCTCCTACTTTTCTCTGTTTTTTACTTCATACCTGCTAATTTTTGCAGGTTTAAAATCTCAGCTTTTGCATCGCTGGTATCTGGATTAATGTGGATGGGTTTATTCCCGGTTACCACGGTCCGCCTTGATTGCGTTTCTGATTCTTTTATAACTTTAGTGTTTTCATTAAGTTTTTGCTTATTTGCTTCCTGCCTCTTCATCTTCTTAGCAGAAACAGCAGTTTCTTCATTTAATACACCAGGCAAGTACTTTTGATAAGAACCTCTAAGTTGATCTGTTTGGACACTCTCCAACAGTTCGCCCATGAGAGCTCTTTTACCCTTTGCCAGTGGGCTTAATAATTCACTTAAAACTTTTTCGCGTTTTGCGGAGTCCTCAGCGATTTTAATTTTTGCATTTGATGTTTTAATTTCATCGATTGCTTTTTGTAGAGTATTATTACTTTCATTAAGTTTTGACTCTAAATCTTCTACCCTGTTTTGGTACTTTTTGACTTCTGTTCCATCTGCAAGATGACTTGTTAAGAATTCTGCCGCGAAAGATTCAAATATCTTCCTACCAAAGTTGTTCTTTTTGGCTGTTTCAATGTCCTCTTTAAGAGCATTAATTTCGCCCTTTAAAGCACCTGCTACAATACCTTCAACTTTTTCAGCGGCCTTTTTAACAAAATCACGCTTTGTCTCGGCAATTAAAGCCTTGCCTTCTCTAACCAATTTAACTCGTTGCTCTACAACCGCTCGTTTATCGGTGTGGAATTCGTTAAGTTCTTTGGAAATGTTCTTAACAATAAAACTTTCCAACTTAGCGAAGTTTTCTCCACTAGCCTTGCGATCAGTACGAAGTTGTTTTACTTCGTTTGCAAGAGATTCGGTTACGAATTTATCAAGGATATTGGCATGTTCTTTGACAGATTTCGTATAATTTACACGACTGTCAACTAAGCCTTTTTTATCCTCGGCAAGTTCTTCAATTTCTACTTTAATTGCATCCGAAAGCATATTATCCATTGCTTCAACAATTTGAGATTTATCATGCTCATATCGTTGACTAAACTCCTCACGCAATTCGGCTTTCATAGCCTCTTTTTGCTCTGTAAGTTTAGAATCCCATGCTTCCTGGATGGATGTCCTTGCATCCTCGGAGAGTGCCTCGGAACCTAACAGGTCTTCTATTGCATTATTAGCCATTATATTTCTCTCCTACTTATTGAGTTCATTTATAAACCCAAGTATTTGTTTCTGTAAATGCGATTGAGCTCGCCTATCGTGCGTTGTCGCTTCTGCTAACCTAGTTAAAATATTAGCACCATTCATATTTTGCAAAGCCTCATAAATTGGCTTTGGATATGCATCTGGAGCACTCGGCTGAGCAACAATATCTACAGTTACAATTTCAAAATCACTAACTTTGCCTCCTTCGGAAACGTTACCGCTTCCTCTAGAACTTACACCAAGTTTAACACCTGATTCTAGCAAAGTCTTGACTATATTACCCATCGGCGTTGGTAAAATTTTAAGTTTACCTACGCCATCTGAGCCTTTCATACCCATTTCGGTTATCATGTGACTTACACGATCCAGATTAACTGTTAAATCGTCCGGATGATCTGCTTCGCCTAACACTGAAAACCCATGGTTAATTTTTTCCTGCAGTGATTGAACTGCGGAGGCAATTTCATTAATTGGGTAAACCCGGGAGTTTTGATTTTTAACATCACCTTGAATAAAAACGCCATTCATGAAAAGGTTCTTGTCAGATCCTTCACCTTCTGTGACAGTTTCTACGTTTATCGCGGCTTGTTCAAAACTCAACTTTTCAATTAACTTCATTGTTTATCCTTAAGAACCTATTGGGCTCTTTTTATTGTCTGCATGTTCTACATTGTCTGCTGACTCTGACGAACCTTTAGGTGCTTTATTACCTGGCTGGTTGACATTTCCTGCTGTATCTTCGGAAACACTATCTACACCATGATCACCTTCGGATCCTGAATTAGCCATATTAACAGCCTTTCCACCCATATCATTTTTACCTGCTACGGGAGACTTTTGAGCTCCACCGTCGGCACCAACTGGATCACTAGGATCTTTAACTGCTACCATATTTGCGGCTTCTTCGATTTCTTCGAAATCTTCCTCAACTGTTTCAGCAACTCCGTCCTGCTCAACTGATTCCATTTCAGGCATTTCTTCTTCTGCATCCATGGCATCCATTGGCATTTCGTCGTCCATTGGTACTTCTTCTTCAGCACCACCGACTAATTCCATAAACTCTGCTTTTAAGCGATCTAATGCTTCTTCAGCATCTACGAACGCCTGGTCAACTTCTGGGTCGCCAGTTTCTTCTCCGCCTTCGGCGTCGTCCATTGGCATTTCTTCTTCGTCTTCCATTTCGTCTTCACTATACATTTCTTCTGACTCAATTTCTTCTAAGTCCGAATCAACTGCATTAGTTACTTCGTCAGTAAAATCCTGTTCAGGATTCCTAACGATTGCTTCGTCTACGTCTTCTTTATCGTCTTTGTCTTCGTCTTTGCTTGCCTCATCTACTTGTTCCGAATCTTCGTCGACTTCTTCTTTCTTTTCATCAAGAATTTCGTCTTCAGTGACTTCATCTTCGGCAACGAGGTTCTCATAAATTCCACGAGCCTTTTCCACAAATACATCATGAAGAAGGTCGCTTGCTTTGTCCGTTTCCTCGTTTATAATGTATTCGAGGACCTTTTCTAATTTATCTCGTGTAGTCATAACAACTCCTATAACAAAATTGTTGTATATGTTTATTTAATATATGAAATCAAAAGTGTACTAAAACGGCTAAAAAACGGCGAGTTTTGGAAGATTTTTTATTATTTTTGAATTTTTATTGGTAAGCTCTGTAATTTTCTTTTCAAAAAGTGGGTAAAATTCATGTGTTTTTAACAGTGATCTGTCTGTTTTATTACTATTTTTAAGTGCCTTATGAAATTTAAATTCTTCTGCTAATCTAACTGCTATTAAAAATAACTCATAAATGTTAGTAAAATCGTCATAAACTTCTCCTATACGCATATTCTGACTAATCAAATCTGTCCTTATTTCGGCGTTGTTTATAAGTTTGTTAATAATAGCGTTATTTTCAACCTCCTGTATAACACCATCAATTTCAATACCACTGTAGTCTCTCATATGTTTTTTATACATTTTAGTATGCTTAAACATATCTAAATTAGGGTAAATTAATGGATATTTTTCATATTTGTTAAGTCTAATATATGCATTAATTATACTCTTAACAACATTATAATCCAACTTTAAATTAAGTCGCTGGCCTAATAACATTACTTTATCAATATCTAAAATATCCATCATTGGCACATTTATTATTTTATCATGTTGTTGTAATATTGGAATAGCCTCAGGAGCTAATCCATAATTGTGTGGCCACGTAAATTCTAACATGTGATACAACATATTACTAATTGTACTAAAATAATCGTTGTCTGCCCAGTCATTAATTATTTCTTTGTGCCCTCCCCCGTCGGTCCAACCTGGTATGTGGAAAAAACATCTATCCATAAAAATTTTTATGGCTTGTAATGAAAGTTCATGCATAGGATTTAAATAAACATTTATTACAAATCTATTGTCACTTAACAGTTGAACAATATCATCGTTATCAAATATTCTTCTAGCATGTATAAAATAAACTTGTTGTGTATTGGGAGGAAAATGTTTTTCAAATTGTAATATTTCATCAACTGTTATACGATGATTAGAACGAATACTATCGCCGGTGTTGTTAAAGTCGTGTGAGTACAATAATTCTAATGAACTACCAGAATCCCAATTAACACTTGAATCAATAGTCATTTTACTATCAATAAATTGTTCTGGTTCAAATATATGTGTAAAACGATCTTCGGGATTAGCAAAATAAACTTGTGGGGAGGTTTGTAATATCCTACATAATAAATTTGCACTTACAAATGCAGGACCTGCAACAATAACATGATTTGACATTACTACATAGATTCTGGGGCCATAGGGCGTGAATAAATTTTATCAAAAAATTCTTTTCTTTTAATAAGATCTACTTTTTTAATCTCTTGCATTTTGCGTAATTTATTTAAATGTCGCAAAGTAAGTCTTACCTTACGAGTATCGCTTGGTTGTTGCTTAACTCGTTTATCTTCATCGGCTTCATAAAATTCAAATATTTTCATTGTACTGCTCCTGGTTCTGGAGGTGGCGGTTGTTCCGCTCCTGATATTGGACTTTCGGATCCACCCTCAACAGGTGCTTCAGCATCCATTTCTGCATCAGCCATGTCATCTAGTCCTGGCTCCATTTCTGTATCAACTGGTCGTACACCGACTGCACTTAAATTATCAACTGCCTCTGCTTCACCACCTGGTGTTACTCCAGCCTGTATTGGGTTTTCTTCTGCCCACATTTCTTCATTTTCAACAATCTCATCTTCATTAAGATTTAAGTACTTCTTAAGAGTAAATCTACGTGCTAAGAATGGTACTTCTGCTAATGCACCAAATACATTTGCTCGTTGTTGGTTAAGTTCTATTTCTCTATATTCCGAAAAACTTTGTGGTTCTACAAATACTAAATCAAATAAACTACTATCAACATTAACACCTCTAAACTTTAAAAACAACTTAAACTCTCTATCAAATTCGGGTGCCATTAATGATTGTAATCGTTGACAATATTTTGTAAATCTAAATTCTTGAATAAATGCAGTTCCTACTCGTCCGTCAACAAAACTAGCCGTTCCATCATCTGGACCTGTAGGCAAATATGAACTTGGAATTCTTAATGCTCTTAACATTTTATTTGTAAAATATCTTAAGTCGTCTATCTGTCCTAAGTTTTCTCCACCCGGTAATGTTTCTACTTTTGAACCACGCCCTTCAGCAGTTTGTGCAAAGAAATAATCTTCCATAACACTAAGTGGATTATAACTAGCATCTAGAACAGTTGCTCCACCACCTGTACGTGATGGAATACGTCTTTGATGTATTTCATTTTTAACACGTTCAACAAAACCCATTGCTTTATGCGAAGGCATGTTTCCTACATCAATATAAAATACTCTACGTTCAGGTGCTCTTTGTACCCTGTAAATTATAATAGCATCTTCAAGTAATTCTTTTTGCTTATATGTTTTATAAACAGCATCTAATACACTTTGTCCAAACGGCCAGTTTGAATCTAACCCTTCAGTTAAACTTAAATGTATCATATGCTCTGCATCAACACCATATTCTTTAATTGAATCGGAAAGAGCTTGTGATGCGTTTTGATATTGTTGATTTTGTACTACACCGCCTTGTTGCATTGTTTGCATACTAGAATAATTGTCTGAGTGCGATATAATTTCACTAGCAGTTTTTTCTTGTAAATTTAGTTGTAAATTACGTACAATATATTGTTCTATCTCTTTACCTTTTGCTTCGTTGATAATTGCTTTAGAAACATCTGCTGGATTAACCCATGTCCATTCGTATGTTTCTGGATCACGAATAAAAAATTGATCTCCATACTTTAATGTACTACGAAACATTCTCCATAAACGTGTATCCCAATCATTAATGTTTGACCATTGTTTTAATGCTTTTTTGAGTACATCAATTTCGGCTTCAGTTGCTTCGTCTTTAAAATTAAACTCAAAAGCCATATGATCGTTGTTACGTTGTTGCGTACAAAATTCAGATAATGTATCAAGTGCGGCATTTACTTCGCTATCAACATCAATCTGATCATACTGCATATAACGTTCGACACGGTTTGGTTGTCCAGTATATACTTCTGGTAACCAACTATGAAAGCGATTATGCGAGTTTGATAATTGTGTACCTGACGTTTTTTGTTGTAATTTTTCTATATTAGCACTTCTAAAGTGCTTTCTCCATCCAGCCATGGTTAACCTTGATTATTTGTTGTATTTATTGTTTTAGTTAGAGAAGTAATCTCGTAACGCTCGTTCTTGTTGTAAATTTGATTTCTGATTTCGTGTATTCTCTTGAGTTGCACTTGTTGTTTCAATTGCCGCTTTAATTAGTTCCTTAATTCCCTCAACGGTTGTGTCAGCGTCTCTAGCCAACTGTCCTATCCAGTTTGAAATGCTTTCATTTAATTTTAGTAATGCTGAAGTATTATCAGATAATGCTACTTGCGGTTCATTACCAGTTCCGTAAACTGAATGATTAACGGATGCTCCTCCATCAATAGATCGATTTTTAAATAACATTTGTATAAATTCTGATTTTCCAAATGATTGCGCCTGGGCTCTAAGTTGTGCATTTAAGTCCATCCCTTCTCCACCAAACAACTCATCTGCTAAACCTCTTATCTTATTTGGAAACTTAACTAAGTGATCAAGCAGTTCTTGTTCCTGAAGTCCTGTTTCTTTTCCTATATCCTGTAACATTGATGTTAATGTTTCTGCAGTTTCAAATCCCATGGCCTTCAATGTACTAACAGTACCTTTAATTGCACTCTCTGCACCTAGTGCCATTTTAGTTACAGTATCACCCTCTTTTATTCGGGCTCTAATAGCGGCTAGTTCCTCTTCGTTTACTGCTCTCTGAACAGTACCTAGTTTCATGTGTAACTTTATACCATCATTAAACATTGATTGTTGTATATAATATTCTGACTCGCGACCAGATTTTATTTCTTCATTAAACCGTCTTGCAGAGGCTAATGCAGATGTACCTGTGCCATCTTTTATATACTGCATCATTTGTTCTAAGCCTTCCATTGTTACATCAGTGGCCGCAACCAGTTGTTTCATATCTTCACTGGATCCTGCTAATCCTAAACCAGTAGTTACCATTTGAGTAATTTGATTGGCTATTTCTGTACCGTCTTCGCCAAACTGAGAAGTTAATATTCCAACTAATTCTTGTTGGCGTCTTTGAACTGCGGCAGCATCTCCGCCCTGGGCTTGAATTTGTGCTAGATAAGTTTGCAACGGTACACCAGAACCTGCTTGTTGTTGTGCTAACAATATTTCTCGTCTATCTCTACCTGTAATCTGTGCCATTGCAGTTGCTTCGTCAGCCATTGCTAATATTGCATCTCTAGCCCGATTTGCGGCTAAGTCTCCTTGGATTCCTTGCATTCTTTGTATTTCTAATTGCCCAACTAATAAATCATTTAACTCTTCTTGTCGCATGCCATACATACCCATTTGAGCTAAATTTATTGTAAGTTCCTCTGATAAGGCACCAAATCGTTGTGCAGACTCTATTGCAGAGTCTCCTAGATTTCGAATAGTTATGCCATTCTCTATTATTATACTATTAAAAGCATCAATTGTCAACCTAGAACTCGCGGCCGCTTGTGCAATTCGTGTCATTTCCCCACTTAAACCAAGTCCAACATTTGATAAATCTCTAACACGTCTAACATATCCATCCATCATTGTCATGACAGTTGCAAATACACCTGTACCATCATCAACAATATTTGATAAACTTTTAAATGAACCATCTACTTTATCAAGGTTTCTAATAAGTTTTCCTAATTGTCCAGTTGCCCCTGTAATTAACGAACCAAAACTGCTTAACCAGTTCCCTGGATTTATTCCACTACCAAAAATACCACCTCCAGATTTTATTGCTTGAACAGTTGCTCTAGTACCTTTAGAAATTGCCTGTTGTGTTTGGTTGCCTTCATCAACAGAGGTACTTCTTACACCTTTTATTGCTTCTAATAATTCTTGTAATGTTTGCTCATTAGCCCATTCAGGATAGTCTACTCCCTGTTCTAATGCTGACATTGAAACTCGTGGCATTTTCGTCCTTATAAATACGATTGAACACTTTCTTATATTTATTCTATGGAAAACCCCTTAAAACAATACTTTAGGGCGCCTGGTGCTTTTATCAAGTTACCTAGTAAAGGTATGTTCTATTCAGTTCCTCCTAAACTTTCAGTAGAAGGGGAATTAGCAATTTATCCAATGACAGCAGAGGATGAGCTGTGGCTTAAAAATCCTGATGCATTATTAAATGGAGAAGCACTAAAGCGAATTGTTGCTAGTTGTGCCCCTGATATTCATAATCCAGAAGAAACTACAATAGCCGATGCTGATGTTATTATGGTTACTGCAAGATTTGTTACATATGGTGATGATCTTACAGTTTCTAGCGAATGTCCAACTTGTCAGGAAAATACAGATTATTCATTTAAACTTCCTGATATAATTGCTAACATTAGAGAAATGCCTGCGGAAACTTTTGTAAACATAAACGAACTAAAAGTATTTTTAAAACCTTCAACAGTTGCATTACAAACAAAACAAGGAGTAGCGGCACTTCAGTATAGAATGTTGCTTAATAAACTTGCGGTTGAAAACAAAGAACCTGAAGAAAGGCAACAAGAATTATTAAAATCATTTGCTCATAATGTTACTACAATGCAATTTGAAACATTAAGAGAAAATATTGTTAAAATTGAAATGCCTGATGGTAATCATGTTTCAAATAAAGATCATGTTAAAGACTGGTTGAAGAATATTAAAAAAGTTGAGTTTGATGCTCTAAATAGTAAAATTGACGACTTAAATAATTCTGGTACCGACATTGATTATAACGCAGAATGCCGGGCATGTTCGCACAAATATAATACCAGGATTAGCATGGATCCAATATCTTTTTTCGGATAAGGCTTCTTGACGCAGGATGGGATAACATCGACTCGCTAGTTGAGGAGTTTTGGACCGAAAGCGATCAATTTACTAAAGGTTTATTAGAACTGGTTGTTAATACCGAAGGTACGGTATCATACGAAGATGTGACAAAAATGAGTGCTAAGGAAAGAAAACTATTAATTGAAGTTGTTAATGAACGTAATGACAAATTAAATAAACAAATGCAGGAAAATTCTAGAAAGTAGACGGCATATCATAGTCTCTACGAGTATTACTCCAATGAGCATTTATACCATCCCATTTTTGAGAAACTTTAGCCATTGCTTTCCAAGACATTTCTTCCTTAGGTATTTTAGTTGCAGGTTCTCTTATTAATTTATGAGGTAATGGATTTTTGTATGTACGTAATTTTACATTTGAATATTTGTAGATATGTGACCATCCAGTATGTGTATGAAAATGTCTTTCTTTTATTTTAGGATCTGTTATACAAAATTTCATAATATCTAGAATAGGTTCATATAACATTTTTGAAGCACTATGACTTCCGAAGTATACTATATCTACAATTTTTGTTTTACCACGTTTTAAAGTCATATCTGTTGTATACATG
>Ga0098035_1001346_pt1 | contig 11988 bp, 12 predicted proteins | sample 3_EtaG_FD_75046 | JGI IMG/M metagenome (GOLD analysis project Ga0098035, IMG submission 75046) | Marine viral communities from the Subarctic Pacific Ocean - 3_ETSP_OMZ_AT15126 metaG | ecosystem: Environmental > Aquatic > Marine > Oceanic | place: Pacific Ocean | collected 2015-01-07
AAGAGTTTTCTACGTCGATGTAGGCAACATTCCACCTCAAGATGTGGAGCAGTTTATGCAACGCTTTATTACGTCCATGAAACGAAATCAAATCGTAGACGCGGATACTGGTCGCGTGGATTTGCGCTATAACCCGATGTCGGTGGAAGAAGATTATTTTATTCCTCAACGAGGCGGCGTCTCCACCAAGATCGAGAGTCTACCCGGCGGCACCTTTACCGGCGATATCGACGACGTGAAATATCTCAGAGAAAAAATGTTTGCGGCACTCAAAATCCCAATGTCTTATTTAATCCGCGGAGAAGGGGGTGAGGAAGATAAAGGCGCATTAGCGCAAAAAGACATTCGGTTCGCGAGAACGGTCCAGCGGTTGCAACGGTCCCTTGTTACAGAGCTTGAAAAGCTGGCAGTTATTCATCTTTATGTTCTAGGCTTCCGCAACGACGATCTTCTTTCTTTTAGCTTGAAGCTTAATAACCCATCTAAAATTTCGGAGCTTCAAGAACTGGAAAGTTGGCGAACGAAGTTTGAAATCGCGAGCAACGCGACAGAAGGTTTCTTTAGCAAGCGCTGGATCGCCAATAATTTATTCGACATGTCGGATGAAGATTTCTTGCGCAATCAGCGTGAGCTTTTCTATGACAAGCAAGTGACGCAGCAACTAGAAGGTATCGCCCAAGCAGCCGAAGAAGGCTTCGGCGGCGGCGGCGGCATCGGCGGTGGCGGCGGCGGCGGTGATTTCGACATGGACACGGGCGAAGAATTAGGCGGCGATGAGCTTGGAGGCGATGAGCTTGGAGGGGAACCCCCACCAGGCGACGAGAGCCCGCTACTCGCCTCCCCTGGTGAGCCACCCGCTGGAAAGCGTGATGATACCATAAAGTATATTAATAAGGCCACGGGCCATACTACAACTAACAAGTCCAAGGCCAAGGTTTATAAGCCTGAAAAGTTTGACAAGCGCGACATGGGCGCGCGCAAGCGTCAGTTCACAGCAATGGGCTCTCATGAAACGGCTCGAATGCCATCGCGGCAAGTGAGAATGAATCTTTCTCCGGGCGCAAAAGAACTTCTGGGCCTAGGCAAAGGTATGTTTGAGAACAAAACAACTAATTATGAGAAGGAAGAAAAAGAAATATTTGAGGTCAAAGAAGATATTAAAAAGCTTTTTGAGAATTTGGAGCAAATATAATGGCTAAGCACAATAAAAAACGCAACACAATGTTTATATACGAAACCTTGATTAGAGAGGTGGTAAAACAATCTGTCAATAAAGACACCGCAAAGCGGGATATCGCCATCGGGGTTCTTAAAGAATATTTTAAGAAGGGCACCCAATTACGCACAGAACTCGATCTTTACCGGACTCTGCTGGAAACAAAGGGGATCACCCCCAAACTGGCGGAACGCTTGGTCAACGAGACTGTTAAACAGCATGGAAGAGTAAACCAGAAGAGGCTCTTCAGCGAGCAAAGCGCAGCCATCTCCGCGATTAATAAGCAAATATCCAAATCCGTTTTTTCTAATTTTGTTCCCAATTATAAAGATCTTGCCACTATTTCCCAAATATTTTCTGACACCACTAAGCCCAAAAAGAAGGTGATGCTGGAAAACAAGTTGATTCAACGCTTGGCGGATCCTGAGTCTGCATCTTCAAGTGTGAAGGGTGTTTCCACCCTGGTGCTTAAAAGCTTTGTGAAGCGCTTTAATGATGAATACGGAAGCCTTCTCGATGAACAAAAAGAGCTTCTTTCTAAATATATTGGATCTTTTGCCGATGACGGTACCGAATTTAATTTCTATTTGAATGAGGAACTCGGACGCCTGAAGGAAACCGTTGCCAAAGGATTCACCGATGACGAGGTGCGCGATGATGCCGGAACGGTGGAAAAACTCAAAGCTGTTGAAAACATTCTTGCAGAGTTTGCCCAGAAGCCCCTTGACAATGAGGGGATGATCACAGTACTGAAGATTCAAGGACTGGCAAAGGAATTGCGCGCATGACCATTACCCTCACCTTGACTCAGCCACAAGCAAAGGTTAACCTTAAAGCGCGTAAAACAATGTCGGGAGATGTGATGATATTCGATCATCCGGATTTTAATGTGGTTATCTCCCCCAGCGGCAACAAGGTGCTAGCCCTAGCTAAGGAGCAGTATGGATCACACATTTATGCAGCCCAGTCACGATTATTTGATTATCTGGCGAAGCACGGCGTTGTCGATCCTAGTACCGTTCACGGAGGAAATGTTTTTGGTTCTCTCGAAGGCCTGCTTCTAGAAGTGGAAGAGGCCCAAAAAGACGACGTTAACGCCACTCAAGTGGCCATTTACTCTGTGGCTAAGTTCTTCCAGGGTGAAAAGGGACATTATGATGATATCGCCAAGTTTGACGCAGAGTGGGAAAAAGAGATTACTGACCCCCCGGAAGATGAGACAACTGCGCTCGGTAAAATACCGCACCATGCGCGCGCAGGCGCCAACAATAGCTTCCCTGGATCAACCGGCGCATACGGCCTTGTTGGATACTACATGGAAGAGTCCCAAACGAAAGAGGCTTAGATGCATTTAATATATTTTGTCCTTGCCGCATACGGCCTTACACAGATTCTTGTATACGGCTCTATATTCAATAAGATTCGACCCCCACGGCCATGGCTCTACGGTTTTGGCAAACTTTTTCATTGCCCGATGTGTATGGGTTTTTGGGCAGGGGCCTTTTTGTTTGGAATTAATAGGTATACGGAACTATTTACTTTTGACTATAATTTAGCCAATTTGCTTATTTTAGGGTCTTTGAGTTCGGGGACTTGTTATCTGCTAAGCGTCTTGGTTAACGACTTTGGGTTTAAGATAACCCACAAAAATGAAGGAAACTGTGATGCGAATTAAAAAATGGCAGCTACAACCCGTCAGACGGTGCTGCAGCGGTTCTTAGCTCAGGCGGGTTGCGCCCGTTTAAGGAATAAAAATGAAAAAAGTACTTTTAAGAGAGTTCTTCGAATTAAAATGCGACGAAAGAGGTTGCCAAGATCTTCTCACAGAAGGTGAAAAGAAGATGGTGGCTGAAGGCCATTTGGTCTTCCCCGCCAAGCTCCAAGAGGCAGATGCCGTCAATGGCAATCAGAGAGTGTACACTGAAGAAGTGTTGCGAAAAGAAATAAACAACTATCAAAAGATTGTTGAAGACCGCCGCGCTCTTGGCGAATGCGATCATCCCGACGATAGCGTCGTCAACCTAAAAAACGCCTCTCACATGGTTAATCGAATTTGGTGGGAAGGTAAAGACGTGATAGGCACCGTGAAAGTGCTTCAAACGCCAGCAGGTCAGATTTTAAGAGGTCTGTATGAAAGTGGCGTAAAGTTTGGTTTTTCTTCGCGCGCTCTAGGTTCCCTTCAAGAGGGGAAAGGCGGCGTGCAGTATGTTCAAGACGATCTTCAACTAATCTGTTTTGACGCAGTAAGCGAACCCTCCGCCCCGGGCGCTTATATCCTGGAAGGAAAAGAGGCTACTCAACTAACAGAAGCTGTCTATACAAAGGGCGACCGTATTAATCGCGCTCTGAACGAAATCCTCACCGAGGCATAAATGAAAAAATCCCAATTAAAACAATTACTTAAACCTATTGTAAAAGAATGCATTCAAGAAAGCCTTCTCGAAGGAGGAATGCTGTCTAATATTATAGCGGAGGTCACAAGAGGCCTCCAGCCGCTGGTAGAAACCAAAACCCCCGCAACGAAAAGTCCAGAGCTTCTCCAACAACAACAAAAAGAACTCCAAGAACAAAAGCGTGAACTAGAAGAAGACCGCCGCCAGCAAATGAAAGAGCAGAAGCGCAAGCTTCTTAACGCTACCGGCTTACCTTCTAACGTTTTTGAAGGGGTCGACCCCCTCGCAACCGGCGGCAACGCCGATGCTCCGCAAGACGCGGCAGCAGGCGCCTTAAGCGGCGTAGATCCCAAAGACCCAGGCGTAGACATTAGTGGAATTATGGCTATTGGTGGTCGCAACTGGGGCAAAATGATTTAACTTTTTAGGAGTTGTAATGAAAAGAGTTGTATTAGTTGAGATTGCACCCCGGCACCCGAACGAACCCATTGAAAGAATGATCAAAAGATTTTCTCGAAAAGTGAAAAAGGAGAGAATCATTGAGAATTTTCGCGGCCGGCGGTATTATGAAAAGCCATCGCAAGTGCGAAAACGCAAAGCTAAAAAACGAAAAAAAGTCCTTGATAAGCTACGCCAAAAAGCCCCACGTTGATATGTTTGGGTAATTATAGGGGTTTTATATCGTCAATTGACTAATTATTGAAGAGAAAAGGAGAAAGTTTATGTCTTCCATGTTAGAACAAGCCATTATTGATGCCGAACAATTAAAAGAGGCGGCACAAAGAAATGCCGAAGAGGTCGTGATTGAAAAGTATCAAGATGAGATTCGATCTGCGGTTGAGACTATTCTGGAGCAAGAGGAAACCTTCGATGCACCAATGGATGAGACCGTCGAAATGGGGGTGGACGCGGATGGCGATTTAGCCTTCGTGGAAGATCTCCCTACCGCCCAAAAAGCAGACATGGACGAAGTTGTTACAATCGACCTTGACAAGCTTGAAGAGATGATGGCCGAAGAAATGGAAGAAGGAACTCTCGACGCTGCCGATATGGTAAGCCGTGAAGCCGTTGCCGAAGAAATCGATGCAGTCCTTAACGAGGACGACGAAGAAATTGAACTCGACGAAGAAGCGTTGCGCGAGATCCTCGACGAGGAAATCGATCTTTCTGCCCTTACGGAGGATGAAGATGAGGACGAGAAAGCGGATGCCTCGATAGAAGGCGCCGAAGCCGCAGAAACCAAGGCCGAAGAGGCTCCCCCTGTCGAGGAGAGTGCGGACAACGGCGAAGCCGATCTTACCGAAGACGCGGCTGAAGAAGAAGCGCAAAAGGGGGAAACCCCCGACAAGGAAGGTCCCGGCGCAGGTGGGAGCTATGATAAGTATGGCAAAGACCCAGAAGAAATGGAAAAAGAAAGAGAACTCGCCAAAGAAAACCGTTCTCAAGCCAAAGAGAACCGCTCCCTCCTTAAAGAACAAAAGAAATTAGGCAGCAAAGTCCGACTATTAGAGGAAAAACTCGATAAGTACGGCACAGTCATACTCCAGCTTAAAGAAAAGTTGGAAGACAGCAATCTGGTTAACGCCCGATTGTTGTATCAGAATCGTGTTTTGAATAGCGTCTCGTTGAATGAGCGACAAAAAGATAGAATTGTCGAAGCGATATCAAACGCCAAAAGTGTTGAAGAAGCAAGAATTGTTTTCGAAACGCTTCAGAGTGCAGTGGGGTCAACATCTAAAAGAAAAAGACCAGAATCACTGAACGAAGTGGTCACTAGAAGTTCTTCAGCCTTTATCCCTCGTAAAGAGGAAACTAAAAAAGATAGCTCTTTTGCGAATCGCATGCGTACCCTCGCAGGCATTCCAACAGAGTAATAAAAACTTATATAAAGGAGAAAAACAATGTCTATTTTAGATAAATTGACAGAAGGTATCGTTAACCGCGACATGCGTCATGAAGGCGCAGCGCTGCTCTCGAAGTGGGAGCAAACGGGACTTCTGGAAGGTATTCAAAACGATAATACCAAAAACTGCATGGCTCGCCTTTTGGAGAACCAAGCTAAAGAGCTTCTTCGTGAAGCTGCCTCCACGATGCAAGGTGGAGATGTTGAGGGCTTCGCGGCCGTCGCATTCCCCATTGTTCGTCGTGTATTCGGTTCGTTGATCGCCAATGAACTGGTTTCTGTTCAACCGATGAGTTTGCCCTCGGGCCTCATCTTCTTCCTGGACTTCACCTTTGGTGGGTCCGCCACAGGTTCCAATCGCTTGGGATTCAACGATGGCACCTCGCTGTATGGCGGTGGTAAAGTTGGTTCCGGTATCACAGGCGGTGTTGACTTGGGCGGTTCGGAAGGTACAGCCGGCGGCCAGTTCTACAACTTGGTCAACGGTTATTCCTCCCCCACAGGCTCATTGGATCTTTCCAGCGCAGTAGTCGTTTCTTCCGGTAACTTCGGTGCTGGCGGAACAGTGACTGCCGAAGACAGCGGCGGCTGGGGCGGCGTAACCCAGGCGGCATTGAATGAAGTTATGCGCTTTGACCCCGACTTGACATCCGGTTCTATTTGGGTGATGGCAGAGGTTGACCTGTCTTCCGGATCTGCTGGTATTTCTGCCGGCGGTTCTTTGGATTACGATAACCTTGCAGCAATTGCATTGAATACGGGCAGCGTTGGCGTCCATGGTATGACCTTGCTTCGTCGTTTGAGCCAGTTGAGTCAAAGTGCCGACAGCAACACGGTCAGTCAGACCAACGTGCGTTTGGTATTCGCTAACACTGGTACTCTTGACGGCGGCCAAACCGCAGGTCAGGCGGGCGATCAGATTGCAATGTGTACTATTTCTTACCCCATTGTTGACAACTTCATGGACACCGGCGGCACTGATTCCGTTGGTTCCGTTGTCGGCGCAACAGCCTGGGGTCTGGAAAATGATGCGGACATCCCCGAAATTAACTTGAAAGTGGATTCCACTTCGGTTACGGCGATGACCAAAAAGTTGAAAGCTAAGTGGACACCAGAACTTGGTCAAGACCTTAACGCTTACCACAACCTTGATGCAGAGGTTGAGCTTACGTCCATTCTCTCCGAGCAAATTGCTCTTGAGATTGATCGTGAGATCGTTGAAGACTTGGTTAAAGGTTCCCGCGCTGCAACTTATTACTGGTCACGTTCCCCGGGTCTGTTCGTGGATCGCGAGACCGGCGCAGAGGTTGGCGCCAACACAGCGGCACCCGACTTCACCGGTACCGTATCCGAGTGGTATGAGACCCTGCTAGAGACCGTTAATGACGTTTCGGCAGCTATCCACCGCAAAACGCTTCGCGGAGGCGCTAACTTTATTGTTACGTCCCCAGAGGTTGCTAATATTCTTGAGTTCACCGCAGGCTTCCGAGCCAACGTATCGGTCGATGACAACAAAGGCATCGCCGGAACCCAAAATATTGGTAGCATCAGCAAGCGTTATGACGTGTTTGTTGATCCGTACTTCCCGCGCAACTTAGTGCTCGTGGGTCGTAAGGGCAACAGCTTCCTTGAGAGCGGTTATGTATACGCTCCTTATGTGCCATTGCAAGTCACCCCGACCATTTTTGGAACGGAAGACTTCGTGCCGCGTAAAGGCGTAATGACCCGCTATGCTAAGAAAATGGTTCGACCTGATATGTATGGTCTTGTCATTGTTCGCGGCCTCATGGGTGAGTCTGGTGCTTAAGCCGGTTAGTTAAAAACTAAGTTGAAAGGCTCCAATTCTTTATTGAGTTGGGGCTTTTCTTTTACTTGCTCAAAAACTATTTTATTTTAAAATCCTTTATTGCTCAAAAATGGCGCGCCCCATTTTTTTTGAGATTTGAGATTTTACACTATTTACATTAAACCCAGAAGGAGACTTATCATGGGACGAAAAAAGAAAAGAATCCGCCTCCTCGCGCGCGCTGCGGAACAGGCAACAAAAACCTCGGCCACTGCTGCCCCCACCGCCGCGCAAGCGACACCAGAGCCTCCTATAAAGGAAGCACCCAAGGCCAAAAAGCGCAATCCCTTTAAAAATTTAGCTAAGAAAACAACGACTAACAAGACAGATAAAGAGTAATTCGCCTTTTAAAGTCGTAATCGACTAATTATGGTAGGAGATTATATTGAATGGCGTTCCCTACTTTAACCCCCTCATCCAGAACCAGCGCGGTCACACTACCATCCGCCAGTCTGCCAAGTGAGGCGGCCGCCGCGTCGTTTCCTTTTACCGTTTACACGTCTGATCAATACTTTTTATCAGGCGCCTCGGATCAGGTGGCGTATACTTATCGCAAATTAGGCGGCGATGTACTCGACATCGAGTTAACCAAGGAGCAGGTCTATGCGGCATACCAAGAGGCTGTCTTAGAGTATTCTTATATCCTTAACATCCACCAAGCGAAGAACAGCTTGGGTGATTATTTAGGTTCCAAAACAGGCTCTTTTGATGAAGAGGGACAATTGCAAAGCACAGCTAGCATGCAAAATGTCGCTTTAAAATTTCCCAAGTTTAAATTTGAATATATACGTCGCATCGCATATGGCTATTCAACCGAAGCCGGTTTCGGCGGCGACACTCGCATCTATTCTGCTAGCTTCAACACCACAGCTAGCGTCCAGGACTACGATCTTCAGTCGATAATCTCATCTTCGGCCGCAAACGACACCAATAGCCCCTTTTACGGCGCCGTCGAGGACCAAAGAGTAATCGTAAGCAAAGTGTTTTACAAGACGCCCAATGCAATGTGGCGCTTTTACGGTTATTACGGGGGCCTCAACACCGTAGGCGATTTGGCCAGTTATGGCCAATATGCTGATGATAGCACCTTCCAGTTGGTACCAACCTGGCAGAATAAAGCGCAGGCCATGGCCTTTGAAGACGCTATTTATACACGAAACAGCCAGTGGTCCTATGAACTAAAAGACAACCGTCTGCGGCTTTATCCCGAGTCCAAGCGGAATATAATGCCTTCGAAAATGTGGATTGAGTTTTTTGTGGATACGGATACTCCATGGGTCGCCGATGAAGCCGGTAAAACCGGGGTTGACGGCATTAATAATATTAATGCGCTGCCTTTCGAGAACACACCTTACCAAAATATTAATTCGATTGGTAAACAGTGGATCCGTCGCTTTACATTAGCGGTTTGCAAGGAAATGCTAGGAAATATTCGTAGCAAATTTGCAACCATCCCGATACCCGGAGATTCAGTGACTCTGGATGGGCCCGCATTGCTGACTCAAGGGAAAACCGAACAAGAAAAATTGCGAGAAGAACTTAAAACCATCCTCGATGAGCTTACCTATACCAAGGTGGCACAGGGGGATGCAGATTTATCAGATGCCGTCAACAAAGTGCAAGAGAAGATTCCACTCTTGATTTTTACGGGATAAGTGAACTATGTCTGATGAGAATAAATGGAAACAACCTGCGAGTCCACCACCACCTCTCTTTCTAGGTGAAAAAGAGCGCGATCTTGTAAAACAAGTTAACGATGAATTGGTGGAACGCGTAATTGGCCAAGAGGTCATATATTACCCTATTAGTCTAGAAGAAACGCGCTTTCACCCTCTTTATGGGGAAGCGCTCATAAAAAGCTTTTTGCCGCCTATATGGGTATACGCTCTAGTAGAATGGGGGGGATACGCCACCCGGATTAGCGGTCTCGGCGTCGACAAACGCTTATCTATTACGGTAAAGTTTCACCGCCGGCGGTTAACCGAAGACCAAGACCTATATATTCGAGAGGGTGATTTTGTGAGATATGGGGACGATTTATTTGAGATCGCCACTATCGATTACCCAAAACAGATTTTTGGCCAAGGCTGGGCCGGCTGGGAAAGAATATTTGAAGCGGAAGCTTCGTGCATTAAGGCACGGGAGGGGTTGTTCGATGCCACCTGACGATAACGATTATACGAAAATCACGGATACCAATGCAATTATAAGCGTCAAAGAGATCCAGCCATCCTCGCTAGAGACGGTTGACTTCGCGTTTTATGATTTTATGAACGACACCATGAACTTGCGCGCCCACACCAACAAAGGGTGGAAGGAAGTGCCGATTGTATGGTCGACTCCAGAGCGCGCCTTCCTGTCAAAACACAAAGGCGAGCCCCCTTTGTTTGACACCGACAACACGGTTATATATCCTATTATAACCATTGAGCGCATGTCTGTTACAAAGGACACCAACCGAAAGGGCGCTTATTGGGGAGCCTCTTCTAACCTTGTTGACCCGGTGCGCGGTGGTCGCATCACTCTGGCTCGAAAGATTAAAGCCGATAAAACGAATAATTTTGCAATCGCCGATAATATTAAAGAATGGCTTGATATCTCCGGGAGTGATGCCGGCGGCGTAGGGAACATAACAACACGAACTCCTGGCCGCCAAGCCTACTACCCGATTAAAGATAACAAAAAAGTGGTCTATGAGACGATCACAATGCCCATCCCCGTATACCTCTCTATGAAATATACGGTGACAATCACCACGGAATATGCCCAACAGATGAACGAACTGCTTTCCCCCTTCGCGACTTTAGGCGGCCACATCAATTCCTTTTCGATCAAAAGAGACGGCCACCGATTTGAGACGTTCTTGCAGGGGGATTTTGGTACCACAAGCAACGTATCCGACATGGGCAATGACGAAAGGAAATTTGAGGCGAAGTTGAATTTTGAAGTGTTGGGTTATGTTATTGGAGAGGCCCCTAATGGCGAGAGGCCAAAGCTTGTGAAGCGGCAAAACGCAGTGGAGGTTAAAATCCCACGTGAACGCGTTATTTTGGGCGATATTCCCGATTACATTGATAATCGAGGCTTTTACAGGGACTAACAACTAATTAATAAAGAAACTTTTCCACAATTACAAGGAGAATAGCGAATGTCTGTCGATAGATTTAAATTTATTTCACCCGGTGTTTTTGTTAACGAGATTGACAACACTGGAAGATCCGCCGAGCCGGCTGATGTAGGCCCCGTTTTGATTGGTCGATCTGAAAAAGGTCCCATTCTTAGACCAACTCGGGTTAAGGATTTTGCCGAATTCATCACAGAATTTGGTATGCCTATTCCCGGAGGCGACGGAAAAGATGTTTCACGGAATGGAAACTACATTTCTCCCACTTATGCGGCATATGCAGCGCAGGCATGGATGAGAAATAACTCCCCTATCACATATGTTCGCTTGGGCGGCCAAGCTTCGGAGGTAGCCACCGCGGATGACGCCGGCGCGCTAGCCGGATGGACCACCACGGTTCTTTCAGCTAGTTCGGGCGGCACGGCGGGAGGAGAGATTGCCAATAATGGCGGCGCCTACGGTCTGTTTGTCGCAGTGAGCGAATCAGTCCCCGCCTCCAACCCTGTAACGGGTACTCTGGCGGCAGTGTGGTACATGAATTCGGGTTCGGCCATCGGCCTCTCCGGAACCTTTGTGGACAATAACAACCCCACCGTACAGGTAGGGTCGAGCATAGCCTTCCGGAGTATCTCCGGTCAAGAGTTCAAAGTTCAGATCAAAGATGAGAGTAATAATACTATTATTGACACCGCCTTCGACTTTAGCGAGACCAGCGATAAGTTTGCACGGAAGGTGTTTAACACTAATCCCACTTTGACCAATAGCAGCGTGACATCAACCTCTCAGCTTGAAAAATATTGGCTTGGGGAGACCTTCGAAGGGAATGTCAATCAAATCCTCGGCACCAGCACAAATACGCTGGGAGCCATCCTTCCCCTGATTAGTGGATCCAAAGGCGACGCCGGCTTTTTCGCAGACCGACGCAAGGATTATCAAGAAGCAAAAACCGGCTGGTTTATTGCGCAAGATATGACTCAAGGTACTGCCACGGGTAGCTTCCTGGCAGACGCGATGCCAAAGCTTTTCCGGGTGGTCGCCAAAAACGCCGGCTCATGGTCTTCGCGCAATCTCAAGATTTGTATCCAAGACCTTAAAAGGTCAGCGAACTCTTATCAAGACTATGGCAGCTTTACACTAGCTATTCGTAAAATGTCGGATACCGATAATCGAGTAGAGTACTTAGAGCAGTGGACGAATCTGAATTTAAATCCCAATTCTGAGAATTATATTGCTCGCCGCATTGGCGATAAGAACCAGACATGGGACAACACTAACCGTCGATATAAAGACTTTGGAAATTATACAAATAACTCTAAATACATTCGTATCGAGATGAACACCGCGGTAGACAAGGGCGACACAGATGCGGCATATCTGCCTTTTGGTGTCCTCGGACCCTTGCGATACAATTCTTTTGCGGATAACGCCGCCAACCCACAAGCAACAACCATGGTTTCCGGTAATCTTGATGACCTCGGATTTCTTGCACCGGATGCTATCTTACCG
>Ga0098035_1001347_pt1 | contig 11988 bp, 20 predicted proteins | sample 3_EtaG_FD_75046 | JGI IMG/M metagenome (GOLD analysis project Ga0098035, IMG submission 75046) | Marine viral communities from the Subarctic Pacific Ocean - 3_ETSP_OMZ_AT15126 metaG | ecosystem: Environmental > Aquatic > Marine > Oceanic | place: Pacific Ocean | collected 2015-01-07
AAGACCGAATACGGCATTAAGACCAGGAAGGAGTTCTTTGGCAATACTAGCTCTTGAAATAGCCATATTATATCCTCCCTATTTAAATTGGGCCAACAACACTAGCCGCTACATCAAACATATTCATTTCACTACGCAGTATTTTAACTGCCATAATAGGAAATGCGTTGTCTGCTGCGATAGCAATGTCGTTTCCAGGTACGTCTTTAACGCCAACGGCCTTTACTTGGGCAGTTGTCGCTACTCTTGTAGCAGCCTTCAATCCAAAACCAGAAACACCAGTCGCAGTATTTCCGCTTCCAAGTGTAAGGTCAAAGTTAAGATAGATATCTCCTGCCGTACATGAAGCATCCGCTCCAATATAGTACGTCATATCAGGATCTACCATTACCATTGCTTCAATATTACTAGCTGAAGTATTAGCGGGCCAATATTTCTTCCATGTTGGCACACCGTCAGCTTCATAGTATACGCCTTGGAATACACCAACGGCATAATCAGCAGCGGCACTTACTGGCTCAATATTTCCCAGGCTCACTTTTACAAGATCACCAGTGAAAATATTACGAGCGTCAGCCGAAGCAATCGGCAACTTTTTAATACCAGTACTATTAGCACCAGAACCATATACACGTGCAGGATGAAGACCAGTTAGGGCTTTAGTATCCATTTAGTCTCTCCTTTATATAATCAAACTAAAAGTCTTAGTCCTGAAATTTAGGACTCTTTCCTTTAGTCACGGTTGACTTACTATTATTAAAAATGGGCATACGTGAATCAGAGTTATTCATTAATTGGCTATTAACCGCATTCATTAAATCATCAGCCTTCTTCACAAAGTATTCCCGTCTCGCTATTGCACGATCTTCAGGCATTTTTGCAAGGGCTACATCGCCCCTAACAACTGTACCTGCATAGCGACCTCTCTCCATCACGGTAGAGCTTGCTCCCAATTCTGGTACTTCATCTGGTGTTACGAACACCCATCCATCTCTTTGACGCTTTCCAACATTTTGATAGTCGTCTACGCCTCGTATCTGAATTCGTACCCAACGAAGAACCATACCTTGATTTTTAAATCTATCCGTTACCTCTTCAGGAATAGTTAGAGCATCTTCTTCTTCAAAGGTATAAGTGGTTTCTTCTCTGGTTTGACTTTCCCTTTCTTGTGAACTACGTGATTCTGTCCGTGCCATGATTATTATCCTCCACGCTTATTGGTTATGATATTAGTATACTCGCCTTCAGCCTTATCAACTTTAAGCTTTTCTGCTGCATATACTTCAAGTGGTATCTGCCATTTATTAGCCAATCGTACATCTTCCTGGCTTAACTTAACCTTTCGGTTACTGGCAGTACTGGGTGAGCGTGACGTACCAGCCACCACTTGAGCAGGTGACGTTTCCTGCTGACGGGGTTGTGAATTAGTTGGTTCAGGAGTTTCTCCAAATTTATTGGGGAAAGTATCCCGAAGCCGAAGATTCACTTCTTCATAAAAATCGTCATCAGAAGGATCATATCCCTCTGCCTTTAATTGTTTATCAATCTCTAAAGCTCCGTAGGTCATAATTTGATCCTGACCAAACCAGTCATTTTCAGATGCCCATCTCATTGCTTTAGGATCTGGAGTAAATTCCTCTTGTTGTTGCTGAACCGTTTGTTGGTTCTGTTGTGTTGTTTCATATTCAGTTAATGCTGTTTTAGCTTCATCTATACGTTGCTTCTCAAATTGAGCCTGATTTAAAATTTCTTGTGATTGAAGTAACTGTTCTTTATCCCCGCTATCGAATGCATTGAGATATGCAGCCCTAGCTAATTCAATCTTATCATCAACTTGTTTTGAACTCAACTCAATATTATGTTTAACATTCGTAGTAACTTCAGTTTCTTTAGTACTTAGTTTAGATTGAAGATCATTATTTTGATTCATTAACTTTTGAATTTCTTCGTCACGATCTTTACGTTGACGAATTAATTTACGGATTCTTTTTTCCGCTCCCTTAGTTTCAATACCATCCAACTCAGGATCATCTGATGTAGATACAGACTTTTCTGGCTCTGGCTCTGATTTAGTTTCAGCAGCGGTAACTTTTTCTACAGGTTCATTTGTAACTTCAACCTGTATATTTTCTCCTTCTGGAATAGTAATTTGGTTCCAGCTACCATCTTCACTTTCTTTTACTTCAATTTCTTTTTCTTCTTCACTCATGATATTCTCCGTTGTTGACGAGTCAAACGTATTTACGTCTAATGGTTATATTATACACTATTAAGTGCCTAGTACGCAAGTTTTTTATTAACTTAGATTAAATGTTGGATCTAAGTGTTTCGGGGAGTCTACTCGCATTAGGATCTGGTCATCAAATAGTAAGATAAACCGTTGGCCCTGATAGAATAATTTCTGTCCACTATGTTTACCATAACAAACAAAATCACCCTCTTCACACCACGGACCCTTCGGAAACTTATGCTCATCCTGATAGGCTAAGTCACCTACTATTTCTACTTTACCTACAGTAGTAAGATAAGCTATATCATCCTTTAATGAGTCTGGAATAAAGATACCACTCTTAGTCTTTTCCTTTACGGAAAAAGGTCTGACTAGGATATGGAACCCAGGAAGATGCGGTGGTTCAATTAATTCTACATCACCGTCTATCGCATCGATCCATTCGTCATTCTTAATAGCATTAGCTAGTTGTGGTTGTCTCATTTATTAATCCTCTTCGTCATCTGAATATTGTCTACGTTTAAGTATGTCAGTTAATTGTTGTCGTGACCATTCTATACTACTAATAGATCCTACTAATTGTCTATAGTGAGCATAGTCTTCTATACTTCCAGATGCTAGAGAATTTTTTAACGTCTCTATTTCTTTATTATAAGATGTAATTACTTCATCCCAAATATCCATTAGGATACAATCGCCCAGATAGAAATACCCAATGCAATTAAACTAATCCACATAGCCTTACATGAAGTCCCGCATTGACAATGTCCAGCTATAATAAAATTTTTTATCCATTCTTTCATTCTTATCTCCTATGATAAACTTGGACCTTTATTTTCACGGGTACTCTTTATTGGATTTGGAATATCATAGGTATCAGATGGAAATTCTTCTGTAATACCCTTCTTAGCCCTAACACTCCAGCTAGAGTAATCTACATCATCCCAGTCACCAACGGAACGACTGTTATTATTATTACCCCATACACCCTGATTTTTTGCTTTACTCATAATTTATTCCTCTCCTTCTAGTCTTTCATCTCTGTGGGTTTTAATATTTGCTAATTCTATATCACGTTCAGTACGCTCTTCTTCTTTAGCGAAGTCAGCTTTAATATCAGCCAACTTCAACTTCTTCTTAGTTTCATCTTCTATTGTTACTTTAGAAACATCTGCTAGAACTTTCAAAGCATTCTCTGCTTTTTTAGCTAGACGATCTTTTTCTTTTTCTTCTGATTTCATTAGTCCAACAGCACCTTCCCTAATTGTTTGAACTTTTAAAGTATCTTCTTTAAGATTAAGTTCCCTATTCTTAAGTTGCATTTCAGCCGTATCTTTAAGAGAGGTTAAATCTAACTTTTCTTTCTCAAGCATTAATTGATCTTTTTGTAATTGAATAGTTTGTTGTTCAACAGACTGTCCCATTCCCTGTGCAGCCATCTGATTAGCTTGCATGACCTGTTGAGCAGCCTGTGCCATAGCCTGTTCAATAGCAGCAGGATCTTGTGCTCCCTGTGTTAACTGTTGGGTCATACCACTCATCTGTTCCTGATATTTCATAACAGAATGTTCTTGAATATTAGCTTGGATTACCGGAGCAATCCGTTGCATAATAGGATTAGCTCCATTAGCCGGATCTTGAAGATAAGCCATCTTCACCTGAATATGTGCTTCATGGTCCTGTCCTGGGAAAGCTGCAATTGGTAATCCTTTAGTTGCAGCCATGATATCTGATACAGGATCAAGTTTCTGTGGCTGTTGTTTAGGTGGTAGTATCTCTTCAACATTTGGCATATTAGCTGAATTAAGAATAGTTCTATTTAAGGCTTCTAAGTTGAACATACCAGGAGGCGAGTTCTGGGCAAGTTGAAGTGCCATTTGAGCCATCATCATCCTGTGTGCATTTGAAGGAATATTTGGATCACTCACAGGCAAGACATCTACACGACCATCAAAGTCTTTCCTAAATATTTGCTGATTAGCATTAGGAATCTCATATGGATATTTAGAAGGTAGGTACTCATAATCAATTGAGGCCAACACCCTAAACTCATCTTTCTGAGATTTGTGGAGTCTCTTGTGGACTGCACTAAAGAACTTACTTGATGCTTCAAGTAGAGCCATTGTAGTACCAACAGGACCGTAAGAAGCATTATCCGAAATTACTTGTTCCGAACTATCAGCAAACTTTTGTCCCGTTGCTGCTACAAATGTGAGCATCTGGTAGAGAGTTGAGGAAGGCTCCTTATATGGCAAGGGAACAATAGCCTTTGAGAGATCAATACCAGTTGACTCAACTTCCTTAAATTCACCAGGAGCAATGGGATCATTGTCACCAACTACCCGTACACCCTTTGCTTTAAAACCTCCTGGTAAGTTCGCAAATTGACCTGCATCTACTAAGGCTCTCATAGCTGCCGTAGCAGTCATAGTAAGATTACCCAAGAAGTGCATTAGGCCAAACCCATAGAAACCGAACCCTGGAACGAATCTGTAATGTGTAAAGTGTATTTTCTTTTCTCTATTCGGATCGTCTTGGTTAAAGTTTCTACGAATACTTAAAACTTTTTTAGATCTTTCTTCTACTGTTACAATGTATGGAAGTGCTACTCCATCAGGATCATTGTATGGTTCAGGTAAATCAAGATAACAATGTTGTTCTAATAGAATATATTGTGGATCATTATCACTAGATGGAGAGAAGCCAAGAATGGTATTCATCTTCTCTTCCATTGCACTTTGTTCTGGAACGCCAGCTTGGGGTAAATCTACTTCAGCATAGATCCCAGCAGATGTATCCCTCTTAAGATCATTAGGACTGCGATAGATGACATGAGTGTACCTATCAGCCCTACGCAAATCACTAGCGTAATAAGAAACATAAAACTGATCAATGGGTACAAATTCCGAAACAGGGCGTTTAAGATTCGCATCATAGTAAATCTTTTTAAAAGCTGATCCTATTAATGGCAAATGAAACAGCATACGTTCAAACTCATCGAAGTATTCTGTCATCTGTTCTGTTAATTGATAATTCATGAAGTCTTTAACACGATTAGCTTGCATCTCCTTTTCAGGAGTTTGCTTACCTATAATCTGTGTCTTGACGGGTCCAGCAGCAGGAAAGAGTTCCTGTGAGGCTTTAGACTGGAACTTAACGGCAGACTCAATCAGTAGTGGATGGACAGCCGTACACGCACCCTCAAATGGTTCTGTTGCATCCTGAAGTTTCAAACCAAGTAAGTCGAAACCTCTTTCAAACATATCCTCCCAATCACTACGGGATTCCTTATCACTTTGATAATTGTCATATACTTGAGTAGCAATATCGTCTAGGTCATCTTCGTCTATCTCTCCACAGAGATCATCGTACCATTCCCCTAGACCAATACCCTCTTCTGAATCTGAAAGTACTTCTTCAGATCCGAAGTCAACAGTAACACCACCATCGGGTTCTACCTCAAAAGATGTTTCACTTTCTTCTGCTACTTCCATATTCATAGGAACAACATTAGATTTAGTTGTATCGTATGGATTCTTTTCAACGGCCATATATTATCCTCCACTCTATCCTATATATTATACACTTAAAAGTTCCAGTACGCAACTCTTTTTTTATGTCTAGGTTCATCTTCCCATTCAGGATCATCAGGATGTAGAAGGTTCCATGAGTCTTTCATGTAGTGAACAGCCATTGTCATAGCATCTACCTGATCGTCATGTGCAGCATTGGGGAAAGTAATTAACTCATCTACTAGTTCTTCAGCCCACTTTCTACCCTTGGGGAACCAGACACGCCCAGCCTCTAGTGATGGAGTAGCAGCATATACCCTAGCTACCTTATCTCTATCAGGCATATAGTCCAGTACAGGTAGACCACCTCTACGCATATCCTGTATCAAAGACTGACCACTAGCTTTCTTTTCAATAATACAAACATCAGGTTTATGTTCATTATATGATAGTTGTGCCATACGTCTTAATTCAGGATATTCATACCTACCACGTAGATTACCCAGTAAGATTAGTTGAGCCTCATTTGTTTCTACACCAGTATGGGATTGTTCCGGTGCATAGAAGATACCCCATGTCTGAATAACACTATAGTCAGCCGTAGTCTTAGTTGAGAAGGCTGTATCATATGTTTGAATAATAAATTCACAGGATGGTGGATCATCATAAGGCCACCACTCAATCCACTTCTTTTTAATTAAGCCACCCTCTTCTGGTGTAGGGTTCTGCATATAGAGAGACTCCCAGTACTTAGTACCGTTAGTGGCTTTGATTTCTTCCTCGTCTATTTTTAAGATCTCTTTAGGTTTCCATTCAGGGAAGTAGGAAGATCCAATAGGCAGGTCTAGTAAATCAGAAGTTTCTTCATCTACCCATGCAGGGATCTTGATGACTTCCCAAGGAATAGTACCATAGTCATGCATCTCCTGTTCCTGTTTAAGTAACCAACCACACAGATCATCGTGGTGATATCTGGTATTAATAATAACAATGGAACCATTAGGCATGATACGGGTACGCAGACCAGAGGGCCACCACTCCTTTACATATCGTCTACCTGCCGCACTGAAGGAGTCTTCTTCAGACATCACATCGTCTAGTATAGCTATGTGAGCACCACGACCAGCTATCTGTGATCTTACGCCAGCAGCATAGTATGATCCCTTCTGATTAGTCTGCCACTTACCAGCAGCACGTACATCCTGTCGTAGCTTAACATTGGTAAATATTTCTTGGAATGTTTCACTGTTAACTATATCTCTTACAGACCTACCAAAATCTGAGGATAACTGATCACTATGTGATACCGTCAGTATCTCATGGTTAGGGTTTTGTCCTATATACCATGCAGGAAATAACTTAGAACAGATAACAGACTTGGAACTACGTGGTGGTAGGAAGACCATCAGCCTCTTTAGATCCCCATCCTGTATCTGCTGTAGCTTTTCAGAAATAACCTTTATATGTTTACCCATCTCCCAGTCAGATACTAAGGTAGGAGCTATGAGTCGAACAAAGGATAGAAAGTTAGTATGAGCCTTAGACTGTTGATAAGTATTCAGGGAGTGTCTTAAGGATAATAAACTCTCTATTTGTTCATAATCAATTGATATGTTTTCTTCTGTATTCATTCTCTGTATGATCCTCTAAAAATAAATCTCTGAGTTCGCTTAGTGTACTTATCATGTGTGTAACATAGTCTCTAATCATATGACCCCTATGTCCACGCTTAAGGGCTGCTGGAGATACTGCAATAGCTGTAGTGATCTCTTCCATAATGTTAGATAAAACCTTACAACAGGATAAAGAATCTAGAGATATAAAATTATTCTTTAGGGTTCCCTCCTCTAGATCCATCATTTTCTCTATCTCTCTTAGAGAACTGTTATTATTCTCATCCATATCTACCTCCTCACTTTTTATTATAGCCTATACTATAATAACATATTTTACTGGGGTTGCCAAGTAGAAAAAAGTATGCTATAATGTCTATGTAGTCCGGGGGGTAAATAGTATATCTGTCTACCCCCTTTATATATCTTAGTATTACGGATCTAAAAAGTTATCATGATGAATCCCTCATTATTTGGTCTATATATGTCACCCCCTGTTTATATATATACACACCCCTGCGTTTTTGCGCCCCCCCGTCTCTGCATAGCGAGGCAAAGTCTATGATTTCTCTAGTATCTCTTTAGAGTATCTAAGTAGTGAGTTCTTACGAACTACCTAGATACTCTAGAGATACAGAGAGATTCTAGTTAGGGCTGGCTCTGGAGGTCAACATAGCCTTCAAAGCTCATAGAGCTTGGGCCATGTAGTCACCTCTGGTGGCACTTCGACAGTCTACTTAGCTCTGCTAAGTAACTGAGATCTTTGACTAATGTCATAGATCAAGACAAAGCCTCTCGGCAACGGATTTGATGAGATCCACTGCCATCACCAAGGGTGATGATGAGAGGTTGCGATGAACTTTTAAAGAACCCTTAGCTCTAAGTGAAGTTTACGAGCTTAGAGCCTAGGGTTCTAGTTTAAGATCCACACACATAGGAGGCCAAAATGGCTGTTAAATTCCAATCGTTTGATACGAAGACTGGCAAATGGACTGCACATCAAAGCAAAGGCAAGACTGCTGCGAAAGCAGCGGCTGCCGGTAAAGCTCTCAGAGTTGTCCATCCCAACGGTAGTTGGAAGGTCGTGAAAAACCCAGAGGCTTTGCCTGACACGATGGCAACCAGCTTCGTTGTTGGTCGTGACAAAGCCCCAAAGAAGTTAGCTAACGCTCTTGAAGCGTTAGGGGCTGAGTTGGCTAACAAGGCTGTTGAAGCCAAAGCTGGCTAAGACTTTGTCTTTGTGGGGCAGATAGCTTCGGTTGTCTGCTTCACACAAGGACATAGTTCTTGACTTTGAATAAGATTCGGGGCATACCACGCCTGTCAACAGAAGATATGCTGGACAATGGTAACATGCAAAACTGTCCAAAACAAACTATGCTAGTCTTGACATAGCATAGTGGATATGATGTCAAGGCGACCTGAGCATGTCGTACAGAAACTGCTCTTTGATCTTGACAAAAAGGAGACTATGCTATGTTGACAGACTCTTTAAAAGGGAGGCTGTCTTTGATTGCCTCTGCCGCCTGTAGCGGAAATCGTCCAAATGATCCCGTTCACACTTTGGATATGATTGACTTCATAGATGAAGTGATACGTGACGTTTTCAAAGATCTGGATCTTGATGTAATTGAGATTGTTGAATAAGCCTAATCGTGAGGATAGTCTTTTCGGAGACTATCCTGATGTTTAGACTTTAACTTTGACAAAGGAGACTATGCTATGGCTATGAAGTGCTGGATGGGTTCAGAAATGACCGTTACCGCTAAAGCGGCTCATGAAATGGACAAGCTAGAGGCTTGTCATTGTGAAAACTTCTTCCATCACTTGGAAGAACTTCAAGAATCTTTGCTTGAGGCTATCAAAGTTGGTCGGTTTACCTACGGTAAGCAGGTTAATCGGCAAATGCTTCTAGCAGAGCTAGAGGGTCTCTTGGATAGTGCCATATTAGACTATGGCAAAGAGATCTAGGGCGAACTTTAAAGAACTCTTAGCTCTAAGTGAAGTTCTTACGAACTTAGAGCCATAGAGTTCTAGTTTAGATCCACACACATAGGAGGGCTGAATGGCCGAAGCAACCTACAAAGCACCAGCAATTGATGAATTTCTCACCAGTTTCTTCGGTGCGGATCGTCAAGCTACTATAGCGACACAAAGCTGTGTCACATGTAACGGCAAAGCCGATACATTTTCTGATGAACTCTCCAAACGTGAGTACAGCATCTCCGGCATGTGCCAAGCATGTCAAGACTCTGTATTTTCTTGAGTCTCTTTAACATTCTAGTCTCGAAAGAGACTAGTTTGTTAAGTAGATTTATCGCCACAAAAAGCGACATAGTATGCCCCCTTACTATGTCTATGGCGAAGCAAGGTGAGGGGCTGCAACCTCATAGATCACAAAGCTTGTGAGCCGATGTGAGGCCAAGGAGCAAGTAGACCTGCAACTACATACTTATTAAAGGCGGCTTTTATCTATGCTTTTTAAAAGGAGATCGCTATGGACTATGTAAAGTTCAAAGATCGTGGCATGACCTGTGATCTCCAATACTTTGGAGAGACGGCAGTCTTGACTATAGTCTGTGCTGACTATAGGATAGACATCTATGGTCCCAGCACTATCGGGGCTGTCTACACGGGTGGGCGTCTTGACACAGTCATAGATGCTATGCCAAGGCCGGGAGCCAACGTTTCTGACCTATTTGCTGGTGTTACAATGGGCATTGGCCCAAAGTACACTGAACCTGTAATAGCTGCCCTGAAAAGGGCAGATAAGATGCCGGGAGGTATCTATGGCTAAGACAAAGATGAAAGAGGAAGACCAGTGGAAAGGATTTTCCAATCCTTTATTGGGCTTTCCTAGTGAAGACGGCAGCTTTGGCGTTGTCTTGACTATAAGAGCTTTCCGCACGGTTGCGGTAGGCTTTGCCAGTGAAACCGCTGCTTTGGCTTTTGTCAAAGAGAAAGGTTTCGATAACTTTACTTTGGAAAAGGTATAGAAAAATGACCGAATCACAACTACAGTTTGATCTTGACCAAGCCTATGGGTTTGGTGAAGTACAGGTTTCTGTCACCGAAACGTCAGTAGACATTTGGAATGGTGATGGAGAGTGGCAAGAGTCTTTTGACTCTGTCATAGAGGCGGAGATGGCCTATGGCTTGGCTTAAAGAGTTATGGATCTTCCTTCGCTTTGTCATAGTATGGCCGGTGATCTTCAGTTTAGCTTATGCTACGCTGATGACACTGGTCAGCCTTTAAAGAACTCTTAGTGTTAGTGAAGTTCTTACGAACTAACACTTAGAGTTCTACTTTAAGATCCACATGTGAGGAGCATTTGAAAATGCCAAATTATGTTTACCGTAAACGCTTAAACAAAACCCGTTATGGTTTTGGTCGTGGTTCCAAGTCTTTCCAAATCCATTTTGGCAAGCGTTCACTTTACCTGTTCATGCCGTTTCATAGCATGAGCCGGGTAACTGACAAGCAAGGTCTTGTCACAGTTACCTAATCTTTTTATGGGGCAGACATTACGGTGTCTGCTTCACATAAGAAGATTTATGAGCGACCTTGGTAAAGCCTCAGTAGGGCTGGGCTAATGTCTATGATTTACAGAGAATAGACAGCGTGCTGTAACACGTAGGATCAAGGGTTCAATTCCCGATCTCGCTCACCTAATTCTTATAGAAAAAAGGAGAAAGACTATGTCTAGAATTTTACGATTGACAGGCATCTCTAATCACGGTAAGAACCGTATTAGAGAACACGGAGAATTGTGGAAAGTCTGCGAACAAAGTTCAAAGACACACGTTATGAGATTAAATGAAATATTCATTGAATCTCAAGAGACTGGGGATTTGCGTTGGGTAAATCCTTTAAATGATCGTAACTTTGAAGTGGAGGTTATAGATGGCTAATGTTCACATTAGTAAAATGACAGGCAAGTTGGATGGTTTTAAGGCTATTAGCACTAACACCACCACCAATAAGTTCTGTATCAAGATGAACTCAGCGAAAGCTGAGACAATCTGTAAGCATTGCTATAGTCATACGATGCTCAAAGGCTATAGGAAAAACATGGCTCCTGCTTTGCAGCGTAACAGTGATCTTCTAAGTTCAAGAACTTTGAGCACCGAAGAATTGCCAGTTATACTGGAAGCATTCTTTAGATTTGATGCTCATGGTGAGCTAATAAACATCCAGCATCTGGAAAATCTAGTGGCTATTGTGGAACACAATCCACATTGTAACTTTGCTTTGTGGACTAAGCGCAAAGACTATGTCAAAAGGTTTTTCGATCACTTTGAGAAGCCTGAAAACTTGATACTAATCTACAGCAATCCCAAGATTAGTAGCATAATGGCTACGCCACCACTATACTTTGATAGAACATTTAATAATGTTCTTGAACATGAGGATGTGGATAAGCAAAATTGTACTGGACAAAAGTGCAAAGATTGTTTATTATGCTACAAGCATAATGGGATCACAACTATTGTGGAGAAGGTCAAGAAGTATTAGGAACCCATATATAATCTAAGAGGTTGAACTTAGTGAAACCTCTTAGATATATATGATATGATGGAGAAAACGATGGCAGATTTATTATCCTGTTTAGAAAAGATGGTGCTGAAAGAT
>Ga0098035_1001351_pt1 | contig 11974 bp, 17 predicted proteins | sample 3_EtaG_FD_75046 | JGI IMG/M metagenome (GOLD analysis project Ga0098035, IMG submission 75046) | Marine viral communities from the Subarctic Pacific Ocean - 3_ETSP_OMZ_AT15126 metaG | ecosystem: Environmental > Aquatic > Marine > Oceanic | place: Pacific Ocean | collected 2015-01-07
GACACGCCCGATGCGATAAACTTTTGTGACTCGCGGAGGATTGCTCTCGCCAACACCGTCGATGTGGTGGTGCCGTCTCCAGCGTCATCATTTGTTTGTGTGGCGGCTTGACGTATGATCTCAGCGCCGGCGTTTTCAAACGGATCTTCTAACGCAACAAACCTTGCGACCGTTACTCCGTCTTTCGTAATAAAAGGTTCTTTCCCTTTCTCCTTCAAGAGAACGTTTCTTCCCTTAGGACCTAGTGTTGACGCTACATTGTCTGCTAATAAATTAGCGCCGTCCATTATTTTCTGTTGTAAATCTTGTGTGTTGTCGTATGCTCGACTCATTAATACCTCATTGTTAAATTGTTATTTCACGCCCTTGGGGGTACCCGGAAAGGGGCGATGGGTCTGTGATCCGATGGCCTGCGTGGCTGGCTCGGGCTCCGATTTAAATTCTGTGGCTATTCTCTTGTCTACCACTTGTTTAAGTGTCGTGGCGTCTTTGACGGCCGCCTTCCCTGCGGTGGAACGATTTTGTGTATCTTTTTCATCACATTTTTTAGCCGCGGACGTGGGATCGCCGCAATCAATTAGAAAAAATCGCCCTACGTTATCTACCAAAGCGCTCAAAGCGTTAAACATCTCACTCAAATCATCCCCAATGGTGGCTGCACCTTGCTGGAAAGTATTTATTAAGACCTCCGGCAAAATATTGATGGTGCCAAGTGGCTTTTTTAGCACTGCCTCTTCGTAGCCCTGGGAAACTTTAAACTGTTGCGCGCCGGCGTAGCCGGCGGCTCCGTTGGGCGCAAATCGGGGGCCCGGGAGCGTGCCCGGGTCGCCAGGTGCCGCGTGGCGTTTGATTTCGGGCCCTCGTACAAGTTGCCAAAATTTAGGATCTCCCGGCATTTCTTGCCACAACTCATACCATTGGCTGTATGTCTCCTCATCCCCCCATAGTTTTTTCGCGTTAGGAGTCAACTTGACGCCTGACCCGGCCTTTCCGGGCTCCCTTTCGATGCTTCTAATGCTGATGGTATAGGTTTCTCCGTCTACCACGCTCTTAGTGCCAATGCGCTTGTCGCCTAAACTAATTTTCTCCACCTTCCACCCCTTGGGCATTTCTCCGACGATTCCGTCGTTAATAGCTGCAGCTAGTCCTTCCCGTGACGAGGTGTGCTGCTCCACATACCCCGGGGGGACTGGGACTTCTATAGTGTCTCTCTGAATAGCAACTTGGGGGTGGCCAATCCAGTCAAAAAAGTTTTTTTGCGAAATCGCGTATTCGAAGAATTCCATTTTGGCGTCTTTAATTGTTTTACCACCTTCCTTTGCTGATTGTTTTCTAATAACGACATATACCATAGGATCGTTTGGGTGGGCCGCAAAATGATTAACTAAGTCGACAAAACTGCCCCCAACCCCTCCCGTTGGTGCCAGAATCTTCAGGCTTAGGTTTTTTTTGTTACCTTCAGCATCTAAAATTATAACGTCCGAAATGTCACCCTCTTCAGTATGAACCTGTCGACTACTCTCACCAAACAGGGCGGCTAAGAAAGGTTCCCACAAAAATCCAGCGACGGATGCATTAAATTCTCTAATCATGTAAGAAAAGGTTTGGATAAACATCAAATAAGAGAGGGTTGTAGCAACACTTGCGTCGGGCGGAGGCTGTTGAATGAAGTTGTCAATTGCTTTTATCTTGGCTGTAAGGTCACCCCCTGGCGCAATTTGTTTCATCCAATACTCAAACGTTGCGCGATCTTCACTCGCGCTCGCAGTATATTGGCCCACACTTTGTTCGGTGGGAACAAGGATAGGGAAGCGGACGGTTCGTTCGCGACGTTGCTGGGCCGGCGCGGGTCCGCGCTCAGTGTTGCCCTCAAAAAGCTGCATTACCTCCTCAATCATCTCCATCAATGATTGAGGGTTAATAGTCATATCCTTCTTGCTATACTCTTCTTTTAAAATTTCTTGTAGTTCGTTCATTACCTATCCTCACACAATAATGTCAGCAATTCCTAATTCAACTGCTCTCTCTGCAGATAAATAGACGTTCACCTTACGTTCCAGCATTTTTTTCAGCTGCGATTTCGTCATTTTTGTTTCTTGTACTAAACAATTTATGTACATTTCTTGTAGGTCTTGTAAAGCTTCTATTTCATTGACAAGACTATGGAGGTCTCCGTGATTGCCTGCAGCTACCGAATGAATCATAATGCGACAGTTTTTCATAATACGTCTCTCGCCCTTGGTGCCCGCCGCAAGCAATAAAACGCCGGCCGACATCACCTTACCAACTCCAATCGTATGGAGGGGCGTTTCAGGCTCGATCATACGCATTATATCATAAAGCGCAAACATGTCGTCAGCGTTTCCCCCGTACGTAGAGAGATAGAAGTCAACAGGGCGCGAGGGCTCTTCAGAGGCCTTGTTGCCTTCATTAAAAAACAACAAACCCTGCACCACCTCTGCTACTTTTTCTTCCGAGATATCAGTAAACAGGCCGATGGCTCTAATCTCGACCTCATCTCCTCCTGCGGGGCCCCGATCAATAACTATTACTTTCTGTTCTTCTTGCTCTTCGGCGCCTTTTCCGGTAATAATGTTACACACTTTTTTTCTGATGTCATCAATCATTTTTTCCCCTTTAAAAGAACAGCTATGGCCGACTGGTTGTCATTGAGAAACTGCATCGCGGAAGGCCAGTCCTCAAAATTTAATGCATCTCTAAAGAATGTGGGATGCAAATCTACCATATGCTGAATAGATTTTGTTTTAAAATTGTTCAGTTCGTCTTCATGAAGAAGCATAAACGCTTCTTTGTTTTGATCGCTAGCATGGGTCTCAGCTAAATACTGAAGACGCAAAGATTTGGAGTAAGCGAAGTTTTCTATCGCTCTCGCTAGAATGGCAAGACTTATCAATTGAGATGCCTTGAGCATATTAACGGCAGTGTTGGCTGCGCGAAAGAAGTAAAAGGTTCTACAGGTGATATACCCAAATGTAAACAGGAGTAATTGTAACCACCATTCCATTTTTTCTCCTCAAACAATTAACCACCAGACTTTAGCTGGTGGTTAATTATACCAAGTATTCGACGTTTTGTCAATTACTTTGTTAGCCTCTTGAGTATTCTCTCAGCTAGCTGCTCGGCTATATCATCTTTCTTGGCCTTCTGTGCCATTCTGGCCGCTACTCTGCGCGCAACTTCACTTACAATCGCGTCGTGGCGGCCGCCCTCCTCGACGTGCGCCGTGTCGTAATCTCGGTCGTGCTTGAGCGCCTCAAGGTGGTGCTCAATGGCGGAGATGTGCGCGCCGTCGGCGTCACGGTTGCGCTCGTAATGCTCGCCTTCTTCTTCGCCGGAATCTTCATTTAAGCTAATTCCTTCGCCTGTTACGCCAGCCATCTTAACGCCAGCTGGCTCACGACGCTGACGTCGCTGAGCGCGGTGGCCAGGCTGGTCCGCCTGCGCCTTTACACATTCGTCGTAATCAGCGCCACTCAAGCCCTTGCACTCGGGATGGACTCGACTGGTTCCCTGCGCTAGCGCAGGCTCGCCCTCCATCATTGGCTCTTCAACTTCTTCTTCGGCTCCCATTTCAAGCTCTTCACCGCCCTCCGGGCCCATCTCCATCTCTACCTCGTCTTCCATCTCAACGTCGTCGGCGCCTTCGCCACCTTCAACCTCAACGCGGTCTTCAATACCCCACGCAGCAGCCAAGGCTTCCACGCCGGTAGCGAGCATGTCTTCAAGCTCGTCGCCGAGACCCTCGTCTCCGCCGACGGCGTCCAACTCATCGCCTTCTTCGCCGGCTAACTCATCTTCGGCGCCTAACTCATCTTCGGTAGCGTGCAGTTCTGACTCTAACTCGTCGTCCTCGTCACGCGCTCCGGGATACATCCCCATCTCCTGTATACCCTGTATGCGGTCCTCGCCTACGGGGTTCATGCTAGCTAGCTTCATGAAGCGTCGAATCTCGCCTTCGGTTAATAAATTCTTACGAGCCATTACAAAAATCTCCTTAAAATAGTAAACTCAAATGTAAATAGTAATAATTTTAAGTAAATACCTTAAAAAAACAAACTTGCGGCTAAGGGATTATTTTTGAGTCTCTCCAGAGCACGAGATTCAATTTGTTTAACTCTCGCAAAGGAAATTCCTAGCCGGTCACCAACTTGTCTCAAAGTCATTCTACCATTGGTATAAATAGAGACCAGCGTGCAATTGTGTTCGTCGGAATAGTCTATCCAAAAACGACACTTTAAATTGGAGCAAGCCGTGTCCGTCTCTACGCAGTGTTTAGCGCATGTCATCAATCCTTCTTTCATAATTCTGGGAATTCCTCTTCTAGTAAATCAAAAATGTTTTCTACTTCTCCCAGGCTCAGCGCAAAGTCATCAAGTTGCCGTTTTCCGGCTTTTTTCAAAATCTCAGATTTTTGACGCCGAATTTTTCCAACGTTTTTGACTTCATCGATATAACTTTGAATACGCTCATCGCCGTTAATATAACCCGTCACGATGTGGCGGAAGAAGTCGGACTGTGAGAGGTTATCGTATTTGCATCGTACAAGCAGCTTGGCTTGTCGATGATCGTTTTCTGTAAAAACGATACGCTTGGTTAGTTTACCATAATCTATTTCATCCATCACCACTTCCTCGTAGTAATGTGCGTGTCACTTTCTTTAATGCCCGACGTGGTCTGTCGAATAAAACGAGCCCGAGTATGAAGCGCTGCGAGATCGCGGGCTCCGCTGTAAGAAAAGCCAGACCTAATGCCCGTCTCTAAATCTTGTAAGATTTTCTTGACGCTGCCGCGGTAGGGCACCCGCGAAGATACACCTTCATCAGATGCATAACGGCCACGCCATTCAATCTGTGCCTCTTTGCTGGCCATTCCGCGGTATACCTTCCAGCGGAAGCCTTGGCTATCCTCTATAACGTTGCCCGGTGTTTCATTAGTGCCGGCCAACAAGGACCCGCACATTACGGCGTCTGCTCCTGCTGCCAACGCTTTCACAAGGTCCCCAGAGTTTTTAATTCCACCGTCCGCAATAATTTTTACGTCTCGGTCAGTTTGGGCGCAATCCATAATAGTTTGCAATCCCGGTATACCATGACCTGTTTGAATGCGCGTGGAACAAATAGAGCCTCCACCGATGTTGCACCGGACCGAATCTGCTCCCCAATCAGATAAATGATTGACTCCGGGAAGGGTAGCCACATTACCGGCCATGAGATGGAGTGTATCTCCAAAAATTTCTTTTAAAGAAGTTAAAGCTTCTTTCATTAAGATATGATGACCATGAGCTACATCCACACACAAAAAAGATGCGCCGGCGTCGTACGCAGCAACGGCGCGCTCTATATAATCTCCATATACTCCTACCGCTGCTCCAATGGGCGCGCGATCTGTAACCGTAGACATCACCCCTACGGCTGCTTTAATTTTGGTGACCTGCTCATCAATAGAATTATATCTATGAATAACAGCGCCTGCTCCTGCGGTGGCCATGGCTACCGCCATTGGCGCCTCAGTGATGGTGTCCATCGGCGCAGAGAGAATGGGCATCTCTAATTTAAACCCCTTCCCTAAGTCAACCGATATATTCACCTCGGATCTGGATCGGATAGTGGAATACTGCGGGACCAAGAGCACGTCATCGTACGATAAAGAGTCTTTCATTTCTTCTTACTCTTTCCCTTCTTTTGCGCTTCTATTTTTTTCCATCTCTCGTCGCAATGTAGACGACATTTCAGGGGTAATAGGTGAGGGCTCTTCCTGAGGCGGCGCTTGTCGTGTTGGGCCCGGGCCGTGCGGTGGCGCCGGCGGACTATATCGCGGTCCGAAATATTGCTGCAGCGTCACCATGACGTTCTCATGTTCTGCTAAAACTGTAGTATGTTTAATGATCTCCTGAGACCACGCTGTGTGATCTGGCACTACGCTCGGATTGCTGAAGAGCATATCCAAGGCAGCGTATGCTTCCAAAGCTCTTCCCTTTAGCTGCATAATTGTTGCATCGTATAAATGTTTTGACATTGTTATTTCTCCTTTTCAATAAAATTTATAATGTTTTCTGCGGTATACCACATTTTCTTGTCGGGTTGCGGCGGTTCCCCCATTTTTTTAACGTCGGGTTTAATGCCCCGGCTGACCTTCATTATAGAGATAGTCGGCACACCTTTAAACCCCAACCTTTGAGGAATGCGCGGGTTATCCCGTATATTAAATGCAAAAAAGTGTATGTCCTCGTATTCTTGTGCAATTTCTTGATAAGTGTCTTGGAGCCCATGACACAAATGACAATTGCTTGAATAAAATTTTATAACACACGTAGCATCCTCTAAAACATCTCCTCTCAAAAGCTTGGCCAGCGCGGTACGCGATAGTCTATCAATCTTCATTTAGTGTGTCCTCCATATAGTCTTGCGCCTTCTTAACACAGACCGGACAAAATAGTCTCACCGTATCATCTCGCACTACCACCTTCCAAGCAAAAACCATCTGTCTATCCTCCTTGTCGAAGGGACTTTCACAGGCGCTGCACTTGTCCGGAAGCTGGTTAAAGAGAAAAATTTTATCGGAGAGTTTTACCTCTTCATCTGTAATTCCTTTCTTCTTCAATGCTCTGCGTTGTTCTCGATTCACTACATCACTCCCACGCGTGGAAAATCCGTATATGCGCTGCGCTTGGTGCCATCAAAAATGACGACTGCCGACGGAAAAGGCGCACTGTTCTCTCCGTTTCCAAACTTGAGGCGCCCCTTCACAAAGAACAAGTCATTGGCCTTCATTATATATTCATGCCAATACTTTGTGTCTGTGCGGGCCGGGATCAGCATCACGACAGTGGTATTTTCTTTCAACGATTCTTCATAAGCTTTCTTAATCCAATCCTTGATGGCTCGGCCGTAAGGAGGGTTCACAAATACAACCTCTCCTCCCCAATCTTTATCTAGCCCGTTGTCCTTCTCGGTATAATGTTTAGCTACCTTATAGTTCGAAGAATTAGCACAGGGATCCAAAGTAAAGGGCCCGAAGCGCCTATTCAGTTTGTCGAAAAAATGTTGTGGGGTAGCCCACTCCTTTGATTTCGAACTAAACATTGTTTGTTGTGTTTGTTTATTCATCATTGCCTCCAAAAATTTGAATTTTCTCAATGCCCGCAAGCATAACGTCAACCTTGTCCTGTTGAATCTTAAAAACTGCGCTAGAGGTTTTATTGCTTTTGCTGCGCCCCAACAGCGCGTTAACTCCATTGTTCAGCGCAAGCCTTCCTCTCAAACCATGATCAAACTCCTCTCCATTCGCATCATAAAACAAAATCTTTCCGGACGTACATCCCGACTTCACACTAAGTTCTGGGCGATAATCGCGGATCGCTTGATAAAGAGGAGTGTCGGCAAAATTAAAGACATAATCTTTGTGAGTTTCTCCGTCGGAAACAATCATCGTCATGTCTTTATTCTTCTCATTAACGTTCTTCTTCAAAATATCCGAGAGAGTTTCAGAGTTCACCTCACGCAAGGCTTCATGAGCAGCAGCGCTAATGATATCTCTAACCTTCTCTGTGGGCTGCGAACTTTTTTTGAGGCTCTTCACCTCATTACGAAACGGACTAAACACTTCGTAGCCGCTGATGGCGCTAATATTAGCATAATCAAAGGAGCCCTTAGATATACCTTTCTTTTTGTGTTTAGCGGAAATGTGACGGCTTGCAGAAGAATCATTTACTTCGACATCTTGCTTATATTGTGTACCTCCTCTTCGGACTACCTTAAAATCATCATCCAAGTCAGGATATATATCCAAAGCCAGACCTCTCTTAAGTTTTTCTTCGAGGGCTCCTTCGTTTTTAACACCATCTTTGTGTGTTGAGCCGTCTGTTCTAAATGCCATTTTTGCCCTCCTTAGCAATTCTTTGCATACAAATTTTAGTGGCCTCGATATTCTGATCAAACAAAATACACCTTCTGTCCAACAAAGATGCTGCGACACCTGTTGTTCCTGCGCCAGCCACGGGGTCTAAAACAATGTCGCCAACATCTGTAGTCATTCTGATTATCCTATCAAGCAACGCGATGGGTTTTTGCGTTGGATAGACTCGCTTTTCTGAGCCCTGTGCTATAGAGTATACATCATCCCACAAGTCAGTGCAAGGCTTTCCTTTAGATTCATGCTTATAAATCTTCTTATACGGGTTTGCTCCAGCTTTGGACGGAAAATGAATCCTGTTGTCTTTAATCATTGTTTGCAAATCAGCTTTAGCCATTCTCCAACCATTTTGAGGTGCGTATGTGACCCCCTCCTGCACAATGCTGTATAGCCTATCTTTATTCTTGGTCTTTTGAGTCGCGGTGTAGACAATGTGGCCTAGCGCATAATTGCCGCGAGCGTCTTTGTTCTTATAAGAATTAGCCGCATAGTGTTCATCCAATGGCTGATATACCATGTTCATCTTAGGTTTCGTATGATCGGAACACCAGAAAATCACATCAACAGTTGCACCTAGTTTGTTCTTGATGTTGTTCTTTGAGCGAGACTTCTTCCAAAATATCGGCTGCACTCTACGAAAATACTTTCTGCACAACATGTTCGGTATCATCATTTCTGCTGCGGATATGTGAAAAAACAACGAACCTTTTTCTTTAAGGGCTCGTTTACATTCAATCAACATCGGCTCAATCAATGAAATATAACGTGCATCCGAATCAAACTCGTCATTGAATCCAGTTTCGCTGTCGGGATCAAGGCGATAGTCGCTATCAGAATTAAATGGAGGATCCATGTATACACAGTCAATTGAATCGCTATCAATACGTGATAGTAACAATCTAGAATCTCCGCATGTAGATTTATTTATCAGTGCTTCCAAGTGCTCCCTCACCCCTGTCGCTAATTGTAATAGGTTCGTCATATAAACGGCCGTCTTCTTTTTGTACAGGTCGGAACGCTACTACTGGTATCATCACCAGCTGTGCAATCTTATCGGCAGGCTTGATGACCTGTAGTTGCTTGCCGATGTTGTGGAGATTAATGAAAACCTCTCCATCATACCCAGAGTCAATCACGCACGCTCCCACGATTAGGCTGCGCGTTGCCGCTACACTTGAGCGGTTCTTAACTTCCAGCATGTATCCATGGGGAACTCCAAAGCGCAACCCCGTAGGGATGACCTTGCTTTCGCCTGGTTGAATGGGGATGTTCTCTGACGGTTCCGTCGGAGAATAGTACACATCTAATCCGGCATCCGAAGGATGCCCTCGGGTGGGAGAATGCGCGCCCACGCGCACCTCCGCATACTCTACAATCATTACTCTTCTCCTGTAATAAGGTTGAAGTTTTCCGTAATCTCGTCAATGTTGTACTTACCCTTGTACAAGCGGAAGGCCTTGACTGCAGCACGAATTTCATCCGTGTTGAGCCACCCATTCTCCTTGAATTCCGTGCGTAGATCGCGCTTCTGTTCCTTATAGGGTTCGATACATTCTTCAATAGCGTTCAGTGAGCGGATGTATTCCTTCACGTAGCGCTTCTTCTCTTCATATGTGTTAGCCACATTTACCTCCTTGGTATTATTACTATAGCAAATTTAGGCGGTGGTGTCAACCTTTTTCTGTGAAAATGGGACCAAAAACTTGAGCCATAAACCTCTGAATTAGTTGGTCACGTTCTTGATCGGTGTCACACTCGGCAAAGGCGTAGTTGTAGGTGATTTTTTCTTTTTCTATTTTGCCTTCTATCTGGAATATTTCTTTCTTCATCCACTTAATCTGTTGCTTATAATTTTTAGGGACTGCAATGTTATAGTGCTCTGCGTGATCAAGGAGAACAAAGTATCTTCTTTCCTCAAACGCATCTTTGATTTTCTGAAATTTTGCGGCCGATATTTTTTGGGCTTCCTCCGATAATGAAGGATCGATCTTGTCGGGGTGGAGGATCAAAGCTAGTTTTAAAAAGACTTTGCGGAAGGAATCGTGAATCACTTGTTCCTCCTGAGACATTTTATATTCTGGGTCTTCGTGGATTTCCGGTTTCGTTTTGTCGCGCAGCACCAACGATTCCTCTCCAACATCCTCCGACAACTCCTCCTCTTCGGCGGCCGGTGGCGGCTTCCCAAATAGTTCCTCAACGCGGGCAGCATTTTGACTGGACAGATCGTTTAGATCAATATCGTTACGCTCACAAAACTCTTCGTAGTAGAGCTGGAACTCGGGTGCGCAGTCGGTACTAATGCTTTCAACTAAATCACACTCTTCATATAGATAACGAAGCTGATTGATAATCCTTTTCCATCGAAGCTTGACGGCGACACCCACATTTCTCCCTCCTACTCAAACTTGAATGTAATGTCTGCCCTAATACGTAGGCTGGGGACGTGTAAGTGGTTGGCCATATTGTGGCGGCGGCATTCGGCGCCGTCTAAAAACCAGTCAGCATGACCTTTCGCATGCACAATATCTAAAAAGTATTCTTCACGCTGGCCACAATTCGTAGCCATCATTCTATAAATCTTTTGATTTAATCTCTCGACTTCTTCGGCGTCTGCTTTAATCTCTTCTACTTTCCCCCACCCCATCGAGCTAACATCGTGAATCATTAAGGTGGCGTCGGGGTCCATGTATCTGTGCCCCTCCGAACCAAAACTAAATAGTACAGCCCCGCAAGACATCGCCTTTCCTTGTGCAATTGTCGCCACCTCCACTTTCGAATGTTTGATGTCTGATATCATCGACATTAAACTGTAGACTTGTCCTCCATAGCTGTCGATAATGATGGGAATAATGGGCTGTCCACTCTTTTGGGCGCGCGTCATCTCATCCGAGAAGGCCTTAGCGGACGGCTCATCAAATTTCCTCACACGTATGACAACGGGCAAGTCGTCTATAAGTTTGGGCTCCTTAAGGAGCGGACTAAAGTATCTTATTATATTCATTGTTTATCCTAGTAATCTGAATGTTTTACCGATGGCATAAGTGGAGAACCCCCACTGCTCATCGTATTTTAAACGAGCCATGTAAGGTCGGTTGAGAAAGATGTTGTCTTTCTCCGGCTTGACGCCCCAACACCTAATCCGTACCGACTCATTGTTGCTATCGATAGTTTCCACGATCCAATAGAGCTTGCCATTCTTTGTTTTCTTGGCTGTGATCTTGCGCGGAATAAACCAGCACACCTGCAGTTCTGGATCGAACTCGGAGATGGGAGGAATAAATTTCTCTTGGAGGTGCTCAACCGTGGCATTACTAATGACCAAGTTGATCGGGAAGACTCCCGTCAGTTCTGTTTTAAACAGAATCACTTCTTCCTCGCTGAAGTCTCCTTCTGGTCGATAGAGTTCAACGTTCTCATTAAATTTCTTCATACTCTTGGGCCGCTCAACCACACACGCACTCCAAAAATGTTTGCGTCCTGTGAAGCGGTCGTCCATTAGACTATCCAGTGCACCGGCGCGCGCCAACGCATCCAGCGACTTCTTGTTGAGCTTGCTGTATACAATTTCTTCTCGAAACAGTAAGTCCTCTGCGCCAGTGAAAGGTCGATGGTTGAGAATCTGTTCAATAGCAGCCATCCCCAATCCCTTGATAGAAGTGAGAGGCTGGATGAGAGTCTTTCCGTCATCGCTAATCTCCCACACCGTCCCCGACTTGTTAATATCGAGGGGCTCAATCTTATAACCAAACTGTTTGGCCACGTTAATTGCTTTCTCCTTCCGACTCTCTGGTTCCTTATCTAAGAACGCAGCCATCCACTCTACGGGATAATATGTAAATAACCAAGCACACTGATAAGACAACATACTATAGGAAACAGCATGAGACTTATTAAAACCGTACCCTGAAAAATATTCAAAGTTGTTCCATAGAGTTTGCGCGCTGTCGATGTTGATGCCCTTCTCCGTGCACCCTTCGATAAACTTGTCATAAATTACCTTCTTTGTTTGAGCGCCCTTCCCGGTTCCCTTCTTGGTGAGAAC
>Ga0098035_1001355_pt1 | contig 11952 bp, 19 predicted proteins | sample 3_EtaG_FD_75046 | JGI IMG/M metagenome (GOLD analysis project Ga0098035, IMG submission 75046) | Marine viral communities from the Subarctic Pacific Ocean - 3_ETSP_OMZ_AT15126 metaG | ecosystem: Environmental > Aquatic > Marine > Oceanic | place: Pacific Ocean | collected 2015-01-07
CCCATAAATCCGTCCTCGACCTCATCAAAGGATAAGAGAAGACTTGTAGCGATGCTTATCAGCATCAATTTCACGTTACAAGAGCTAGTTCATTCTCCTACCGCATTACATGCAGGTATTGATCAGGAAGAACATTTAGATACGAATGCTGTCAGTAGAATCACAGCATTGGTTTTAGCTGTTCTTCAACCTGTAAGAGATAAGTTCGGAGCAACCAAGATTAATTCTTGTTTCAGATCCAGACCACTGAATGATCTGGTAAACGGATCTCCTAATTCATCCCATTGCTGTTCTGGTACAAGTTCTGCGGCAGATATAGAAATATATAGTGAAGATGTCTCTAATATGGAACTAGCAGTATGGATCAGGGATAACCTGGAATTCGATCAGTTGATCCTTGAGAACTATAATCCTGATAGAATCTCAAAGATCACTGGAAAGAAGGAAGGACCAAATAGTGGATGGGTTCATGTGAGTTATAGTTCGGTAGGAGACAACAGGAAGGAGGTGAAGAGGATGGTAAAGGTGAAAGGAAAGGCCAAATATTTCTCAGGACTTACAGAATAAGTATTCCATTGAAGGTAATTGGCCTTTAATGAGATATGATGATTCAGAGTTTAAAAGATATTTGAACCAGAACCAGAATCAGGATCATATACAGGAGAAGAAAAAGTTGGAGGATTATCATAAGTTGAAGAATCCACCTGAGTCTGTTTACTTTTCAGATTAATAAACTCTATATAGTGAACAACCATTTCATGATAATTGATTTTCTTACCTTCAGGATTTGTATATGCAACATTGTTCAACTCTCCTTTCAGAAGCACCTTATCTCCTGATCCCAAGAATCTACTGACAATATCTGCTGTTCCTTTGTAGGCAATACAGTTGATCCAGTTTTTATTATTCTTGTCAGACTCCTTTCCTTCATTCTTGTAACACAAAGAGAATTTAGTCTTATTTGCTCCATTCTTTGTGGTTCCTTGTTCAGGAGCACCACCTATATTACCTGTTAATATTATTGTATTTGCCATATTGGTATTGATGAATTGTTGATTATTGTTACCTTTCCTTCTCTTGCCCAAAACTTTTGAGCAACAACACTGAATATTTCCTGATCCTTTTGATGGAGTTCACAAACTGCTTTAATCAGGTTATCCAGATCAGGTTTATTCTGATGGACTCTTCCATCAAACTGAAGTTTCTTCTTCTTTGACCATGACTCTGCCATTGGCATCAAAAAGACTATGATCAATGAATTATCCATTACAAAATCTTCCTTCTTGAATGCATCTCTCAGAGTATCCAAGTAGTTGTGATAACGTTCAACAATGGGTCTTTTGGACTTTCCACCCCAACGATCCCTGAATGTCATTCTTGGTTTTGGAACTGGATTTATTGTTACCTCCATATTATTCCTTCATTTCTTTCAGGACTTCTTGAAGTGATTCTTCTCCTAGTACATGTTGAAACATACGTTTAAATCCACATTTTATGTTTTCAATATCATTTGAAAGTTCAAGGACTTCACGTTTTGCCTCATCACGTTCTTTCTTCATATCCGCATAATCCTTTTTGATCATTTGAAGATGATTATGTTGAGAGTCAATCAATTCGTCTTTTGCTTCTAGTATAGATTTCTTTTCTTTTGTCATTGATTTTTCTTTTTTAGTTATTGAATAAGTTTTTGTTACTCCTGTTCCTTTGTCGTAGAAGTAACGATTGACTGCTGATCTAGCCCATTCAGGATAGTCAGGATCTACAAACATTGGCATATCCGATTCTCTGAAATTAGGATCTCCAATGATTCGATGCCGATGAATTGCTCTGAATTTTATCTGCCAAGGTACTGTAAAGGGATTTCTCACCCAATAATAATTCCAGTCATTTTCAACAGATGATATGGTTTTCCATATTCGATGAAGATTATTTGTTTGTTGTTGTGCTGTATTGGTGGAATTCCAACCACCACTTTCTTTTCGGTCACACCATTTCATTTCCGAATAGTTCATTGTATTAGGACCATCACGGAACTTTCTGAATCCTCCTGTATTCATTACAGCACAATTAGCTGATGGAAATTGATTGCCAGCATCAAATAGATGATATGGGAAACAAGGAGGTAAAGGAGAATCACTTTCAATAAGCTTTTTCATGTCTCTTCTGACATAAGCCTGTTGATCCCGTCCTTTTCCTGTTTTGTGTCTACTACTTAATGGAATTTCATAAAGAAATGAAGTGCTATGATTAATGAAGTAATCTGCAATTGCTTTTGCATCAATTTGGACATCTGAATAAACCCATTCTCCGTGATTCAATCTTTCCCACCGCCATTTGTGTACAAGTAATGGAGCATCATCAAGTTTGATATGTTTTTCTGCCCATCTATCCTTTAATTTCACTATTTGTATATCCATATATTTTTGCCGCTAAGTTTGCAGTGCAAAATGAAAATTCCAGAAGGCCACACCGTAGGAGGTTATGAGTATCCATGACTGACTCCATTTTGGTTACTCCTTGGTGAAACAGTTACAGCGAAATTGCAACTGCGGAGACTTTGAAGCATGGTAGCCCTCTGGAGTGGTTATTTAGCTATTATAGTTAGGAGATTCACGGACCATATCACCTGCGACTTTGCTGTTATGAACATCCATTTCTTTGTATGACTTCTCCAAGTCTTCCTTCTTCTGTTTCAATTTTACTTTATTTTTCTTTTCAGTCTGTTTTTTCCAATAATAGTCTTTTGCATATTTACGTTGTTTCTCTTTACGTGCCTCTATTTTCTTGTCTTCCTTTTCAATATCCTTCTTGTTTTTATCAACTTGCATCATTGATTCAACCATGTGGATCAACATCTGTTTTGCAACCTGATGTGATGTGATATCACCATCTTTTGCCATTTGAGCAATGACAGCATAGATTTTCATATCATTTTCATCAGTGTGGTTGAAACGGACACTTAATGCACCTAGCCGTGGTTCCTTCTTTGTTGTATCAAGGGAAAATCCCTCTAACCAATTTGTTTCTTTCATAATCGTTTGTCTTTTCCTTTAAATTGAATGATTTCCATGAAGTCACGATCCAGCAATCTTGAGACAAGTGCTGAACCATAGACTTGTTCAATCTCCTTTGGAGACATATTTGATGTTAAGATCATGGGACGTTCTGCACCATGTCTTGATGCAACAATATCAAAGAACAATTCTGTTTCAAAATCTGTTGCATTTGATCTCTTCTTGTTTGCCAATTCATCTAAAACAAATAAATCTGTTTTCTTAAGAGGTTCGACAAGATCCTGAAGAGTGTCCTTGGTATCAGTGTTCATTGTGGCACGTGCTTTAGACAGCAAATCCTGCCACCGATACAAGGATACTGAACGGTTATCTGCGATAGCCTGAAATGAAATTTGAATTGCAAGTGTTGTCTTGCCTGTACCGACATTACCCCAAAGGAAGAATCCTTGAGTTACTGTCTGTAGTGCAAGTTCTTTAATTGCTCTTCCTTGTACTTCAGGAATGATACTCAACTGTTTGTACCCAAGATTGCTATAACGTTCCATACCAGCACTTTCTAATGCCTTCTGGAACTCAAACATGATGGTATCTTGTGATTTCTTTGATTCTAGCGTTAAGAAGCTGGTTCCATTTTCATCAGTCCACAACATCCCTGTTCTTCCGTTGCCAAGATCTATCTCCTGACAACGGTTTACAGGAAGTCCTGATTTCTTTACACCATGTTTTTCTGCAAGTGCTTCAACTTTTGATGCCAGATCTCCGAACTTACTTGGATTGGACATCCTTTGGATAGGATGATTTTACTTCATTGAGAAAGACACAAAAGTCATGCCAATCTGCTTTGTTCATACTCATTTCCCATTCTGATGCTTTCATTCTGCAAAGATCAGTAACAGTGTCATATGAAAGTTGGGTTCTGTCTTCATCAACCTTACTGTTTATTTCTCCTTTTCGCATCTGTAGGTAGGTCAGTTTCTCTTCGACTTCATCAGTTTTACCTTCAGGGATCTTCAGATCGGCCAGTATTGCATCTTTTGCACTTTCCGTATCCTTACTGCCCTTTTGGTTGCTTCCTTGTCCTGATGATTGATCTGACTTGAAATGCTGAACCTCCTCAGTCGAATAAATACCAGCAAAAATGTTGGGGCAACTCTTCCGAGCCGCAAACATCCCCGATCTCGCTTCCAACATCTGTTTGGGGTACTTTTCCCAACCACCACCCTGTTTCGTCAGACCAGCCCGCTGTGCATCGTCCAAGGAGAAGTTCCCAGTGAAAACCTTCCCTCTCCTCTTCATCAGACATACGACTTTATGAACATTGTCTGTGTCTTGGGGTAATTCAGTACCTTTTTGGTCATAGTATTTATATTCATGAGGTTCATCCAAGTAAGCATCGCACGCACCAATGGCACTTGCGGCACTTGGACTTGGTTTACCTTGAATTACTGAAATGTTCCACAACGCAGACATAGGTTCCATGCCTAACGTTGCAACTCCATACTCAATTGCAACAAATGCGGCCTGTGGATTCTGGAAATGCTTTGGTGCAAGTCCTGATTGCATAACCGCAGTAGCCAGCTTCATATGATAATCCATACGGTGTGCTGACAATTCTAATTTCTTTAGTTCCAAATCTGTATCAACAAGGATTGGTTGTGATGATCCTTGTGCAAATGGAATAATTGCTCGTTCTGAGTTACTCATTTGTACTTCCTGATGGAGTGTTGAAATAGGGAATAATTGCTCTTCCCTTTTTACGTTTTGCCCAGACAACTCTGGTATTTCCTTCTGAATCCTTGATTCCATATTTATCTCCGATCCGTTTCTTTATTTTTGTTTTCCATAGATCTACTTCGTCCTGTAATTCCTTCAAATCCTGATTTGCAATTTTCCAGTGTTCCAGTTCGTATTCTATTTCATCAGATAGTTCTATATATTCTTTATCTTTACCTCCTTCTTTATATATATAATCAGTGTCTTTACTCTCTACTACATCAAGATAACCTCCATTCATCAGGCATTTGACTGCATCTCCAACCTTTTCAGTAATTGCTTTTTGTATCTGAAATTCTGGTTCTATGTAGAAAACCTTCAATGGTTCTTTTCCACAACGTACCAATAGTTTGAATGCTGGAAGTCCTGTGATCATCAACATGGTTTGGATTTGAATCATTTCAGACTTCAATATCTGATCTGTTTTTTCTTCTCCATATTGATGTTTCATGAAAGACTCACGACTTTTAACTTCTAACCCATAAGAAGTTTCTGAAATATTTATGAGTCCATCTAGGTGAGCATAAATGAAACCTTTCCAATACGTCTGGTGTGTGTCACGTATGTCCCAATCCCACTCTACACGTGCAATTCTCTTAATGGTTGCTTCATCATAAATCCCCCATTTCACGTGCCAATTCTCGCTCAAATCGTCTGGTTCCCGAATCCCTCTTTTTTCGTCTAATACCATGTTGGGAGTTCTGTTTTTTTGGTAGCCCATTAAGGCTACGACATCGGTAGCACCGAATCCGCATTTCCGTGACTCTTTGTCCTCCGGGTTGAATTGTGGTTGTTCTTTCCATTTCTCTGACCATTCATTGAAATTAAATGTCATATGTTTAAATTATATTTCCTTAATGCTAATTTATCATTGGTTTTCCAGACGTCTCCTGTTTGTACTATTCCTTTCTTGATCAAGTCATTGACTGAGTAATAGTCTACAATAACGTCTGCTCCTCCCTTTTCGACCCTTACAGGTATAATAACAGGTGATACATCTATTCCTGTCATTTGAGATCCCCATTTAAGTATCCATACACGTGTCGGATACTTCTTCTGGGTTCTTCTCTCTCTGTAATATGCTGTTACTTCTGTTCCACTCTCTAATAGAAAAACAATTGTTAGATTACCTTTACCTCTGAATTGTTCTTCTTTTATTTTGCTTTTGAATAATCCATTGACATGGAATCTAGCCTGAGATGCCAGTTTTAAATCTAATGCGAGTGTTATTGGGGTGGTTTCTCCGGGGTAGTTTTCTCCTCCATGTTCCTCAACAAGTTCATGTGCCTTTCTACCTCTAAACGCAGGAGCGTCTTGATAAGCGAGTTTTGGCGTTTTCCATTCACTACCATGGAGACTAACTGTCTGCTCACTCCTGCCTTTTTTGCTATATTGCTCAAGTTGAGTCTTAGTAGTTTCACCTTGTCCGTTAAGTCTGTCATTTTCAGATTTCTTTAAATCGTTCATAGCTTCTTCTATTAATGGTTTAGCAAGATCTGTTGTAATTGTCAACAACCTAAATCTAGGTTTATTCATATTCCTCTAACCTGAGAACAATTATCACAGAAATATAAATCATCTTTATATACTTCTGATTGGAATTGATATGTAGTTCTATTAACTTCGATTCCTTCTCCACATACTTCACAAGGTACTTCCATATATTCCTTTTCTTCTGATTCCATATGCTTTTGTGCATCTCTCATTGCACAATAACGAAGGACTAGCTCTCTATCATCCATGTTTTTCCTAAAAGGCAAGAAAAGGGACCAAAAGTTGCCTTTCAGCCCCTTAAAAGACACATCCATGTGTCACGACATAGGCCGATAAACTATGCCGCTATCGCTAACTCTTCCCACTTCCGTGGTTCCATGTTAACGACATCCCAACCTATTTTATTCAAGTCCATTTTACGATCTGCATGAGGTGCATTATGAGCACTTGCAGTGATGGCACTTGCCATACCCCATTGTGATCTATCTCCTGAATTGAATAATTCTTCCAAGATCTTTTTACCTTCTGCTTCACTCATTGCAAAGTCCTTGACTACATTGTCTCTTGTCTTCTCAAGGTCTTTAATCTCTTTGCTGTCTGCTGAGTTCTGCATTTGTTCTACAATCTTATCAAATGAATCTTCTTTGAAAATATGCTCAATCTCATCCTTCACTGAAGATAACCATGCCTGATTTGCTAATGCTTTGGTTGAATCTTTATATATGATTTCATTATTAAGACTGTAACTCATACCAATATGTTTCCTCTTATGAGCCAACTGATTGATAGTCATCCCATTGAGACAAGCTAATGTGATGATCTCAGGTTCCAGTACCAATTGACCTAATCCTATTTCACTGTTGGAAAAACAGAATCCCATTCTGACTACTTCTCCAACTTTTTTACGAGTTTGTATTTCTCGTTCCATTCCGGGTATCATCCCTCTTAAATACATCCTATTATCAGTAACATAGGAGTCTTTAAACGTAACATCAAGTTTCTCTAAAGGAGGTAACAATGTTTGAACGACATCATAGTTATCCAACTGATTGTTGAACCTGTTAGAAACAAATGCTCTTGCACGACTTCCAAGTGTCCGAACCATATGTTTCTTCTCAGGCATTGCTTTACGCATCCACCAGTTCACATTTGCCTTTAAGAGATCAGGTTCTGTGTCAAGCATCCTATTGAAATAACTGTTAGGAATGCCAAACCTGTTACCAATCTGCATGTTTGCATGAGGTGTTGTTCTTACTGTTTCCTCATAATCATCACCATAGAGTCTCATTTCTCCATGATTGGTTATTGTATGTTTCTGAAGACCTTCATTCCATTCTTCTTGAACATATGTTTGAAACTCCATCTGATTACCGTCTTGTATGTAGTCGATCTTCAGACTGTCCTGTTCTTTCAAGTGGTCTTGTAACTGACCAATATCCATTCCATTAATCATATATATCCTTATAAGAATAGGGTTAATCCCATTAGAGGTAGAGTAACTTGCTCTTTACGGCTTTCGCCCACGCTTTTGTCCTAATAGAATTAACCCTTGTTTATATTAATAAGTTAATGTTGCACTAACAGAATCTATTTCTACAGTAACATCATTGATGCTCTCACTGAATTTATCTGTGAACGAGTCATCAAATTTACTGTCTACAACACCTTCAATCTTACATTCCAAATCATAATCATCATTCTCTGGAATATCCAAATAGGGACGTATTCCATCTGCCAGTATTCTGAATGACTTTCCCTGCTCTTCTAGTTTACCAGTCAATGTCTCAATCCTATTTGCCTGATTCTGTACTTGTTCATTGAGTTCATGTTCACGTACCATCATTCTTTCGATCTTCTCAGCATCGGTTTCCTGTCTCTCTGGTGCTTCCACCACATTATGTTCTTCAGTCATTTTTAGTTTCTTTTTGGGATTCCCATTGTGGTTCTTCGATCAGACACTCTGTTTTAAATTTAGTCCAATCATATTTTTCTTTAGCTTCTTCCACTTTTTGTGTGAATTCAGCCCATACATCATCATCCAGTTTCCCGGCACCCAGGAACTGCCATGATCCAATCCACGTACATCCGCTTGTGCCTAAAATCTTCTCAGAAAATGCATTGTAGAAATTACATGCTTCTGCTATTCCCCTCAGATCCTGTTGATCGAGGTCTTCAATGATAAACTTGTTTGCTTTCACTTTCATATTTGTCCTAGAATGGTAGTTCTTCTTTGTATTTCCTGTTTTTAAGCCATGGAATAGATCTATACGCCCATCTACGCCATGATGAACAGTTCCATTGGTACTGTACGTCTTGTATGAATAACTCTATACGATATCTAATAGGGTGTTTCTCTAACATACCCACATGATATTCATACTGACCATAAGCTTCTTCTGTTGGATCATACTCGTCATGAAAGTAATCTTCTGCTTCTTCCATTGCATAATCCCTATCAGACATCTGTTCTTGCATCGGTGATGTATTCTTTCCAGTCATGTTGAAATTCTTCTTCATCAGATTCATAAAGTTTTTCAAGATACTCTCCTGCGATTTCTCTGATGTCTCCATCATTCATCATGTCTAGCACCTTGACTGATAATATCTCACGAGTGGATTCTGTATTTTCCACTGCTTCTTCATCAGCCCAATTTGGATTTAAAGGCATCGTATCTCTCTTCATAGTATCGGTTAAACGAGTCCATGCATTGTTGACTGCATAGTACGTGATGCTTGAGATGATACTTCCCAGTACGTATTTCAATAGGTTTCCCACAATGATCACACTTAATTGGGTTTTTCATCTTCTTTTGGCTCATCTTCTGTTATGTCTATCTCAACCTCATCATCTCCTTCGTCAGTAGGTGTATGGTCCAACTCTATCTTCTTGGTGTTTCCATTACCATCAGGCCACCATATTTCGATTTGTGGTTGTGCTTCTATCCTCATTCCTTTTCTTATATTCATATTCATATAACTCTAAAGATTTACTGAAAGTGCTCTCCCTGTGGATGAGCTTCGGTTCTATCACTAAACTTCTCTCTGTGGCCCATTTAAAGAACAATGCAAGTACATTCAACCTGAACTGTTCTCTAATTCGGATATGTTTCAACTTCACTATGCCCTTATACATAGCTTCTGCATCCAGTGGTATTCCTTCATTACCATAGTTTATTTGGCATATGTACTGATCCAATGATCCTGATGCATATTCACTAGAGTCATTGTCTCCTTCTCGTATGCAGACTCCTATATCACTCCTGTCGTATTTGCCATACAGGAAATAGATGTCTACCAGTTGATCTCCATTGTAGATTGTACCTGCATAGGCATCATTCTCATGATCACACAAATCTTTGTACTGCTTCGGGTATAACTCCATTCGTTCTCCCTTATATATATATTATTATATAATCTTACTAAAGATCTGGTTATTAACTACATATCTACTTATATGTATATGACCTTTTGTAGTTTGTGGCTAAGTTTGTATTACAAAATGAAAGTTACTAAAATAAATCTACTGGGGTGTATGGTCCACGCTTCCTCTACATAAAAAAAATCCTTAAAGGGAACCACTTTCATGATTCCCCTTATCGTGAGTGACCACGGAACGTCTTCCTACTGTATCGCCGCTAAAATGAGAAGGTATAGGAGAGATAGTAGGATAGCCTACTCTAAGCAACCGAATGGTCGGTTTTCACTCTCGACCCATCCTATACCTTCATATGATGAAATTTAAATCCCATTGAGTGGATCACCTGCTTCATAAATCCCATAGCATTTGAAACATAATGCTGTTGTTTTTCCTTGGAAGGTGTCCCATTCAGCTAAATTATGATAGGTGAATAACTTCTTACAGAAATCACATTCGACTTCGATATGTTTATGTGTACTTTTACTTGTGAAACGTGCGAAATCATAAGCATTTAAATCATTAACACTTTGTTCAAATAGTGAATCCCTCTTAATGCTTGTACCTTCTTCAAAGTCCTTACAGCTCATTTCGTGAGTTCTCACACCATTTAAATCAATGGCATGACAGCTACCACATAATCTTTCCATACTTTCCTTTCATATTTCTTATAAAGCTCAATAGTGAGCATCTGAAGCCACTTAATGACCTATTGCCGACTTATTTACGTGCGACATGCATTAAGTGACTTCTAACACTACTCGTATCAGCTACTTCTGATTAGTTTCAGAATTTGCTTCTCCCTACTTACCATTTCCTTCCTGAACCATCCTTTGTTCAGTGACGGAGTGTTGCTCAACTTCATGTTCAACTCCGGGAAATTCCTCTGATTGGGATGTGCCTTATCTAAAGCTAAAAACCTTGCTCTGTGATACTCATGCTCATTCTCCAACCGTTTCAACTTCTTTAATACAACTTCTGATTTATTTCCCATTCAAGAACCTCCGTTTTGTTGGTTTGGTTCCTTTGATGGTACTCCAAATAGGTTCTACAAATATCATAATTGGTGCAAACAGAACCAACTTTAAGATGTTCAACATGATGCCAACCACGATAGATCCTGCGTTCTTGCTGACCTTACTGGCACTCTCCTTCATCTTCCTCATGCCCTGTTCACCCTCTGCTTTGATCTTCTTTAAACGATCACTGTTTTTTACCTCTTTAAAGATCTCTTCTGTTTGATTTAACATATATATTACTCCTTATTGGATATTGACCTATTAATAAATATACCTGCTATAAATGCACATAACATTGGAACCAATGGCACTACCGTGATTACCAGCAACGCCATCAGTACTCCACTTATCCAACCACTTCGATAACCCAACGTACTAGGAATAGACTCAAGGTCACGGGGACTGATATCATTAAACCCATGATCCAACTGTCCACGATTAACCTTATGTAATGCCTCATGCGACTCTCCTATCTTCACTACGTCCTGTGTCCATTCGACTTCCTCCACGATCCTGGTAGAATCCGTCATCGTATCTTTCCTCAAACTTCTCTCTCCAGTATTCTGGTACGTCATGTCCACACATCCATTGGCTAAGGTACATATAATAATATTGCCTATATATATCACTCATAACTATACTCCTTAAATAAGTTACTACTGGTTAAACAAGCGACACAGTATGTTCTACTATAGTCCATACTCACTAACTGATCTGGATATTAACTATTTATCCACACATGGTATTCTGCACATGGTTTCAGGAACGTATGGTCTGTACGCTCCTTTAGCGTTCTCCAAATAAAAAAAAACATATAAACTGGGACCAACCGTAGTTGGCCCCATTAAGGCTACACCGTTATACTTACTCCTGATGGTGTCTCCTGTGTTACCTGCTGTTGTTGCGGTGACTTCTGATAGTTGTCTTCCATTGGTGCCTCTGCACTCCAACCATCGCTGGTCTCTTTGTGCTTCGACTCCCATAGCGATAACGTTAGTTTCACCATGCCACTGGCCCTCGATTTCTCTACCAACGCTTCCAACTCTTGAGTCGAAAACGTCATTAGAACCTTACACAGCGGTGCATTCGGCTTCCAATTACGCATGGACTTCAACCACGCATATGCACGTGCTATGTTCTTGGACTCATCTGGTGCAACATCAGACTTATGGTCACGCAAGTTTAATGAATTACTCATAACAACTCCTATATTGAATTGACAATCGATCATGAGACA
>Ga0098035_1001358_pt1 | contig 11926 bp, 17 predicted proteins | sample 3_EtaG_FD_75046 | JGI IMG/M metagenome (GOLD analysis project Ga0098035, IMG submission 75046) | Marine viral communities from the Subarctic Pacific Ocean - 3_ETSP_OMZ_AT15126 metaG | ecosystem: Environmental > Aquatic > Marine > Oceanic | place: Pacific Ocean | collected 2015-01-07
CTCTCAGCCATTATTACCCCCACGTTTGATGTATTCAATCAGACATTACTCGCTGTCCCGATCATTCTGCTCTATGAGGTAGGCTTATTCCTGTCGTGGTTAGCATGGCCTGAGCAGGGCGACTATATGTTCGTTAAGAAGATAAGGGCAGGACTAGGGTGGCTTTTTATAAAGGGACGGTTTGTTATAGGATTCCCTTTAGCGAAGGTTCGTTGGGCGTCCCGCTGGACATACAGAAAAGTTGAGGCAAGTATGAAACGCAAATACTTATTTATTTTTGCAGGTACTGTCGTCGCAATTTATGTGACAGCAAAACTAGCGGAACGTTATATCTAGAACCATGTCGTCACTCCGTAGTGACAACCTAGTGCTAGCCAAGTGAACTTAATAGTTTTACCAGTGAAAACTATCAGAAGGAATTTACGAACAGGGTAACGTATACCACCAGCAGCTACGCCCATAACGTCGAACAAGGGATTCGGAATGGTACTGCCTAAGAACAGAGTCGGTCCGGCGTAGCGTAAGAACAAGTTCTTAAACCGTATATAAAATCTGTTCCGCTCAAAGACAGCCTTGCCACCCATGCCAGCTAGGTAGCCAGTCAACTCTCCAAGAGTCTCTGCTGAGGCTGCTACGACAGCTATCAGGAATGGGTCAAGGTCTACTGCTGCTCCCACACAGACTGCAGCGAAAGCACCGACCGGAGCAAATACTAGTGCTGCACCTATAAAGGCTAGGAACCAGATGCTAGCGTAGCCAGCAGCTTCGATGTTAAATGCTCCGACAGCCCACAACACAAGACCTGTGATGATAAAGGTTATGCCTATAGCTATTGGACTAAGACGCGTGGTGTAACTCCTTTAGATACTTCTAACCTAGCCAGTCGCAGTCTTGGCTGTCAACTATTACTACTACGTCACCGATCCCCCAGTCACTAGTTCCGTCATTACGAAAGCTAAAGGGACGTAGGAAACAAGCTGTACATAAACTTAACTGTTTGTTCTGGCGTTCATCATCAGGCGAGTAGATGAACATGCCTATAAATCGTTCCATAAGATTGTCTTTCTAAAATGGATAGCCCCCGCCCGATCAGCCGGAAATACACAAACGGCTGAACATTGATAAGGGCGAGGGCTAAAAAATAAACCGGGGGAGGTTGAATCTTGTCCAGTAAAGGACTCGTCAACCTTAGGGAAGAAATGATTGTCGCCGTTGGGTAAAATCACGTAAAACCCAACTAGAACTTTGCGACTGTTTGCTTTTCTACTTAAACCTAGCCTTTAAGTCAGGGTCGATTCCAACTTGCCAGCTAAGTATCTATACCTTTAAGGAAATCCCTTGGTCCTGAAGCGAAAGGAGTTGGTGGGTATTAACACCAGCTTTAATCACAAGCAGGAGAACTTCTTTGACCCCCCCGGTTATACATACCATTATACCATTTCGGTTTCTTCGTCCTCCCTAAGCAGATGACGATCTAAAGTCTCCTTGACAGTTGGTGACAAGGGTTCAAAAACCATGTCCGGTATAGGGAATAGTTCCTTCAGCATTTTCATGTCAGTTATGTTTGACTTCTCTTGCAAGTGTTCTGGCTCGACAGACTCAAGAGCCTTGATGCCTAGATAAAGGGCTTGTGCCACTATGTATGTACCTCTATGGCTGGCGAATAGTTCCATCGCCTCCCCTTGAAGTTCATCCATTCCTAGCTTCGTCCAGTACGCATCAGTTTTTTTACTCATTTTCATTTTCCTTCCTTAGTAGCTCTTGTATGTAAACAACGCTATCTAAAAGTTCTTCCTGTAAATGGCTTAGCCATTCAACAGTTGTTAGGTTTGCTTTATCAGTCGTTACCCCGTACTCCTTCACTCCTTGTTCGGACCTAGATCTTAGCTTCGTAATTATCACTTCTACGTTGTGATCCCCCACACTAGTCCTCCTTGTTCTCTAACTTTTTCTCGTAGTATTCCGCTACCCCGTAAGAGAACATATGTATCATGCTCAAGAAGTCATCCATCAACATGGTGACACCTATGATGTTACCAACATTCCCTCCCCTAGCATGTTCAAACGTAACCAACGGATGCTTGTCTGTGCCTTTGGCAGCAGCTTGTGCTTGTTCGATAGCTGTTTGAAATCTAGTTGAAAGAACCTTGCCGTACTTGTGTTCGATCGCAAAGACTGGATGTTCAACGTCAGGGGCGGAGCCACGCTCTCGCCCCGTAACGGGAACTCTCTTGCCACCTAGGATCTCTGCTATCCGGCGTTCTGAAGCCTTCCAAGTTCCTCTGGCTGTCATTGGTTACTCCTTTGTTAGCCATTGGATCAGGAGATTCCTGATCGAAGTGTTGGTTATTCTCATAGTAGGCTTGCCACCCTTTTTCCCGCCAAGTGTATTTGCCATGTTGAACGAGACTTTATCTAGGTAGCCTTTGTCCACCAGCCTGTAAATACTAGCCCTGCTAATGTTCAACAGACCTTGAGCCTGTTTACATGAGATTAGTGGTGGCATCCCTTCCATCAAGTTGTTTACTAATTCAATGTCCTGAATTGGTTTTCTCATACTAGTTCCCCCTTGTTTTCTTTCTGTAATAAAAACTCTTTGAGTTGATGATCCGAAACTTTATAAAACTTACGTTCCCCTCTTCCATTCGACAAGTTGTAGTACGGCATCTCTCCGCTAGCTATCCAGCTTCGGACAGACTGCTCGTTAACACCAAGCTTCTTTGCTACTTCTCTTACTGAGTATAGTTCTACACCCATAGCCTTAATCCTCTGTCGTATAACACCCCTTTAAGGGGGTGTTATTACACTGTTATACCTAGATCTGTTTTAGTCCCCACTTTTTGTTGTTCCCTGCAGCGTCAGAGATATGGACAAATAAGCCGGAATCCCTGCCTCTGGTCAACGCCCTCGTTGCTCTTTCCTTGGAAACGCCGGAACCTAGTTCATCCACTATTTCACTGACGGACATAGCACCCTCTTTCTTCAAGAGGTTTATTATCCTAGCCTTAGTGGGTATGGACTCAGCCAACTTCCCACTAGTATCAATGACGTTAACCTGTTCAAAGGTAACTTCGGTTGGATTTCTGTTCGGTCCGAAGAACTGGAGCCTTATACCTATAGGGTTTAGTAGCTTAGAGTTATTAGACTTCTTGTGTACTAAGGCTATATCGGTATAGTTCTGTCCAACGTTCTCCTCTTTCTCAACCTCCCACACATTTCGCGAAAGATTAAACCAGAATGTTGATCCGAACATCTTCCCTTCCTTGCTGGTGTGGCTGATTATCAGAGAGGCACAGTTGAAAGACCGCAAGGTATTCATAAACCGCCTAGCTGTTTCACTGTCGTTAGCGTCACCGTCCAAAGCCGGAACTAGTGAGTCAATAACTATAAGTTTGCCAGCATTTTGCTCCACCCACCTCTCAATCTTCGGTTGCATGGTCGTTAGCGGAGCCACACAGCGATGATAAGTGACAGGGAAGTCCTCTCGATCCAGATTGCCTTCTGCAAGCCCTCTGCGAGTTACACCTTTAGCGATTATGTTCGCTCTGCTCTGAAATTCCTTGTGATCGTTCTCCCAATCCAAGAACAGGACACCACCAGTGTCAGTTGCGTCCTCGATCCCATCAATGATAGGGATCATGGAAGAAACGCTCATAGCAGTTGCTATTCCGACTAGGGATTTACCAGAGCCACCTCCGGCATACACAACCGTTGGAACTTTGTCAGGTAACAGACCGGGAACTAGCCATTCTCTGAAGCTACCGTCAAACGGTTCCTTCCAAGACTCTATGAACTCCGCCGTATCATCCTGAGCATTACGAGCAATTCGACAGGCAACGTCAAGGATTGCCCCCCACTCCTCAGGCTGTGCTGAGTTAAGAGCGGAGACTGCTTCCTTACGTTTACTCATCGACATGAGATCGAAAGCTACGGGACCTAGTAAGTCACCAACTTGGTGGCTAGTTACTGTGATCTCACAGCTAAGTCGTTCTCGTGATCTGCTTATGCGACTGAATGTTACCCTTACACCGTTGTCAGCCCAGACAATATCAACATCGCCGTTAGGAACCACCTTACATAATGGTGGTGGAATAACACCGTCAGTAAACGCCCTAACTTTTGTCTGCTGATACCGCATAACAGAAGCCAGTACATCGGCTATGTCTTTTTCTGAGAGCTGAGGGGTACAGTTCCTAGCGAACTGCAGCAAGGTAGACTTGATGATGTCTTCCTGTATACCTCTTGACCAGAAGTAACCTGCAAGCCTAGTTGCTGTTAGGTTCCTCTGACCTTCCGGTGCGCCGTTAGCTAGAGCATCAGCAATCCAAGGGTCTATGTTCTTCTTGTTTTCAGAATTGTAACTCCCTGATTTCCTGTCGATAAAGACTTCGGGAACCACACCGTATTCTGAGAACTCCCCGTTGTTATCTACGATAACAACATAGTCTGTGTCATTCACAGCACTTGGCGGGGCTACTACATAACCCCCATCGTTCCGAACATCTACGTTATCTAGGAACCCTGCACCAGTTTTGAACAAGTTGTTATACCTGTAGTAATAGTGCCAGCCCTTTGGTGTCTGAACTGTATATGTCTCAGGTAAAGAAATTCCAGCATTTATTAAAGCTTGCCTTCCTTTTTCACCGTCAACATCAACAACTGTTACACCAGATACAGAGCCTGTTATGATCCCTACATTCGCCTCTGGAGTTTCCTTCCAGAAGCCACGTAGATCTCCTATATTTAAAGGTTTCTTTTGGTAGTCTTTCCAGCTAGCTACCAAGGGTCTTTTGTCGTTTGGCTTGAGGGGGATGATACTCATCCCCCTCTTCTGGTAAGCCAGTACTTCGTTAATCACTAGCAACTCCTAAAGTATTACTACGTCTTCACCGTCATCGTTAGTTTGAACTGCATCCCCGTAGTCCACATCACTGGACTCGTAAGACTTATCTATGGCTTCCAACGCTGCCTCTAAAGTACCTTGTTCTTTAGGAGCAGATTCTCTAAGTTGAAATCTCTCGCCACTAGTAAGCAACTCAAAGACCGAAAGGCTCGCATCTTCTTCACCAGTTCCACGATCAATAATCCTGTCTTTCACTAAGTCTTCGAAGTAACTTACGTCAGAGGGCTTGCTTTGTGCGAGTAAACTCATTTCAGCAAGGACTATCTCTGCCCAAGGAAACGTTACACCAAGCAGGTCTTTCATGCTGGATCGTAAGTCAGGGTTGCTTATCACTTCCTTAGCAAAGTTAACAACCATACCTCTGCGGATATGTTCCGAATTAATTTCGTACTGGTTCCTTGGAGGAGCAGGTTGTTTACTAGCTTCCTTAGCAGGGGTCGAACTAGTTGCTACGGGTTCGGGAGAACCAGTTATGTGCGTGATCTTCCTGATGAGAGCAGTGTCCTGCTGTCGCCGGACTTCACGAGCCTCATTCATCTGACCGTTGTACTCGTAAGTACGGCGTTGAAGTGATACCTCAACAGCGTCATTCTCTTGGAACGCATAACCATCCCAAGGCAACTTGTACTTCTTGCCAGTCTGAGGGTTCGGCTGCTGTGACCATCCACCATCTAGGTTAAAGATAGTTCGTGGCTCTTCTGTGTCTTCAGCAAACTGAAGACCAGATATAGAACCGTCATCGTTAGTGAAGATACGAGAGATCGTAAATTCTTTGCGCTTGAAAACAACTGTTTCTCCTGCGTCATTCCGGTTAGGGTTCTGACTTGCTACGTCGTATGGGAATCTATCGTCTGCCATTACTTTTGCTCCTTAATGCTCAGGTATGGACTCTGACCTATTTCTCTAGCCCGTTTAATTATTTGTCCTACTTCACCCCCTAGTTTTTCTACTTGCTTGGCGCGAACAGCATCCACTTTCATAGTCTCTTTGACTTCTTTGTAGACAAGCTTTCTCTTGTCGGAATCAGCTTGTGCTTCATGTAGATGCTCGTAAACTTTTGACACCTCTCCGGCATCTAAAGCTCCCCTGTGTTTCAGATGCAACTCCTGCATCACTCCATTGTCGTCAGGGAATTGGACTAGCGTTTGCTCATCCTCTCCCATCGTTGCCATTAACTCCCAAGCGAGCCGATGATCCTCTTCTCTTAAGACTCTCAACTGCTCCCTAGTTCTATGTAGTGCTTGGGACAGCACTTGCACTTTACTCAGTTCCATAAGGTTCCTTCTTTTCTACTTGTTCAGGGTTGCTAGCTATCCATGCAATGATCGAGGTGTAATCCTTGACCGCTGATGTAGCAGCTAGTTTCCTTTCGATCGTCAGGGATTCGTAACTAATACCTAGCTTGGTGCAAGCCATTTCTAATAGCTTCGCTCCTAAACACGAGAAGATTCGCGTAGCCTTCTCTGTGTTCATCCAATCTAGGTCTTTATCCCACTGCTCGACAGGGATCTTGTTCATCGCTTCGAGCCACTCTAAAGCATCGGCGTAGTTAACCATCTCTCCTTCCTTCTGCCATGCTTCATCCATTCGCTGCTTGAGGACTTGGTATTCCTCGTCCTCTGGTGTTAAGTCGGGACGCTCTTTGGTTATCATCTTTTCCCAGATGAAGTCCTTGTACTCGTCCCCTAAACGATCCTCTGCCCAGTACTCACTGTCTTCAGGCTCATAATGTTCTTCTGCCCAGTCATCTTTCTTTTTGTTCACGCTTGGAATCCTCCACTGTTATCAAACTTGTTAACTCCTCTTTGCTTAAAGGCTCTTACCGATTCAGAGCGAATACTGTCTGGACCCCACTTCCTAACCTTTCGGGGGTGGCAGTAGATCAGCATGTCTATGCTCTGAGGATTCCTTCCCGGCAAGGCAATCGTAATAGGCTTTAGTATCTTCAGTTGCCTGAGATTGTGACTGTAACCCCTTACGGTTCTGCGTAAAGTTCTTTCACTGCTTTTGGGATACCGCTGCTTCAAGAAGTCTTGAACCAACAAGGTTTCCATAGAAAAAGCAGCCTGTTTATCAGGGGCGAAAGTACCACTAGTTATCCACTTTCTATCCATAGCCCAGTTTGCATAGTCCGCCATAAAACGAAGGGCTTTCACTGGAGAACTGTAAAGTATGTGTTGCTTCTGTAACTTGAGCCGACTCCCTGCAGCTTCGAAGTGGTTGTTATCCTCTTCTGGAAGCCACTCAATGAGTACTGGCTCAGCTTCTGGCTCAGCCTTAGGCTCAGCTTTAGGCTGCTTAGCCTCACCGTCAACTTCTGCTAGTTCTCTGAGGCTCCCAACCCCTGCGAAAGCTAGTGCAAAAGATTCCAAGTAAGCTATGTCTTTTCGACAGAGAGCGATTAGTCTCTTCAGCTTAGTAACCTCTTCATCTAGTGGCAGGGAATGGGTGTGACTGCTAGTCAGTAACTCCATAGCTACAGGGTCTTCCCTGTATCCCTTCCATTGCTGCCTTCGCCTTGTCTTTAGCCACTTGAACCACGAGGGTTTAGATACATCTATCTTCACCCCTAGTACTGGTAGCTTTAATGTCTTACTCATATTGTTTATCCTTTCTAAACTATGAGGTTTGCCATTAGTTGTTGTATCGAATCTTCGCTCTCAGGGGAGCGAGGATCATAGACACCTGAGATTTCACTTCCGAATCTCTTAGCTGTTTGTCCCGCTGACGTAATCCTGCCATAAGCGTTAGGGACTACGATTACCGCTATGGTTGCTCCACCATCAGCTAGCCTTCGAACCATTGTCGGAGCAGATAGCCCCGGCATACCGTCAGTGATGAGTACGATTACATCGTCTGATCCACCACTCTTTAAGCTAGCCCAATGAAGTGCTTGGGATGTAGGAGTACCACCGCCACCAACGTTACCGTCGTAGCCATACCAGCCACCCCTTGGGTACTGCCCAGATTTAAGTCCAGAGTAGATCTCTACGTTTGCTGTACTGCCGCAGAAGCCATAGGCTACTGAGTTTGGTGAAGCCTTGAGTAAGGTTCCAGCTAGAGTCCACATAACTTGTTGTGTAGACCGGAAGCCACGAGAATTACCCTTGTTGACTTGCCAGCGATCGTTGGTTGAACCTGAGCAATCGACTAGAACTAGTAGCTTGCTTGGGTCAGATTCCATTTGACTGTTGAAGACGTTTACCTTGCCTTGGTTAAGCTGCCATGTTTCATGGGTTGGGATACCCCTGAACGATCGGCTGCTAGATCCGTCATCTTCAGGAGCAGCCAAGTCATCTAGGTTGTAAGGGTTATCTATCCAAGTAACCCTCTCGTCTTCGTTGATGGTGTAATCGCCTTCAAAGATCCTCTCTATTTCGTCTTGGACACGTTCACTGTGATCTTCTACGTCAGCCGGAGTTAAGTCCATAGGTTCCTCATCACCTACACCAACGTCAGGAGTTACTTCCTTCACCTTGTCGAGAAGTTCATCTAAGATCTCGTCAACAGGGCTTTTGTCTGGAGCCTTTTGCTCTTCGCCTTGATCCTCGTCCTGCTCGTCTTCACCATCAGGCTCTTCATCACCCTCGGACTCTTCATCACCCTCGCTGTCACCTGCACCCTCATCGAAGTCCTTGTCGTCAGGTTCCCCTTCAGGCTCTTGCTCATCTTCCCCATCAACTTTATCTTCATCTTCGCCTTCGTCATCAGGTTCTTTGTCAGGGTCATCACCCTCACCACCAGTTGGCTCAGATACTTGCTCGTCACCATCATCACAAGGCTCACCCTCACGACCGGAATCTTCTTCGGGTTGATCCGAAAGTCCTAGTATGTGAGTAGATTCCCTAAGCACCCTTGAGTAGAAGCCTTGGATGTTCTCATCCTTAGTTTCAGTCTCAGAGATTTCAGCTATGTGGCTTGTCGAATACTTTTGCTCAGCTTCGGTATACAGAGCAGGTTGCCCAAGCAGCCTAAGAGCAACGTTGCGAAGTGCTTCGTTCTCATAGTCGATCATCCTTAGAGGATTACCTGCTGCTACTTGCTGCTCAGCAACTAGCTGATCGACTGCAACCTGTTCAATACCTGAGTTTGAATAGTGGCTGCTAGCTACCTTGGCTCCCCTTGCATATTCAATAGCACCTAGGGCATCTTGAATGTGGTTAGGGTTAACGTGTCCACTGAAGTACCCGATCTCATTTTGTTTAGCTTGATTTACCTCAAGGTTCTTCAGGTATTCCCTGATGTCAGGACGATTACGAACTAGGTCGTACATCGCATTGTAGATCTCGTTAGATCTTACGATTGGAGAGGGATGAGCTAGCCTTCCCGACACCAAGAAGTTTTCCTCCTTGGTTGCTCCGCCTCTAAGGTAAACCTGCCTAGCGTTTTCCCACTTCTCAATGACCCTGCCATGATCCTTGTTCGACCGAGTAACTTGTATGTTACCTTCAGTCGAAACCATGTTGAACAAGTTGTTAAACTCATCCACTAACGGTTTACGAAACTTCATAATTAACCTCCCTTTGGGTTATTTAGACGACTAGCTTCTTACTGCTTGTCGTAACTGCGCCAGAACCTCTTCCAGCGTTGGGGTTGACTCTTCAGCCTTCACCTCTTCGACCACTGGCTCTTCAGCTAGTTGCCGTAAGTCTTCTGGCTTGATTGCCTTGTTCACCACTGGCTCTTCAACCACTGGTTCTATAACTACCGGAGCCTCAACCACTGGCTCTTCGACCTTAGCAACTGGTTTCACAGCAGCTTTACGTTGTGCCTTGGTTGTGTACTTAAGGTCGTAGGTTTCAAAGTGACCAGTGAAACTAGTCCTCATAACCCCAACATCCTTGTACTTGTAGGTCAACGTTTGATCCAGAGCAGCAACGGGTTCAATCCGCTTTTCGGTTATTGCCCTAGCTACTCGTACCAAGTCACCAGTGTTTATCCTAGTGGACTTGTCGTTCCTGAGATCACCTGCCCAAGCGACTAGTCGTTCAGCAAATCCAGCAGGATTGTGAATGGACTTAGCTGCTATGTGGTTTAGTAGTTTGATCTCGTCAGCTACTGGTTGTTCTATCGTGACAATCAAGCTGAACCTACGAACCAATGCAGGGTCAAGGGTTACAGTTGCATAGTCACCAGCCACAGGGTTGGCACTAGCTAGGAACCAGAAGTCATCAGACACTGGAACACTAGGCACTCCGGCTTCCGGTAAAGACCAGTACCTGTCTGCACTATCCAAGATACCTAGCAATCTACCTGCTAGATCTCTTGGCGCTCTAGTTAACTCTTCACCTAAGAAGATCTTGCCGTTCCGAATTGCATCGGTAAGCAAGCCATCTTGCCAGTCAACCGTAATGCCGTTGTCGGTAGGAATGGGTCGCCACATACCGACTAGCTGGTCAACGTTCTGCTTAGGGAAGAAGTTAATACCTGTAAACTCCCTGCCGTTTTCATTAGCATAGTGCTTCAGCAAGGTTGTCTTGCCCCAACCAGTATCTCCGATCAGTAGAACCGGATCAGGCTGATGCTTCGACAGCATGTCTAAAATGTCTTCGCCGTAAGACGAAAGGTAAACTTCGTTATTCATTAAGAAACTCCAAAAATTGTTGTTGGTGGCAGTGGAAAAACTGCTCTCTATATATTATTACATCATACTATCCGATAGTATGATATAATATATGGTGTTGGGATTCAACCCCCTTTCTGGTTTGTTCTAACCGATTCGAGCGCGTCTTTTATTTCCTGAGCAAGCGGATCTGCGGGCAAATGTTCCGTCATAATCCCATCCTTAGTTATCACCTCATCCTTTTCGCATACACGACAGTATCCTTTGTGGACTTCCCACTTACCTATCTTCGTAGACCTAGGTTCTATGACCTTTAGTCCTGAACCTGTACACCTAAGTAGTACTTGCTCTAGTAACTTACGGTCTGAAAGTTTCTCAGGATCTAGGTGTCTATCGACATGGCTTACGCTTTTACTCTTGTTCCCCTTGTAGTAACGGGGCAACGTAACTTTTTGTGCCACTTGCTGCTTGGAACTAGGTTCTCTACTGCAGTTTACGCACTTAGTTACTTCGTACTCTGTTAATACTGTTCCGCCACACCATTTACAAAGCATCTAGTTCTCCTTTACTCGTTGCAAACAAAGCAACCACAATTGCCTTCGCCTATGTAATCAGGACAATCCTTGCCATCTTTGCAAGAATCTGGGTTAGCCCAACATCTATGCAAGATGTCGTCATCTAGGTAAGCACAGCCATCACAAATTTCTATTGCCATTCCAAACTCCTTGGTACTTTGGTACTCATTCCAAACTGCTAGGACAGTTTTACAATCTAGCTGCGTCAACCCAGTCATCGTCCGGTAATTCACAAGTGAAGTTATCAGGGTCAACTCGCTTGAAATCCTCCCAAGCTGTAAAGGGTGCAGACTTGATAGCTTCTACTGCTTCTTCAATCGAACCATGTATGTCGTTTTCATCCTCCCATTCACCCTCGTCGTTGCTAAGGAACAGGCAGTATGAAGGCTTGCCTAGTTCAGTTTCGTGACCGTCATTTATATGAAGCGTGACGTTATAACCTTCGTTAGCCCAAGCTTCTAGTTGTTCTAGTGGTGTCATTGCTAGTTCTCCTAACTCTTGTTAATTAGCTAGTAACACTTGTTACCAGTCTCTTATGTTGTTCTTTCCGAACCCGTTGTCCAGTGACCAGTACAACCTTTTCCATGCAAAGAATCCGGTTTCCCACTGGTGCTTGAACTCTGCTTCGCTCCAAGCTAGTGAGTAAGTAGTTCGACCATCGAACATGTTGCCGTACTCTATGATGTGAGTAACAGCAGGGTCAGACTCTCCGCCTACTTCGTAGACCCCCTTGTTACTAGTGATTTGATCTATGATTCCCTTGTCGTTGATGCTAGCCATTAGCCGTTCATCCCTTCGCTAGTACCTTCAATAACTAGGTATGAAGGTAGTCCATCAGTGTCAACTGACACTGATCTTATGTCTCGGTCACAGTGAGTACCGTCA
>Ga0098035_1001362_pt1 | contig 11897 bp, 8 predicted proteins | sample 3_EtaG_FD_75046 | JGI IMG/M metagenome (GOLD analysis project Ga0098035, IMG submission 75046) | Marine viral communities from the Subarctic Pacific Ocean - 3_ETSP_OMZ_AT15126 metaG | ecosystem: Environmental > Aquatic > Marine > Oceanic | place: Pacific Ocean | collected 2015-01-07
CATGAGATAGTCCGCCACCTGTCCGGTCTGCGGTTCCATGATCCGGAACAGCCTTTCCCCCTCTTCGGTCAGGTTCAGGCGCTTGCGCCGCTTGTTCTGCGGATCGCGCTCCACGCGGATGCGGTCGTTGCGCTCCAGCGCGAAGACGGCGCGGGAAACGCTCATTGCGCTTACCCCGGTCATGTCCACCAGTTCGTGGCTGGCGCAGCCGGGATAGCGACCGATCAGCATGAGCAGCCGAAACTCATTGATGCTGATCTTGTACTGCCGTTCGAGATGCGTCGAGAATGGCGCGAGGAGCTTGTTCGAGAGCTTGAGCAGACGATGCAAGGTATCCGCATGGGATCCCGTCCCGTCATCCGGGCTCCTGTCGGAAATGTCTTGCGTCATGGCCGCTCCGCTGCGTGATTGCTTGCCGAATGCCAGCCTAGCGCATAGCTTGCCGGTCGTGTCAAGACGATCACGACCGTTAGAGATCGCTACGACCCGGCCTGAAGGCGCCGGATCAAGCCAGCACCCGGAACACCAGGCCCATCGCGGAGTCGGTTCCGGCTCGATCAGTAACCTTTCGGTCGACGGCCCGGGCTGTATCTCGGTCATTCCCGCCAGCTCCGGTCCTGCATGACAATGGCTATGACGCGGCATGGGCCGGCAAGAACCACAATGCGCCCGACTGGTGCGAAAATGGCCCAGCCGCTGCCCGGCGTGCTCGTGTGTGCCAAGCGCCCGGGCACCCACTTACGCAACTGTATACGGGTCGATAATTCAGGCGCCAACGGCAGCCCGAACGGCGTGCCTTTTTCTGCCGACTATTGCAGCGCTTGCGTAAGCTGCGGGTCTATCTGCGCAGCTATGAATTGAGACCCCTCGTTGCTGAGGTGGTCATCGTCGCGAAACAGGATTGAATCACCGATTGCCGTCAAGCATTGCTGGTGCTTCGCGCACAATGTTGCGCGCGGCAGGGCGACTGTAAGCCGCTGCGCCTTGATGCGGGCAAGGATCGAGTCCGCCAATGGCCCCCAGTGCCCGTCTTCGGCACTGGCCTTGCGGCAGCGGCTTGCATCGCTTCCGAGCTTGGCTGCCCGAGCGAAGCAGTTGGCAGGCCAGAAGCCGAATTCGGGTGTGGAGCCGATCAGAATGATCTCCGGCCCATCGCCAAGGGTTTTACGGATCTGCGCCACGAGTGCAGTCAACTCCGTGCGCAGGGCATCGCTCGCAACGCGATCGCTTCGCACCATGCTGCCGTCAGGCAGGGTCGTGCGGGCAAGGCTCTGCACCGTCGTCGACCAGCGTGCGCTGAGGATCACGGCGCGCAAATCGGGTTGGCGCGCAGCTTCACGCAAGGTTTCGCGATGAAGTTCGGCGCAGGTGGGGAGCAAGGGGTCAACCTCATTGGAGAGCATGACCAGCGGGGAGCAGCCAGAGACGGTCGACTGGCGTACGCGAAAGCCCTTTTGCTCCGCCAGTCTGGCGAGGCCGGGCATGAGGTGGTCACTGTGGGAATCTCCCCAGAGCAGGACCTGATAGCCACTCGCTTCCGGTCCGCGGCCCGCAGTGCAGTCGTTCGCGGCGGACAGGACTGCATTGTGCCCATCGCTGTGACATCGTGATCGGTAGGGATTGATACTGGCCGTTGCTTCCATGGCGGCCGTCACCGCCGGGGAAGCGAAAGCAGCCAGCCCGTTGGTGCGCCAGGCGCCAAGCCCGGCGGCGGCGAAGAGTGAAAGGATGATGGCGCTGGCGGCAAGGGCAAGGCGGCGGCCCGGCAGCAGCGTGCCGCGACCTCGGAACGGTCTTTCCACGAAGCGCAGCGAAATGGCTGCGAGCGTGAAGGCGGCCATCACTGCAAGGCCTGCCTCCGGTACCTGGAGAGGCCGGTTCAAGGCAATGTGCGACAGGACCAGAACCGGCCAGTGCCACAAGTAGAAACTGTAGGATATCAGCCCGATATATACCGCGGCAGGTCGTGACAGGGCCCTGCCTGCCGTGGTTTCGGTGCCCTGTCCGGCATGGATGAGCAGTAATGTGCCCAGGCATGGGAGAACAGCCGAAAGCCCTGGAAAGCGCGTTTCCTCGTTGTAGAACAGCATTGGCAGACTGATGAGCGTAAGGCCGGTCCAGCCCGCCATCTCGCGCTGCCAGCGACTGCGGAGCGCGGGTACCGCGCCAACCGCGAGAAGAGCGCCGAAGCCCAGTTCCCACGCGCGGTACGGGATCAGGTAGAAGGCCTGCGAGGGCCAGTGTCGCACGACGAATTCGGCCGCTCCCAGCGACACGAGGATGGCAAACCAGATGAAGTGGCGCAGCAGGCGCCGGTGGCCCAGCATGATGAGCCCGGCCGCGATGAGGGGCCAGGCGATGTAGAACTGCTCTTCAACCGCCAGAGACCAGGTATGCAAAAGCGGCTTGTCGCCTGCCGGGCCGTCGAAATAGCCGCCCTCATGCCAGAACAGTACATTGGAGCCGAACAGTGCAACGGCGACGAGACTTTGGCCGTACTGCTCCAGTTCGCCCGGCGGCAGAATCAGGGTGGACGCCAGGCTGGTCAGCGCCAGCATGAAGGCGAGCGCGGGCAGGATGCGGCGGAAGCGGCGTTCGTAGAAGCCACCGATGGAGAACGTTCCGGCCTGCGCTTCAGAGGCGATGATCGACGTGATCAGGAACCCGGAGATCACGAAAAAGACATCGACGCCAACGTAGCCGCCGGGAAGGAAGCCCGGAAAGGCGTGGTAGAGGACGACGCCGCCTACCGCTATCGCGCGAAGTCCGTCGATATCCTTGCGGTATTGCATGGTTACCGTCGCAGCGCGGTGCGGGTCGGCGCGAGGGGTTTCGATTCGCGCGTGTGCATCCACAGCAATTCACGCATAATTGCCGCAGACCGCAATTCGCCCTGAAGGGCACGGATATAACTCGTTTGCGCGCTTGCCAGCACTCTGTTGGCAGTCCGGCGCCGACGATGTCTCCAGCACCCGGTCGGTTCATCCTACCCCGAGCGTTCAGCGCAGTTACGGGTCGGCCGCCGGAACACCCCTACATGTCCCGCCGGCAGTTTGCCCAATGTCTCGGCCCCGCTTTCGAGGAGCCGGGGAGGGACATAGAAGCGTTTGGTCACGTTCGAGGCCCATTCGCGCGCGCGACCTGGCTGTTCTGCAACCGCCCCCTGTCCGGAGGTCTGGTCGAACACGGTCAGCCGGTAGTACTTGTCCATAAGGTTGGCGACCTCCAGCGAGACATCGAGCTCGCCGCCCGGGTTACGCCAGGTCAGGCGACCGTTCACCAGGGTGTGGGCCGGGACGTAGTTGGTGTTCTCGTTGCGCGCTGCGGTGTAGAGGCCCGATTGGCACGGCACATCGACACGGGGGGCGGCGGCTGGATGCGATGCCGCCGTCAGCCGGATTGTTGGCCGAACTCACTGGATTGACGCAGCCGCAATCGAGCACCTCGACATAGCCGATCTGATCCGGGCAAAGTAAAGAAAAGGGGCGCCGCGCGATCACTCTTCTTCATGTCCGGCATTGCCTTCGGGTTCAGACGTCGAGGCGATTCATATTCGGGTCTTCGCTAAGCAGCATCGCTTCGTGATCGACGGCGATCATGGGCGGGGTCTTGCCCTTGGGAGCTTGCGCACCGGGCTTGAGCGGAGCTCGGGTGGCCGTATCAGTCATCTCATATCTCTCCGTGGGAATGGCTCACCCGGCGCGGATACTCTTGGCTCCATTAAGTTTGCTATAGATACAATAACAAAAGCTCCATATTGTGCAAGCCAGATCCGGTGCTTTCGTCCGCGTTCCTCCGAGACTTTGTCGGCTATTTCGCAGCTATACCTTGCGCAGCGATCCGACTTCGGGCAGACATAACGATAACGTTCGATATAATAGTGCGGGAAGGTGAGGCTCGATCATGAATGCCGGAATTCCGGATATCATCGTGGTGGGTGGCGGTTCGGCGGGGTCGGCCATGGCCGGTCGGCTTTGCGAGGCGGGACTGCGGGTCGCAGTGATCGAGGCGGGGTGCTCCGATCGCCATGTGCGCTCGCGTATTCCCGCGTTGACCAGCTCCCTGGTCCAGAACCCGCAATACGATTGGTGTTACGGTGCCGAGCCCGATCCCTCGCTGGGTGGCCGCGCAGATACCTGGCCGGCTGGCCGGATGCTGGGCGGCGGCAGTGCGCTCAACGGCATGATGTTCATTCGCGGTCATCGCTGGGACTATGACAATTGGGCCCGGCTCGGCGCGCTGGGTTGGGATTACGATTCGGTCCTTCCGTATTTCCGCCGCATCGAAGACAACGAACGCGGTGCCGATGAATGGCGCGGAACTGGTGGGCCGATCTCCGTCTCGGAAGGCCGCGCGACCTACCCCATCGTCGAGGACTGGATCAAAGCCGCCGCCAACGCCGGGCTAGAGCGCAGCGAAGACCTGAACGGTGAGCGGACGGAGGGCGTCGATTACGTCCAGGTTTCGCAGCGGCGCGGCACGCGGTGTTCGTCTGCGCGCGGCTATCTGGAGAATCTGCCGGCCGGACAGGCGCCGCACATGGTTCTCGATGCCCAGGTGCTTCGGATATGCTTTGAAAACGGCCGCGCGGCTGCGGTCATCTATCGTCAGGCCGGGCAGGAACGCGAACTTCGTGCCCGGTACGGGGTCGTCGTGGCCGCCGGTGCCATCGGCACGCCGCGGCTGCTGATGCATTCGGGGCTCGGCCCGGCAGAGCATCTCGGGGCCACGGGCATCGCCGTCAATCGCGATTTGCCGGGGGTTGGCGCTAATCTGCAGGAGCATGTCGGTACCCACATCGTCAGCGATGTCGCGGGTCACACACTCAACAACGATGCCCGCGGCCTGCGCGGTGCATGGCAGGTTCTGCGCTTCGCCGCCGGGCGCAAGGGGGCATTGACCACGGCGATCGGCCACGCCCAGGCTTTCGTGAAAAGCCGGGAGGACTTGCCCGCGCCCAACCTACAGCTCGCCTTTTCGGCCTTTGCCTTCGATCTCGACGACAAGGGCAGGCTTGCCCTTCGGCGCAATGCTTCCGTTTCGACCTTGATCGGTCTGATGCGGCCCTGCCATCGCGGGCGGGTTTCGCTTCGCTCCGCCGATCCGATGGACCATCCCGTGATCGCACATCGCCTGCTTGGCAGTGATGACGATATCGAGCAGCTTGTGGAAGGCATCGGCATCGCCCGTTCCATCCTCGCAAGCGAGCCGATGGCCAGCAGCGTGCGCTGTGAGATCCGGCCGGGCGAGACGCTGCGCGATGCCGTGGCCTTGCGCGAATACGTCAAGCTCGCCTCGGTGCCGCTGTATCACCCCTGTGGAACCGCCCGGATCGGCCGAAAGGACGATCCGTGTGCCGTCGTCGATCCGGACCTGAAAGTGATCGGGGTCGAGGGGCTGTGGGTCGCAGATGCCTCGGTCATGCCAGCGGTACCGGCCGGTAATACGAATGCGACGGCTATCATGATCGGCGACAAGGGGGCTGATCATGTGCTGTCGTGCCTCGCACGGGCGTGAGTGCCGCGCTTCCAGGTGGTGGCTCGGGGCCCCTGCAGGGGCTTCGGGGCAATCTTCCATGAGGGTCCGCAAGTGCGGAACCAAATAATAGTATGCCAGTCATACATTTTTCTTGAAACTGCACTGGTGACGCGTAACGTGTTCACCGGAGAAGGAGCCCAGGCCATGCCACGCAGCTATCCGCCGACGATCCATTTCACGGGCCTCAATACCCCGATCGGGGTCGAATGGTCCGCCCGTAATCTGGACGTGATCGGCGAAATTCCGGCAGAGATCGAAGGCGCGTTTTTTCGCGCGGTTCCCGATCCCGCGCATCCGCCCAAGTATGACGACGATATCGCCCTGTCCGCAGACGGTATGGTGGCGAAGTTCACGATCAGCGGCGGCAAGGTCGACTACGCGATCCGCTACGTCGAAACAGAACGCTACATGCTCGAGCGCGAAGCGCGCCACGCTCTCTTCGGGCGTTACCGTAATCCCTTTACCGATGACCCCGCAGTTGCCGGCAAGGACCGCACCGTCGCCAATACGACGCCGGTCTGGCATGCCGGGCGGCTGTTCATGACAAAGGAAGATGGCCTCGGCTACGAAGTCGATCCCGATACCCTGGAGACGATAGGCCGCTGGGATTATTTCGGCGCCCTTCGCTCTCGGACATTCACCGCACATCCGCGCATCGACCCCGAAACAGGTGAGATGTTCTTCTTCGGGTATGAGGCCGATGGCCTGTGTTCGACGAAGATCGCCTACGCCATTGCCGATGCGCAAGGCAATCTCGTCTCGGAGCAGTGGTTCGATCAGCCCTATTGCTCGACGATTCACGACTTTGCGATTACCCAGAACTACGCGATCTTCCCGATCTTTCCGACGACTGCCGACCTCGATCGACTCAAGCAGGGCGGGGCCCATTGGGCCCACCAGCAGGAACTCGAAAGCTGGGTCGGGATCATGCCGCGCTACGGCAAGGTAGAGGAAATGCGCTGGTTCAAGGGTGGGCCGGGCATCTCTGCATTTCACATCGTCAATGCCTTCGAGGACGGGGGGCGGCTCCACCTCGACTTGTGCCTTTCCGATACCAATGCCTTCGGCTTCATGCGTGAGGCAGGAGGGGTCATGCGCGACCAGCGCGAGATCGGCGGCGGCCTCACGCGCTGGACCTTCGATCTTTCGAAGGATGCAGACAGCTACGAGGAACGCGTTGTCGGACCCCCGGGAGACATGCCCCGATTGCGCGATGCCGATCAGGGGCGCCCCTACCGGGCGGCCTGGTACCTCTCGATGAATCCGCAAGGCGGTCCCCCGCTGCCTGGCGGGCCGGTCGGGGTTGCGTTCAACGCGCTGATCCGGATCGAACCCGGCAATGGCCGGATCGAGATGATGGGGCTTGAACCGGGAATGGCGATCAACGAGCCGGTCCATGTCGAATCGACAAGGCCCGATCACGAAGGCTGGCTGCTCATGGTTGTCGACCGGCGGGTGGATGAGAACCGCTTCGAATCCGAGCTCTGGGTCGTCGACGCCGCCAACCTCAATGCCGGGCCGGTCGCACGGGTTCCGATGCCGCTGCCCATGCGGGCGCAGGTCCACGGCACCTGGGTTCCCGCCGCGAAGCTTGAGCAGGCGCGCAGCCGTCAGCAGGACAAGGCTGCCTGATTTCGGGTGGCGCGAACTGGCAACGTCCGGCCAGCCCGGGCGATGCTGCATATGAACAGGAAAAGGACGAAGTGATGGTCCCTGAAAACATTCGGATCGCACACGCCGACAAACTCTACATTGGCGGCGAATGGGTCGAATCTAGCGGTGATCGCGTGCTCGAACTGGTCTCACCCGACAGCGAGGCGGTGATCGCGCGCGTGGTCGGGGGGACCGAACAGGACATGGATCGCGCGGTGGAGGCTGCGCGCAAGGCCTTCGATCAGGGTCCGTGGTCCTCGATGCCGCCTGCAGAACGTTCCGCTCTCGTGCGCAAGATGGGAGCCGAGCTGGAAAAGCGCGAACCCGAACTGGCTTCGGCCTGGACCGCGCAGGTGGGGGGGCTTGCCAGCTTCGCTCCCATCATGACCGGCGGCGCGACCGCCACTTTCATGGCTATCGCCGGCTACGGCGATGAGTACCAGTTTGTCGAGAAGCGCCAGGGCCAGCAAGTCGACACGGCCGTTATCGTGCGCGAACCGGCCGGCGTTTGCGCCGCCATTGCGCCCTGGAACGCGCCTTACGGCATTCTCTCCTCGAAAGTCGCCTATGCGCTGGTGGCCGGTTGTACGGTGATCATGAAACCGTCTCCGGAAACGCCGCTCGAAGCTTACATCATGGCCGAGGCCGCCGAAGCAGCGGGCTTTCCGCCGGGAGTCGTCAACCTCGTCGCTGCCGGTCGCGAGGCGTCCGATCACCTGGTGCGCAATCCGGGGGTCGACAAGGTGACCTTTACCGGCTCGACGCTGGCGGGCAAGCGGATCGGCGAAGTCTGCGCGGGCCGCGTGGCGCGCTGCACGCTGGAACTGGGCGGCAAATCCGCGGCGATCATCCGCGACGACTTCCCGATCGAGGTCGCCGCCGCGCTGCTGGGCAACACGATCACGATCATGAGCGGGCAGGTCTGCGCGATGTTGAGCCGCGCCATCGTCCCGCGCCGCCGTCACGATGAGCTGGCGGACGCGATCGCCAAGGTCATGCGCGAGATCCGCATCGGCCACAGCGAGGATCCGGAGACCCAGCTTGGCCCGCTGGCAATGAAGCGCCAGCTCGACCGCGTCGAGCATTACATCGAACTGGGTCGCGATACGGCCGACCTGGTGACGGGAGGTACCCGTCCCGCGTCGATGAACAAGGGCTTCTTCATGGAGCCGACCCTCTTCGCCAACGTCGACAACCGCAGCCGCATCGCCCAAGAGGAAATCTTCGGGCCGGTCCTGTGCCTGATCCCGGCAGACGACGAGGAAGACGCGATCCGGATTGCCAACGAAAGCGATTACGGCCTCAACGGTTCGGTGCTGACTCACGACGTCGATGCGGCGTACCGCATTGCCCGGCGCATGCGCAGCGGGGCTTTCGGCCAGAATGGCATGAAGATGGAGTTCGGCCTGCCATTCGGCGGTTTCAAGCAGTCCGGTATCGGCCGCGAAGGTGGGCCGGAAGGTTTGAACGCCTTCGTCGAAACCAAGACCATCTTGCTCGACGGAGCGCCCACCAGCCTCTGACACCATTTCTCAGTGAAGATCGCCATCCGCAGCTCCGGGCCGGAGCTGCGGAACGGTCCAGTCGCGCGATGCTGAAGGGACGCGCTACAAGGGATAGAATGACCATATGAACGCTCGCCAGATTTCGCGCCGGGGGCTTCTCACCGGTAGCGCCGCTGCGGCCGGGATGTCCGCCCTCGCCGGCACGGCCTTTGCCCGCAATGCCGAGCGGAGCCGTGGCAAGCTTCCGAACATCCTGTTCATTCTTGCCGACGACATGGGCTATGCCGATCTCGGTTGCTATGGGCGGACCGATTACGCCACGCCGGCGATCGATCGGATCGCGAGAGAGGGCATGTTGTTTCGACAGGCCTATGCCAATTCGGCGGTCTGTTCGGCATCGCGCACGGCGCTGATTACCGGCCGGTACCAGAACCGCCTGCCGGTGGGACTGGAAGAGCCGCTGGGCCGGCGCGTTCGGGGGCTGCCGCCATCTCATCCGACGATGCCCTCGCTACTGCGCAGCCAGGGCTATGATACGACGCTGATCGGCAAGTGGCACCTTGGCCAGCTCCCCAAATACGGTCCGCTCCAAAGTGGATACGATCACTTCTGGGGCCTGCGCGGCGGCGGGATCGATTACTTCTCTCACGACTTCAACGGCGCGCCGGACTTGTGGGAGGACGACCGCGAGATCGAGCAGCCAGGCTACATGACAGACCTGCTGGCCGAGCGGGCGATGACGGCTATCGACGATTATGCTGCCCGGCAACAGCCGTTCTTCATGAGCCTGCACTTCACCGCGCCGCACTGGCCCTGGGAAGGTCCCGACGACCAGACGGAATCGCAGCGTCTTGCGGCCAGCGACAAGCCATTTTCGATGTTCGACACCGATGGCGGGTCGCGCAAGACCTATGCCGAGATGGTCACCCGCATGGACATGGAGATCGGGCGCATTCTCGAGAGACTGGATCGGTTGGGCCTGGCGGAAGACACGATTATCGTCTTCACCAGCGACAATGGCGGCGAACGCTTCTCCAAGACCTGGCCCTACAACGGCCTGAAGACCGAACTGCTCGAAGGTGGCCTGCGCGTTCCGGCAGTTATGCGCTGGCCGCGCCGCATTGCCGCAGGGCAGGAGAGTGAACAGGTCATCATGTCGATGGACTGGATGCCGACCTTCCTTTCACTCATCCAGGCATCTCCCGACCCGCACTATCCCATGGACGGCATGGACCTGAGCGCGACGCTGCTCGATGGTGCGGCGCCGGTGCCGCGCACCTTGTGCTGGCGATACCTTAACCTGTCGCAGGAAGCCTGTCGCTCCGGGGACTGGAAATACCTCAAGATCCTCGACCGGACCTTCCTGTTCAACCTTGTCGACGACCCGCAGGAGCGGGCGAACCTCAAGGACAGGTATCCGCAGATCTACGCGAAGCTGGTGGACGACTACCGCAAATGGGACGCGGCGATGCTGCCGCTCGATTTCGAGGCGTCGACCAGCGGGTTCAGCGGTGAAGACCTTGCCGACCACTTTGGCGTTTCCGAGCGCCGGATGGTCGAAACGAAGTGAGGAGAGCGCAGGCCGCCGGCATGTCCGGCGGCCTGTTGCCTCACCGTCCGATGAAGGCTTCCCGCAATGCGCGAAGTTATGGGTCGTGCCGGGCAGAGGGACGCGAAAGCAGGCTGATCTTCGCGGGGGAAACCGGCATGAAGCGTTTGTTGGAAGATCTGGCCTCCGAAGCCTCTCACTCCGACTGATCGGCCGACTGGTTCCGACCTTTCGCGAGGCCGTTGCGGATGCGTTGGATATAGTGACGGAAGGTTTCCTGCTCCGCATCGCTCAGCGGCGAGAGCACGTCGCGGTCCGCTTCTTCAAGGGCAGCGGTCATCCTGCGCAAGGTGGTGTCCCCCAATCGGGTCAGGTACAGGGCGTTCGCTCGGGAGTCGGCCGCTGCCGCGCGCGTCACGAACCCGCGTGCCTCGAGGATATTGACCAGCTTCATCGCACTGGCCCGGTTGATCGACAGCGCTTCGCCGAGTGCGGTTTGCGTGCAGCCCGCGTTCCTGCTGATTACGATCATTGCCGTAACGCGTGCCGGCGATATGTCGAACTCGGCCAGCGCTTCACGTGCCCGGCCGTCGACATCGAACTGGAGCATCTTGAGCTGATAACCAAACGAATTGTCGAGGTCCGTATCGTCCGGCCGGTTATTGTCTTCCACTTGCAACGAGTCTCTAGCCCCACCCTGCGACGCTTGGCGTCGATTGCGGCGAACGATGGCCATTCCCCGTCGCGGCGTCAAGACGAGCGGATTGAGGCCCCGTGATCTCGAAATGAAGCCATCGCTGATAAATATTGAGATCTCTATTTCATAAACGTGAAAATTCGTATATTGGAAAAACTGAGTTGTCCCGAGGCGCTGTGCCTTGGCTTCGCGATTGGCGAGAGGAAGCAATGAAGATCTGTCGGGCTGGCGTTTCGCGCGCTTGCAATCTCCTTCGAATGATCCGTCGCTTGACCATTCCGGCGGGGGGTCAGTGAGCACTCTTATCGATGGAAAGGTGCTGGCCCGGCGCGTTTCGGAACAGACTGCGGAGACGGTCCGGACCTTGGCGGGCAGGCTTGGCCAGGCGCCGGGACTGGCCGTGGTACTGGTCGGTAACGATCCGGCGAGCGAGGTCTATGTCGGCCGCAAGATTCGTGAATGCCGCAAGGTGGGCATGCGTTCAATCGAGCATCGGCTGGCAGCTTCCACCGGTGAAGCTGAACTGCTCGCCCTGATCGCGGACCTCAATGCCGATCCCGGCATCCACGGGATCCTTGTGCAGTTGCCGTTGCCTGCGCATATCGATGCCGGTCTCGTCCTGGACGCGATTTCGCCGGCCAAGGATGTTGACGGATTCCATCCGGTTAATGTCGGGCGTCTTTCGACCGGTACCGGGGGTCTCGTTCCCTGCACGCCGCTTGGCATCATGATGCTGCTCGATACCGTGATCAGGGATTATCGCGGGCTCGACGCGGTGGTGATCGGCAAGTCCAATATCGTCGGCAAGCCGGTAGCCATGCTGCTGCTGGAGCGAGAGGCGACCGTTACCGTCACGCACATCGAAACTCGGGGCCTGTCCGAAATCGTGCGCAAGGCGGACATCATCGTCGCGGCCGCCGGTGCGCCCGGCCTTGTCAGGGGCTTTTGGGTCAAG
>Ga0098035_1001364_pt1 | contig 11884 bp, 9 predicted proteins | sample 3_EtaG_FD_75046 | JGI IMG/M metagenome (GOLD analysis project Ga0098035, IMG submission 75046) | Marine viral communities from the Subarctic Pacific Ocean - 3_ETSP_OMZ_AT15126 metaG | ecosystem: Environmental > Aquatic > Marine > Oceanic | place: Pacific Ocean | collected 2015-01-07
ATCTAATGCCATTTTATTTTCTCCTTAAAAATTATAGGCTGGGTGGTTTTCCCAGCCCGCACTATAAGTATACCTCATTCTGAGCTATTGTCAACTATTTTTTTCACCCTGAATGAAATTTGTGTGAGCTTCGATATACGCGAAGTTTTCCTCATATGTCGTCGCTGTTATATCATATGATACCGCAGTATATTCAGATTGTCCAGCGTTTTTTATTTGTCCGCTTATTTTATTTAAAAGATTTTTTTCCTTGTTTAAAGTTTCATCATTAAAGGCAAAATAAAAATGTTTTTCTCGTACATGCACAATATCATAAAAATATTTTTCAGCCTCTTCCTCAAAATTATAAACTCCGACTGTTGATATTCTGTTAATTTCTTGCGGATCTGAAATGTTTGTCATAATAGAGTCTGCGTTTTTAAAATAGTTCAACATGTGAAGGGAGTTACCGATCATTTGATTGATTTTGGAGTGATATTCAACTATCGAAAGGCCACCCAGTATCTCCGCTATTTTTGCATTATCAAACAAATACATGCGCTTAAGCAGTCCCGATCTGGCAAATTGTTGCAACACTCCATGTGCGACCCTTTCCCTCTGTTTTTCTTTTTCACTTAAAAGATCATAATCTGGTTTAATATAAATTACAGTTATTGGCAAATGCTTAAATTGTTCTAGGGTTCCTAAAATTGAACCGCTGTTGATGCCCGATCCAGCACATATAAAAACAACTTCATTTTTTAGTTTTTTAATAAGTTTTGAAAATTTCGGCACATTTGTTTCTGCTTCTTCCATGGTATTAGCCTTTAAAAGGGAATAGCTATCAGCGCCGCGAAGCCCAACGCCTATATAGTGAATCTTATATTGTGAATAAACTTCAAATGTTTTTGCAACGTTGCAACCAGCGCCGCCGAAGCCGATTATGTCCATTTTACTTCCTTCATTTGGCCGAAATCTTTACCAGCCTTCACTGAAATTAAGAATTCGCCCAACTCAGTTTTCGAAAAAGTATTAAAGATGTCTTTCAACAGGTGTTTATCTTCTTTTGCTAAATCGATCACCAACGAGTCGTGTATCACAAACGCTATATGTGACTTGCTCCCTTTAAGCAGATCATAAACTTTAATCAATTGGCGCAATACCATATCCGCGGTTGTGCTTTGAATCAGATAATTTAAAGCGTGAAACTCGTCTGCTTCTATTTTTCTACCAAATGGTGTCACCACCGCTTTGCCATCCCAGTATTTTTCTTTAACGCTTGTTTTGTCATAAGCCCTGTTGGCCAAATAGTCTTTAGAGTCTGGGTTGTACAACCAAGCAAAAATACGCTCTTTGGCTTCTTTTCGCGATTGTAGGCCGCGAAATATATTTTTGGCATTCCAGTCGTGTATATCTTCTTTTGGTTGTTCTTTGCCCATTAAAGACAATAATGTCCTTAATTCGGCAGCATTAAAATCTAGTTCCACAAACAAGTCGTTGTTTGGCTCTAAGATAGTGCGATACTCCTTCTTAAGCGTTAAAATAGGAAAAGATTTTGGCTCTGTTGTTAGCCTGCCAGTCTTTGTCCCAAAAATATTATATTTGACATGCTTGTCCGACCCGTTTAGGCGTTTTAAAAAGTTCCTAGTTGCCAACTGATGTCTTAAATTTCTTAAATTGCTCATTTTTAGCTTTAAAGGTCTTTTTTTGATGTCTTCTACTACCTTTGTAAGTTGCAATAAAAAATTATAATTATCGGGACGAGTGCGACTGTCAAAAACGTGTTCTGTTATTTTATTCTTTACTTCAAAAAAGTCTAAAAGAAAGTGTTTTGGCACTAAGTTGTAAAAACAATGCTCTTCTAGTGAAATCTTTGCTTGCATAAAAGAATTTAAATAAGCTTTAAGCTTTTGGCTTGCACTAAGCCACTGTTCTTTCAAATAATCGGGGCACACGTCTTCAATGGATTGGCCGCCGCAATATAATTTTGCATATTCTACGTTGTGGGGCGTATCAACGTAATCCCACGTGCCGGTTAAGTCTTCTGATATCTCATTGTGAATCTTCCCCCCACAGTAGATATCTTTACATTTGTTTTTTTTGTCCAAAGATTGAAAAATCACGCAGTGCTCTCTAGTCCCTTAAATACACTATTAATATACATTATTGCTGCGGATATGTCAACCCTTTTCTTGGTTAGATAGGCTTGCTTGAGATGTTCTTTGAGGCGCCTCTGTGAAAATATTTTGCCGTTCTCGTAGTTTTTAATAATAAGAAACGCCTTCAAGAAGAACCTGTCATCAAATCTCTGATTATATTCTTTTTCATAAATATCTTCTCTTGGTGTGTACACTTGAATCGTTTTTTGTGCAATCTGACAGAACTTTGTTTCTCTTGCTTCTGGATGCTTTTCTAGAAACGAAGTATATCCATAATAAAACACCTTTTTAACAGTATTAAAATCAGCAAAAGCGGTTTCAAAATAATACTTTTCAAATATACTTTCTATGGAAAGCTTTGTCGACATAATTTTCTTTTTTGCTTCTTTCTGTGCTTGTTCTTTTATCTTTTCGATATCGGGAGTTCCTGCTTTTTTAGTTTCTTTTAAGAGCAGATCATCAAAAATCTTTTTAGTTTCTTTTTCATATTTGTTTGGCTGCATGTAAAACTTCATTAGTCTGGAACCTAAATTTGCGACCAGAGTCCATGGAGAATTTTTACTTACATGAAACCCCGCCTGTTCAGCAAGGATTGCAACGGTTTTGAAGTTTGGGTCGTTTATATATTCATCTACCTTAGTTTGATCGTTGTTTTCATCTTCATCGGCTAGTTTTATTACAAGACCAGATGCGCCCCTTTTCGTTAGGACATTAGATAACATTTTAGCTCTGGTTATCTTTAACAAGCTCAATAAAGGAATAAAGCCCATAAACGATTTAATATAATCATCTATATTTTTGATTGTTTTTTGTTGCTTGTGTTCACTTAAAAAAATATCATTAATTTGATCTATAAGAGTCTCAATATTGTGGTTGTATTGCTCTTCAAAGTTATACCACCCTTCGAACGGCTCAAAAATTATGTTTGTGTAAACCGATTCTTTCGAAGCCTTGCCAGACTGTATCATTTCTGCATATAATTTTTGGAAATCTTCAAAGGCTGCAGCAACAAAGTCTAAAGCTAAGACCGTATCTGAGTTGTTTACGTGCTTAATGTGTTCTGGGTTTGGTATTACAAAATTATTATCGGTATTCTTAAGACCATAAAACCGAAACCCCTCTTCAAACGTGCGTATGCCGGAAACAAAAGGTACTGCAGTAACCTCATAAAGAATCCGCTTTGCAGCAAGCGCAAGGGGGCTAGTTTCTTTTCCAGTTCTGTATACCATTGATTAGTTTCCTATTTCTTTTGCTTTTTGGGTTGATGTTTCGCTAATATTCCCTTCCCACTAAAGCCATCGGTGCGTGCCACTATAATAGTTTCATAATCATCGCCACTTATTTGATGATCGGTTTTGATTATTCTATAATAACCGCCTAGGTTATATTCGTAAGAAATTGTATTTGTTTGATTTGATTTGCCGAAACCTATTAAGCTTAGGTCGACATATATTAATACTCCCGGGCGAAATATGTTGTTTCCTCTCATTTTTATTGTTACATCATATTGCTCTAAGAAGGGGTTGTTCTTTTTATCTTTGGCGGCGGCCAAAACTTGTACTGTACGTCGCATTTCGTTTGGCACCACATTAAATTCTATGCTCTTCATAATGCCGCCGTCGCCACCGACGTAAAAATGATATATCCCGCTTTCCATATTTTTTCTTGGATTGCAGTCTAAATAAATGCGGCCGGCTTGACCATATATAAATAAATATGAATGAAACTCCTCTGTTCGATGCGCAGTTGCTTTGCCGGCCAATTTTGATTTAGCGCTTAAGACTTTATCGACATCAATGTCGTTCGGCCGCGGCCCTCTATATTCCGCGGTTGTTATGTCAAGCGGCGAATCAACTTGTTCTATATTTATAGCCGACTCTGTGTTGTGCCAGACTTTTTTATCCGGCTTGCCGCCAAAATATTTTATATGAAGCGGGTCATATTCATCAATTATTTTACCCACGAACTGCTGAAATAGTTCTCGCAAGAACGGCTTAAAGGCCCAAACTTCTTTTTGTGTTCTTACAACTTTGTTGTTCCACCATAACATAAAGCTTGTAAAAGAAATAGGAATTCTACTAATATCTCGTTTAACAGTTGGCGCTGGCTTACCTTTCACTCGGCGGGCCATATCAACATCCAAAGAGCCCAATATTGGTTGAGCAGTCTTACCAGCACGAGAACTGTGATTTTGATAAGCTATGTCAATAATGTCACCCAAAAAGAAATATGGAATAACGACTACATCATTCATTGTGCCCGGGGTCGCCCCTTGTGGTTTTATTTTTAAATCTTTAATTAGCGCTTCTGTTCCTTTTAAAAGATTATATTCGGCAGCTTTAGTCGCAGCTTTATCAGCATCGGTTACATTGCCGTGAGACTCTTTAACCGCCTCAAGGTTAGCTGCGTCGTGGGCATCTTTTACTGTACCGGCCAAGGATGCGGCTACCTTTTTGCCGGCGCCGGGATTAACTTTAAAGTGAGAAGTGAAACTATATCTAAAATTAGATGCTTTTTTGTCTCCCGCTCTCTTTTTCCAACTACGCTCGGCGACACCTACAATTATTCTTTGCGTTTTAAGCAACTCGTTGATAAAGCTACTGTAAATTAAATCTTGATAATCGTGGCTCATTCCTGCTGACTGATTAAGAGCATCTTCATATTGTTTTTGAAGATCTTCTATTCGCTCATCGGCGGTGATGCCGCCACCTCTCCTTAATACACTCCTTTTTGCGTTTTCTAGTTTTTTGTATTCTTTACTCTCGCCGGAATCTTGTAGCTCTTCGTCTGGTTCTGTTTCTTTCTTTTTCTTTAATTCGTTGTACCTCTTCCTCTCTTTCGGACCAAAGCCAGCATCCTGTTCCTGCGCGCGACGGTGGGCCAACTGCTTTGAGCCTTTATAGGTATCTAAAGCTTCCTTCGCCCTTTTGGCCTTTTCCTGAGATTCTTTATAATCCTCTTTGCCACTTCGGATCTTGTCCTCGGCTTTTTTTGAATAAAGCATATTGCTGGACGCGCGGTGATCCTCGTCAGCTAAAAAATCAACGTCTAAAACAACAGAGCCGTCTTGATCAAACTTAAATTGCCAACGATAAACATTTAATATTAGTGTTGTTTGAAGCTTTTGAATAAATTTACTCATTTTTTCGTCTATCAAGCTGTTTTTTGGAGGCACTGCCCAACCATAAGTAAGGTGCCATTGTTTATACTCGCCGGTACCAAGGGCAAGCTCATCACCATCGGGCAGCTTTAATAAATCAACGAAAGATGCAGGAATGACTGGCGAAGGTGGGTATTTAAAGTTGCCGGATTTGAATCTCTGCCAAACGAGGTCGCTGTACCCCTGCTCAATGGCTTTGGCGGAAAGATCTTGTTTGCGAATTGTTTGCGCATTCTCAAAGAAAATTGATATTTTAACAACATATCTCTTGTCTGCGAAATGTTCTTGTCTTAATTCGATAGACACGCTCTTCAGGCCGACACCATCGCCGCGGCCAATTTTATCACTTGTTAAATTTTTTAGACTCTTAGGTTGAAGAAAGTCTGAAAAAACAAAATATCTTGTTGAACCCGGAACTTTTTTATGTATACCCCCGGTGTTCTTAAACTTTACGCTCTTTAAAGTTATTTTAGGCACCAACAAAGACCACTGTGCGTTGTTGACGCTTAAAAACTTTGGATCAAACTTGCTTGTCACCAATTTAGAATATAACTCTAAAGATGATGCTTTTTTATTTTTAGTGACCAGCGTTTTCATCGAAGGTGCGCCGCTACTCCACCGCATGTTGGCCACTGTGCCGGGTTTCGTATCAACTGCAACACCAGATGTTCCTGCCGGATGTAGTTTGCTTTCGCTTTTAATATATTCTTTAAATAAAATAAGTTGTTGAGCTTCTGCAATATCTCCCATTATTGCGCCGGCTTCTTCACGCTCTTTTTCGTCTTTTACTGTTTCTTCAACTATCTTTTCTTGTTCTTTCTCAACCTCGTAAGAGTGTCTGGCAATAGTTTGCACTAAAAGACTCACGTCTTGTTCATTAAGTGTGTTGACAATCTGTTCGCCGTTGCTATTTGTGTGTTTTTCAAGCACCCCGTTGATTTTGTCGATTGCGTGGATGCCCGGAGCGCCCTCTGCGCCGCCCCAAAACCACCGATTATTCGCTTTGGTTCTTGTCGCGAACATATGCGGGCTGTTTTTATACGACTCGGGGATATAGGTCTGTATTTCCTTAAGCGCATAAAAAACGTCTCTTGTTACCGGGTCGTTGGCGTCGACAAACATATTCTTATTGCCTTTGCTAGCCATCTTGCCCCGGGCCGTATCGGGGTTCAGATTTTTCGTAAGGACTTTAGTAACTATTTCTAATAGTTTGCCATCTTGCGCGACAATTCGCCGCCACGCGCGTTGTTTTTTTGCATCTTTTGCCATTTATTAAAATCCTGCTACAACCAAGACTTCTATTAGGGGCCCCGGAATATAAACCAAATCACCCAGTTGAAAGTGGAACTCGGTGGGCTTCTTGTTGAACCATGGAATAATCCACCAATAAGATGGATCGTCATAATGCTCGTAAGCCAATTTATAAAAGCTGTCGTTGGATTTCCAAGTGTGGGTTTCCAGCTTTAAATCTCTTATTTCTTCAGCCAAAGGAAAATCAATGACTGGCGTGCCATATTGGCTTACATGTTTTATACCCCTTCTTTGAAAAACGTTTTCATATATTTCACTATTATTAAAAAGAATAGGTCGATTATCGTATCTTGAAACAGCCATTATCCTGTAACCTCACTTTGGTTTGCCGATGCGATTTGATCAAGTACGGCGTCCTTCTGTGTCTGCTCTCTTGAGCTTTTCGTTGTGCTCCAAGTATTTTTGTGCGCGGTGTCGACTTGATAAGGAAATGAACCATCTCTAAACTTCTTTCCAACAAAGCCAACTTTCTTAGTATGTAGCACTTGGAATGTAATATTAAGTGCTACTGATTTAGGGTACAAAAAAGGCTTTCCCTTGCTGGATACATGATCAAAAAAACCAGCTTCCATATCTGGGGCAAAAGTAATACCTTGTATAAAACCAACAAGGCTTGTAAAACCTTTGCCGTGCTCGCCCTCGGTAGCCAAGTTAACAAAGCCCAAACGCACCAGTGGCGCTGCTTTAATTCCAGAAACACCTAAAGAACCCTTTTCATAAACAGGATACAACATTTGTATAAAATTTCTGATTTTTACTAAGTTGTTTGCTCCGTCTGCGAACCCCTCTGAAGGTATGCTCCAGCCAATCGTTAAAATTCTTTGCGTGTTTTGAAACACAGCCAATGGATCCATACGACCATATACGTTCTCTGTTTTCCAGTTTGAGGCAAATGCATCACTAAACGCAGTTAAAAAAGCTAAAAACTTTACCTTGTTCTTTGTAGCAATGTGCTCAAACGTGATTTGATGCCTCTCCATATATGGGGTGATACTTGTGCGCTTGGCTTCTTCTTCATCACTCATCACCGCAACGTTTTTTGAATTTCTAACTGGCATTTATTTCTCCTTAGCTCAAAGAGGGTTGCCATGATCGCCATAGGCCTCCCACTTGTTGTTCTTGCTATTTATTTTTTTTGTTACTTTGTCGCCATCCATATAAATATTGGCGTCTTTATTGAGCAGCGCTTGTAATAATTCGTTCGTTTTGTTTTGTGTTGCTGCTAAAGACTTAAAACCCTTGTCCATTGAGCCGCCAGAGCGGCCGGCAGACACTACATCTCCGGGGCTTAAACCAATCGGGCCGCTTGGCGTCATTATCGCTGTTGCGCCTTTGATAGCCGGGACATCTTCTGCCATGGCCTCGCCCGCAAATTTTCCGCCCACGGCGCCAAGGCCGCCGGCCATCAGCATCATTGGAACCCCAATAGTGGCCCCAACGCCGGTGGCTGTCAATGCGGCACCCGCAAGGCCAAGGCCGATTCCGGCGGCAGCGCCCCATGCGCCGTACTTGCCCTTTCTTCTCTCTTTCTTTGTCTTGCCGGCAAAAGCAGAGTGTAGTGAAGTCCCCAAAGCGCCGGCCATGAGCGCAGCGCCGCCCAAGCTGGCAGTTAATTTGCCAATGCCGGCCATTGTGCCCGACATTCCTCCTCCGCTGAATACGCGGCTTAACGCGCTTCCAAGGCCCATAGTACCGCCAGAAGTAGCCCTCATTTGTAGGTTTAACATAAACAAAGCGCTAGTTATTTTTACAACGCCAGCGGCAAAAAGAACCAAAAGAGCGCCCGGAGGCTTAACAAACATTATAAATGCATCAATCAAATACTTGTTTTCTTTAATAAAGTCTCTGACGCCAAAAATCATCCCCTTCATAGACTCAATAAAATCGCCATTTTCAAAAAATGCATCACGAATGGCCGCACTAAGCGCTTGGAAGACATCTTGAGCCTTTGTTATCATTTCATTCAACTTCTTTTGCCTTTCTTCAGATTTTTTCTGCTGATCGGCCCAGTCTTTAAGAGCTTGTTTGCTACTCATAATCCTTTTTAATTCGACTTTACTCACGCCAATGGTGCTGGCCATATATTTTACCATTGCGGGTGACATATCTTTTAAAGTTTTACCAGATGCACGCAAACCAGACTGTAATTGCTCTATCACCTGTATCGGATCATTGTGTGCTGCCTTCATCATCTTTAATGTATTAAGATACGGGCCGCCGAGGGCAATATTAAATTCTGCAACTTTCGCTGATGCGCCTGCAAAAGTTTCGAAACCTTCTGTAGTCTTCCAAAGTTGACCAATGGAAAGACCCATTGCGTGCGCTCTAGTTGTCATTGTTTCAAAAACTTTTATTGCCTTATCTTTTGTAAAAGCCGCCAGTTGTTCCATTGAGCTTTGCATATCTTGGAAGAACTTATTACCGACCTTCATCTCTTTGCTTAACCCGGCCAAACTTTTTGTATATCTAGCTGCTTCCATAGGTGCCATGCCTAATGTTTTAATTAAGCTCTCTTGACTTTTAACTAAAGTGCCAGTTTCAAATCCCATTTTGCCAAGCGCAGCAGTAGTTTTTGTCATCTCCTTCTGCGCAGCAACACTGGCCATATTAAACTCTGGTATCGTTGAAGCCAACTGTGCTAATGCTGTGCCTGCTTCTTTCTCTGTTACTCCGAACTTGGCCAACTCGCTTCTGCTTTGGATGATCATCTCGCTGTATTTTTCCATATCACCGAATGTGCGATACAGTTCTGCAGGTAATACTAGCGATTCTTTAATTGCGCCTACGATTCCCGGGAAATCAATACCAAAAATACTGCCGCCCTTCATCCCCAAAAGAGACATCTGCATGGCAGATTCAGCTAGTCTAGCAAATGCACCAGCCAAAGCTTCACCAGACTTAATTGATTCTTTAATTCTTGCACCAAAAGCTTTTTGTTGCTCTTTTGTTTTTGTAAGTATTCCAAGAATGCCAACTTGATTTTTTTTCATCAAGCCTAATGCTTCTAGTGTATCTTCAGCAGCCTTAACGCCCTCTTTTTGGTTGTTAACCACTTTCTTTTGAATGCCGAACAAATCATTATTTAATTTTTTCTTTTGCTTTAAAGCATTTATCTCAGCGCTGTTGTCGACTTGGTGGGATTGCGCAATATTTGTAAGTCTTTCAATTTCCTGATCTAGTTGATCATTTATGTTCTGGTGAGTTCTTTCTTGGGCCTCAAGAGTCATCTGAATTTCTCTTGCAGTCTTGCCATAAGTACCTGTAGCATCAGCGAGACGGTCGGCCTCCTTCGTTGCGTCTTGCATGGCCTTCTTGGCTTTGGTACCGAATTCAGTGACAGTGACAGAAGCAGCATTAAGCGAGTTAGTTAAAGCGTCAACTCTATCTTTTACTTGTTGTATTTGTTCGGGTGTTAAGTCTGCCATATTTTAAACCTTATTCTACCGGCCATTTAATTTTTGTTACTTCTTCAAACTCAGAAACAGCCGTTAACAACTCTTTTTTTGAAGAAGTTGCCTCTTCGCTATCTTTGCCGTGCAATTTTGAAGCTTCAATATATTTCTTTGAGTTATTTAGGGCAGTTTTAAAAGCACCTATTTCTTTCTTGGTGCCAGTTATTCTCACTGGGATTGATAACTTATCAATATTTACCCCTATCCCCTTTAGAAATAAACCTACTGCGCCAGTAAATAAATTGTATAAATTTTCATTTAATACTTTCTTTTTTGCAAAACTTAAATCAATTTCAACAATTGGAAGCTTTTCCATTTTGATTTTCTCCTTTGAATAAATAGTGTTTTAGATAAAATAAAGGACGCTCATTGGCGTCCTCTATCTTTTACTTCCTTTATTTGCTTTCTCTATAGCTTCGCTTTCACTTTCTTTTTGTTTTATTAAGCGTTGCACAAACCAAATTCTTATTTTAATTGGCAAATTATATGCCTCAACAAAGCTCCACCCTCCGTGATATTTTAATGTAAAGAACTGTTCATAAACAGACTGAATATAATCATCGGTCAGGCCAAAAAAAGTCCGCTGACAGCGGAACCTCCACAAGCGCTTCGTGATCGCAGTGGGGACATTGAAAATCATGTTTCATATCAATGTTTGGAATTAATTTGCTGTAAATTCTTCGAAAATATCTTCCATCAAGCAATGGCATAACATCAATAAATTTGTTAACATTTGTTGTATCTGAATTTCCATTAACTTCTGATATGCAAGTTCTTAGCTGATCAACTATAGGAGTCTCTGGAAGATTGTTTTTCTTTTTATTTGCCTGTAGTTGTTCAAGTCTCTTCTCGTCTGTGCCCGACAACAACCTAGCTTTAACTACAGCTTTAGTTTTTGGCAGCGTAAATGAAAATGTATCGTCATCATTTTTTGTTACCGCCAACTCTTCCAGTCTATCTTTATTGGGAAACTGTGCCTTTAGGCTATTTAAATCAAAACTTTGCTCGCTATTCTCATAACAAGACGGGCATGTAGCTTGTGTGTCATATATGTTCCCATATCCCGTTGATCTTGCAGCAACAATGATAGCATTTTTGTCACCCAGCAAAAGAGAATTAACATTGATTGCCTTGTTAACCAAAATATTTTTTATTAATCGATCCAAAACAATGCCCTTATTAATAAGGCTGCGATTTGTTAAAGTATCTTCATCCTTTGCAGTCATGTAGCGTATCTCAACGCTCTCTTTGTTGTGCAGGGGGTGCCCTTCGGGATAGAATATTCCCTTGGAGGGCAGATCGACAAATTCTGTTGGAACTGAAAAATCAAACGAGGCGCCCGCTTGTTCAACAACAGGCGCTGGAGAAGAGATATCGGGCATCGAGCCGATACGCTCTTCGTTTCTATTGTGCGTCATTAATTACCTCTTTTATTTTTAACCCGGCGCGACTGTGCTGCCGGCTGGAACATTAAGCTCAGCCCAATCATAACGTATTGTTAGAGCAATGTTAACCATTTCATCTGAGGAATAATCTAAGGTGCCGAAATCAACAGACGTAATAAAAGAATTTGTCAAAGTCCACGTTTCTATATCTTCGCCTTCGGCTCCAAGTTGTACAATCTTAATTTCACCTAGCGCCTCGATCGACTTAAGTTTAGAAACTGTGGTGCGTGTCGCCGGGTCTAAGGGATACTCATAGCCCGCCGCAAAAAGACGTGCCAGCATCGAGTCGGACGCATCAGGCTCTACGGGATCTGCTAAAGTAATATCAATCGTATTCCACGTAACTCTTGCGGGATAATAAAACGTATGATTCAAATA
>Ga0098035_1001365_pt1 | contig 11882 bp, 9 predicted proteins | sample 3_EtaG_FD_75046 | JGI IMG/M metagenome (GOLD analysis project Ga0098035, IMG submission 75046) | Marine viral communities from the Subarctic Pacific Ocean - 3_ETSP_OMZ_AT15126 metaG | ecosystem: Environmental > Aquatic > Marine > Oceanic | place: Pacific Ocean | collected 2015-01-07
AAAAGAAAGTGAAAACGAAGCTATAGAAAAAGCAAATAAAAAAAGTAGTAGATAAAGGACGCCGAATGAGCGTCCTTTATTTTATGTGAAACACTATTTATTCAAAGGAGAATAGATAAATGGAAAAACTCCCAATTATTGAAATTGATTTAAGCTTTGCAAAAAAGAAAGTATTGAATGAAAATTTATATAGTTTATTTACGGGCGCCGTAGGATTATTTTTAAAAGGCATTGGAGTAGATATTGATAAATTATCAATTCCAGTAAGAATAACAGGCACTAAAAAAGAAATAGGCGCTTTTAGAACGGCTTTAAACAATTCGAAGCAATATATAGAAACCGCAAAGGCGCATGGCAAAGATAGCGACGAAGCTGCTTCAAAAAAGAAAGAACTGCTAACCGCCGTTTCAAACTTTGAAGAAGTAACAAAAATTAAATGGCCGGTGAAATAGGAACTTTAAAACATGACAGATCCATCAACACTTACACCAGAACAAATACAAAAGATAAAAGCGCAAGTCGATAAAATTACGGACGGCTTTAAAGCTGCAGAAACGGCTGTCGAAGATTTTGGCCAAAAGGCCGCCGAGGTCATGGCCAAGGCGACCAAGGAGGCCGAAGGCCTCAATAAAAATACGGTGACTTATGGCCAAACTATGCGCGAAATTCAGTATACGATGGAAGCCCAAGAAAGAGTTCATAAAAATATAATTACGCAGTTGGAGACACAAATAAAAGCCGTTCAGGAAAGGACTATCGGCGAAAAGAAGAGTAAGGCCGAAGCCAAGGAGTTCGAAAAGGCGAAAAAGAAAGAACTTGTAGCGCTTGAAAAACAAAAGAGGATACAAGAGGACATTTATGGCATTCAGAAAAAACGGCGGGACAACGAAAAAGAAGGTGTTAAAAATGCTGAAGATTTTCTAAGCGCTCTCGGGGTGGTTAAAAAGAATCAATTTGGTATTTTTGGAATACTTACAAAAACAACAGAACAGCAAGCCAAGTTCAAAAAAAGGATTACAGAATCAGTTAAATCCGGCGAAATGCTCGCCGGCGCCATGAAGAAAGTGGCAGAAGGGGCAATGCAGCTAGCTGTTATGGGCATGAAAGGTGGTAGTCTTTTTGGCATTGATCTTCCCGGTATTGTTGGAGCAATTAAGGAATCGCTAGTTTTACCCGCAGAATTATATCGTACATACGGTGACATGGAAAGATACAAAAATATGATTGTGGAGAGTAGACAAGAATTGGCCATATGGGGTGTAACAGAAAAAGAAGCAGGCATGGCACTTGCAGAGCTTGCATCAACAATACCAGAATTTAATATGGCCAGCGTTAGTGCTCAGAAAGAAATGCTAGCCACCACCACCGCGCTTGCTAAAATGGGGTTTGATACAAAAACAACAGCTAAAACTCAAGAAAATTTGATTAAAACACTAGGCATGGCCCCGAAAGAAGCAGCCAAATACACAAAGAGTTTGGCTGGTTTAAGTAAGCAAATGAAAGTTGGTAATAAGTTTTTCCAAGACATGCAAAACTCAATGGAACAACTGGCAGCTTTCACAAAAGATAAAGCAATAAAAGTTTTTGAAACAATGGCTACTAGAGCCCACGCTTTGGGTCTTGCACTTGGCCAACTTTGGAAAATTTCTGAAGGGTTCGAAACTTTTGCAAATGCGTCACAAAAAGTTGCAGAGTTCAATATTGCTCTTGGTGGGCCATATCTTAATACATTAAAGATGATGAAGGCCGCTCACAATGAACCAATAAAAGTAATAGAACAAATGCAAGATGCTTTCGCTGCGTCTGGCAAGAGTTTGTCGGACATGTCACCCGCAATGGTAAAATATATGGCAAGCACGATTGGTGTAAGCAAAGTTGAACTAAAAAGGATTATGGGCAGCAAAGCTGCGCTTAAAGAGTGGGCAGAACAACAGAAAAAGTCCGAAGAAAGACAAAAGAACCTCAATGAGATGGTACTAAAAGCACAAGATATTTTCATGGAGCTTAGTGCTGTAATCCGCGAAGTGTTTTTTTCAAATGGCGACTTTATTGAGTCTATGAAAAGCGCGGTTAGGGGCCTAGGCGATTGGATTAAAAACAATAAATGGCTAATTGAAACACTCATATCACTTTTTACACCGCCCGGCGGATTTATTGTTCTAGCAATCGCCGGCATCGTGAAATTGGGTTCAGTGTTATTTATGCTTAATCTGCAAATGATGGCTACTAGCGGCGGCACTATGGGCTTGGGCGGCGCCTTATCGAGCGTTTTCGCCGGGGCAGGATTAGGTGTCACTTTGGCTGGGATTGCAGCCGTCGCCGCTGCAATTGGCGGCATTGTCTTGATTGGAATGACTGCAATTAGCGTTATTTCAGAACTGATGGCCGCCAAGACCGAGAAAGAAAAAGCTGCAGCCGGCTGGGGCACCGCCGGCGCAGTTATTGGCGGCATCCTCGGTGGCGTCGGCGGCTTTATGATCGGCGGGCCAGCCGGCGCGGTCCTTGGCGCCGGCGTCGGCATGGGTCTCGGCAAGTCGGCCTTGCAGGGGGCGATGGTTGATGATGCTGAATTCGGCCGCGGCTCAGTGAAAGCAATTGTTACGAAAAGCGGCCAAGTCGCCATACCAAGTGCAATGGATACGGTAACCGCCGCAAAACAGCGAGCCGGCTCATCGGCTAGGACCGACGCGCTGCTGGAGAGGTTAGTTACGTTAACAGAAAAAAACTTAAATAAAAACACCACTATGGTGGTTTCCGGTAAAGTACTCGGCGAGATCGCTGATTCTCAACGCAACAAGAACGCCACCTATGGCCGACCGGGCACACCAATTGCCGTATAGGAGAAAATAATGCCAGTTAGAAGAGCAAAAAATATTAAAGAGATCTTATCAGACGAAGCAGAGGCCTCGCGCACAACACTTACTCCTTATACGAAAGAGTATCAAATTAAGTTTGAACACATTGCCACAGGGAAGACAGTAAAGTTTTTAGCTTTTTTAACTCAATTCGGCGATTCTTTCAGATCCAATTGGAAAACAGAAAATGTATATGGTAGAATGGATCCGTTGGCCGTATTTCAAAATACACAAAGAACTCTCAGCATTGGCTGGAGCATACCCTCAGAGGGTGTTATGGATGGCGCAAACAATTTAACGAAAATAAGAGATTTTATACGAATGCTATACCCTGTTTATGAAGAGGACTCTCTTGGTGTCTCGGGGATTAAAGCAGCGCCGCTGATCAGGCTGCATTTTGTTAATTTGGCGGCAGAAGGTCTTACGGGTCTTGTTGGGTTTTTAAGCGGTATTGATTTTGCTCCAGATTTAGAAGCTGGTTTTTTTGACCACAGAACTAAAGAGAAGGGGGAAAGACTTCTTTATCCTAAATCAATAAAACTTAACTGTACGCTTCAAGTGCTTCATACTAAAAAAGTTGGTTGGGTTGGTAAAAAATTTGCTGGTGGAAAGAATTCAGCATTTCCTTATTCGGTAGATAAAACACACGTCAGCGAGTGGAGTGCCGCGGCCGAAGCAAGAAATAAACCCCGCGCAGAAAGCAGCCCTCTTGCCCCGACCACCGAAGCTATGTTTAGAAAGATTACAAAGGGGAAATAAATAATAATGGCTATTTCAAGATATGACAATCGTTCACTTATTCACAATGACAGCGAACTGTATGAAAGCACTTTTAACAAAAGAGACCTCAAACACGTAGACCAATATGGCACACCCGTCATTGATTTCCCCTTGGCAGAAGAAATAGAAACATTAGTATTAAAAACTCACACTTGGAGTTCAAATGACAGTTTTTATAAATTGGCCTATGAACACTATAATGATCCATCTTATTGGTGGATTATTCCATGGTTCAATAAAAAGCCCACCGAGTTCCATTTTCAACTGGGTGATTTAGTTTATATACCACACCCACTATTAGAAGTCTTGGTTATAGCGGGATTTTAATAAATGACTGAAAAAACAGCCGCACAAAGTTTTGCTGAGCGTGAACGCCAATCGCAGTCGATGATTGAACATCATGACGACTTCATGGGGTTCATTGCTGAAGTTTTAACCAAATACACAAAGAGGTGGCACGATCCTGGCTTCGTCGGTCGAGCCATTCTTCTACCGGTGATGGAGATCGCAACCGCGGCTATTACCAAAACTCACCCTATAGTTGCTGACGTTTTTGTGCTGCTTCAAGATATACGAGCCGGCGCCGGCGCGAACTGGCCATCGACACCGCAACAGGCGCAATTGGGCCCCAAGCAGGCGCCTTGGCTCTGGAAGGATCTGAAGGCTCAAGAAAAATTTAACACAATCACGGAAAAATATACAGTTGGTGAAGGTGACGATAAAAGGCAGCGAGTGTCAAATCTTGAGTGGCACCACATCACCGCACTGATCAGCCGCTATATCACCAACACCAACGCGATTGATGCTGCCGAGCGCGCAAGACTCAAAGCCATCGGAACGGAAGATAATCTACGAGAAAATATTGATGAAATTCTTGGAGATATTGCAGAAACACAACAATTTATTTTAATGAAAGAGTTTATTGAGCGTGAAACTAATTTATATCCACGCGGGAGTTCGTTTACCGAAGCGCTTCAGCTATCTGTATTTACACTAGACGTTTCAAAGAATAAAAGGTCATCTTCGGCGGAATTGTATTCTAAGATAATAACAAACAAATATGATCCAAAATTTTTAACTATTACAAACGCTCAGTGGTCTTTGTTGGTGCCTAAAATATCTTTGAAGCAAGTGTTTATTAAAAGAGAGCGTGGACAATTTAAAATTCAATCTGAAAAAACAAAAAAATATGTTTTTTTAGATCATCTTCACCCGGACAGTTTACAAAACTTAACAAGTGATAAAATTGGCCGCGGCGACGGAGTGGGCCTCAAAAGTGTTTCTATTGAGCACAGGCAAGAGCATTTTGCAGATAAAAGATATTTTGTAAAAATATCAATTTTCTTTGAAAATGCACAAACTCTTTATAAACAACATCTTTTGTCAAAGAGCGCGGCTAAAAAACAAGACGATTCTAGCACAGCCAAAAAGAAGAATAAGGCCGCACCAACACAGGTTGCTGATTTTATTGATTTATTGAGCTTAACACAAGAAATAAAAAAAGATGGCGGTAGTGAATTTTGGCGCTGGTATCTTACTTTTGGTTGGGCCACCCCTCCTGCCGGCGCTATTGTCGGTGATAAAGGCGACAAAATAAGAGAATTCGTGGCAAAGCTTCAAACAACGTTGGTGTTAAATTTGTGGCGATGGCAATTTAAATTTAATCAAGATGGCTCAGTTGTTTTGGATGTTGAGTTTGTGGCCGATGATGATGAAAGACAATCTAGTGATATTCTTATTGCAAAAGAGGACGAGGTCGCGATTGCGCGGGGTAAGACAAGATATGAGGATTCTGTAATAGGTACAAAAGCAGCTAAAAAAGCTTTGGATGCTTTTAATAAAACGGGCAAGCTCACAGCGCTCAAAAAAGCATTAAAGGCCGCCGGCATTGATGAAAAAAAATATAATGATTTTAAAAAACGCGCATCTCTCAGTGGCGAAAAGGCTCTCAGCGCCGACGAAAAAAAAGAGTTTGATCTGCTGCGGAACAAGCGCCAACACATTATTAACCAACGATCCGGCGGTACCGATTTCGCCGCGGCCCATGAAAAATTGATGCAAGATTACAACAACGCTCTTAATGATCAGGCTATAAAAAAATCTTTTTATTCAAAATACATTTACAGCAATTTTACTAACAGGCTGATGCGCACAAATAAAATACATGTAGGTGTTGCTGAGCGCACATTCCTTTCAGAAAAAAAAGGCACGGCAGCAGCGATGAATTATAGGTTCTATCCCATGTACAAAATAGCAGCATCTGAGGCGGTTGTTAAAGTACTTGGCCAACCTCAGCAAAACGCTCATCAGGCTTCATCCGCCGCAGCAACCGCAGACGCAGCAGGAGCAAAAAGCAGCGGTAGCAAAGATAAGCTAAGAAAAGACGCTATGTATAATTTATTAAAGGGGCACAAAAAATTATTAAGAGAGCTTAAATATAAACCAAAGGGAAAACCAACTGATTCAATTGTTATACCTTATTTTTTTGCCGGGGACATTATTGATATAGCTTTTGGAAATCATAATTCGCGTGCTGGAAAAAGCATAAAGCCAGTGTTGGCATCATTGGATCTCAGCATGAACAGAAGGAGAGATGCTATTAAAGCTGCAAAATCATTCCCCGACAAAAGAAATATTAGTAATATTCCTATATCATTTACTAGTTTTATGTTGTGGTGGAACAACAAAGTTGTGAGATCACAAAAAGAAGTTTGGCCTTTAAGAATATTTTTACGAGAATTTTTTGATGAATTCCTTAACAAAATAATTGATAATTATGATCCACTTCATAAAAAATATCTTGGTGTTGAGCCAGATAAAAAAGTTTGGAATAATACAGATGCAGATATAACAATAGAAAGCGTTGATATGCCGTATGATTTAACAGGACGAAAGTTCAGAAAAAAAGGCGAAAACTTTGTAATTGATGTTGATAAAGTTTTGCGTGCCAGAGGTAGAGGAGGCTCCTTGGCGGCTAGTCCCACTGCCCATGAGGCTTCCCCTGATAATTTATTTTCGCACATGTTTATATATGGCACAGCCGGCCGCATTTGGTTAAATTGCGTGCCAAAAGAAAATATGCAAAGCGGAATATATCATTTTTTTGTCGGTGGCGATGGCGGCATTATGAAGAGTATAGAATTTAATGTAGTGCCAAGCGAATGGCGCCGCACGACACAATTGCTTGATGCGGTTAAAGAAAAGCGAGACCCAAATTTTGTAGAGCAATATGATGTAACAATAAGAATGAGAGGAAATAATATAATAAGGCCGGGAGTTTTAATATATGTTGATTTAAGCTTAATAGGTTTTGGCAAATCAAATCAGCCAAACACAATTTCTTATGAACATAATCTTGGGGGCTATTATTTGGTGAACAAGGTGGATCATCAAGTAAGCGGTGATGACTTTGAAACTGTTATAGTGGCCCGCACTGATGGATTTTCCGGCAAGGGACTAATAAAAACCGGCAAGGAAAAGAAAGCTAAGAACTAGCTGAATAAGGAAATTTTATTATGGCGTATAGAACAGGAGATGAACAAAGTGCTATTGATCTTATTGTAAAAAGAATTGGCTATGATGTAGCAGTACCGCCTGTTCCGGGCATACAAAATTTTGAAAAAATTCTTAGATTTTACGGACTTCAAGATGGCAATAATAATTTTATTATACCCAATCCTACTTTTATCAAGTATGTAAGTAATTCTGATACAGTTTTGGCATTTGATTTTGTTGCAAATGCTTTTCTTGATTTTCAAAAATTATATGTAGATATGCTGCAAGCTGGCAAAATTTCAAAAGAGTCTGTATATACAAATATAATTTTTGAACCTTTTGAGGGGTGGTATAACTTTGAAGAAGAATATCGTAATAATGTTAGGTTTCTTATAAAACAAATTAATAGTGTTTTTTTAAGCACGCACGAAGAACAGAAAAAGATTATAAACATAGACAAATATATTGAATCGTTTATGGGATTTTTCCCCTTAATGGAATCGCTTACAGTAACTAGGGCTAAAATGTTATCTAGTGTATTAACAAAAAGAAGTGCATCCGGCTTAGTAATAAAATTAGCAGATGAACAAGAAAATGATGATCAAGTTAAATGGGAAAAGTATTTAAATGATCCAAACTTTAAAGCAGTCGTAACGCTTGCGCAACAAACTGGATTTTATGTAAGTAAAAATTCTCCATGGACTTTGGTTGCAAATTTGGGTTCGCCAGTGATGAAATTTTATATGCGCTTAAATGATTATGAAAAGGAAACAGAAGAGATTTTTAAAAATTTATTTTCGAAAGAACAGCTAAAATATGCTCAAAAAAATGCTGTATTGCCCTCTGAGACTGCCGATAAATTAAAAGAGCAAGCACAAATCGCCGCGAAAAAGAAAATTATGTCAACGACGAAGTTGCCTATAGAAAAAATATTTAAGAAATATTATTTTGAAACAGCCATGGCCGATTTTAATACTGTCAAAAACATGTTTTATTTTGGATATACTTCATTTTTGATAACAAATCCAGAAGTTAGAGAGATAAAACGAGATGAGCATCTTGCTGACCATGCGGTGGGTGGTTACAAGGTTCGCCGGTATTGTCCAAAAGAACAGCAGACCATCCAAGTATACAAATCAAGAGAATATATTTCTGAAAATGGTTATAACAAAAAATTTGATGATTATTTTTTCTTAAAAATATTTCTTTTTCTTAAAAATTATGAAAATGGTAAAATATTTTCAGAAAATCGCCTCAAAGTACACCTTAAAAGTATTTCAAAGATCAAGAAAAGAATTGACACATCCGCAGCAATAATGTATATTAATAGTGTGTTTAAGGGACTAGAGAGCGTTGCGTGATTTTTCAATCTTTAGATAAAAAAAATAAATGTAAAGATATCTACTGTGGTGGCAAGATTTACAACAAGACTCCAGAAGATTTAACTGGTACGTGGGATTATGTTGATGTGCCCCACAATGTAGAATATGCAAAGTTGTATTGTGGCGGCCAATCCATTGAAGATGTTTGCCCCGATCGCTTAAAAGGACAATGGCTCAACGCAAGTCAGAAGCTTAAAGCATATTTAAATTCTTTTATGCAAGCAAAAATTTCACTAGAAGAGCACTGTTTTTATGACTTAGTGCCACAACATTTTCTTTTGGATTTTTTCGAAGTGAAGAATGAAATAACAAAACATGTTTTTGACAATTGTGAGCGTCCTGAAAATTATGATTTTTTGTTGCAACTTACAAAAATTGTGGAAGACATTAAAAACAGGCCTTTAAAGCTAAAAACGAGCAATTTAAACAACTTGGGGCATCAACTAGCAACTAGAAACTTTTTAAGGCGTCTAAAAGGAGCAAAAAAGCGCGTCAAATATAATATTTTTGGGACGAAAACAGGCAGGCTAACAACAGAGCCAAAATCTTTTCCTATTTTGACGCTAAAAAAGGAATATCGTACCATTTTAGAACCAAATAACGATCTGTATGTGGAATTGGACTTTAATGCTGCTGAGCTAAGGACGCTTTTGGCTTTGTGCGACAAAGAACAACCAAAAGAAGATATACATGAGTGGAATGCTAAAAATGTATTTCGCGAGTCGCGGAAAGAGGCCAAAGAGCGTATTTTTGCTTGGCTGTATAATCCAGATTCTAAAGATTATTTAGCCAACAGAGCTTATGATAGAACAAGCATTAAAGAAAAGTATTGGGATGGTAAAATAGTAACAACGCCATTTGGCAGAAAAATAGAGGCGGATGAGTTTCATGCTTTAAACTACTTGATTCAAAGCACAACGGCAGACATGGTATTGCGGCAGTTGATTAAAGTTTATGAATTGCTCAAAGAGCATAAGTCGCATGTAGCATTTGTGATACATGATTCGCTGGTGATCGATCTAGCGAAAGAAGACAAACACCTGTTGGAGAACATTTTTAATGTTTTTTCGAAAACTGACTTGGGCGAATTCTTAATTTCAGTTAAGGTCGGCAAAAATTTTGGTCAAATGAAGGAAATAAAATGGACATAATTGGATTTGGCGGCGCCGGTTGCAACGTTGCAAAAACATTTAAAGATTATTCTCAATATAAGATTCATTATATAGACGTTGGCCTTCGCGGTGAGGACAACTATTCTCTTTTAAGAGCCAACACCATGGAAGAAGCAGAAACAAATGTGCCAAAATTTTCAAAACTTGTTAAAAAACTAAAAGGTGAAGTTGTTTTTATATGTGCTGGTGCCGGCATAAGCAGTGGTTCAATTTTAGGAACTTTAGAACAATTCAAGCACTTACCGGTAACTGTAATCTATATTAAGCCAGATTATGATCTTTTGGGCGAAAAAGAAAAACAAAGAGAAAGGGTTGTTCATGGAATATTACAACAATTTGCTAGAACGGGATTGCTCAAACGCATGTATTTGTTTGATAATACAAAAATAGCGGAGATGCTGGGCGGGCTTTCGATAGTTGAATACCACCCTAAAATCAATCAAATGATCAGTAACTCTTTTCACATGTTGAATTATTTTAAAAATACAGATTCTATTATGACAAACGTTTCAGACCCTCAAGAAATTAACAGAATATCAACAGTTGGGGTTTACAATTTTGAGGAAGAGGCCGAAAAATATTTTTATGACATTGCAAATCCGCGAGAAAAGCATTTTTATTTTGCTTTTAATGAAGAGACGCTAAATAAGGAAAAAAACCTTTTAAGTAAAATAAGTGAACAAATAAAAAGTGCTGGACAACCTGAGTTTACTGCTGTATCATATGATATAACGGCGACGACATATGAAGAAAATTTCGCATATATCGAAGCTCATACAAACTTCATTCAGGGCGAAAAAGTGGTTGACAAAAGCTCAGAATAGGTTATACTGTATATGCGGGCTGGGAAAACGACCCAGCCTATAATTTTAAGGAGAAAAAATAAAATGGCGTTAAACATGAAGAAAATGAAGAGCAAGATGTCGTCCCTGCAAAGCGGCGGCAACGGTAAGCGGTGGTTCTGGAAGCCGCAGGATGGTGAGCAGACTGTTCGAATCGTTCCAGATTCAGATGGCGACCCCTTTCGGGAGTTCTGGTTTCATTACAACCTTGGCGATAAGCCCGGTTTCTTGAGCCCAAAGCGTAATTTTGGCGAGGATTGTCCATTGGACACCTTTGTTCGCAAGCTTTGGGAGGATGGTTCTGATGAGTCCCGCGAGTTGGCGAAGAAGCTGATGGCAAAGCAGCGCTTCTTTTCCCCGGTCATCGTCCGCGGTGAAGAGGATCAAGGCGTTCGACTCTGGGGTTACAGCAAGACCGTTTACGAGAAGCTGTTGGGCCTCGTCCTGAATCCGGATTATGGCGATATTACTGATCCGGAAACTGGCACCGACCTTACCCTTCGATATGGTAAGAAGTCGGGGGCAATGTTCCCAAGCACGGACATTGACCCGCGTCGGCGATCTTCTGCTCTTACAGAAGACAAGGAGTTGGCGAAGGAATTCATCAACACTGAGATTGATTATGGTTCAATCTTTACTCGCAAGACAACGGAAGAAGTCAAGGAAATGCTTGACGAATACCTTGCTGACAGCGATGGAAATGCTAATGTTGAAAAGTATAATACAGAAAATACGGTAGACAAGGCATTTAATGAATTGCTAGCAAGCTAGGCTTGCACAAAAGGGGGGGCTTCGGCCCCCCCTTACTTTTGGGGGGCATTAATGGCGAAAGTAAACAAAACGAGTGGGCGATTAAGTATCGCTGATATGAAAAAGCTGGTAAACAAGTCAGCGGGCGCAAATGTTGCGTTTTCTTTAAAGGACGAAAATCCAACTGAAGTTAATGAATTTATTCCAACTGGCTCTAAGTGGCTAGACGGTATTGTTCGCCGCGGCAAGTGGGGCGGCATCCCCGTCAGCAAGATCAGCGAGATCGCTGGTTTAGAAGCAACGGGCAAATCTTATATGGCAGCGCAAGTTGCTGCTAATGCTCAAAAAATGGGCATTGATGTAATCTATTTTGATTCCGAAAGCGCCATTGATCCATATTTTTTGGAAAATGCTGGTTGTGATTTAGAAAATCTTTTATATATCCAAGCACAGTCAGTTGAGTTTGTTTTGGAAACAATCGAAAATCTTTTAGCGAATAGCGATGGCAAAATGCTATTTATATGGGACAGTATGGCAATGACGCCCTCAATCAGCGATATCGCTAGCGACTTTAACCCGCTATCAACGATGGCGGTGAAGCCTCGT
>Ga0098035_1001368_pt1 | contig 11872 bp, 8 predicted proteins | sample 3_EtaG_FD_75046 | JGI IMG/M metagenome (GOLD analysis project Ga0098035, IMG submission 75046) | Marine viral communities from the Subarctic Pacific Ocean - 3_ETSP_OMZ_AT15126 metaG | ecosystem: Environmental > Aquatic > Marine > Oceanic | place: Pacific Ocean | collected 2015-01-07
CACATATCGGGAACACAGGGGCAGATAGACTCCTTTATGAAGGTGCTTTCTCGGGAGAAACGCTATATGGACTCATATCGGAGGAATGGTCTTAATGATCCGCGTACTCTTAATTCGCGTCACTCTCTGGCTGCTGCAGTCCAACGTTTTGAGGGCGAAACCGGTTTACGGTGGCCCTTTAAAAACTAAAGTAGGATTTTAAATGGCAGAACTTACTAACGAAACAGTCCAGCGACTTAATAAACTCCTTGCGCAATTGGCTAAAGAAAAAGCCAAAGAAAAAGGCCGCAAGACTAAGCCCACCAAGTCACCCGGCCAGAGCCCAGAAGAGATCGCTGAGGCAGAAGCGAAAGAGAAATCGTCCGAGGCGGAAAAGAAGAGAGCCCTTGAAGAAGAGAAGCGCGAGCTCCGACGGCGCAAAGCCCACGCACAGCGGATAAACGATGACGAGGAGTATGCTCGCCTAGGCCAAGAACAGGAAGCCAATAGAGCAGCTATCGAGCAAGCTGCTGTAGACCGTGATGTCGCCGCTAAGCGCCGCGAAGCTGCAGCGATTAAGCGCAAGGTTCGTACCACGAACCTCACGGATGCGGAAGTCGCGCGATTGAGAGAGCTAGAAGCGGCCCTCGATGAAGTAGCTGATGCAGCAGACCGCGCGGCAGCAGCCCAGGAGGACTACGATGATCAAGTCCGCGCTGGCACCCAGGCCGGCGAAGCATGGTTGAACACTGCGTTGAGTCCTTCCTCCGCCATGCTTAGGAAGCTCCAAAAGGGCCTCGTGATGGGTAAAGGTGGCATGATGGCCTTCGGTGCCTCCATAATGAAATCGGCAGCCAAGGGCGAGCTCTTTCTCAACATGGGCATTAAGCTCATGGACCTCTCGCTCGACATGCTTAAGGCCCAGATGGACTTCGCCCTGAAACAGGACGCCGCAATTGCATCTTTTCGTAAAGCCACCGGCGCCGGGAACGAATACAACGAAATGATTCTTGGCACCGAAAATCGTTTACGCCAAGCAGGGGTTGAAATAGAGGAATCCGTCGCTGCCTATCAAACACTCAAAAATGAAGTCGTGAGTTTTACATATTTAAGTAAAGAGCAGCAAAGTGCGTTGGCCGATACTAGTGCACTTCTTGCTGAAATGGGATTCAGCCTTTCTACACAGGCCGACATAACTCAAACTGCTATGGAAAGCATGAACATGTCAGTGGAGGAAAGCCAGCAGCTCTTGGTGGATATTGCCTCAACGGCCCGAACTCTTGGCGTGGATGTGGATAAAATGGGGCAAGAGTTTGTGGCCAATAAAGAATTTATTGTCAGCTTTGGAAAGGATGGTGCTGAAGTATTTGAAGAGTTGGCCGTTCAGGCTAAATCCTTAGGGATGGAGCTAGGCACCTTGACGGGAGTGGTGGATAAATTTACTACTTTTGATGAAGCAGGCAAATCGGTCGGCCGCCTTAATGCTATCTTGGGTGGACCCTTCTTAAACTCTATTGATATGATGAATGCAGCCATGGAAGATCCAGCCGAGGCTGTAAACATGCTACGGGATTCTTTTGACCAGGCCGGCGTCTCAATGGAAGACATGGGTCGCGCCGAGAAAATGGCTTTTGCTAGCGCAATGGGAATGTCTATTGAGGATATGACCAACATGATGGGCAAATCCAACGAAGAACTGGAAATTCAAAGAATTGAACAGGAAGAGTTAGCAGAGCAGAGTAGACAAACCATGGCGATCACCGAACAACTGAAAAAAGCTTTCCAAGGATTTTATCTTAATCTGAAGCCCTTCTTGGATAATGTGCTTATCCCCATGGTGGGGGTCCTCTCGGAGCTGGGCTCTAAGATGGGAGAATTTTTTGCGACCTCTGCGGGAATGAAAACATTTTTTACTGCTTTTGGCGCCATGTTCGGCGCCGGAATTGCTTTGGCTGCTGCTTTCGCTATGACCATGATGGCCGCTTCCACGGCCAGTGTCGTGGGCGCACCTTTTGCCGCTGCAGCTGGTGTCATGTTGCTCAAGGCAGCGGCGATGGCGACAGGTGGCGCCATTGCCGGCGCGGGCCTAGGGGCCATGGCCGGCAGCGCAATTGCGTCCAAAAGCACTGGCGGAGCATCTGGCTCCATGGTCCCGAATGAAGGTAAGGGCCTTCGACGTAAAGGTTTCGCTTCTGGTGGTGTCGTGACTGGCACCTCTACAGCTATGGTGGGTGAACAAGGCCCAGAGTTGGTGGAGATGCCGATTGGTTCCCGGGTTACAAGCGCCCCCTCCACAGCTTCTTTGACAAAAGCCATTGAAGAATTGACAAAGAAACTAAATAGAATGGGCTCCGGAGCAAACGTGGCCGTCTACATCGGAGAAAAACAGGTGACAGATATTGTTATCAAAGCTTTGGGTTCCCCCCGCGGCAAAAGAGCATTAGGAGTGTATTCAAACTAAAATGTCAGCCCAAGACCCAGCATTGCTCAACGATGAGTTCTTTAAGATTCATTTTGAACACTTAGCCACTCAACAGAAAGTTAGTTTTAAAGGCTGGGTGACATCCTTTAGCGATAGTTTTAATTCTAGTTGGAACGAGCAAACCGTTTATGGCCGCATGGACCCTCTCGCCACCTTCCAGGGCACATCCAGAACGATCTCTCTGGGCTTTGATGTAGTGGCAAAAAATCTTCAAGAAGCCACAACGAATCTAGCCAACATCAGTCGCTTGATCGAGTTTTTATATCCAGTGTACAACGACACTGAGCGCTCCAACCAGAACACCCTGAAGGCTGCGCCCCTTTTGGGCCTTCGCTGGACGAATCTTGTATCCAACGCGGACGGAGGTCAAAAGCTCATTGGGTGGGTTGACGGCATTGACTATGGCCCGGATATCTCTCAAGGCGGATTTATGGCGGGAGGCAGCAAACATGCCGCGCCTCCTACTGTCGAAGTCTTTGATGCTACCAACTTTCCAATGGGCCCGGGCACACCGCCCCCGACCGCCGGCGCGGACGCGATGGGAGTGACCATTACAGAAGACATGATCGTGAGCAAATCCTATGTCCCCAAGCAAGTAAGTCTTCAGTTTACGTTCCATGTGGTACATACCCATCTAATGGGTTGGACCCCAACGAAAATATTTGGCAACGATTCGATAGATTATAGTTTCCCCAACAATTCGTCACTTACATATACCCAACAATTGAAGACTACCTCCATCGTGGACCAGAGCGGCCAGGCCACTATCTTCCAGACCGCCGGCCCCCAGATCGCAGCCAATGAAAATGAGGTCTTAGGCAGTACAGGAGACTCATGATATGTCCGATCGTTATATAGACCGCTTGGTTCTCCTTAATCGCGATCCCCTTTACGAAGATTACATGGAACAGCGGAACAAAAAGTTCATTCGTCAATATGCAACCCCTGTGATGCGCTATCCCACGGCTGCTGAATTGGCCGATATCACGAGATTCCAGCACATATGGTCCGCCGCCGATCGTTATTATAAATTGGCCATTCGCCATTATGGCAGCGCTCGCTATTGGTGGGTCATTGCCTTCTTTAACATGAAGCCCACCGAAGCCGACATAACAGTGGGCGAGTCCATTGTAATCCCGCTCCCTTTGGAGAACATTCTGAGAGTATATGAGGCATAGGGGCTAAGTTATGGCTGTATTTTTAGATGCTAATTTTTACGAAGGCGAGAATAGCCCGTGGGTTCGGCTCCTTAATCTATATCAGGGTATTATGGATTTTGAAGCAGCTTACGCTCATTTCGAAGGGAACTATGACACCGTCCAAGAAGCATTTCTGGACGCTGATGGACAGCCAGCGACGTTTCAAAAATTAGTACAGGTTGGGTCGAAAGACAAAGTCGACAACCCCGGCGTCGCTGTAGCTCTGTTGGGCCCCCCACCGGGCACTTTAAGCGGAACCCAGACAGGACAACAACAGGGTACCTACTTCCGTGCCACTTACACTGCCTTTAAAAGTATCGGCCTAGTGACCGGGATTAATGTGCGTTGGCTGGATGAACTGAAGATCGAGCCATCTGAAGACGAAAACGCCGTGCAGCCGACCGAAGAGATGAAACAGTTGTCGAAGAAACTCACAGGAGAATATTGGTCTCCAGGAGTTGAACAAGAAGAAGTGCCCTCACACCCCGGGGTGGCCAAGGGCGTTTACGTCGGCCTCTCGAATCCATATTTGACCGTGGATTCCACCGGTACATTGTTCCAAAAGTATGATAAAGATGTTTTATATTTCATGAGCCCATCCATATTGCGCTTCCTAGTGCGCAAAGGAGTGTATATCAAAGAGAAGGGCAGCGTCACTTTCGACGACAACCCTTATTTACAGCTAGCATATGAGCTCTATCAGATGTTGGGGAAAAACGCCGTCAGATCTTTGGGCCCCGACGAAAAGCGATGGCCGGGCTACCTACGTACAGCGGATGCCCTCAAACACCCGGCCCTTTCGGCAGCGGCCATCGAACACTGGGACGACGAAGATAATGCGGCGTTGAAGGCCTTTCTGATATCCCCGAACGAGACACTTAGGGATGACGAGGGTGGTAACCTGCAGCCATGGGAGGTCTGGCCCAAATCCACCTCAACGTCGGTAACCGACACCACGAAATATACCACCCCCGGCATCAGCAAACAGAGCACAGCTTTGGTTTTGGACATGTGGAATGGAGCAACCATCGCAGACAAGTCCGACGCCGCGCAGTGGCGTTATAGAATGTTTGCTATTGGCAGCGGTACCACCGTAGACGGGGAGCCAACCTCCGAGAGTATGAGGGGGGACATCAACGCTCCCTATACTGGATGGGCTACGAGTACTAGCCGAATGTTCCGCATCCATGCCCTTATCAAACAACTTATTGAGAAGGACCTGAGGCCGCACCTGGCCGCAATCGAGGACGTCGATACCGTCGACCTCGCTTTAGACAAACGCAGGCATTCCCGTATTCAAGACATCTTAGGGTTTTTTGGACATGGTGACCGTAAGAATCTCTCGGTCACCGAGGCAGGGCAGAACATAACGGCGGCCGAAGAAGCCGGCGTCCTAGACAGGATAAGCCCGGCAAAGCGCAACCTAGCCCCCATTGATTACCAATGCTTTCTGCTGGAGCAGATCCGTAATGTTGCAGCAGCCCATCGGCCCGACTATAAAAACGTCATTCGATTGGACTCTAACAAACAACCGGGCCTGGTACAGAATAAACTCGCGAACACGATGAGCTATGGCGCTGTACAACAACTTTTGAGTATTTGTCCGAATATACAGGCTCTTTTAACTCCGTATCTTAAAGTTTCACGGGTAACATACGACGATCAAGGGAAGGCCACCGGAAAGGAAATAGACCTAGAGATACCTAATTTTCTGACCCCCACAGATGTAAGCAAGATAACTGAACGCGGCCGCTTGCCCGGCGCAGGGATTAAATCATTCACTTGGAGCCTTGATGGTGTACAGCCAGCTGAGGTAGATAACAATATTAGTGCGACGCTCGAGCTGTATTTTCAGAGCGTTCAAGACTTCTTTGATGCCCCGGCCGCCGGCCGGCCCGGGAAAGCATCATATCTTGATCTTGTGATCGCATCCCCCAGCACCATTAGGAAGCAGGGAGCCGAACCTGGCGTACCTAACTCTGCGGCCTGTACCAGAAAAACAGATGAGATGCTCGCGCGGCAATGGAGGGGGGACAACTATCGTATCAAAGTTGTCGCTGGCTGGTCGACCCCTGATGTCACTGCCTTAAGGCGAGCAATGCCCGAGGGCGGCGGCCGCTACGCGCCGCTGCATCTCTACAACGCCTTAGAAAATTCTAAGATTACCCTGTTTCTGCAACAGACGCGTCACAACTTTAAATTCAATGAAGACGGAAGCCTCCTATTAACGGTGGACTACCAAGCCGCCTTAAGTGGCATAGCTACAGCCCCCAGTGCGGACATCTTTGGAGCATCGAGTGAGGCACAAATGAAGAGCCTTAAGGCCGCAGAGTTAGCGGTCGAGGAAGAGAAGGCCAAAGGTGAAGAGACTGAAGAACAAAAAGAGAATATCAAAGCTAAACTGGAGGAGGTCAAAAGACTTCGCGGCCAGGATAAGATGATAAAGTATAAAAAATTATTGAGCCATATTTTCAAAAGCAACAAGATTTATAACATGCCTATTAGCCCTAAAGAATTATTGCTTCCTCCCTACTCGGAACTCACTCCGGAAGGACGAGCGCGAAGAGCCAAACGCCGGGCCGCCGAGTCGCTCACCACCTTCGTGGGCGGTAATCCTCAAAACGCCCAACTTCTGCAAGCTGTTTCGTCGGCCGCCTCCGGGGAGACAACGGCAGAGGAGGCCTCAGAGAACTTTAGTGTAGGATTACAAGAGGACTATGACGGTATGATACAAAACGCCGATATTATTTGGCTTTCTTATTTCTACCTAGGTGATCTCTTGGATGCTGTTTTGGACCAGGTTAAGCTTAATCATGATCTAGAGGAAATTCCTTTTAAATTTTTCCTCTCCGACGTAGAAATGATCGATCCTCTGGTAGCTCTTAAGATCAAGAACCTCGAAGATGTTATAAAATGTAAACAAGATTTTAGAGATGCGGCTTTTATGGACGCATTGATAGCTCTTAAAGGAGACGAGTTTACTCAAGAGGCGGGAATCACACAGCTGATGAATATTGGTGACATCCCCATTGCTATCGATGCTTTTCAGGTATGGTTCAAAGACTATGTAATTAAAAAAGATCGGGACAAATACTTTTTCTTACATTTTGTAAAAGACATCTGCGCCGAACTCATCACGCGCGCCCTCGCTGGGAAGTGTTTTGGACCTGATGTGAAAATCAGTCAGAGATTTGATACTCAGCCGATAACTTTTAAGATGGGCCCGAAGGGTCGCGCCAATCTGAAGAGCACCAAAGTTGTGTCAGCATGGTCACCCACCTCTAACCCCACTAAATACTCGTTAGTAGAATCGATCCGGGCGCTGAAGTCCACGACCCCCGCGAATGAGACTGAATTAGCCATGGTGTTGATGTCCACGGATTCCAAACCCAAAGGACTTGTCGGCAACTATAAACACGATACTGAATTGGGTATATATCACCAGTATTTGGGAAGTCCCTGTGGGCTCTTGAAAACAATGAACTTTAATCGCGAAGATCAGGCCTATCTCCGAGAAGTGAAGATTCAAAAAGAGGGCGCCCTCGGCCCCGAACAATTGCGCGAACTATACTCAGCCGAGATTGAGCTCTACGGCAACACTCTCTTTAAGAACGGCAGCTATATCTATCTGGATCCCAAATTGATGGGCTCAACGCCCAAGCAACTCAGAATACTCGGTCTTCATGGGTATTATCTTATCACCGGGGTGTCATCTACGGTTACCGAAAACTCTTTTGATGTTTCTGTTTCCGCCCTCCACGAAGGCGTGGCTTTCCGCGAAGAGGTACTTATGGCACCCGAAACTTATACCGATTTAACGCCCGACAATGCGCCCTATATGAGTCCTACCGAGAGGGACGCGTTGGCCCAAGCCTCAGTAGATGAGGGAGAGGTCCCCGGCGGTGGAACCGGTGTCGACGAAATCCTCGACACTGATTCCGGAAGAGACGAGTATGGCGTTACTGAAGAGCGTTTAAATCGCCTTGTTCAAGAGGGTTTGTCAGAGGACCGCGCAGCGTTCGAACGGCGTCGCCGACAGTATAATCAGGATCGATCCACGAACCAGAGGGCTAGCGGCGACCCCCAGCAGGCCGCGTGGGATTATGTGGGTGCCGTCGCCCAGGATCCCTACGTCATTCAGCAAGGCGGATTGAGTAACATCCCAGACCTCCCTGCTCTAACGGGGGACTAATTAAATAAATGGCATACCGATTAAAATATAGATTTGAAGATCTCATGAGTCCTAATCCTATCGGCGACAATAACCTGTCGCCCGAGGCCTTATACTATCAGCGATCGCTATATGATGAAGTGGCCTATCCCACGAATGGGCCACAACCTTTAGACATCTGGTCCGGCAAAGTCTACTACGGCAAGATCGACCAACTTCAAAATACCGTTATCCCACGCGTTGCCAATTTAGATCTTATCACCTCTGCTGCTGCCCCTGCTTTGTTTGCTTTGACCCCTGTTGTCTATGCTTTCGAGGCCTTTGTACGCCACATGCAAAACGCTGTCATCCAGTCCAAAGTCAATCCCGATGGTAACAGCAAGCTTCTTTCTCTTAAAGCATTTCAGGCCTATGTGAACCCCACCCCGAACTACGAGCGTTATATCAATCGTCTTTTTGCTGCCTTTAACACCAATCTTCCACGGTCGGAAAAAGATAAAATCACAAACCTTAAGAGCTTTGCAGCCAAATACGTAGAATTCCTTAAGACCACAGCAGCATATTCTCCTATTACTAAAACCAACTATTTGTTAACACAGCACGTTAATGTCTTCTGTTCCGGATTGACAATTGCCATCGACTCGGGGCCCCCGGAAGATGACTCATATAAGAATAAACATTATTTGAGTGACCCCAACTTTGCCTTTTTTGTAGGGTGCGCCAAAAAGTATGGTTTCATCGTTGATAAGAATATTCCATGGCGCCTCACCTTTGACCTGTTTACTAACGCGTCGCTTCGGGCTATTACCAGCATGTATGTGGAGCCTTATGGACTGGGAACCAAGGAGAACTTTTTCCCCGCATACTATACTCCTACTTACTTTACGGATGCCGGTGACCTTAGAAGAATAATAGTGAATTCGTATCGGCGCTTTGTTGACTTAAATCCATTGCGGGTAGAGCGAATCTGGAAGCCTCACTGTGACACCTTTAAAATAATCAATCATCCCCGGATTCCTTTTGAGCCATCAGCCGCGGCCGTCGACTCAGTTTTGAGCGATAAATATATAGCTGACCTCTATTTGAGTCTCCGACACACCGAAAGTCAAAAGCCCTTCCGCATTACGGCGAAGGATCGGCGTCAGATAAGCGAGATTTATATGTCTCAACCCAACAAGAGCCTGACCCCCTTGCAAAACGTGGCATCCTATGTTAATCTAAAATTTAGAAACTATATCTATAGCACCAATTATTTTACATACGCCTCAGAAAAAGCAATAAATTATTTATTAGGGCCTTGACATTCCCTCCACATCTGGTATTATAGGTACAACAAGTGGTCCTCCTGACAGCGGTATCGTTGAAGGAGATACGCCCAGTTATTAAGTGGGGTTTGTGTGCTTTTTCAGCTTCTAGATAATAAGATCGATTGTGTGGGTTTCTATGCCGGCACAGTTATCAACCCGACCCCCATCCTCCCCTCAGAAGGGAGCACGTGGGAGCACTCCTCACACCTACCCGGTGATCACTACGAGATAGGGCGTATCTACAGCCAAGGAGCGGCCCTTACAGACGTTTGCCCGGAAGATATGAGGGAGGACTGGGAAAAGGTGAAGAAGACGCTTAGATCGTGTCTCAAGGCCTTTAGAACGTCACGACTTTCGCTGGACGAAAACTGTCTGTACGACGCTGTCCCCGAATTCTTCCTGTATCAGTACCTCGAGGCCAAAAATAAGATCACTCAGCACGTTTTGGAGACCTACCCCCGACCCCAGAACTATGAGTTCATGTACAACCTCGTGGAAATGCTTTCGAGTGTGCGATCCCAGACCATCAGCGTCGACATCAACCCGATCAAACATCTTCTGAGCAGTGTTCGGGGCCAGAACTTTCATCGCACCCTGCAAACCGTCAACCACGTGTGTGACTATAACCCGTGGGGGACAATCACCGGGCGCCTATCCACAAACCCAAACAGTTTACCCATTCTCACGATGAACAAGGAATTCCGCGCGTGTATTAAACCAAAGAACGACTATCTTGTCGAGCTTGATTTCAATGCCGCAGAGTTGAGAGTCCTCTTGGCTCTAGCTGGAGTAGAGCAGCCCCAAAACGACATTCATGACTGGAATGTAAAGAACATTTTTGACAAGAAGCTGACCCGAGAAGAGGCCAAAGTGAAAACCTTCGCATGGTTGTATTCTAGTAAGGAAAACAAAGACTTAGAGAGGCTTTACAACAAGAAAATAGTCCGAGATAAGTACTGGGATGGCTTTAAAATTGAGACAGATTATGGTAGAATAATAGAGAACGTAGACGAGCATCATGCGCTCAACTACATCGTTCAGAGTACCACTATTGATATGGTACACGAGCAGGCTCACAAAGTCTATGAGCTTTTGAAGGGGAGGAAAAGCCACATCGCATTTCTTATTCATGATGCTTTATACATTGATCTAGCTGCGGAAGATCGATATGAATTGCTGAATTTACTTGACACATTCAAGAAAACGCGTTATGATATATTCAAGGTTAACATTTCCGCTGGTAAAAACCTTGGAGAAATGAAGAAGTTGAGACTATGAAAAAATTATATCACAAACTAGTGAGAGATCGAATTCCCGAAATCATCGATGAAGCGGGGAAAGACTTTTGCGTCCACCAAGCTAAAGGGGATCGCCTCCAGGATCATGCGTTCCGTAAACTTCAGGAGGAAGTTATGGAATTTGTGGAAAACCCCTGCGTTGAAGAGTTAGCTGACATTATGGAAATATTAGATTTTATTTGCAATCGGCTTGGCATCCACCAGCGCACCATCTTGGCCGAAACTACGGCTAAGCGCGTAAGCCGCGGCAGCTTCGACATGGGGTATATCTTAGAATGGGTGGACGAGGAGTGATAGTGGTAGGACTAGGGACAGCGGGTTGTAATATTGCTAAAGCTTTTTCAAAGTTTCCGCAGTATGAAACCTATGGTATTGATACCCATAAGGAAGCCGATATCACAATCAAGAAGCGCGCCTCACACGAGGAATACGACGAGCACTTTCCTAATTTAAAGCGGAAGCTAAAATTTAGTGGAGAAGATGTAACAGTCGTTATATGTGGGAGCGGCCTCATTTCAGGAGGATCTCTGCGGTTGCTCGAACAGCTATCGAGTAACCGACTGACGGTCCTTTACATTCAGCCCGACTTAGAGTTGGGAAGCGAGAATCAAAAGAAACAAGAAAAAATTGTACGCAATGTATTACAGGAATATGCGCGTTCGGGCCTTTTAGAAAGAATCTATTTGGTGGACAACCAGCTGGTCGAAAGGGGAATTGGAGAAGTTGCGATCATGGGGTACTATGATGTATTGAATCAAGCCATCATCAATATCCTTCATATGATCAATGTCTTTGAAAATTCTAAACCCGTCATTGGGAACTTTATTACGCCCTCCGAGCTAAGCCGGATTGCCACTGTTGGCATCCTGGACGTCGAGGAAGAAAAACAAAAATGGTTTTATGACTTGACACACGGCCGTGATGTGGTATACTACTATGGTATCAATGAGGAAGAATTGGAAGCGGATGGCACTTTGTTTGGGAAGATAACGAGTTATGTTAAGTCTCAAGTTGACGAAGGTGTCTCAGTTTCTTACGGCGTGTTTAAAACAACATACGATCAAAAATATTGTTATTGCATTAAGTATTCATCTATGGTACAATCATATAAACAATTGCTAGACGGCCAGGATATTAGCTGACCGTACTATAACCCAACTATAAGGAGATAAAAAAATGGGTATTAATTTAGATAAGATGAGAGAAAAGCTCTCGTCACTACGTGGAGACGGAAACTCCTCAAATGACACTTTCTGGCGACCAGAGGATGGCGACCAGACTATTAGAATCGTTCCGACAGCGGACGGGGACCCCTTCAAGGAAATGTGGTTTCACTACAATGTCGAAAAGGGCGGTTTCCTATGTCCCAAGCGCAACTACGGAGATGAATGTCCTGTATGTGAGTTCGCCTCACAGTTGTGGCGTGAAGGCGCAGA
>Ga0098035_1001371_pt1 | contig 11852 bp, 12 predicted proteins | sample 3_EtaG_FD_75046 | JGI IMG/M metagenome (GOLD analysis project Ga0098035, IMG submission 75046) | Marine viral communities from the Subarctic Pacific Ocean - 3_ETSP_OMZ_AT15126 metaG | ecosystem: Environmental > Aquatic > Marine > Oceanic | place: Pacific Ocean | collected 2015-01-07
CCACGCCAAAGGAGGCTACTGGCCGCCGCGGCGGCCCGTTTTCCCTATGTCAGGAAGATAGCCATCAGGATCAGCAGGACTACCAGGAAAATAGTGCTGTATTTAAACAGCTTGATAAATGCCCCGTAGGATTCCCGCTGCGCCGAAATGTCCATATTGCCTTGCTCACTCATAATGACAGACCCCTCACTTTTGTCAGGTAGTTAATAAATTGACCTGAAATATACCGAAAAATGTCCGTCGGGCAACAGATTGTCGTGTGCAATGCAATAAAAAGCTGGACCGACCCCGCCTAAAGCGCCTCCAGCTCGTCGATAAAGCCCTCGATCACGCTCAGCCCCTTCGACCAGAACGCCGGGTCCGACGCATCGAGATTGAACGGCGCCAGCAACTCCTTGTGCCGGAGCGTGCCGCCCGCCTTCAGCATGTCGAAATACTTGTCCTGGAAGCCGCTCTCCGCCTCCTGATAGATGGCGTAAAGCGCGTTTACGAGACAATCGCCGAAGGCATAGGCATAGACATAGAAAGGCGAATGGATGAAATGCGGGATATAGCTCCAGTAATACTGGTACTCGTCATGCAGCCGGATGGCCGGGCCGAGGCTTTCCTTCTGTACCGCCATCCAGATCTCGCCGATCTGGTCGGGCGACAGTTCCTCTTTCCGGCGCGCCTCATGCAGGCGCTTCTCGAACTCATAGAAGGCGATCTGGCGCACCACGGTATTGAGCATATCCTCGACCTTGCCGGCCAGCATGATCCGTCGCTTGTCGGGATCGGCCTCTTTTTCAAGAAGGGCGCGGAAAGTGAGCTGCTCCCCGAAGACGCTCGCGGTCTCGGCCAGGGTCAGCGGCGTATTGGCCAGCAATCCGCCCTGCGGCGCGGCCAGCAGCTGATGCACGCCATGGCCCAGCTCATGGGCCAGCGTCATCACGTCGCGGATATTGCCCTGATAGTTCAGGAGCAGATAGGGATGCACGCTCGGCACCGTCGGATGGGCAAAGGCGCCCGGTGATTTCCCGGGCCGGACCGAGGCGTCAATCCACGGCTTTTCAAAGAACTGCCGTCCAAGATCGGACAGTGCCGGCGAGAATCGGCCATAAGCCTCCAGCACCGTGTCGCGCGCCTCCTCCCACGGGATCAGGCGATCATCGGAATCGGGCAGCGGCGCGTTACGGTCCCAGTAGTCGATCTTCTCCTGCCCCATCCATTTCGCCTTGATCGCGTAATAGCGATGCGACAGCGTCGGATAGGCGGCCTGCACGGCCTCCGACAGGGCGTCGACAACCTCGGCCTCGACCTGGTTGGAGAGATGGCGCATGGCGGCCGGCTCGGGCGATCCGCGCCACTCATCCTCGATCGACTTGTCCTTCGCTAGCGTGTTGGTAATCAGGGAAAACAGCCGCACATTCTCGCCAAACACCTTGCCGATGCTCTTCGCGGCCTTCTTGCGGATTTCCCCGTTGGGATTGGAAAGCAGGTGCAACGCCTTCTGGGAGGACATTTCCTCGCCATCGACGTTGAACTTGAGGCCGGCAATGGTCTCGTCGAACAGCCGCACCCAGGCGCTCCGTCCGGAGATGTCCTTCTCGTGGAGCAGTTTCTCGATGTCGTCCGCCAGCTGATAGGGTTTCAGGGCCCGGACATTGTCCAGCCAAGGCTCGTACTTCTTGAGGCTGCTGCCCTCATACATCGCCTGCAGCCTGTCTTCCTCGATCCGGTTGAGTTCCAGCGTGAAGAACAGGAGGTCCGTGCCGATGGCGCTGATCTTCTCCTGCATGGTCTGGAAGAACTTGCCGATCTCCGGGTCCGACATGTTGCCGGCATAGACCAGATAGGCATAGGACATGATCCGCCCTTCCAGCTCGCCGATCTCCTCATATTTGGCGATGGCGAGATAGAGTTCCTGCCCGTCCAGCGCCGTGAGCTTGCCCTTGTACTGCTCGGCGAAGGCCTTGGCATCCCGCGCCGCCGTATCCAGGTCCTCGACCAGTTCCGGGGAGGTTCGGGACGGGTAAAGATCGCTCAGGTCCCATTCGGGCAGATTGGCAAGGGCAGCTTCGGTCATAAATAACTCACTCCAACAAAAAAGGGCGCTCCCTGTTCATTTAGGAAGCAATCCCTAGCTGACAAGGAAATTGGCATGGGCGGCGGCAATCGGCTTGTTCCGATCCTTCTGCCAGGCCTCGATCCGCAAGTTTGCAACCCGGCGGCCGGGCTTGGTGATGACCGCCTCGGCATAGGTCTCGATCGGCTTGCCGGAACGAAGATACTCCACCGTGATATTGATGATTTTCGGCAGCTGCGTCACCTCCTGCGTCGCCAGCAGATGGACCAGCGCCGCACTTTCCAGGAACGCCCCCACTACCCCGCCATGCAGGGCCGGCAGGGTCGGGTTGCCGATGAATTTCCTGTCTTCCGAAAGGACGCTGATGAACTTGCCGTCGGTCTCTTCCAGCCGCAGCCCGAGAAAGGTGAAATAGGGGATGATCTCAAAAACCGGCCGCCAGTCCTTGCTGTCCTTCGCCGTATTGATCAGGGCGACGAAATCTTCCGCGCTCATTGCCGTCATGAGGTCGCTCCCTTCTCTTTCGCCGCTTCATCGAGGGATTTACCGGTCGTCGATTTCAGCATGAAGGTGCCGACGCTGTTGGCGATCGGGTCCTCCGGGTCGCTGTGATAGGCGATGGCGCGGGTGAAGGCGATCTGCCGCGTCACCCGGTAACAGGTGGCGCGGGTGAACACATCCTCCCCCGGCGTCGCCGGCTTCAGATAATCGATGCGCAGGTCCAGCGTCGCGATCGGCATATATTCCCGGAGCCGCGCATAAATGCACATGCCCGCCGCCGTGTCGATCAGGGTGGTGATGATCCCGCCATGGAGCACGCCATTAACCGGGTTCCCGGCAAAGCGCTCCTGATACGGCAGGCTGAAGACCACGCCGTCCGCATCCATGTCATGGACCCTGATTCCGATCTCTGAACAATGGGGAATGCCGTGATCTATAATATTCTGTATCTGATTGATATCGAACTCTGTCGACATGCAGTGTTAATCCTTACAATAATTCTGGTACCATTTAACGAACTTCGGCAGGCCCTCCTCAAGAGAGGTTGCGGGTTCATATCCCACATCCCGGCGCAGCGGGTCAATATCCGCGAAGGTTTCTTTCACATCGCCCGGCTGCATGGGAAGCAGCTCGCGTTGCGCCTCGATGCCGAGACATTTCTCGATAACCGCAACGAAATCAAGCAGCTTTTCCGGCTTGTTATTGCCGATGTTATAGACCTTGTGGGCCGGCCCCTCCCCGCTTTTTACCGGCGGTTTGGCCAGTACCGAGAGCACGCCCGACACCACATCGTCGATATAGGTGAAATCGCGCATCATGTCGCCCTGGTTATAAATCTGCACCGGCTTGCCGGTCAGGATTTTCTCGGTAAACAGCCAGTAGGCCATGTCCGGCCGCCCCCACGGGCCATAGACGGTAAAGAAGCGCAGGCCCGTCATCGGCAGTCCGTAGAGATGGGCGTATGCGTAGGCCATCAGCTCGTTCGCCTTCTTCGTCGCCGCATAGAGGGAGACCGGCCGGTCTGTCGCCTGATCCACCGCGTACGGCAGCGTGTTGTTCGCGCCATAGACAGAACTGGAGCTGGCATAGACAAGATGGTCCAGCCTTTCAAGGCCGCGGCAATATTCGAGGATGCCGAGAAACCCCGTGACATTCGCCTCCGCATAGTCGAACGGGTGGGTCAGGCTGTAGCGGACCCCGGCCTGCGCCGCCAGATGGACGACAGAGGTGATATCCATATGCGCCGCCATCGCCGCCGCAAAGGCCGCGCGATCGGCGATATCGACCTGGTGGAAGGTGAAGTTCTTATGGCCCGTCAACCGCGCGAGCCGGGCTTTCTTCAGCCCCACGTCATAATAGCTGTTGAGATTGTCGAGACCGACAACCCGCTTTCCTTCCGCCAGCAGCGCTTCCGACACATGCATGCCGATAAATCCCGCCGCCCCTGTCACCAGAATGGTCATGAATTGCCCGTTCAAAATCCGATTGTACTCACCCTCTCCCTCAAAAGCACCTTTGCCCCCGAAATGTCAAAAAAATTCCGATTAATTTTGCATGAAAAAAGTATTTAAGTCAGCACTATTGACCTTTTTTGCCTTTCATGATATTCTTCTTATATCGTACAACAGTAACCGTCTTTTTCTAATGGGAGTGAGGTAAGAGATGACGTTGGCCAATGTATCGCTGGACGACAAATATACGCTTGAGGAAGGCCGTATTTTCCTGACTGGTATTCAGGCGCTGGTGCGCCTGCCGCTGATGCAGAAGGAACGCGACCGCGCCGCCGGGTTGAATACGGCGGGGTTTATCTCAGGCTACCGCGGCTCCCCTCTTGCGGGCTATGACCAGTCGCTCTGGAAAGCCAACAAGATCCTGAAAGAGAATGACATCCATTTCGAACCGGGCGTCAATGAGGACCTTGCCGCCACCGCCGTCTGGGGCAGCCAGCAACTCAACATGTTCAAGGGTGCACGCTACGACGGTGTGTTCGGCCTGTGGTACGGCAAGGGCCCGGGCGTGGACCGCTCCGGCGACGTGTTCCGCCACGCCAACAGCGCCGGCACCTCCAAATATGGCGGCGTTCTGGCGCTTGCGGGCGATGACCACGGCATTGTCTCCTCCTCCATCGCCCATCAGAGCGAACATAGTTTCGCCGGCTGGATGATGCCGGTGCTGCATCCGGCCAATGTGCAGGAGATCCTCGACTACGGCATGCTCGGCTTTGAAATGTCGCGCTTCTCCGGTCTCTGGATCGGTTTCAAATGCATCTCGGAAACGGTCGAGGGCGGCGCCTCCGTCTATGTCGCGCCGGATCGCGGCAGCTTTATCCGCCCGAATATCGAGATGCCGGAGGGTGGGCTCAATATCCAGCCCCATGATAACCGCTTCGATCAGGAAGTGCGCCTCAACCAGCATAAAATCTACGCCGCCCGCGCCTTTGCCCGCGCCAACCATATCGACCGGGTGACCATGGACAGCCCCAAGCGCCGCTTCGGCATCGTGACCGTCGGCAAGTCCTATTACGACGTGCGTCAGGCCCTCCGTGATCTCGGGATTGACGATGACCTTGCCGCTGAAATCGGCCTCACCGTCTATAAGGTCGGCATGCCCTGGCCGCTGGAGCCGGACGGCATCCGCCAGTTCGCCGAAGGGCTGGAAGAAGTGGTGGTGATCGAAGAAAAACGCGCCGTCATCGAGAACCAGATGAAGGAGCAGCTCTATAACTGGGACACCGCGGTCCGCCCCCGTATCCTTGGCAAGTTTGACGAGAACAAGAAACCGCTGCAGCCGTCCACCGGGGAGATGACCCCGGCCATGGTCGCGCGGGTGATCGCGGGCCGAATCCGCCGCTTCTACACCTCCGACTCAATCGAGAACCGCCTCGCCTTCCTCGACCGCAAGGAAAAGCAGCTCGATGCAAAACCGGCGAAGCTGGTGCGCACCCCGTTCTATTGTTCGGGCTGCCCGCATAACACCTCCACTGTCGTGCCGGAGGGGAGCCGCGCCGTTGCCGGGATCGGCTGTCATTTCATGGTCACCTGGATGAACCGCAATACCGACACCTTCACCCAGATGGGCGGCGAAGGCGTGCCGTGGGTCGGGCAGATGCATTTCACGGACGAGCAGCATATCTTCGCCAATCTCGGCGATGGCACCTATTACCATTCGGGCATCCTCGCCATCCGCCAGGCGGTCGCGGCGAAGGCCAACATGACCTACAAGATCCTCTATAACGACGCGGTCGCCATGACCGGCGGGCAGCCGACGGAGGGGCATATCACCCCCTGGCAGATCGCCCAGCAGCTGGAGGGCGAAGGCGTCTCGGTCATCCGCGTGGTGACGGACGAGCCTGAAAAATACGGCGAAGGCACGCCCTGGCCCAAGGGCACGACCATTCATCATCGCGATGATCTGGACAAGATCCAGCGACATCTACGGGAGGAAAAAGGCGTCTCCATCCTCATCTATGACCAGACCTGTGCCGCCGAGAAACGGCGCCGCCGCAAGCGCGGCACCTTCCCCGATCCGGCCAAGCGCGTGATTATCAATGATCTCGTCTGTGAAGGCTGCGGCGATTGCTCCGTCAAGTCGAACTGCCTTTCGGTCGAGCCGATCGAGACGGAATTCGGCCGCAAGCGGACCATCAACCAGTCCACCTGCAACAAGGACTATTCCTGCGTCAACGGCTTCTGCCCGAGCTTCGTCACCATCGAGGGCGGGGAGCTGCGCAAAGCCGCGCCCCATGCGGCGGAAAACCCGGCGGAGGGCCTTCCCGCCCCGGCAATGCGGGAATTGACCGCTCCCTACCGAATCCTGATCACCGGGATTGGCGGCACCGGGGTTGTCACCATCGGCGCGCTTCTCGGCATGGCCGCCCATCTGGAGGACAAGGGCATTTCCGTCCTCGACCAGGCGGGCCTCGCCCAGAAGGGCGGTGCCGTCACCAGCCATGTGCATATCGCCCCGAAGCCGGAAGACATCAACGCCGTCCGCATCCCCGCGGGGCGCGCGGACCTTCTCATCGGCTGCGACATGGTAGTGTCTGGTTCTTATGACAGTCTCGCGAAGTTCGATGTGAATGTCGCCCATGCGGTGATCAATGCGCATCCCTCCCCGACCATGGACTTCACCCTTGATCCCGACGCGCCCTTCCCGGTGAAGGACACCCTCGATCATATCCGGGAGGCCATCGGGCCTGACCAGTGCGACCTGATCGAAGCAAGCGAGATTGCCACTACGCTGCTTGGCGACTCCATCGCCACTAACCTCTTTATGCTGGGCTTCGCCTTCCAGAAAGGGCTGATCCCGCTCACCGAGGAAGCGATCTTGCGCGCAGTGGAACTGAACGGCGTCGCCGTTCCCTTCAACAAGAAGGCTTTTGGCTGGGGCCGCGTGATGGCCCATGATCCGGACCGGGTGCTGAAAGAGGTTGAGGAGTTGAAGGGGCCGAAGTTGCGGACGGCACCGACGGAGGATCTGGAGGAAATGGTCTCCCGCCGGGTCGAGTTCCTGACCGGATACCAGAACGCTCGCTACGCCCGTCGCTACAGCGACTTGATTGGCCGTGTCCGCGACCGGGAAAGCGAAGTATTGCCAGGCAGCACGGCCCTTACCGAGGCGGTGGTCCGTTCCTACTTCAAGCTGCTCGCTTATAAGGACGAGTATGAAGTCGCCCGCCTCTACACCGACACGACCTTCATGCAGCGGGTCGAGCGGATGATGGACGGGGAGTATGAACTCAAGTTCCATCTCGCCCCGCCGCTGTTCGCGAAACGCGATCCGGATACCGGGGAGCTGAAGAAGAAGGAATACGGCCAGTACATGATGAAGGCCTTCGGCTTCCTCGCGAAGTTCAAGGGATTGCGCGGTACCCCGCTCGATATCTTCGGCTATCAGGAGGACCGCAAGATCGAGCGTGCGCTAATCAAGGAGTTTGAAAGTATCGTCAATGAGCTTCTCTCCGGCCTGACCGTCGTCAATCACGCCATCGCGGTGGAGATTGCGGCCCTGCCCCAGCATATCCGCGGCTACGGCCATGTGAAGGACAAGGCAATTACAGTCTATCGCGGCGATCTTGATAACTTGCTCGCTAGCTTCAAGAGCCCGGAGCCGCAGAAACAGGCGGCGGAGTAAAGGAAAGGGTGCGACGATGCTGGAGCTGAGGCCTAACTGCGAGACCTGCGACACGGACCTGCCAAATGGGGAGACGGACGCCTATATCTGCACCTTCGAATGCACCTTCTGCGAGACTTGCGCGCAGGATGTGCACAAGGGTGTCTGCCCCAACTGTGGCGGGAATTTCACGCTCCGTCCCGTGCGGCCCGCCGCGCTGATGGAAAAATACCAGCAGAGCACCAAGCGGGTGCTCAAGAAAACATAGTCAGTCGGGAAAACGGACCCAGTTGGGTCTGCTTTTCGGGGCGGGTTTACGGGGTGCGACGGTCTTGGAGCTGTCGCGCCGTTCACGAAACAGCGGCTCCAGCCCGCTTCCAAGCGCGCGGATCAGGTGCGCGGCCTCCATATTGAGGGCGATCTTCTCTTCCGGGCCTTCGGCCGCCGCCTCATGCCGGCGCGCGGCGGACAACAGCAGCCGCCGGGCCTCCTCCGCTGTGAACAGGCCGGAAAGCACACATTGCTGCAACATCAGCTCGGAGATGGTGAGGGCCGCAAAGCCCGCCGCATCTGTGGAAAATTTCGTCATGGCTTCAAACTGGCAATAAACCACCTGTGGATTAATGACAGGCGCGTTCTACACTTAATTATTGCATCCTGGAATACAAGAGGCCGCAATCCGCAACAGGGCAGCAGCGCGCCGGAAAAATTTCCATATACAGATCATCAGAAGGAACTGTCAGGCTTGCAAGCAGGAGACACCTGCGCTACCGTTGCCCGAAATCCCCGCCCTTATACATAGAATCAATTAGAAATGGATAATAAGAGAAATGATGTCTAGATCCCTTACAACAGCAATTGCGGTCGTCACCACCAGCCTGCTGCTGGCCAGCCCAGCCTTCGCCCATACCGGTGCGGGTATTGCCGGAGGGTTCAGCAGCGGTTTTGCCCATCCAGTGTTGGGTTGGGATCACGTTGTTGCCATGGTTGCCGTTGGACTTTGGGGGGCCTTTCTTGGCAAGCCCGGGATCTGGGTCCTGCCTGTCGTTTTCCCACTCGTGATGGCCTTGGGGGCCCTTCTTGGCTTCATGGGTATCGCATTTCCCGCTGTTGAGGCCGGCATCGCCGCCTCCGCGATCGTTCTGGGGCTGTTGATTGTCTTTATGGTCCGCCCACCGGTATGGATTGCCGGGGTTGTCGTTGCCTTCTTTGCCATGTTCCATGGTCATGCGCACGGCGCGGAATTGCCGGCGGCGGCCAATGCGGTTGCCTATGGCGTCGGGTTTGTGCTGGCCACGGGTCTTCTGCATCTCTGCGGGATCGGGATTGGAGCGCTTGGCAACTCCCGGGCCGGGAATATCGCCATCCGCATCGGTGGCGGCGCAATCTCCGTCGTTGGTGGGGTGTTCCTGATCGGCGCTGTGTAACACCGTTTCCGCAAGGAAATTAAAGAATCTGGCTGATGCGGTTCATACGGAAACTGCATCAGCCTGTCCTGTCATCGTAAAAACGATTTAGTCTAGAACGCGGCCGCTTCGGCTTCGTTCCCCGCGTCCTCTTCCGCCGGATTTTCCTCGGCGGCCATGCCAAGCGCATGCTTGTACAGGTCAATCATATATTCCTGTTCCTGCACGTCGGCCTTGTCCATCTTGCGAAGGCGGATTACGGCGCGCATGGCCTTCACGTCAAAGCCCGTGCCCTTGGCCTCGGCGAAGATTTCCTTGATATCGTCCGCGATACCCTTTTTCTCTTCTTCCAGACGCTCAATTCTCTCGATATAGGACCGCAAATGATCCGCTGCGACACCGCCGACGTCAGCCATAACTTACCTTCTCCGTGAATATATATATGCGAACTGACCGGAAATATTTCCGGACGGGCTTTCTAGCATTTATGGGCAGGGCAAGTACATGCCTTTCGGCAAATTTTTTGCCCCCGCGCCGTCTAGTGGTCCTTGTGACTCTGTGCAAACGCGGCCTTCTGCTCCGGCGTCGCCTCGTTCTGGTATTTCGCCTTCCATTCGTCAAACGGCATGCCGTAGACAATCTCGCGCGCCTGCATCTTATCCATCTCGATGCCCTTCTCGTTCGCCGCCTCCATATACCAGTTGGCGAGGCAGTTGCGGCAGAAGCCGCCGAGGTTCATCAGGTCGATATTCTGTACATCGGTGCGTCCGCGCAAGTGATCGCGCAGGCGACGATAGGCCGCGGCTTCAAGTTCCAGTGTTTCCTGGTCCATTTTCTTCTCCCTTTATCAATGCGCCGTTGTTTATGAGTCTATGCCGGAAACGGTTTCGTTCAAGACCTGATCGACAACTTTTATCAGGGCTGCCTCCTTGCTGTCCCCGGCCGCAACCGCCGCCCGGTAGCAGGCGATCTGTCGATCGGCAGAAGAGCCGCGGCGGATAATCTCGCGTGCATGCTGCACCTCCGCCTCGCAGCCAAGTGCGGCCGCATCCTCCGCGGTCAGCTCGATAATCTCCTCGATCAGGTCAGCGAGCGGCACCGGCGCGGGAATGCCGAAATCGATCAACTTCCCCTCAACGCCGAAGCGCTGCGCAATCCAGCGGTTCTCCTCCACCAGTGTCTGCGGATAAATACGCCAGCGCTGGTTATTGCGGCGCAGGCGATACAGCATCCGGAGAATGCAGGAATAAAGCGCGGCGACGGTCAGCGCATCCTCAAGCAGCGGGCAGACATCGGCAAGCCGCATCTCCAGTGTCGGGAATTTCGCCGACGGGCGCATGTCCCACCAGAGCTTCGTGCCATCCTCGATCGTGCCGGCCTCGACCAGCGTATCGACCAGCCGGGTATATTCGCCAAAGCTTTCGAACCGGTCCGGCAGCCCCGTCCGGGGCAGCGCATCGAATACCGTGACACGATAGGATTTGAGGCCGCTCTCCTCCCCCCGCCAGAAGGGCGACGAGGAACTGAGCGCCAACAGATGCGGCAGGAAATAGCTCGCCTGGTTCATCAGGTCGATGCGGAGTTCCGGATCCTCGACCGCGCAATGCACATGCATCCCGCAGATCATCATCCGCCTTACCGTCGCCTGCAGATCGCGGGCGATCGTATCGTAGCGCTCCTTCGGGGTGTGCTTGAGCTGATGCCAGTCCGCGAAAGGATGGATCGACGCCGCCATCACCCCAAGGCCATGCTTCTTCGCGACCTCCGCCGTGGTACCGCGCAGTTCTTTCAGCGCGTCCCTTGCCTCGGAAATATTACTGCAGATACAGGTGCCGACCTCCAGCTGGGAGCGGAGAAATTCCGGTGTCACCAGATGCTTGGGCAGCCGCTTTTCGCATTCGGCGAGAATATCCTCGCTCGGTTCGATGGCAAGGTCGCGGGTCTCCAGATCGACGAGCAGATACTCCTCCTCGATCCCGATGGTGAAGGTCGGCTCCTTGATACTCATCCTGTCCCTCCCGGTTCATAGGGGGCAAGCGGCCCCAGGCGGGTCAACGCATCGGCCATGATGGAGGCCCATTTCTCCGCCCCCTGATGGGTATCGATCAGGTCCTGGCGGATCTCGATGGCGACATTGGGAATGCCCCGCTTCATGCCATGTTCATTCATGGTGTAGCCGAGGGGTTCCCGCGCCGAATAGGGCTCGTTATCGCCCACCACGAGGGAACTGTTCTCGCGCAATATCTTCAGCAGCGGCAGGGCAATACGCGGGTCCCGGTCCCACAGCACGCCGATATGCCACGGACGCTCAAAATCATTCATCACCGGGGTGAAGCTGTGCATGGAGATCAGCAGCGGCACCTCATGTGCTTCGCGCTTCCTCTCAATCAGGTCGGTAATGGCGCCCTGATAGGGCGTGAAATACGTCTCGACCCGCCGGGCCTTCTCCGCCTCGGTCATGTCCTGATTGGCCGGGATTTCAACGCCATCGCTGATCACGGGCGTACTTGCCGGATCGTGCGGGTAGCGGTTCGCATCCAGCAGCAGGCGTGAAAAGCGCGCATAGATCGCCGTCGCCTTCAGCCTGTCAGAGAGCCTGCGGGTCACATCCTCGATCCCGATATCCCAGGCGATATGGCGCGCCAGCACGGAGGGATCGGTCAGACCCAGATTGTTGTATTCTTCCGGGATATGGCGGCTTGCATGATCGACGGTCAGCAACAGGGCGCTGTCGCTGTCGGGAGGCTGGATGTCAAATACGGATGAAG
>Ga0098035_1001375_pt1 | contig 11845 bp, 14 predicted proteins | sample 3_EtaG_FD_75046 | JGI IMG/M metagenome (GOLD analysis project Ga0098035, IMG submission 75046) | Marine viral communities from the Subarctic Pacific Ocean - 3_ETSP_OMZ_AT15126 metaG | ecosystem: Environmental > Aquatic > Marine > Oceanic | place: Pacific Ocean | collected 2015-01-07
AAGATGTTGATCAAGAAATCCTGAAAGATCCATACAATTTGAAATAAATAATTGTGTGGAAAACAACAAGTCTAAACTCGATCATGTTTTAGAAGGATATCGTCCAATTCCTTCTAAAAAAGTATACTATCCTCGCAACCTCAATCTCAGCGAAGATTTCGTTAATTCATTTCATAGAGAATACGACCGGTTAGTCGGTGAAGGTATAAACCCTAAAAGCCTTGTCGAACGCTTCGGGAAAGCTCTCCGCTTCCACGTTACCGAGGAAAGACGTTATAAGAAACTCGAAGAAGGAAAAGATTGCCCACCTGGTTATTTCTGGTGTAATAAAGACGAGAAGTGTAAGAAGAAGGATAAGGACGAGCACGATGCAGAGATGAAAGCTGCAAATGATCAGACGGCTCAAGTGGCCGGTTATATGGGCGAATCAGATACGGTTGAAAAGAAGAAAAAATCTACAGCCGATAGAAAGAAATCTGAAGAGAAGCTTCAGAAGAGCATCGGTAATCGCGACAAGAAAGGTAGAGCAGATGAAAGCGACTGGTCGGCAAGGAAAGATGCATGGGCTAGAGCCAAGCGGAATCAAGATCACAATCGCCATGATTGGGAAGGTGATGAAGAGGATCGAGTCGACGAAGGCAAAAAGAAGAAGAAAAAATCCCGTAAGAAGGGTGGTACCTACGGGATGGGTGATTCGCACGCTGATAGCGATGGCGGGGATGACTAATTCTATTTTATAGTACTAACCTTCTTAACTATAAATTTGCATAGTTCAGATCTCATGATATCATCCGTATCAAACGCGAAGGTATGTATTCCCATTGATTGACTGCCTTGATCTGCAAACGTATTATACAATTTATCAAAGCCGCCAATTTGATCTTTATTTCTAAGATCGGTTTGCATAGGGTCAGCTAAAACGAAACAGCGACTACCTTCACCGAGCCGTGTTAATACTGTGGTTATCTCTTTCAGAGAGCTGTTTTGCGCTTCATCTAGTATAATGCACTTACTTCTCCAGTTCATACCTCTAGCAAAGTTTACCGGGAACATACTAATGCGACCTTCTTGTTCTAATTTCTCTGCTCTTGTTGTAGGTAATAATTCATCCAATTTATCAAGGAACGGTAAGTTGTAGAATCTTAGTTTATCCTCTGCAGTACCAGGGAGATATCCTAATTTGCTATCAGATGATTCGACAGCAGATCTTAGATACATTATATCGCTAATAGCCTTCATGTTAAGAAGCTGTAAACCGCAATATACTGCTAATAGTGACTTTGATGTACCAGCTGGTCCATTGACAAATACAATTTTAGTATCGTGATTAAGAGCTATTTTGAAGAATTCCTTTTGTTTATCTGTCCAGGGGAATTGATTTATCTTAATAGTACGCTTAATAGGGTTTGGATTGTTAAACGGATCGATAAATGATTCCGAAATGATTTCACGTGTTTCAGCCATTTCACGTGCACGTCGCCGGGTAGGCTTCTTATTTTTCATCTATTAATATTTATTCTCGTTGATTATTATATACCATAGTCTATAATTGATGTAATGGGTAAAATTGGTTTAGGAATTATTACGTGCAATAGGGAAGATTTTTACGAGCAGTGCTATAATAGTATTCCGAAAGATGTCGTTGATGTATTGGTTACTATTAACGACGGCGCCGCATATATCAAGAAGTATGGGGAAGAGGAATATATTCAGCACGATACTAATAAAGGTGTAGGTGTAACAAAGAATGAAGCGATGAGATATCTTTTAGATAATGATTGCGAGCATATTTTCCTAATTGAAGACGATATTATTATTAAAGATAAAAACGTGTTTCAGAAATATATAGACACAGCAGCAGTATCAGGTATATGGCATATGATGTTTGGATATCATGGACCAGCGAATAAAACTGCTGATAAAAAGCCAGACCCTAAATTGATTGTTGATTATGGTGAACATAAAATTGCATTTAATCATAACTGCGTCGGTGCATTTTGTTATTACCATAAAGGTATTTTGAAAAATGCAGGCTTAATGGACCAAGCATATAAAAATGCTTGGGAACATGTTGCACATTCATATGACATTGTACGGCTAGGCTTGTTACCTGCATACTGGTGGTGGCCAGACGTTTCGAATAGCTATGAATATCTAGATGAGTTAGCATGCAGTGAAGAAAATTCTTCCATTAGATGGGAAGATAATACAAAGCGAATAGCTAAATCCGATTGGCAAGAAAATATATCTAAAGGAGCTCAGCATTTTTATAAAAAATATAACCAGCTACCGACAAGTATCCCGGATACACCGATTGATACTATACAGGATCGACTTAAATTAATAAAGAAGAACTATGCACGACTTTAAGGATATAAGCATATTAATCCATGTGCGTATTGATGTACAAGATCGCATTGACAACCTCACGGGTGTAATGGATTATTATCATCATAATTGTAATAATGTTGAATTTATAATTGTAAATGATGATGCTGAGCCAGATTCGAGATTAAAAGACCTTCATACAAAGTATAACAAATCAAGCAAGTTTCTTTTTCAGAAAAACTCTGATATGTATCACAGAACAAAGTCGTTCAATCAAGCATCGACAAATACAGATCGGCCCTTCATAATTGCTGGTGATACAGACGTTATTGTTCATCCAAAGCATCTATTAAAATGTGCTGATATGATGAGAGAGGATAATAATATCGGTGCAATATATCCCTACAATGGACTTTTCTTACATGTAAGCAATACACACAAACAAACAATTCTCAAAACACACGATATAGAGTTTCTAGATCAATATATACCCGAAAAACAGCATCAAGTTCCTAATTATGAAAACGAACATATACTGGTTGCTCATCACCAAAGTCAAGGTGGCTGTAATATGTTCAACCACGAGCATTGGAAAACGTTTAATGGATATAATCCAGGATTCATTGGATGGGGTTCTGAAGATAATGAAATTAACCATCGTGTTCAAGTTATGGGATTTTTATTTGAACGATATACAGATCCGGAAGCAATAGCATGGCACTTACCTCACCATAATACTGTTCGTGACAAAGAACCTTATTGTAGTAGAAATGATCGGCTATGTAACGCTGTAGCTGATATAAGAACAAAACTAGAAATGACCGAATATATTAAAACATGGAAGCTTTAGTAACTGGAGGTGCAGGATTTATAGGCAGTAATTTAGTTGACGAGCTATTGTCACTGGGTTGGAAGGTAGCGGTCGTTGATAACGAATCATCTGAAGCTAATGAGCGCTTTATTTGGAACCAAAAGTGTGAAAATTATAGATATGATATTACTGATTATAGGGGACTAAATTCTGTATTTGAAAGGCATAAATTTGACTATGTATTTCACTTAGCAGCCGAGTCTAGAATACAATCCGCCATCGATAACCCGTTACGGTGCACCGCGGTAAACGTTACAGGTACATGTAATGTACTGCAATGCTCGAGAAAGCATAATGTTAAGCGTGTTATGTATTCGTCGACGTCGTCTGCGTACGGATTAACAGATATTTCACCTCAGACAGAAGATTTAGATGTTGATTGTCTCAATCCATATTCTGTTACAAAGGTTGCGGGAGAGTCTTTATGTAAAATGTATTACGATTTGTTCGGAGTCGAGACAATCATATTTAGATATTTTAATGTTTACGGACACCGTCAACCAACGAAAGGTGTATACGCTCCAGTCGTTGGATTGTTTATAAAACAATTTAAGGCCGGTAAATCAATGACAATTACCGGTGATGGAGAACAAAGAAGAGACTATATAAGCGTTAATGATATAGTGCAGGCTAATATAAAAGCAGCTCTAATAGATAATAAAGAAGCTCCCGGTAATATTTTTAATATAGGTACCGGTATTAACTACAGTGTAGTTGAGCTCGCTAAGTTAATCGGTGGCGGTTACACTTTTATACCTACAAGACAAGGCGAAGCAAAAATTACATTAGCAGATATCACTAAGGCTAAAGAAATGTTACAATGGTCACCTACAGATAAATTAGAAACTTATATTAAAGAGCAATTAAATGATAACAGCTAGACTTAAAGGCGGATTAGGCAATCAAATGTTTCAAATCGCAGCGGCGCATGGTGCTGCTAACATACATGGTACATCAATGGCGATTGATTTGTCTATTAAACATCATAGCGGACAAGGTCATCCGCATAAAAAATATGACGATAATTTATATAAAAATATTCCTAGATTTAAGTTCAAAGATACACAGTTTGAAATGTATAATGAGCTTAAATTCAGCTACGATCCAATTCCGGCACCGACATCAGAAGATCGCCATCTAATATTAGATGGATATTTTCAAACTGAAAAATATTTTGAACATTGTAAAGATGAAATTCAAGAACTGTTTCATATACCAGACGATATTAAGGCTGGAGTTAAAGCAAAATTAGAAAAGATAAAGAATCATTTTAATAGAGATAAAGCAGTATGTATTCACGTCCGCAGAGGCGAATATTTACAGCTACCTAATATTCACCCAGTACAGACTAAAGAATTCTTCACTGAAGCGATGAATCAATTCGATTATTCAGATGTTGTATATATTGTCATATCTGATGACATTGATTGGTGCGTAGATAATATTAATTATTATAAGACAGCGTTCTGCAATACAGGTTATTCGTACGATACGGAGCCTGTAACAGAAGACTTAGGTGAATTATTTGATATGCATTTAGCTAGTCAGTGTGAAGGTAATATTATATCAAATAGTAGTTTTGGTTGGTGGGGAGCTTGGCTGAATGCGAGCGATAATAAAGTTATAGCTCCTAGTAAATGGTTTGGCCCTGACGGTCCACAGGATCACAAGGATGTATATGCACGGGAATGGATTAAACGTTAAAGCTGGTAAGATGTATAAATGCAGAAACCCAGACAAATGTGACGGGCATGTAAAATCCCCTATGGTCGTTTGTGTTAGATGCGGATATGTACAAACTGCACGAGCAAGACAAATGGATCGCGAATTAACAGAATACTTAAATGAAAGCAGCAATATTAAGGCACTTAAACGAGCCGCTGGAGTTGACGACCGTGGATATCCCACGGGTCCTGTCTACCGGTCAGGTTACTGTCAATATTAAAGTGGCGGGCATTTGTGGCGCGCAATTACTTGAGATTGGTGGCCATAAAGGTAATGGTAAATTCATACCTCATATGATGGGTCATGAAGGAGGCGGTGTCGTTGAGGAGATTGGACCGGGCGTTACGAAGGTGAAGCCAGGTGATAGAGTCGTAATGCACTGGCGTCAAGGTAGTGGAATCGAAGCTCCGTTTGTATCGTATGGAGATATAGGAGCAGGTAAGGTCACAACTTTTAGCGAGCAAGCGATTATTTCTGAAAATCGGTTAACTCCTGTCAGCGAAGCTGTACCATTTGAATTGTGTTCACTGTTGGGCTGCGGTATTACTACTGCTTTTGGAGTCGTTAATAATGACGCTAAGATAAAAATGGGTGAAAGTGTGCTTATTTTAGGCTGCGGCGGAGTCGGTCTTTCAATTATTAAAGGTTCATCGCTAGTCGGAGCAGCACCGGTCGTAGGATACGACATTTCCAATAAGAGAGACCTGGCTGTGAAGCACGGAGCTGATTATTTCCATACAAATTGGGAGTCGATTTCTGATAAAAATGATATTATAATAGATACAGTTGGTCATCCAGAGCTATTTGCCCGAGCAATTAAGAAATTAGCACCATCTGGTAGATATGTCATGGTTGGCCAACCGAAACCGGGAACAGATATAACAATTACTGATGCATATAATATGTTTGCAGGTACAGGCAAGACTATAATGACTACACAAGGCGGTCAAACTAATCCAGATATAGATATCCCACGATATGTTAGCATGTTTTTGAATAATCGGTTTGATTATAAGGAACTTATAACGCATAGATACAAATTAAGTCAGGTTAATGAAGCGATTGATGTAGTTAAGCGAGGAAATGCCGGTAGAGTTTTATTAGATATAGGTAATGAGTAAATTAAACGATAGATCAAAGCAAATACGACGAGATACTATGGCTCTCTCGAAGGCAAATGGCGGTTATCACTACGGCGGTACGTTTTCATGTGTAGAGATTTTAATTAATCTGTATGATCACGTGTTAAACCCTGAGGATAGATTTATTCTAAGTAAAGGTCATGCGTGCTGGGCATACTATGTACTACTACGTGAGAAGGGATACTGTCCATCACTGGAAGGTCACCCACATCGCGATGTTAATAACGGTATACATTGGACGACTGGCAGCGAAGGACACGGGTTACCAGCAGGATTAGGCATGGCCTGGGCGATGAAGCGCGCTAATTCAACAGGTAAAGTGTACGTCTTAATGGGAGACGGTGAATGCCAGGAAGGTACAACATGGGAATCCATGCTAACCGCAGCACATCAAGGCCTAGACAACGTTGTTGCTATTATTGACAACAATAAAATACAAGGATCTGGGTTCGTAAACGATATTTTACCTGTAGACGCACTAAAAGAAACCGCAGCCGCCATTGGCTGGTATGTAACTGATGTAGATGGTCATGATAACTCTGAACTCCGAGGTGCATTAACACACAACTCATACAACAAGCCTCATATGATAATCGCAGATACTGTTAAAGGTAAGGGTGTAAGTTATATGGAAGGGCAACCTAAGTGGCATGCCTGCTGGCCAGACCCGGAACATGAGAAGAAAGCATTGGAGGAATTACAATGAGACGAGCATTCGGTAAAACAATCGTTAAATTAGCGGAAAAAGATCCTAATATTGTTCTTATATCGGGAGATGTTGAGCAAGAGATGGACGAATACAAAGAAAGATGGCCAGATAGGTATATTAATGCCGGTTTATGCGAGCAAACTATGATTAGCATGGCCGCCGGTATGGCTTCTGAAGGTTTAAGGCCTGTCGTATACTCAATTACACCATTTTTAATCGAAAGGCCCTTCGAACAAATTAAAATCGACATTGACGAACAGTGTTTACCGGTGATACTTGTAGGTCAATCTGATTACCCTACGCATGGACCTACACATCGACCGCTAAATGCTGAAGGCTTAGTAGGCTTATTCAAAAATATAATAGGGCACTTTCCGAGAAGTTTGATTGAAACAGAAAAAGCTATGCTTGATGCATATTTAATGAAGAAACCGGCAATTATTTGCATCAAAAAGGACGGGTTACCATTTATATAATGGATGAATTTGCATTAATAACAGGGTCAAGTAAAGGCTTAGGGGAGCAACTAGCGTATAAGTTAGCCGAAAGAGGTTATAAGATATATTTGCACGGTAGGGACGAGGATAACCTCACTGTTTTGCGTCAAAAGATTAAGAGCAACTACAATACATATTGCGAATATATTGTGGCTGACCTTAAAACAAGGTTAGGTGCTGAAACAATTAAGGGATATTTTACAAAACCTATAAGCGTCTATATTAATAATGCCGGAGTATATCAAAATGGCGACATTACTACGTTATCTGATCAGGAGATTGAAGATGTTATTAATGTTAATATGTTACATCCAATTCTTATCACAAAACACGCATATACAACATTCAAAAAGAACAATAGAGGGACTATTATTAATATTAATTCAGTTGCAGGTAAGGCTGGTAATCCACAAGAGACGATATATTGCGCGTCAAAGTTTGGCCTTAGAGGATTTACAACTTCGCTGCAAATGGATGCAGGTCCTGTAAAGGTTATTGACGTATATCCTGCAGGTATTAAGACAGATATGACAAAACATAGAGAGGATCATAATAATTTTATACATCCAGATGAAGCCGCCGATGTAATCTGTAAGTCGGCACTCGATTATGCTACATTTAGGCCGAGCGAACTTGAATTAAGGAGGGTAATTTATTAATGAAAGAGGTAATCTTTAGTCAACCATGGGGAGGTCTTGGAGATAATTTGCAATTCTCTACACTACCTAAGCTGTATTATCATGCTGGTTATGACTTTTACATAAGCAATCAAAATACGCTTCGCAATCCTGAGATATTCAAAATGGTTTGGGAATCTAACCCGTATGTTACAGGTGTATCTGAAAAGCCGCCCACTGTTGGTTATCCAGCACATCCAGCTGATAGAGGTGATTTCAAAGAATACAATATTATAACTGCGTGGGAGAAGTCTCACGGCTTTGAAACCGGTAAACCATTTAAGGTCCCAGAATTGTATCACATACCTAAGCTAATAGAAGCAGTCCGCGGTAAAACAATCGTCGAACTAGGTGCAGTATGTCTAGATGGTAAGTATGATGCACAAAAAGTGTCGGAATATATTAACAAGAATTATAAAGAAGACTGCCCGCTATTAATTTCACGAAAAGGTAACCCCAATCTGCATAATACATTTGGAGAAAAGATCATAGAACATGTAATTGAGTATGACTCGTATGAAGATTATCTCAATATCTTATCGTCGTGTAGAAATTTGATATGTCTTTTCAGCGGTACTATGGCCGTAGCGGCTGCTTTAGATCCAACCGACTTAATTAATAAGAAATGTTTGTACCATAGAAGCAATTTTGGTGATATGGGGTCAACATTTATTTTTGAAAACTTTGAATACATTGAGCTATGATTAATATAAACTTATTTGATAAAAACTTCGTACATTCGATTACTGAGGATGGTTTCGATACTTGTTCAGCTGGTCGCAAGCCATCAAAAGTTGAATGGGTACGTAATAATTTTAGCTGGGAAGGCGTAACGATATTTACTGATTGGTTTTTTCCTGCAGACGTAGTCAAACAGGTCGAAACGACATATAAAGTGGCGTGGCTTGTTGAACCGAAGTCGATCCATCCCTGGGCGTACGAGCAAATCGTTGCGCTAGAAGATACATTTGACTTAATTCTAACTCATGACTCAGAATTATTAAAAAGAGGTCCCAAGTATAAGCGAAGCGTTGTTGGATCGTTAAGAGTGCCTGACGATCAGCAGAAGGTACATGAAAAGACGAAGCGCGCCTCCATAATTGCATCCGACAAGAACCATACAGAGGGCCATCAATTAAGGCATCAGTTAGTAAAGATATGCCCGCAGTTAGATGCATGGGGATCAGGTTATAAAAAATTCGATTCTAAGCTTGACCCGCTAAAAGAGTATATGTTTTCAGTAGCAGTCATGAATAGTAGAGTTAATAATTATTTTACTGAGGTGTTGACGGACTGTTTCGCTGTTGGTACTGTGCCAATTTTCTGGGGTACGCCGAATATTGAAGAGTTTTTTAACCCTGACGGCATTATTCAATTTGCAAATGTTGAAGAATTTAGTAAGGTAAGATTAAGCGAGGATGTATATAAGGAAATGTTGCCCGCCATCGAAGATAATTTTAATAGGGTGCAGAACTATAAGTCAACAGATGATATAATTGCGCAAATATTAATCGATCATTTTAATTTAACATGAGTAAAATAGCAGTTTTAGGATCAAGTGGTCAAATAGGTACCTATTTGGTAGATTATTTGAGGGTTAATGGTCATATGGTAGACGGATTTGATTGCGTACCAGGGCCTGAATCGACAAATATATTTTCAGATTTACGGCATACATCGCCTGATTTTTCAGGATACGATTTTGTATATTTCTTAGCATTCGACGTAGGTGGGTCTAGATATTTGAAGACATATCAGCATACGCCTGCGTTTATGAATAATAATATGAGGCTTATGGCGAACGTATTTGATGAATTACAGCACTCAAAAACTCCATTTATCTTCGCGTCAAGCCAAATGGCTAGCATGTCATATTCACCGTACGGATTACTAAAGCATATCGGCGAAGTATATACGAAGGCGCTAAATGGTATGACCGTAAAATTCTGGAATGTGTATGGTATTGAACACGATTTAGAAAAGGCTCATGTTATTACAGATTTTATCCTTAAGGCGAAGGAAGGTAAAATAGATATGATGACGGATGGTACTGAAGTTAGACAGATGCTTTACGCTGAAGATTGTTGCGAGTGTCTAGATATTTTAGCAAACAAATATACAGATATTGACAGAGACAAGCAATTACATATTACAAATTTTGAATGGAATTCAGTTATCGAAATAGCAGAATCCATCGCATCACATTTCGAAGATTGTGTTATTGAACCCGCAGAGGCAAAAGACACAGTTCAATTAGACGCGAGAAATGAACCTGATCCGTACATCTTAGATTTCTGGAAACCTAAAACGTCCCTAGCTGACGGCATATCTAAGATTGTGCAATTTTATAATGAACGACAATAACAGAGAGCCTTGGGAATTGCTATCTATTACACTGGCTACATACCTATCGTTATATGGGATGCATTGCGTATTTGTAGCTCTGGAAATCGCACAAACAATTGTAAAATACGAAAATATTGAAGGGCTACAGGAGTGCCTTGAGATATATTTATTATTATGAATATTAAACCTAAAGAAATTAAGCAAACGTTATGCTGGAGGCGAAGTCTTTTTCGCAGCATTAATCCGCATATTATTAAGCAACATGGAGATGTATATCAGTTCGGAGTTTTTGACGGATCGTCCATGAGAATCCTTGCTCAGGAGCTATGTAATCTAGGTATTGTTGTACATAATTTTTTCGGCTTCGACGTCTTTACCGGTATGCCTCCGGAGGAAGGTGAGGAGCTGATGAATGATGATTGGGTGGAAGGTAACTTTAATCTTGTAAAGCACGGAAAACGCTTCGGTATTAAATCCGATAATGTCGACGATATTGTAATTGAAATAGAGAAAAGTATAGAGGAAGTATTTTTTCGAAATAACATGCCGATACCGAATGTCAGAATATTTGCTGGCCTTGTACAGGATACATTAACACAAGAATTATTATCGAATTTTAACGTAAAGGAAGCATCATATATAGATGTCGATTTTGATCTATATTGCTCGAGCAAGTATGGTTTAGAAGAGCTGCTCAGACGTAACGTTATTTCGCGTAATACGATTATAGGCTATGATGATTGGGGCGGCAAGCCTGGTTATAATAAATTCGCGTCCGGTGAAAGTAGGGCACATAAGGAAGTTTTTGCTGATAACGATATAAATACAAATCTCCTATTCCATACTGCTGCTGGTGCAGGGTCATGTACGTCTAACTTAATACATAATACGGTTGATGTCGATATGTACAGTACGGTAGGTAGAATGGTTAAAGATGGCTCAGATTGGAAGTTTGGAGATGTGGAGGAAATTCAAACAGCCTGGGTTGTAGATCCTACTAAGACAGTACAAGTAATTCATATTGACAAAGAGTTAAAATATAAGACTGGCGGCCGATATAGCTATGAGAAGAGTGCCGAGACTTCGTAAAATAGCCAGTTGCATTTGTCTAGTAATGATCATATAATACTTCTATATGAAGACAGCATTAGTATGTGGAGCAGGCGGGTTTATCGGTAACCATCTCGTGTCCCGTCTTAAGCAAGACGGTTACTGGGTAAGGGGTATTGATCTAACAGAGCCGGAATACGGAAAAACAGAAGCGGATGAATTCATCGGCGGTAATACTGGTGATTTACGAAGTATGGATACTGTATATCGCGCAGTTAGATTCGACGGCGATCAAGGCAATTTTTACAATTCTGTACCAGATCGTTATCGGCAACCATTTGACGAAATTTATCAACTAGCAGCTGACATGGGCGGCGCTGGTTTTATTTTTACCGGTGATAATGATGCTGATATTATGCATAATTCAGCGACAATTAACTTAAATGTTCTTGAATGTGTTAAGCAATTGAACGCAGAGAAGGGCCAAAACAAGACAAAAA
>Ga0098035_1001376_pt1 | contig 11845 bp, 8 predicted proteins | sample 3_EtaG_FD_75046 | JGI IMG/M metagenome (GOLD analysis project Ga0098035, IMG submission 75046) | Marine viral communities from the Subarctic Pacific Ocean - 3_ETSP_OMZ_AT15126 metaG | ecosystem: Environmental > Aquatic > Marine > Oceanic | place: Pacific Ocean | collected 2015-01-07
CAAAACAAGTTATTATAGTAAAAATTAGCAATTTGCTCTTTCCATTGCAGGTAAGAATACCTAACAAGCTCCAAGTCTTTTCTAATATCAAAGCCATTTTGCATGACTCCGTAAGGATCTGCCCCTTTCAAAACAACAAAAGAACGAACCAGCTTGATCAAACCATTATCTTCTATTCTTTGCATGCCTGTTAGGTCATTCCATAAACTATGACCCATGTGTTGAGCAGTAAGAATAACACCTCTTCCTTGTGAAATCTTAGTAGCGTAATTAAACAACTCATACCTAAAATCAAAAATATGTTTTAGCAATAGCTTTACTGAAACATTTGAAGGCAGCACCCTGTCAACAGGTGGCTTTTGGTTTTTTTGATATACAAAAGATGTGTAACTCATTTCTTTCAAATTAAAAACAGCTACTATTTGCGAATTAAATCCAGCAAAAAAAACAAAATATATATTGTTGTCATACAAAAACGGCAAGGCAAACAAATGAGGGGAGAGTATTAAAGTTTTATCAGAGGAAACCTTTTGATGCCCTACTGAAATCTGTAATTTACTTTCCTTTAGCATGCAATCTTGAAGTTCCGAAACACCAAACCTAACTTTTTCTACTACACCTAGCAAGAACTCATCCAGGTCTAAAACTTGACTCTTATCATTCATATCGACATTACATAAATCCTTACTTACTTCAGCATCAAACTGGTCTATCAACTCAGCCATCTCATTCTCGTTAAGATGACTCAGGGAACAAATAAAACCCAGCGCTTGCATATCGCCATTAAAAAAACCATTTATGTGTTTTTTAAAAAACTCAACATCGACCATTCTAACTCTTTCTTTATCAAACTTATTTATTGGACTGAAAGAGCTAACGCCATTTTCTGGACGAAATTCTAGACCAAAACTATAATAAGCCTCTAATAACCTATAGTCATCACTATATATTTTATACAAATACTCATCATGAAGGGTAACTCTATCTTCAGCTTTTTTTGATGGCACCATTTTGTGCGGCGCAGGCCCCACATAGTTTAAACCGATATAGTCTGAAACTTTCTTTACCATGTAATCTAATGATTTAAGATCCACAACCACATCATAATCATTTACATTTTTTATGTACGCAGATTGAGGGAGGATGTGATGCAGAACATCGTTAAAAACCCAGCAATAATCCCACAGATTTTCTAGGAAGAAATCAAAAGATGGAACTAAGGGAAGCCCGTAAAACTCTTTTTCTTTAGAGTCAAGACCTAACTCAAAGCTTAGACTCTTCTCCTCAACAACATTTTTATTGAAGTATGACTTAATTCTTGAAATTGGATCTCGAATTACTAGCAACTTCTTAGACTCGCTCAGCTCCTTATCGCTGTAGTGATGACTTTTAAAAAATGGGTTGCCAAATTGAGAATGTGGGTTTCTCTCTGGCGCAGCATAAACTTTATCTAAAATGAAATTCTTTAAAGAAGTAGACCCATTCTTAGGAATAGCTGTATACAAAATCCCTGGGCAAAGTTTTTCATAATAATTAAAACTTCTACCCAAGTAATAATAAACCCACATCGGAGATTCTTTATTTATTTTAACGCATTTTTCTAAACAGTTTTGAGCAGCGTCAACATCTCCCTTTTTAAAAATAAAATATCGAGCAATCTGAGCTTGAATGTGGAAATTTTTGATATCAGAAAACGTCTGAATCCCTTCCTCGAATTTTAGATCATTTCTAGTCTTAGCATAAAATGATAACAAATCAGCTTTTGCATTATTATCATCAATATTTAATTTTAAATATTTTTTCAATTGTTCTAAATATTCATCTGGATTATTGGAAAACTTTTTAAACACTGGCTTATCAGACATAAAAATAATACTCCTTGACTGCATCAAAAAAACTAAAATTAGGCTGGCTATAAGCTACTTTAGATAGAGATTTATACTTTTTCTCTTGATTAGCTATGCGATTGATGGCCCCACCAATATTTTCTTTAGTAGGGCCTATAATGAAATTATTTTCAATATCGTGGACTCCCTCACCAATACCTCCTAAATTACTTGTCAATATCCAACAGCCACAAGCAGCCGCCTCTCTCGTTACGAGACCAAAGCTTTCGGGCCATGTAGATGGTGCAAATAGCACATCGATCTGGCGATACAGACCCACCATCTTCTCTTGGGATACCCGGCCTATGAATCTAACGGGCACCTTACCCCACGTGTCTTTAGCTTCAAACCCTTCCTCTTTGGAGTGGTCAACTACCAAAAACTCCATGTTGTCCGGCTGTGTTTCCATTACCGCCTGTTTCAGCAGGTAATAGCCTTTATGTGCAGACATACCACCAATGTGGCCGCCCACTACCCGCGAAGTGTAGCTGGTATCCTTAGGTGCCCAAGGCATCTCCTCTGAGATACCGTTAGGAACGACTTGAATATCTTCAACGCCATTTTTACGGTAAATATCCGCAAAGGCGTTAGAAACAGTCAGTACTTGACGTGCTCCCTTTAACAACCCTTTTAAATAGAGCTTGCGTTCTACCGATGCCTCAATGCTCATATTGGCTGGTAGTTCGATAGGCGCAAAGGGGTCTGGGTGCCCTTCTGGGTAGACTTTGCCTTTGTGATCCACCAGGAACTGAAAGTCCGAAATCCACCACGCATCATGAGCAGTGATGAGGTAAGGGATGTTCGCTTCTTGGGCGGCTTCGACAATCGAGCCAGTCAAGCGCTGAATACAATGAAAATGAATAATGTCAGGCTGTTCACATGCCAAAAATTCTGCGAAGAGCGCTTTCATTTTAGGGTCTTGCGCATGCCAATCCATATGTTCGCGGTAAACAGGCGTTGCGCGATATACCTTTACACCGTGATGGTTGTAAACGCTCAATTGATGTGGCGTTCTACACTCTGCATCTGCCGTAAATACGCAAAGGTCTACCTCATCACTAAAGTGTTTGCGAAGCGCATTAAAATTGTCAGCCACGACACGAGTTGCACCGCCAATGGATTGTGGCGGGAAAAACACGTTTACCAAAGCCACTTTACGGCACCTTGGTTTAGCTTCTAGCCCGTCACTATTAGGCTGAGAGGCTACCAAAGAACCAGCCACTTGATCGATCTGTGCAACTAGCTGGCTACCCAGCACCTCCAATGAATATTCTTCCACTGTTCGGTATTGGGCTGCTTTACCCATATTTTTTCGCAATTCGGGGCTTTCAACGAGTTTGGTAATCGCCGCTTCCCACTGCTCTGCCGTTGCCGCAAGGAAGGCGTCTTCCCCATCGCGAATTACATCCCGGTAATTTTGTGTGGCACTGACCACGGAAGGGACGCCATAACATGCTGCTTCAAACCATTTCAGCTCAGATTTACAGGCATTGATCTCATCATCGTGAAGCACCGCTAGGTTGATATCTGCATTTCGTAGCAACGACCAATAACCTTGTACACTTTTGATGGGCGGCAGTAGTGATAACTGATCAGCAAACTCGGTGGTGAAGCTATTGGGGAGCTTGAGGTAACCAACGATTACTAGACGCAGGTGTTTGTGCTTGCGCAGCAATTTCTGGATGGCGGGCAAGGCCAAGTCAATGAAGTCTTGGTTGTGTGCCTGGGTCCCACTGCCATAGAAAATATCTAGCGTGCCTTTAGAGTGCTCTTTTAAGTCAGCAATTTCATTAAGGCTATCAAGCCCATTACGATGTAGTAAACAGCGTTTGCCAAATACCAGCTCGGCTAAACGCTGTTGTAACGGAACCGTTGAGGCCAACCCAAGCCGACAATGCTTAGCCGCCGCATGAAAAAGAGCCATACCGCGGGTTAGCTCACGGTACGTATCAATTGACACATAACCGCCATAGGTGGAAAGCGCGGGCGGGTAAACTGGCTCAAAGATTAAGTCATCAATTTCATAAAGGCTTAGCTTACCGGCTGCATTAGTCTGTGCCATGGCTTTGATCACTTTCGGCACGGCAGGTACACGATAAAAAATAATAACATCGTGCGCTGCAACCACATCGCTGCTGTTTTCGAGCGTCATCCAATCAATGGCCGTCACCGTTTTACCTACGGCGGTGAGCTGTTCGATTTTTTGATTGATACGGTAACGCTCACACTGGGGTACGTGGTAATCCCCAATAATGAGAATTCTCTCTTTGTTAAGATTGGACAGTGTTTCTGGGTTATGTTGGCGACCGCTGGCTATTAGATAAGCGCTGTAAAGGGTGTCTGTAAAACGGTCACACGCTTTTACTAACTCATCACGGTTGCCCTGGCCCACATAGCTTAAGAATGCCGGATAAATATCATCCCATGCTGTATTGGCTATTTCATCAAGCTTATCTAACTGGCCTGTAAAGTCGGGATGAGCCTCTACCCCTTCAGCAATAGCCAAGAGCGCTTTTTCATGCTGATGCAATCGCGACAAGCAGGTGGCACGGTTATGGTTCAACCACTTAGGGGAATCCCCCAGCGCCCTGGCAGCGTTGTAGTAGCCCAGCGCAATACGGTTCTGCCCTTCGTCCAAATATGTATTACCCATTAATTCTAATGCGCCACCAATCGCTTCAAACGTATTGGATGCGTTAAGAAGCGCACGAGCGGCCTGCCGATTTGAAACCGTCAAGTAGTAACGCGCCATCATTAAGTAATGACGAGCGTTTTGATTATCCGATTCTGAAAATGCTACAGGAATGCTAGGCTTTCCAAGAAAGGCATTGAGCATATCCTGGCTATCAATCTCCATCCCTTTACGCGAATTCAAGGCCTGTAGGCGGTTAAAGCACATATTTTCGGGCAAGAAATCGCTGGGTAGTTTTTTACTGCGCAGCCACGCTTTAATCGTTGCCGGGCGCTTTTCTTTATTTCCGTGAGTTTCATAATGCTGCTTGAGCGCCTCATCCGTGACGACACCTGCCGCTTTTAGATCCTGATTAATCGCCAGATAGAAGCCAGCATCGAAAGCATCATCCGCTTCATGGCTGCTTTGCTGGTTAGCACTAGGCAGGCCTAACTCATGCCTTGCAGAACCAAATCGACCTTCTTTCTGGCCGAATTGTTTCCAGTGTTCGGCTAGCTCTTCATCGGGAAGCGCTTTCAGATCATCATATTTTGAACGGTAATAAGCGGCATCCAGCTCGATTTCAGGCGGGTGCTCAACCGCTTGTGAAGGTTCTATATTCTTATATGGTTTTTGGCTTTTCTTGCGTGGGAAAAGCTTCTTTTCTAACTTTGAAAACATTAAAAATCCCTTTATTAATTTCATGCATATCAAAAAGCAAGAAGTCTCTTCATTGTTATAACATTGAAAAGAAGCACATCTACTTCAAATTGATAACGCAATTACTAAACTAAGAACACTCTTTACTTAAAGTAGGGAGCATTTGCAAAAGAGGTGCCTTGCGCATCCTTGCCTGACAACTGCGGTGCTTGGCCTTTTTTGAGCGGCCAGCTAATCGCTAGCTGTGGATCGTCCCACGCGACTGATACTTCGTCTCCAGGCGCATAATAATCCGTACACTTATACTGAAACTCGGCTTCCTCGCTTGTTACGTAGAAGCCGTGCGCAAAACCTGGGGGTACCCAAAGCATTTGCTTATTTTCTTCACTTAGCAGCGCCCCTACCCATTGCCCAAACGTGGGGGAGCTTTTACGCATATCCACCGCTACATCGTACACTTCACCACGGGTGACGCGTACCAACTTACCTTGGGGCTGTTGGTACTGGTAGTGAAGGCCGCGCAAAATACCGTGTGCTGATTTGCTGTGGTTGTCTTGCACAAACTGATAGTTACCGCAGTGCTTTTCAAACTCACTTTGGCGGAAGGTTTCCATGAAGAAACCGCGTTCATCACCAAATACTTGGGGGGTAAGCAGTACTACATCGGGTATGGCAAGTTTTTCGTATTGCATAGAGAGACCGTGAGTGGTGAACGGTGAACGGTGAACGGTGAACGGTGAACGGTGAACGGTGAACGGTGAACGGTGAACGGTGAATAGTTACCTCACTCCAATCACTAGTCACCAATCACTAATTACTTTCTACCTTTTAAAAGGCGTTGTAGGTATTGCCCGTATTGGGTTTTGGCGAGTGGTTTGGCAAGTTCGGCTAAGCGTTCATCGCTCACCCAGCCTTGCTGCCAAGCAATTTCTTCCAAACAGGCAATTTTCAAACCTTGGCGATGTTCGATGGTTTGCACATATTGGCTGGCTTCGAGCAGGCTGTCGTGGGTGCCGGTATCCAGCCATGCAAAGCCACGCCCTAGGCGCTCCACCCGTAAGTCGCCGCGTTCGAGGTAGGCATTGTTGATACTGGTAATTTCCAGCTCGCCACGATCAGAGGGTTTTACCTGCTTGGCAATTTGCACCACGTCGTTATCGTAGAAATAGAGGCCCGTAACAGCGTAGCTGGATTTCGGCTTTTTGGGCTTCTCTTCAATCGAGATCGCTTTGCCGTCTTCGTTAAATTCAACCACCCCAAAGCGCTCGGGGTCTTTCACCAGGTAACCAAATACCGTTGCGCCGGTCGCGTGGGCACTTGCGCGCTTGAGCTGTTCTGAGAAGTGTTGGCCGTGGAAGATGTTGTCTCCCAGCACTAAGCACACAGGGCTTTCGCCAATAAACTCTTCGCCAATAATAAACGCTTGTGCCAAACCATCAGGGCTAGGCTGCTCGGCATACTGAAGGTTGATACCAAAGTCGTCTCCGCTGCCCAGTAGGTTTTTATATTGCGGCAAATCTTCTGGTGTCGAGATAATCAAAATATCGCGAATTCCTGCCAGCATCAGCACGGAAATCGGATAGTAAATCATCGGCTTGTCATAGACAGGCAGCAGCTGCTTCGAGACACCACGCGTGATGGGGTGTAAACGGGTGCCAGATCCTCCGGCAAGAATAATGCCTTTACGTTGGGTATTTTGGCTCATGGTTACCTCCTGTGTAGGTTAATTGCTACGGACACTCACTGAAAACACGGATAAAGGCAAAACACACTTTTAGTTTTTTCCGTGGTGTCCGTGTCTTCCGTGGCTTATGTATTTTCGAGGTATTCTTTAAGGGTTAGGCCCAACTGGGCTTGCCAAGTCGGTAGTGTGACACCAAGGGCAGCTTCAAGTTTACTCAGGTTCATTCGTGAGTTTAAAGGCCGTTGTGCAGGTGTCGGATACTCAGCGGTGGGAATACCCGCTGCGCCTTGCGGCTTAATAGCAAGCGTTTCACCTGCTTTGCGTGCCTGCTCAAAAATTTCGCATGCAAACCCGTGCCAGCTGGTTTCCCCTCTTGGCGCCAGGTGATAGATACCTGAGGGGATGTGAATGGTGAGTGGTGAGTGGTGAGTGGTGAATCGTGAATCGTGAGTGGTGAATGCTAGTGCGGTGGCCTGGGCGATTAGGCGGGCTGGGGTGGGCGCGCCTATTTGGTCGTTGACGATGTTGAGTGCTTCGCGCTCGCGGCCCAGGCGTAGCATGGTTTTCATAAAGTTGTTGCCACGGGCGGCATATACCCAGCTGGTGCGGAATATCAGGTAATTGGCACCACTTTTGGCAACGGCTTCGTCCCCTTCCAGCTTGGTTTGGCCGTATACGCTTAGCGGGCCAGTGGGGCTGTCTTCTTGCCAGGGGGGTTCGCCGTTGCCTGGGTAAACGTAGTCCGTTGAGTAGTGCACCAGGTGAATGCCCTGCTTCGCTGCATATTCCGCTAATTGCGCGGGTAGCTCGGCATTTAGGCGTTTAGCCTGCTGTGGCTCGCTTTCGGCTTTATCCACTGCTGTATAGGCCGCCGCATTGAGGATTAAGCCAGGCTGGTGTTTGGCAAGGTAAGCCTCTACTGCATCGGCGTTGGTTAAATCGAGCTCTTGGCGTGTCGGGGCCAGGATAGTACCGAACGGGGCAAATTGGCGCTGGAGTTCAAAGCCTACTTGGCCGTTACCGCCAGTGATGAAGATGTTCATGGTGAATCCTTTTCTGCCACGGACGCTCACGGAAAACACGGATATAAAAAATTAAACGACAATGCGTTTGATCAGTGCTTTAGGAAAGGTGAAATTAATGAGCAGGCCTACTGGTAAGTGAGTGGCACGTAGATAGTTAATGAGCTGAGGCTCAGCTGATGGAGGCAAGCTTTTTTGCGCTTTCAACTCTAGAATAATTTTACCTTCAACCAACAGATCGAGCCGATGCTCTCCAACAAGACACTGCTTGTAGTAAATATTGACAGGCTTTTCGGCCTCAACATGCAGGCCTATGGACTGTAGTTCAATAAACAGTGCTTTCTGATAGATGCTTTCCAAGAAACCAGGCCCAAGCTGCTTGCTAACTTCGAAAACCGCCCCCCTGATTCGATATGTTAGTGCTTCTTCCGTGAGCATGTGCACCTCTTAATATTGGCCACGGACGCTCACTGAAAACACGGATAAGGTCAAAATCTAAATCTTGTTTTTATCCGTGCTTTCCGTGTCTTCCGTGTCTTCCGTGTCTTCCGTGGCTAAGACACTTTGGTTGGCCACGGACGCTCACTGAAAACACGGATAAGGTTTAATAAATGCAAAACCTATCTTTTTTTCATCCGTGTTTTCCGTGTATTCCGTGGCAAAACAGGGCGGTGTCTCTACAGGCTACCGAGGCGTTGGCCTTGGTAGCTGCCGTCTTGTACGCGTTTCCACCAGGTTTCGTTGGCGAGGTACCACTGCACGGTTTTGCGTAGGCCTGTTTCGAAGGTTTCTTCTGGCACCCAACCTAGCTCGCGTTCGATTTTGCTGGCGTCGATGGCATAGCGCACATCATGGCCGGGACGGTCGGTCACGAAGGTAATCAGATCCCGGTAAGAGGTTTCTTGAGGTACCAGCTCTTGCAGCAAATCACACAGCGTTTCAACGACGGAGAGGTTGGCTTTCTCGTTGTGGCCGCCGATGTTGTAGGTCTCGCCGACTTGCCCTTCTGTGGCTACTTTGATCAATGCGCGGGCGTGGTCTTCTACATACAGCCAGTCGCGGATCTGTTGGCCGTCGCCGTATACCGGGAGTGGTTTACCGGCCAGGGCGTTGAGAATCATCAACGGGATCAGTTTTTCCGGGAAATGGTACGGGCCGTAATTATTTGAGCAGTTGGTTACCAGCGTGGGCAGGCCGTAAGTACGCTGCCAGGCGCGCACTAAGTGATCAGAGCTGGCCTTGCTGGCCGAATATGGCGAGCTAGGGGCGTAGGATGTTTCTTCGGTGAATAGGTCGTCGGTGCCTTCCAAATCGCCATACACTTCATCTGTACTGATGTGATGGAATCGAAATGCATCACGACGCTCACCTTCCAGGCTATTCCAGTAACTACGTGCCGCCTCTAGCAGTACTGCGGTGCCAACTACGTTGGTTTGGATAAACTCGGCGGGGCCATCAATGGAGCGGTCTACATGGCTCTCGGCAGCCAAGTGCATAACGACATCGGGTTGGTGCTGTTCAAACAGTTGTTGCATGGCGGGTGCATCGCAAATGTCGGCCTGCACAAAGGCATAACGCTCACTGGTTTCAACATTGACAAGCGATTCTAAATTCCCTGCATAGGTGAGCTTGTCTACATTCACCACACGGTGGGTAGAGTTTTGGATAAGCTCACGCACGACTGCTGAACCAATAAAGCCAGCGCCGCCGGTAATTAGGAAAGTTTTGTTCGCCATGTATTACATCCTTGAGTTTGCTATTCAGTTTGTTCAGCAGCGGTGTTGGAGCCGCCCTGCTCTTGCTTGAGTGCTTCTAGGTGACGTTGAGCGTTAGCTACTTGCTGTTGCCGCTTGGGGATGTCATCACGAATATGTTTACGGTAGATAGGCAGTAAATTTTGTTGGTTAGCGATTTTTAATGCTCTTTGCGCCTCCGCCAACTTGCTTTTTGCTTGCTGTAGGTGTTTGTCTGCTTCGGGAATGTTGCTGGGCAAACTGTCAAACCGCTTGGGCTTATGCGCTGCCTTGGGCTTAGTGACCTCTTTGCCACTATCAACGTCTGCGTGATAGGCCTTGATCGCTGCATTAATATCGTCATGCCAGTAGGCGCGGCCCTCTTTTAGATACAGCCCTGCTTGGCAGAGGTCTTTAAGAATGCCTTCCGAGTGGGAAACCATAATCAGTGAGGCTTTACCAATTCGCTCTTTAAATAAGGCTTGTGCTTTGGCTTTGAAAGCACGGTCGCCTACGGCGGTGGCTTCATCCGAGATATAAACATCAAAATCGAAGGAGAGGGAAAGCCCAAACGAAAGCCGTGCGCGCATCCCTGATGAATAGGTACGTACAGGCTCATCAAAGGCTTTGCCAATTTCGGCGAACTCTTCAACAAACTGGATGACCCGTTTTACTTCTTTTGAACCACTACCTTGTGTACGGGCGACGAACTTGACGTTTTGCCGCCCGGTCATGTTGTTTTGCATGCCGCCAGCCAGCCCCACCGGCCAGGAAACGCGGCTGCGGCGGATGACTTCGCCGCGTTCGGGTTTGTCCATCCCGGCGATCAGTTTGAGCAGCGTGGATTTACCCGCGCCGTTGGCACCAATCAACCCCACGCTCACCCCCGTGGGGATCGTGAGGTTAATGTCTTTGAGCACCCAATCGCTGCCGTGGTGGTTGTGGTAGCGTTTGTAGAGGTTGTTTATTTCGATCATTTGGTAGTGGTTGCCGATGGTGTTTCGATGCGGTTTGGTGGCGTTTCAACATTCCGTGGCGTAAAGGGCCGCCGCGCGTAATTGCACGCTTTCGAGGTTGGCGATGTTCGTAGCGCGGCGTAAGCGGAGCGCACCCGCGAAGCACCCCGTTAGGGGTGCTGGTGAGGCCAGTGAGGTTTGCTCGGTTACTGTGGCTTGATCGGGGCGGCTAGGGCCGCCCTTCGCGGGTGCCTCTTTCGCTCGTTGCTCTCGCTCTTTCGTTACGCCGCGCTACGGGGTGGTGGCTCGCTTGACTATTACGTTGTGCAACGGGGTTGCACGCTTTCGAGGTTGGCGGTGTTCGTAGCGCGGTGTAAGCGGAGCGCACCCGCGAAGCACCCCGTGAGGGGTGCTGGTGAGGCCAGTGAGATTTGCTTGATCACTGTGGCTTGATCGGGGCGGCTGGCGCCGCCCTTCGCGGGTGCCTCTTTCGCTCGTTGCTCTCGCTCTTTCGTTACGCCGCGCTACGGGGTGGCTCGCTTGACCATTACGTTGTGCAACGGGGTTGCACGCTTTCGAGGTTGGCGGTGTTTCGTAGCGCGGCGTAAGCGGAGCGCACCCGCGAAGCACCCCGTGAGGGGTGCCGATGAGGCCAATGAGCTTTGCTCGATCACTGTGGCTTGATCGGGGCGGCTGGCGCCGCCCTTCGCGCCGGGCCGCCGCTGCGGGTGCCTCTTTCGCTCGTGACCTCGCTCTTTCGTTACGCCGCGCTACGGGGTGTTTGCCGCCTTTCGAGGTGTTGCCGCCATTCGAGGTGTTGCCGCCTTTCGCGGTGTTGCCGCGCTTGATCGTTATGCAGTGAACTGGGGGTGGTTCTATTCACCATTCATCACTGTCACACCCCTTCCTTTTCGGGCGTACATCGCTTCCAACTCACGTTTGAGTGCGCTGCGGGCGGTTTGTTCGCCGTGCACCAGGTGGATGGTGTGGGGCCAGCGGCGCATGCGTTTGACGAAGTTGAGCAGGTCTTTCTGGTCGGCGTGGGCGGAGTAACCGCTGATGGAGGTGACGCTTGCTTTGATGTCAATTCGCCCTCCGTCTATTTCTACCCAACCGCCACGTGGGCCATACTGCTGTATGGCGCGGCCTGGGGTGCCTGCGCCCTGGTAGCCGACGAACAGTACCTGGTGGCGTTCATCACCCAGCATGGCTTTGAGGTAGTTCATGATGCGC
>Ga0098035_1001378_pt1 | contig 11817 bp, 13 predicted proteins | sample 3_EtaG_FD_75046 | JGI IMG/M metagenome (GOLD analysis project Ga0098035, IMG submission 75046) | Marine viral communities from the Subarctic Pacific Ocean - 3_ETSP_OMZ_AT15126 metaG | ecosystem: Environmental > Aquatic > Marine > Oceanic | place: Pacific Ocean | collected 2015-01-07
ATAAAAGTATTTTGATACTTAAATCCATATTCTTGAAATAAGCATTTTGTTATTTCATCAGTTGGCAATGCTATACCTTTTACTGTTCTATTCCCCACAACATAGCAAGCGTAGCCATCTGTCCTAATAACTTTTGAAATATTAGCAATAGATTTACTATAATCACTATAAAAACTATAAACTTCCTTAGCCCTATTCTCGTCTTGGTCAACTACTCTCCCAATAGTACTATCTATAACATCAATACCTGTTTCTTTAATGATTTTTGCTTTCCCACCCATCAACTTATTATCAATTTGACTTGCGTATTCAATATCAAGCCACTGATTTGATAATCTTGAAAATTGTCCATAAGCTACTGTAGTTCTACTATCACCATATGGAGGTGAAGTTACAACAATATCAACGGATTCCTCCTCTAAATCACTTATATTTTCTGATGAGTCAAATGCATAAATATTTGTTTTTACAACTTTATTTTTAACCTTTTCTAAGTAATTCTCTAAACCTATTCTATTACGATCTAATTTAGAACTTATTAATGTAAAGACATCAGGATTAAATCTTCCCCTTTGTTCTTCAGACATTCTATACAACTTAAATTCACTATTCCTTGTCAAACTACTTTCTCTTATAGTTTCACTAAAAGCAACTAGAAAAAACTTTTTAACTTCTTCATCACTGATCTTATTGATAAATCCCTTTATGTTAGCCAACTGATTTTTGGTTTTTTCCTTAAACCAAAAATCAATATTTTTAAAATCTGGAACAACTATATTAATCTTCTCAGCACTAAAACCTGATGAAAATAAAAAATCACTAAATTCCTTTAAGTATAAATCCAATATTTGAAGTTTAACCTTTGTTGTTTTAGCTTCTGCAATTAATCTTGCTAATGGGTTTAAATCAGTTCCTAATGCATTAATTCCATTTAGATTTGCTACAACAAGAGATGTTCCTGTTCCACAATATGGATCAAAAAGTAATTTTGCATTTTTACCATAGATCTCAATAAGCCTATTCGCAACTTGTGGTATCATCATCGCTGGATAGATATGGTAACAATGTGTATACTCTTTAGTGTTTGCTGTTTTAAAATCCCAGGTTGTATCAACATACTTTTTAGAAGTATTCATAATCTATATATCCTCTATTTTTCTAAATAGCAACGGTAACTTATCTCCGAATGTTCTAAAACCAGTTCCATGATTTCTTGCTCTAGTTCCTTTATCATGCATTCTCAAATCTATCAATAGTTGCTTTCTGTCAATGGCTAACTTCTGCCCTTCAGCAACCAATCGGGCTAAGAACCGATCTAGTGATTCAATTTCGCCACCTGCCGTCAGCCAACCTCGATGCAAGCCTTCGATTCGCACTCTAGCCGGTCTGCGTGTCAGGTAGAGGTCAGTGATGCGCTCGACATCCCAACCTCTGTCGAACATCGAGGCTATGTTCTGTTCTTCAGCCACGGTTGAAAATTGCAATGATGCACGTAATCTCTTGTAATCGCCTTTACCGCTCTCTTCCACGTTACCGCTACTATCCGTGTCGCTAATCTTCCAATCGTGAATGCTCATCTCAACTCCTTAGCTGCTCGTTTGAACCACTCATTTTTGAGTAGATCTTGGTTGTAATCCTTAATCATGATCTTGGCACCTTCCCGAACAGGATGAATGGCATCTAGGGCTATCGTTTCCCAATCCTCTAAGTCCACAACCTCGCCCGCTTCCAACCTGCTCCTCGCCAAGGCAATCATCTCGTCTACTAATTCGACAGACTTGTTCACGACCACAGAACCTGCACCAGCGGGTTCTGTAAGGTCGTGGTGGGACGATTTGGTCTCACTTGCCACCGATTCTAAGAGAGATTTATTATCTCTAATTATTATGGTCTCAGAATCGTCTTCAGTTTTAGGCTCTGAAACTAGCGTGGTTGCTACAGATTTGCCACTATTGAGTGCCTGTTGTAGTGAGACCACCTTGTCCGACAGAGGGACGGTCTTGTCCACCTGCTGGACGACTTGGTCTACCTGTTTGGGCGATTCCTCTACGGATGGACGATCTGGTCTCACCTGTAAACCATCACCAATCGGTACTAAAATCTCTGGCCTGAACCTGTAATTCCATCTTGATGAGTTTCGATTTTCATCCTGCTGACTAGCCTCGATAAGTCCTGCCGCAACTAGTTGCTGACGACCTCTAGCCAAACCTCTACGGTTCAGTCCAGTCCGTTCCATCAGCTGCTCGTTACTTACTGACCGGGCCAACATGATGCTGTGGTCGTGTACGTCTGCCACACCTAACAACACCCGAAAACCTAAAGCCGTCACGCTGTCGGGGATTTTGTCCACCATGAACTTGGGTAGACCTGTGAAGTGGTACGGTATCTTTGCCATGTGCTATACTCCTCTAACCTTGAGTTTGATGATGGGCGGGTTGCACCCCGCCCATTGTTTCGTTTAAAATGGAACCGAATCGTCCTGATCCCAACCCTGTCGATTTTCTGCCAGGTGGTCAAGGATGCGTTGCCTAGCATCTCGTGAGGTCTTGCACTGACCCAAGTCCACCATATTGTCGATCTCAACCAAGGCCACGTAATGATCCACCTCGTCCTTGGATCTGATACCATCGTCTTGCAGTTCGTAAGTCACCCGCTTGACGTAAGCTACGGATTTGGCATTGGTGATCAGGTCGTAACCGCCAAAGTTGTTGGATTTCCAATAGGCTTTGGAACCCTCAATCGGTATCAAACCCTCTTCACGCCAACTACCCCACGGGTGAGGAAGCAAGTCCTGGTTCTGCTTCCGTTTTCTCATGCCCGATAGCCCTCTTGAGTGGCGCAATCTATCATGGCAGATCTGGCCTTTTCGTTTCGCACCAGACTGCTCTCACTTTCACGCTGATGACGCTGCTCCTCGACAGCCTTGATCACCATGTTGAAAGTGCCGTACAGCGCAGATATCTCTTGCCCGTACAAGTAGATGTCAGCCACTTCGTGCTTGGCTACCGCTGCCTCTACTTGGCGGTAGAGCGACAGCCAAGCCCGTTGAGGATCTGTGTCCTGAACCACAAACTGGCCCAGCTGAAGGTAGTATCCGTTTGAGTCCTGACCCCACTGCCATTTAATCTCCATTCTCATTCCCCTTGTAATGCTTGAACCGCCAAGCGCAGGTGCTTGGCGCACTCATCTAACTTTGATGACATTGATTGGCATTCGCATTTGCTAATCTTAGCTAGCACAAAACCAATAGTAGCCGTGATCCTATCTGTAATCATATCCCAACTCATATGGCTATCCTTCATCCACCAAGTTAGGGAATAGTTCTTTAAAAGCGTGTGCGATTTCTGACGCTTCAAGAACCTCAACAGGATTGCTCGCCCTCTCGTAATTGTGGGTTTTACCGTAGAGTCCAATCAGTTTCTTCACTACCTCTTCCTTCCAAGTCGGCACGTTCTTATCACCTACCTCTGTCGTACCTGAGATCGTATTCTGGGCCTCAACGGTTAGCTCTTCCCAGGCTTTCTGCCGTTGGCTCAGAGAGGATATCAGTTCTTTGCCATTACCGCTGGCCTTGTCAGGCACCTTCTCCGGTTCGCCTGACGTTATTGCAACAGGCTTGTCATCAGCCAACTGCGACTCTCTGGCTCTAGTCTGCTCAGTGATACGTGCCATCTCTTCTGCGCTGGCCTTTTCATCGCCACCATAACCCGCATGAGCCAATGCTCTGCCAACGGCTGAAGTCTCAGCGTTTTCCAGTGCGAATGCAAAGTTCACCTTCTTCGTGTCTTCCATCTCGTAATGTTCTCTGGCTAACCCTGTATACCTGACAGTGCAGTCATCCAAAACCAATTCCAATGTCGCCTTGATAGTGATGTCACGCTCCGTTTCGCCTAAGATTTCTGTGTTGATAGAAACCTTTGGGTACTGCTCATGTATGGCGGTGATACGTTCGTTAACCGTGTTGTAAGACTTGTTCCTGATCTTAACTGGCATTGTCTCTCTCCCTCTCTAGCCTCATCAACCGCTCAATCGTGACGGTGATGTTGTGTTTAATCTGACTGTTCTCTTCTACAATTCTCTTATTCTCAGCCCGAATATCCATGATCTCAGCCTTCATGGTGTCCAACTTCTGCCCGTGATCCATGTCAGTAGCATCCGAAACAGTAGCACTGACAAACAGGCTCTGAATGCTTTTCCGCATGTTCGATATCGTTGTCCGAACCTCTTTGAACTGCTCAAAGACTGTGCGCTTGCCGTTATACTCATCGATAAGATCGCCGATTGGCTTGGTTTCATTACCGTCATCATCAAACGTGATGCCTAGCACACCAGCGATATCAGCCAGCACCTCGTCATACTTGGATTTTGCTGTGCGTGGCTTTCGCTCACCACGCTCGATGGACGACAGTTGCATCTGATTTCGCACCAACTCAACCTTTTCGGTCAGTTGCGCTTGCGTCATTCCTAGTTCAAGTCGTCGCTGCCTGATCATACTTCCAACCCTAACCGCCCCGTTCTCTCCCATTCTTCTCTCCTTCAAATGCCGTACCTAAGACGGCGTTGATTTTGGTTAATTCATGCTGTTGAAACGGCCTTCGACCGGCTAATTTGGCGTACAATGTGTATCGGTTCATACCCATTTGTTGCGCCACCCAAGACTGCCTTAAACCCTTGCCCAGTATGACATCCTTGATAGTATTAGTCTTCATAGGTTACACTCTGGTCGCACATTCAAATGTGCGGTGTGGCAGTATTATACACGTATTCACGTGATAGAGTCAAGTGAATATCAAACTTTTATTATCACGGATTAAATGCAAGGAGATGGTACAATGAACAACTTAAGTGACGCACTGAGGGAAGTTTCAGCCAGGATAGGGAGGAAAGTATCCCAAACTGAACTGGGAAACGCATGTGGCGTGACACAGGGTCACATTAGTAACCTTGTGCTAGGAAGGCAACACGCATCAGTCGAACTGATGGGCCGTGTTGCAGATTACTTGGCGAGTGTGGACAAAGAGTCTTCTTATACTGCCGATTACTTGTTAGGTAATAATTCCAGTACAATAGAAACCAATGCACGTACACCAATACCATTAGGTAACGATTTTATCGTTATCCCCGAAGTGGCAGCGATACCTTGCGGCGGTTTCGACAACATAACGTCTGAAGAGGTAAAGGAGTGGCATCTAGTGCCTAAGTCGTTGGTAGGTTCAGCCAAAATCATTGTCAAGGCCGTTGGTGATTCGATGAGTCCCTACATCATCGAAGGTGATCTTTTGATGGTGGAAGAGATCGACGTGCTAGACGTGCAGTCTGATGACGTTGTAATCGCTGAGATTGAAGGTGAGTTCAGTTGCAAACGTATCAGCAAAGCTGAAGGTGCCATTGCTCTGCTGCCTGACAATCCGCACTACCGTCCGATTTTCATCAACGGTCAAACGGTTCGTATTGTCGGCAGAGTGGTAGGACTGCATCGTAAAGTTTAGACATAAAAAAACCCCGGCCACGCCAATGTCCAGGGTTTATCACTATGTCTCTAAAAGGTGTCAGAATTTAGATGGTATAATTACACCATCTAAATTCTGATACTGTTATGCCATTACTAATTTCACTAATATGCCGGCCAGAGCAGTAGCACTAACTACACCGATGGCTGATAGCGTCTTATTCGACGTTTCCAACCTGCCTATTGCCACCTGTACTGCCACCAGATTCTCTTCCACTTTGGCTAGTCGTATCGACAGATCTTTCAACTGTGCTTCGTAACCATCAGCCATTGTTTTTCTTCCTGTCATTCATTGCGTAGGACGTTGCCTCTCTAAGCAGTTCTTTATTTACTTCATGTGCCAGTTCAAGCGAACTGTGGTCAGTCTCCGTGTCCGGCATTATTGGTTTCTGAGCTTAGACACGGAAATTGCAGGTCGTAAAATTGGATTACTCAAGCCCCTTATTGAACCCTATTGGCATTGGCTGATTGATAATAGCCTCGATAGCATCTCTCTCTCTTTCAACCACTCGGCCTGTTGTGCCGACCTTTCTTACTGCCTTGCCGCTAACCTTGCCAGCCAGATTCGCTAACCCATGACCACCGTTCTCGATCAGCCAGTGTTTTACCTGCTGATGAGTAGGGTAGTCTTTTTCGATGAACTTGTTCCTTAACCCTGCGTTCCTAAGCGTGGTGAAATCACTAGCATTAGTCATAACATATAAAGCCAACGCATTTCTGAACGACACCTTCAGGTTGTAAATCGTTCCCATCGGCACACCTATTATCGTCTTCCATGCTGTAGCTTCCATCTGTAGGTTGAACAGCTTTCGGACATGGTTCATAGTATTAGAATCACCTTCTGCCACCAAGTCCTTGATTGAAACCTTATTCCCGCCCTTGCCCACAGCCGCACCGATACGGTTACCAATCGACTCCACGTCCTTGATGACATTCTCTAACCCAGCCAGTGCCTCAGGATCGCCCTCAAACAGTTTCTCCAGCCTGTATCGGCCTATCTCATCAGCCCTGCTATCTAAAGCACCGTACTTGAAAAACCCTTCCTGATCTCTAGCACCCTCGAAGATGTAAGCCATAGCCGCTGCCCGTACATCATTAGCCGCTCTCCTGCCAGCAATATCCTCGTCGTTTTTCGGGCCGATAACTTCCATCATCTCTGCCAACCTCTCGTCCGGCATCACCGCCCTTCTGTTAGAGCCACGCTTTTTACCGCCTTTCAGCACCACATCATGGAATATAGTTCCAGGCTCATTGTTGTCAGCGTAGTTCCTCATCCAAATAACCCACTCGCCTTTGATCTTCAGGATACCTTCAGCGTAAGACCTGTTGTATTCACGAATACTACCCAGTGCGCCTCTCAAGGTCGGGTTAGACCATGAAACCTTATCTGCTGCCTGTTCAGCACCACCGAAATAGTCTTCAGTCAAGCCATCATAAACATGATCCAACAAGTCACCCAAGGCACGGTTTGGTGTCTCACCGTGCCTATTGGGTTTCCAATACCCGTCCCTCTTCTCACGAACCTGAGTGCGGATCTCCTTGACTGTCTGTAAGTTGATCCCGTAGTCATCGCCACTCAGGGACTCTGTGACCCTCTTTGCCCCTTTGCCAGAGGTGGCATCGCCCTTCATCGCTTGACGGCCAACGGTTACGGTTTCAGACCTGCTACGCAGTTCATTCACCTTGCCCATCATGTTCCTCAACTCGGCCCTGATATTCTCAGTGCTATCCAGTTTCCTGAACACCTGTTCCGACAGAGAACTCAAAGCCTCTACCTGACCTGTAGCCTGTTGCTGCCCAGCCTCGACCCTGGCTTGCAAAAACCTCTGACGTTGGCGTATGGCTGCGTCCTCTTGAGGTATGCCCCACAAGTTCTTCAGCCAAGGCAAATCATCCTCAAAATAGCGTATGGCTACTGGACGGCCATCCACCCAAGTAATGCGACCGTCCTTTTCTAAAGCTCTGCGCTCGGCCTCGCTGACTTTCCATTGCCTGTCATAATCCGCCGGCTTGTAACCGTCAACAGACTCAGCAGCGGCTCCCTTTTTCTTATCAAACACCGGGCCTTTGAATGGGCCGGGATGTGTCAATTCCACATAGCGGAATCGCCTATCACTAACATCCTGCATCGGGTAATACTGCTCGGCGTAATCCCGATAGAATGACTCGTCGGCTTCAATCCTGCCAGACAGGACATCTTCGGCACCCTGGATTTCTGTCTCTAGCGGTTCGGCTCGATCACGGGCAGTCTTCTCAATCTCTGCCGCCCGATTAGCCACCTGCTCACTATTCAGTATGCCCTGCTCGATCAACTGGTCTACCCTTCTCACCCCAACGGTTTCGATGATTTGCAGCATCTTAACATCACCGCTGGTGAAAGCCTGTTCGTACAAGCGGATAATCTCGCTAGGCGGTGCTTGCAACACCTGGGCCTGTTTCTGGTTCCACTCCAGGTCTGCTGACTTGTGAGGTGTTTTGCTGGTTGACCTGGCTAAGATCAGTTTTTCAGCCTTCTTATCCGCTTCCAACAAAGCTCTGATGGTGTCCTCTTTCAGCAGGGCTTGGACTTCAGGTGTCATTGATTTGATCTTAGCTGCTTCTGGATTCTTCCCACGCAGCCTGTCGATAACCGCTACCGTACTACTGAAATCGCCTTGATGCAAAGTGAGATCACCCAAAAGTGAATATATCTTCTCCTGTTCGGCATCAAACTTCTTCTTGTAATCTAGCACACCTTGATGAATGGCCGCCCCAGCATTAGCGTCGAACCTGACGTTGCCGTCCTTGTCGGTTAACACATCTTTGCGCCTGACAGTGCCTGTAAGTCGTTCAACATCCTTCTCTATGGCCTTGACAGCTTGTCGAGTCTCTATCTTCACAGCGTTCTCGCCGCCCATAGCCCAAAGCCGTTTCATCGCACTAGCCACCACTGGCTCATATTTATCAAACAGCATATGGGTAGGCATCACAGCTTTGCCTTTTTTATAGTCGGTATCTTGGAACTCTTCACCCATCAGAGACTTGTAATGCTGCTCCCGGCCCATAGCTTCCGTGCTGATTTTTCTCTCGGCGGCCTTCCGGCCTCTAGCCCGACGACCAACCTTGGGAGTATACTCGGCTAAGAATCCTGGCGTTCGCAGTGCCAAGTCGCCAACGTCACCATAGGCGGCCAACCGTCCCAACTCGCCCAGTTTCTTGGCCGTGCCAACCTTGCCCAAAGCTCCAGCCACTCTAGCCCCAGCACCAAGACCTGTGGTTGCCACCGCACTCACATCAGCCAATAAGCCAATCGGGTCGTAATAGCCGGTGCGCCCCACTTTCTCCCATGAGCCGTACCGTTGTTGCATGGCTTGCCCCAAGGCATCCGCATACTTACGCTTATCACTTTCTTCTAGCGGGTCTAACCCGGTCAAGGCCGATATGCCGGATTGTAAACCGCCGATACCCAGGTTGGCTAGACCTTCAATACCACCAGGCGTAAACACCATCGCCGTGTCACGCACAGTACGTCCAGCCGAGGGCAACACGTTGGCTAATCGACCACCCCAGGTAAACTCGTCCTCTAGCTCATACCCTTCATCGATTAAACTCTGGACGATCTCTTGTTCTGTGATGCCCTTGTGTATAGACTTCTGTTCTTCAACGAACTCAGCCAATTCTTCTCTGCTTATAGCCATGACAAATCCTTATGGTGCGCCAAATTTTGCTTTAGCATCACTTCCAATCTGAGCTTTTCTGCCACCTTTATTCATGAAGGCATTCTGATCCCAGCCCTTCTCCTTTATCGAAGGTGCCACATTCTCAATAGTGACATCGAGGCCTTTTTCTCTGTAACTATCAAATGACTTAACATAAACATCCCTCTGCTCATTATAGTCTGCCACATAAGCCTCACGATATAACCCAGCCATCCTTAATAGAGACTGGCGGTCTTCTGGTACTAACCCCGCACCACCCTTAAAAAGTTTGTCCCATTGCCCTTTCCACCTCCTGACAAGGGCTTGGTCATGCGGTGTCCTGGCGTATTCCTGCATACGGACTGCCGAATCAGGGTCAATAATCTTATTGAAAAGGTTGATCAAAGCCTGGTCGATAAATGTCATATTGTCGCTACGCAAACTTTCATTGTAAGCCGAGGTTATGATCTTGAAGTGAGCGTTGACTTCACGATAACGCCTGATAATGTGATTGGCTTCAAAGGCTCTCCTCTCAATACCTTCCCTGATCATGACGGCCAGTGCGTTGCCATCATCCGTATCAGGTGCTAACTCTACAGTCCCCGACCCATCACTGACTGAAGCATCTAGCGATCCCTCACCAGCCTGGCCCTTAAACATGCCTGGGGGTGGAGGGAGTCCAAGATCGTCTTCCTGGTCGCCTTCTTCGTTCTTAAACTGTTCCAATAAATACTGGTCGCTCTTTGTAATCGGCACAACCTCTACAGTCCCATCAGATAGGTTGTACCTGATGATCCCAAGCTTGCCGCCCTCAAGAGTCACTTGGTCAAACTTGAACGGGCCATCATCTGCCTCTCTCAGCGTCTTCATCTGGGAATAATCTAGTTGGCTGTACTTCTTAGGTATATCAGCAGAATCTACACCTGCCCCGATCAGGATCTCGGCATCAGTTGGTGTAAGAATATCTGCGTTCTTGGCCCGTATTTCATACCACGCCGCCTGTTTCGTCCTGGCAGCGGCTCCAGCTTTAAGATATGCCTCTTGAGCATCCTTCACTGATATATCAGCTTCTCCCAAACGGTTAGCTACCGTATCAACCAGTTCTCTCAGTTGAGCATCTGTCGTAATGCCCAAACTCTTCCTCATACTAGCCTTCTTAAACTCAGGGGTCTTGGGATCATCGTAGTCCTCGATCATGGCATTGGCATCAGCATACCCCAGCGTCCGGACCGAAGTATCGAACTTCTGCAAGGCGAGTTTGAACTCCTCTATCTGCCTCTCAATCGCCGCCCTTAAGGCGATTTGCTCTTGCTCATCGGTCTTATACTCTTGCTGGCTTATGCGAGAGGCTTTAGTGGCTCCAGCCACCTCCGCCCTAACACCCATCTCAGTGGCTCTACTGGCTTTATAGTCAGCATCGCTCTTACTCCCCCTTAACTGATGAGGATACTGCCCCACGGAGAGTTGATAGTCGATATCCTGCTGACGACCCACACCATACAAGTTCTGCAACTGAGCCGCTTTTATCTGTTCGCTAATCTGCGATACTGCTTGTCGCTGCCGTTGCAGATCACCTTTCTCTCTAGCATCTAGGAATGCGTTCAGCCCGTTAGCCATTGCCGCTGATAATAGTAGTCCTTTATTTACTGGCATACCTGCTCCTTACCACTCCAACATCTTGGGATCAAGCCTGTTGGCTTTAGGGCCATAATCATATTCGAAGTCAAACTCCCTGTTAGCAGCACCCTGCGCCGGCGAAGTGTAATCCAAATTCACATCATCACCACCAAGATGATCCGCACCCATCCTAGCAGCGAAGATGGCAAACTGGCTCATCATCTGATACAACATCTGATCGCTCTGCATCTGTTCCTGAGACTGCAACTGTTGTTGCCCCTGCTGATACTGTAACCGCATCTTGGCTAGTTCCGAATTGGCTCGACCCATCGCTTGAGTCATGGCTTGGGACTGCAATCCTGCTGCTAGAGGTGAACCGCCCAATCCTCGTCGGTTCAGCGACTGGCCCATCATCTGCCCCACAGCACTGGCTCCCTGCATGGTATCTGTCAGGTAAGCGTTGGCATAATCGTCAAACGCTCCCGCATCAGCGGCTGGACTGGCTGCACCGCCACCTGACAATTTAGCTTTTGCCAACTCGGTTATAGCGTCCTTACCACCACGCCACAACCCGCCTTTCAAGTCAGTAGGAATCTTGTCTAGCTGTGTTAGAACGTCCGGCACATACTTGCCAAGTTTAGTGCCTTCCACATACGTGCCGGCCATCGGGTTGTCCAGCAATCCTATCCCTTCCAGTGCCGCCTGGCCATAATTCCCTTTATAGCCCTCACTAATGACATCCTCAATGTCAAAAAGTACATCTGCCCCCAACAGCCAGGGTTGCTGTGGCCCAGGTATCCACTTGCCAACTTCGACTAACGGTTCGACATATTTCTCTAGCCAGTCGCCAGTCTTCTGATACCACTTCTTCTCTTTCTGTTTAGCCATCTCATCGACTCCTGAATTGTAACTCAAAGAAGCGCACCGTTTGTGCGCCGGTTAGTTGAAACTTGACTTGATGTTTGTAGCCACGAGCGAAAGTTCGTACTGTGTAGTTGTTGTTGCCGTTGAGTG
>Ga0098035_1001380_pt1 | contig 11795 bp, 20 predicted proteins | sample 3_EtaG_FD_75046 | JGI IMG/M metagenome (GOLD analysis project Ga0098035, IMG submission 75046) | Marine viral communities from the Subarctic Pacific Ocean - 3_ETSP_OMZ_AT15126 metaG | ecosystem: Environmental > Aquatic > Marine > Oceanic | place: Pacific Ocean | collected 2015-01-07
GATGTCATGGAACACGACATGGTTGCAGATTGGATTACCTCCCCAAACGCGGACCTCAATATGGAAGTTCCGATTGACATATACAAAGAAGATGTTGGAAGAGAGAAGGTTTACAGATTGTTGTATTTTATAGGCACGGGAGAAGCGGACGGGCCTTTAGATGTCGGTGAATAAGATATTATCATTTTTGTTTGCTTCGGCTATAGCTACTCAAGCAATTAGCCTTGAGATAAAAATAGCTTACCAGAAAGTAACAGAGAAAGGGAGACCGTACGGAGCGCCCGGGGGCATCTATTTCAAAATTAAAAACATAGAACCCTTCCTTCCTTATTGGGTTCAGTATTCCCATGACTTAAAGAAATGGGAGGATTTATATAATTTTGGAAGCTTTGGGCTGAATTCCTCATCCCCCCTATTTCACTGGTATGAATTACCTCCGGGCAAATGCTTTTTTCGAATCATTCAAAAATATTAAAATGAAAACATTACGAGAGCTATGGGACAGCCTTCCCCCAGAAAAACAATGGGAGGAATATCTCAGGGTCGTTGTTAACTTAGAGGAGTATGTTGGAACGAACTTAAGCCTGACGAAAATGAGAAACCTAAACGAAGACAAAGATCAATTGATTTTATTTGAGGAAGCCCTCCGGCTAAGCGATTCCGGAAATCAACCTTCATAAAAATGAATCACGAAGTTTTATTTACAAACGAGGGGCCAAAAAGAAGCGGGACGACAACCATTTTTTTGAACGACTTATTCGACCCAGACGACGCCCATGAAATAAAAAAACTACGCTCAAAATATTTTGAGTGTTGCGAAAGATACAAGCACGAATATACGAGGATGATGAAAGGCATATATTCCTGTTTAACCAAAATGGGATTAATTAGAGTTTTTGGTAGCGCCTGTATTGAAGATCATGTATCGGGATATAAACTGTTTAACAAATATCTTGTTGCCTTAAATCAACGCAAATGGAAACCGCTAAAGCAGGGAGAATGGCACAAAACAAAATGGTATCCGTATGGAGACGCTAGCCAGCTTATGCAATACATGGGGCAAGATTTTGAAATTTTTCTAAATAAACGAAACGTAAAATATTGTAACCTTTAAAAATGAAAATAAGCGTACTAAAACTTCACCCTGACGCAATACTCCCAACTCAAGGAGCGCCGTTTGATGCTGGGTATGACTTAACCAGCGTGGAACAGAAGGAGATCCCACCCATGGGAAGAACTGTTGTTCCTACTGGGATATCAATGGAGATTCCAGAAGGGTTCTACGGAAGAGTTGCTCCTAGAAGCGGACTCGCAGTTAAGAAGGGAATAGATGTTTTGGCAGGTGTAATAGATTCTGGTTACAGGAATGAGATTGGTGTGGTTTTGATTAATTTAGGGGGCGCATCCGTCACACTTCCTGCGGGAACAAGGATAGCTCAAATTATAATAGAAAAATGTCACGAAGTAGAATGGAACGACGCAGAAGAGCTGGCGGCATCCAATAGAGGGCAGGGAGGCTTTGGAAGCACTGGCACATGAAGCAGTATTAATATTAGGTAAGGCATCGACCTTAGCTTTCTTCCTCATTGTCTGGTTTGATACAGACGCCTTCTTCGAATATATAAAAGTCTTTCGTCTTCACAAATACGGGAACTGGGGCACAAAGACTCCTGACGAGATTTGGGGAGCTCCCGAATACGAAGAGCGTATAAAGGACGACTCAGACCTTAGCTATATAGAGTTCTTAAACATAAAGTATAACAACTTCTTCACCCGCCTACTTTCCTGTCCTCTATGCTTGGGGTTTTGGGTTCACATCTTCATTTGTATAATTCTTAATTCTTTTACATTATTTTTTATAAGTTTGCTGCTGGGCTATGTAATATATTTTAAATTTTCAGAATTATTGAATAAGTGATATGGAAGAGATGGTCGAAATTGACGGTGTTTTTGATTTTTGCAACAGGTTATCTAAAATTGGTGACAAATCGGTTATCATTGGAGTTCCGGGCCTTAAAAGGGTATATGAGAATTACAACGCAGCTTTTGGCGGATGTAAGTGTAATAGAAAACGTAGACAGCAGCGTGCTGAGCGCGTTTTTAAGGAAATCCTTGAATTACTGGAAAAGGAGCACTTGCTTAAACTAAGGGAGAAGGTAACGAACAGCGAAAAAGTATTAGTAAAATTTTTTGATAATTCTATATTAAAATTTTAGCATGACGAACTCAGCCCAGCTTAACGGCCAACCCTCAAGTGAAATTTTGGAGATTCACAAACGAATGATAGGAAAAACAGTTTTAGTTATTGACGGAGACCCTTGGTATGGTGAAATCAAGGGCGTCATAGATGAGGAGTACTTTTCCATTTCGTCTGCAGAAAGCCCTGCACCAAGAAAAGTCAGTATGTATAAAATTAGATCCGCCTAATGATAGCCTTTGACAATAAAAGAAACCAACATTACGGACCAGAAAAAACGCATATAAAAAAGAATATGGAAGAAAATAAAGAAAATCAGGAAGCCCCAGCGTCAGACGAGAAGGTCGAGAACGAGGCCTTGCCAGAAGAAGAAGGGTTTGAGCTGGAAGACCTCGGGGTAGACGTTCCGGATGTGCCACTTCCCTCTATGGAAGAGGACGAGGACGTTGTAGAAGATAAATTTAACGGAGCCTATAGGTTTGCCATTGTTGGCATCGGGCAGGGCGGATCAAGGATCGCGGAAACCTTTTGGAAAATGGGGTATCGCAGGGTCGCCGTTATGAACACGGCAATTCAAGACCTAAGACCAATTAAAATACCACAAGAAAACAAACTGCTTCTGGGTGGCGGCGGCGCAGGCAAAAACCCAGCCGTGGCGGAAAAAATATTCGAAGACCATCGTGAAGATGTTTTGGACTTTTTCAAAAAATTATTCAAAGGAGGATTTGATAGAATATTAATTTGTGCTGGTGCTGGAGGCGGAACAGGAGCGGGGGGAACCTCTGTTGTTATCGATATTGCCCACGACCTATGTGAAACCATGGGTATAGAAGGAGACGGCATAGACACCAAGGTCGGCGCTATTGTCGCTCTTCCAACTCGCGCTGAGGGATCTAGGGTAAGAACCAACTCGGTAGAAACAGCCAAGAAGCTTGTAAACAACATTCAAGCCGGAACACTTTCTCCTTTAATTATTCTCGACAACGAGAGAATAAAACAACTCTACTCAAAGCTTTCAATAAACAAATTTTGGAGCACGGCAAACAGCAGCATTTGTTCTTTATTTCATTTATTTAACAGAATCGCTGCGCAGAATTCTGAATATACTGCTTTTGATAAAGCCGACTTGGATACTGTTTTAGCTTCTGGAATCATAACCTTTGGAGCAACCCCTGTTCCCTTTAGCGAAGAGACAGGGATAGATGAGACCGACATTAGCCATGCTATTAGAGATAACCTTAAGAAAAACATTCTCGCAGTAATAGAGGTTTCCACAGGAAGCGTAGCCGCCTGTGTCGCAATTGGAGATAAGAACACCTTGGACAATACTCCCCAAGAAAGCCTTGAGCACGGCTTTGAGCAACTAAGCCGCCTACTTGGGGAAGGGTCTATTGTTCATAGAGGAATTTACCATACCGGCAAACCCGGACTTGTGGTATATACAATAATAGGAGGGATTGATCCCCCAAAAGATTTCGTCGACCCAGAGGAAACGCTACCGAAGGATCAAGAAGCTAAAGACGCCGAGTAAATTTGGCGTAAGCATGATGCAGGTCCGCAGCCGCGGGCCTGTATTTTGTCTAATTAGGGTGTAATCATATGTGTGCAAGGGACAGAGTACATGGTAGAAGTCCAAGGATACAAAGTCCACATTATTAACAATAAAGTTATTATCGTGGATCAGCACAATAGTCTCGTCAGACAGCAGTCTGACGCCATTGCTCAGTATCTAATGGATGAGGGTTTTGTCAAAAAGGACTTCGTTCGCGTCGAGATAATGAGAACGAATTTTTTCTTTGATAATTGATAATTGACTTATTTGCTAAGAATTCTTTTTTAGTGACGTTGTCTGACTTGCGAGATTTCCTTTTGTTGAAAGTTTGATTTAGATACCTCTGCGTTTTCTCGACAACCCTTTCGGAGGATTCGTGAAATTCCATCAAGGAAAATTACACTCCCGAAACGAAGAAATTCTTAATTACAAAATTTAGAGAAACGACTTCTTAAATGGGTGTAATACGCTTGTTGGGGATTATTACCCTAGCAGGACCGCCTCGTAGGGGTTATTACCCACATAATACGGAGGCTCCAAAACGGAAAGCCCCCTTTATTGGGGGTTTTCTATTTTTTATACTTGGCACGTTTCCTGCAATATAATATTTGTTATGTTTATAAAACGTATACTTAAAATCGGGCTGGTTGCTATTGTGGCGTCAGCGTTAACAACTGTACAAGCTCAGCCTGCGCCTAAGCCAGATAAACCCACAAAGGAGAAACCTGAGCGCGGAGGTAAGAAGTGGGATTCTAAAAAGGTTAAAGAGCGACTTAAGGCCGCTTTCGAAAAACGCAGGAAGAACCGGGGGGATGCAAAGAAGCGCGGTCATAAAGTTCGCGATCGCAAGAAAGGCGACTCCAAAAAGGATAGCGGCTTTGGTAAGCTCGTGAGAGACGACGCAAAGATCAAGGAATTAAAAGAAGCTTTTGCTGCCGCCGCTAAGAAGCAAAAATCTACCTTTGACAGAGACGCGTGGAAAGACGCCACAGACGACGAGAAGAAAGCTCTTAGAGAGAAAATGGCCGATGGAAGAAAAGAGTGGTATGAGAAAATGAAAACTCACCGCGAAGAGATTAGTAAACGAATAAAAGAGATTCGTGAGGAGTTTAAGAATAACCGTGATAAGGTTATTGACGGAAACGATCCGGGCGAATGAAAGGGTAACAACCTTATTATCCAATATCATAAGCCTTATTATATACCATCGAGTATAGCGGATAGAAACCTTAAGTCTACCATGGAGACAAACTGGGAATTAAGGATCCCTCGAAACAAAGTAGGGATAGTTATAATAAGGAGACCCGCGCATCAAGGTGGGGATATTATAATAAGGTAAGTAGTTTAGATTTGGGTAATGTAGAGACACTAAGGGGGAGCTTCGGCTCCCTCTTTTTGTTAAAAAGTGTAATTACATATACATTTCTATTTGGGCCAGAATCTTCCTTTGGTTTTCAATTCGGATAGAACTTGTAAGGATGGTTTTGGGGTATGACGAGTTAAAAGTACTTACCCTGATTCCATCCTCTTTTTCTTCTGGAGTAACCATTTGTTCAATAAAATCGAGCATTCCTGTTCTCCTCAGATAAAGCCAATAAGAATCTTTCATTTCTTGATCGACCTCTATTAAAACGCCCATCAATAAATCCACCTTTGCCTTATAGGTTAGATGTCTAAACGAAAGATGTTCCGTAGGGGATTCAGATAGTTCTGCTGCCACCAACAGGTTCACTATAATCATTACACATTAATTATCATAATTAATAAAGTAGCCAACAAAAAAACCCCGGTCTAATTAAAGACCGAGGCTAATGACACGTTTCTTCTAACGCTTACTTCTTAGATTTCTTCGAGGCGCTGGCCTTATGAACTCCTGACGTGGTAACGCTGATTTTTGCGTCCTTAACTCCCACGGTTAACTTTGGAGACCTGACTCCAACTCTAATGAAAGGCAAGGAGACCTTTGCCCCACCGGAGGAGACACTTCCCTTTACCGTAGTTCCGGCCTCAGCGCCAAGAACGACGCTAGGAACAGGAACGGTTAGAGTTTGACCAAACAGGGTAACGCTAGGTTCTGTGCCAAACGAGGCACCAAACCATCCAGCGTTAGTTCTGTCGCTTCCCGCGAAAAATGCGGCTATAACCAATAATGTAACAATAGTTTTCTTCATAACCAAGTCTTGATATTACAGCAGCTTAGACTAAATGTCAAGAAAAATATTTTTTTTAAATGGGAAAATGTGTCACACTATATGACTCACTAAAGTTAACCATTGTGAAATATTGTCCCAGTTAACCAAGAGAACTTCATTAAAACCCTTTGAAAACGATGTTTTTGAGTTGGCATGGGGACTGCTTTTAATACAGATGTATATGAATACATTAGTATCAAATAATAATAGATTGGGGTCTCTTTTCAACTTAACCGCCCCTTTGTTCAATGAAATGTCTGAAGCCTTTAAAGCCGATCTCTATGATCCCGACTACTTCTTGGAGGAGAAGGATGGGTATGTTTTCGAGGTGGAGCTTCCGGGATTCAAGAAGGAGGAAGTTAGCCTTAGTGTTGACAATAGCCTTCTTAGAATTAAAGCGGAAAGAGAGAGAAGGGGTAAGAAGATTCATGCCAATGAGTCTTACGTTATTCCTTCGGGAGCAGATTCGAGCAAAATAAAGGCAACCCTTGAGGACGGAGTCTTAACTGTCTCATTTAAAAAGACGAAAGGATCTTCAATTAAGATCACTTAGTTCTTGATTTTTTTTACAAGTTGCGGTATGATGTTCTTTAGTGGCACATCGCAACATTTTCATTGGTGTTTCCGGATTCGCAGGGTGCGGGAAAGATTTATTCTATGAGCTTCTCGGGGATGAGCTTATAGATAATGACGTCTCCGTATCGAAAATTTCCATAGCCGAATCCCTAAAGGTAGAGTGTCGTTCCTCACTTGTTAGGTTCATGGGGATAGATGTCCTAAATTGTACAAGGGAAGAGAAGGACAAGGTGAGGGATTATCTAGTCTTCTATGGCCTTGTGATGAGGGATAGAAGCGGGGGAAGACACTGGATAAACAAAGCTTCGGAAGAAATAGACCGTGAGTCACGGAGAATAGATGACTTGGGTCTTAACAGAATCATAACAAGAGATGGCCGCTGGGACGTCTTAGACGAAGAGAGCGGGGAGAGACTTCCACATGTTTTTTGCGTAACTGATGTTAGGTACGATGAATACGAGAAGGACGAGGTATTCTGGATTAAGAATGAGTTAAAAGGAAATCTCGTCCACCTGACTAAGGAAGGGTCTTCAGCAGCTAATTCCTTTGAGGAGGAGAACGATCCCCGCCTTCAAGAAAAAGCCGACTATAAGATTGTTTGGCCTAATTGTAATAGCGATCAAAAAGAAATAAATAAACACTTAAGGCCCAGAGTCTTACAGTTCATAGATTGGTTACTAAAAGATGAAAAGGAAAAACAAATTTGACCCAAAAACAAAAATCGATAAAACCATTGACGCCCTTCCGGGGGAGGTAAAAATATTAGGGTTGACAGAAGGAGAAGATGGATCAGCGACAGTATCAGTTGAAGTTGATGATGAATTTATTTCTTTCTACAAAGTTGTCACAGGAAAGAAGAGGGCTACAAAAAAAGGGGTAGCTAAATTTATATCAGACACCATAGCAGAATGCATCCGTGAAGATAACAAATGAGCAGAAAGAAGGAAAAGTGCTACGTCATTGTTTCCAACAAGGATTGGAGATATGGTGTTTTTGAATATTCCGAAGAGGGATTAAAACATGCTAAGCGTTACCTCAAAGATATACAAACAGACGGCGGAGAAAAATTAAAAATAGTCGTTAGATAACGTATTTCTAAAACAAATCTACACCAAAAAATATTAAATTGCAAAATCTTCTCCTTTCACTTTATTTAATTTCCACCTTGCTTAATAAAGTTGTAATAAAGGGTACACTCTCCCCTTCTTTGGGGACTATTTCTTTTTGAAAATGACACACACAGACAGTAAAATAACGCCCAACGGATTAGAAGAGATATCAAATTTTATTTTCACAAGTAAGTACGCTAGATTTAGCGACAAGAAGAAACGGAGAGAGACATGGGACGAAGCCGTCTCAAGGGTGGAGGGGATGCATTTAGAGAAATACGAATTCCTACCAGACGAAGACAAAGAGGAAATCAAGAGGGCTTTCAACCTAGTTAGGGAGAAGAGAATTGTCCCTTCGATGAGGTCAATGCAATTCGGTGGGCCAGCGGTATCAGCACATAACGCCAGAATTTTTAATTGTTCATGTAGACATATGGATTCCATAAGGGCCTTCGCTGAATGTTTCTATCTTTTGCTTTGTGGGTGTGGAGTTGATTTTGGATTAACGAAAAAGTATTTGAACAGGTTGTCGGATTTTGTTGAAGCAGGAGATAAAACCGGGATTGTTCTCATGTATTCCGTTGAGGATAGCATAGAAGGATGGGCGGATAGCGTAGAAGTCCTCCTTAGCAGCTTTTTCAAACAAACTCCCTTTACCGGGAGGAAGGTTGTTTTTGATTATTCAAAGATTCGCAGGAAGGGTAGTAGACTTAAAACCGGAGGAGGCAAGGCTCCCGGTTATAGCGGTCTGAAAGCCGCCCATATGAAAATTAAAAAATTACTAGACAGCCTCATAGAAGATTCCAGCCATACAAGGATGAGGCCCATAGACGCTTATGATATTCTCATGCATTGTGCGGATGCAGTTTTAAGCGGTGGAATTCGTCGAGCGGCGACCTCTGTGGTTTTTGATGCTGACGATGAGGAAATGATGAATGCAAAGACGGGGAATTGGTTTGAGGAAAACCCTCAACGAGCAAGAAGCAATAATTCAATTCTCTTCCTCAGAAAAAAAGTTACCGAAGAAAGCTTTAAGGAAGTTTTGGAAAAAGCTAAGGAATTTGGTGAACCGGGGTTTATTTTTGCAGACCACGAAGACACACTATCAAACCCCTGTCGCGAGATAGGCTTTGTTCCAGTTACTAAAGACGGAAGGTGTGGGGTTCAGTTTTGTAATCTAACTTCAATTAACGGAGCCAAAACCCATACCCCTAAAGAATTTAAGGAACACACTTGGGCGGCGTCATTAATAGGAACACTTCAGGCTGGATATACGAACTTCCACTATTTGAGCAATGCGTCTAGAGAGCTTACGGAAGACGAAGCTTTGCTTGGGGTATCCATAACGGGAATAATGGACAACCCCAAGGTACTATTAAGCCCCAAAAACCAAAGGGAGTGTTCGGAAATAGCGGTTTCAACAAATGAAGAGTGGGCGAAAAAAATCAAAGTTAAGCCAGCGGCCAGAGTCACTTGTGTTAAGCCAGAGGGAACGTCTAGCTTGGTTCTTGGTTCTGCGTCAGGTATTCACCCTCATCATAGCCGTAAGTATTTTAGGCGCGTTCAGTGCAATAAAATTGATAATGTGTATCAGTATTTTAGGCTGTTTAATGATAAGCTCTGCGAGGAAAGTGTTTGGAGCGCGAATAAGACAGATGATGTCGTCACCTTTCCGATAGAGATTACCAATGGTGCATTAACCAAGAAGGATCTTAATGCAATTAAGCATCTTGACCACATAAAATCCACTCAAGAAAACTGGGTTCTCCCCGGCACAACTAAGCATAACAAGAAGAAAACTACCCATTCGGTAAGCTGTACCGTTCTGGTCAAGGAGGAAGAGTGGGAGGAAGTGGCTAAATACCTTTTTGATAATAAAGAGTTCTTTGCGGCTGTCTCGCTATTAGCAGTCACAGGAGATAAAGATTTCAAGCAGGCTCCGATGGAAGATGTTTCATCAGAGAAGGAGAGTAAGGCTTTCGATAAGCTTCTCTCATCGATGTCCAGAATTGACTACACCCAACTGGAGGAAGCCAATGACGAGACAAACCTACAACAACAACTAGCGTGCGCTGGAGGCAATTGTGAGATAAATTGAACTTCGTAGACGAACAATGCAGGCTGGGCGCGGTATCTTGCGATGCCGTTATAATCAAAATGAAGCTTGCTAGTAAGCCCTCTGGGGAGCAAATAAACGGAGAATTAGACGAAGTTAGGGAGATGATAAAAAAACTCCAAAAAGTAGAAGAAAAACTACTAAAATATTCTAAAATAAATTAAATAAAATTCATTTATCTGGGTCCAAACCTATAGTTTGTATTATGACTAGGACTAGAGAATATAAAATCGGAGTGACCGAGCTTAATGGCTCCCTCACTGTTAATAACGTTGAGCGCCTAAAAAGAACCAATCAACATAAGTCTGAGTGGGTTTCTGCGCCCAAGGCTACTTTCTCACTGCAAAACGGAGGCTCCTCTTTGACTCTTCGTAGAGCTAAGAAAACCGCCTCCGGGGCTCTTCGCACGAAACGCGCTAAGGCAACGACTAAGAGCTAATTCTTAGTCTCTCACTTCTGGGGTAGTTCAGGGGGCACACCGGGGGGCAAGTTCATCTTGCCCCTTTTTTTTAAATGAAAAAAATACTAATAACTTGGGACTCTTCTCAGTCTGTTGTGATGTGCGTAAAGGTTGAGGATGATTTTGATATCAATAGCTTTGAAGCTGGGCTAGAAAGCGTAGATCATATTGAAGACATATCTGAGGGAGAACCTCCTCCAGCACTACTTAAACTAGAGCAACTCACCAAGGAAAACAAAATGGAGTTTTCTAACATTACAGACGTTGGTTTAAAAAATTTTAAAGTGAGGGAGATGTAAATGACAGTTCGGGAAATACTTAGAACCAAGGAAGCTGAAAGCGTTTGCAGAGCTTTATCTGAATATAAGAACGGAGACGAACAAGGGCTTTTTGAGCATATTGATTTTTGCAATATTATTGATAAGTTGCTCACCATCCCCCTAGTTGAAGAGAGTCCTCCTGTTTTCATAGACAGCGTCCCAGACCCATTTGGCAGCCCGGTTCTTGACGTAAGGTTTCGTAAAGAACTTACCGTAACCGACAATATGATTTCGCCATCTGGCCCTCAAGATTATGAACTAGCCCCAGATCAAGATTTTTATTTGAGGTATTCTCCTTGGAGTCGCTACATAGATAGCGAAATAATAGGAGACTTAGAACCACTTGGTAGAGAAAATGTAATATCAGCAATTTTGTACGAGGCAACGTACCTTGGCTCATCTGAAAGAGAGATAGAAGCAAACCTTTTAAAATTAGAAAAAGAAAAAAAGAAAGCCTTAATGGGTATGCTGGAAATATAATGAAAAAAACGGCGAAGATAAAAAAAGAAGAGCTCTCTCAGTTTTTCCCAAGCACAGAAAAGCCTTTATTTACGGATGTTTCTTATGCGATGTTTACAAAAGATTTTCTGCTTGGCGAAGGGTATGACGGCTATAAAAAGTGGCTTAGCCTTGCTGGCTTAAAAAGTAAGTCGGGAAGACTAGCTCTCTGGAGGAAGAGCTGGGACTGCGACAATCTTTCGTTTTCTTTTAGAACATACATGAACATGCTTCACGCCAGAGAAAACACCCATACGTTTACCGAAAGGTTCAACAAAGGCGTAGAAAACGCAAGTGACGCGGAGGGAGTCGCTGTTGGGGTCGTATTTTACGAAATACAAAAAAGGGCGCACCATGCAATCAACGTCGCGATCACTACCTCCGTAACTGGAGACCTCATTCCATTATTTATAGAGCCAAATAACGGTGCGCATGTTAACTTAACTCAAAAAGAAAAGGATTCAATATGGTACGTAAACTTTTAAAGAAAATTTTTAAATTCAAAGACGAGGAAGACCTTCAAAAGGAGCTATTCCCCAAGCCAAAATATGTTTCATCTTACAACGAAATAAAACAAAAGTGATTGATCTCATTGCACAGTCTGTGGCGCTATTCTTCATGGGCTGGTTTTGTTATATGAGTATAATTTTAGTAGACGAAAAGAAAAAACGACAAAGACAAAAAAAATGGAAGAACTAGGAGAAGGCTTATATCAAGCGGAAATGGCGAAGCTGGAGGCCGAGAGGATTGAAAGCATAGCGATCCTTAAAGTTTA
>Ga0098035_1001381_pt1 | contig 11790 bp, 11 predicted proteins | sample 3_EtaG_FD_75046 | JGI IMG/M metagenome (GOLD analysis project Ga0098035, IMG submission 75046) | Marine viral communities from the Subarctic Pacific Ocean - 3_ETSP_OMZ_AT15126 metaG | ecosystem: Environmental > Aquatic > Marine > Oceanic | place: Pacific Ocean | collected 2015-01-07
GCCTTCATGATCAGCGAACTCAAGCGCGCATTTGAAATCGGCTTCCTGCTGTTCGTCCCCTTCATCGTGATTGATATGGTGGTCGCGTCCATTCTGATGTCGATGGGTATGATGATGTTGCCGCCGGTCATGATATCCCTCCCCTTCAAGCTGATCTTCTTTGTCCTGGTGGACGGATGGAACCTGGTGGCGAAAAGCCTTGTCGAGAGTTTCGTCAATGGGCCGGGGTAACGGGATCCCCTCATTTATTGGAATGTCGCCATTTCGAAAGGCGGGGCTTGCCGTCGCGCTTCTTGCCTGTCTCGCCCTTCTCTATATCGTTGTTCCCCTTGTTTCCAGTGACGTTCCTGCCCGCAGCTCCTGGTCCGATACGACACCATCCCTCAACCTCACCCATATATTCGATGGAGAGATTAACCGGCATGGCAAACCGGTCGGCTTTCATGTGGCACCCAAAGACCCAATGGGAGCTAAATCGCGCATCAAACAAATCCTTTCAGGTCCGAACCGCGCCGGGATCTATACTGCCATTGTTGAGATTTATGATCCCGCCACCGGACGCTGGAAAGAGAAATTCTCCAGCTTCTATCCCGACGATTTTTCCCGGCAGCAGATCATCGACAGCATATTGTTTGCCCACTCGAACAACCGTTTACCGGAAGGATCGCGGTGGCGCGGACCGTCAGGCCATGGGTTCCTTATTGAAGGGTATCGCTTCGGCAATGGCGATATAAACACGGCATACCCCTTGTATGTCGCGAACTAGGGACCGTCCGAATGGAAGAAATCTTTCTCACAAGAGATACAGAGAGTGGCCTGATAGACGTAAAAATAACGCCTGAAAACAAGCTATTGAAAGAGTTCTTTGAAACTGAAATTCAGGATGATATGGCGCTCATTGATTATCTGGTGACAAAAGCAACCCATCAAGAGGGGAAGGATTTTGAAATCACCGGCAATGCCTTCTCGCTCACGCTCACCCCGGATCGCTACAGTATCACACCTCTCTACGAGGACAGGCGGTCACCGCAAGGTGGCCCGCGCCGTGATTTCTTTCTCCTTCTCGACTATTGGCGGCAGTTCCTGGAAAATGAACATCACAAGAATTAACGGTTTGTTAATGAATTTGCCCCTATAACGTGTCTATTAGAAAAATAGTATTCGTATAAATATTATTTAAAATTGTATTGATTGGAGACAATCATGACATCAATTCTGGGCTCTGCGATTAGTGGCATGGCCGCCGCAACCAAGCGGGTCGAAGTATCCGCACAGAATCTGGCCAACGCAAACAGTGTGGGTACTCCCGGCGCAAAGGACGACACCGCCTCCTACAAGGCCGTAGATCCCGTTCAAACGACGGATGAAACCGGTGCGCCAACTGTAAAGATACGCGAAAAAGATCCGGCGACCGTCCATGTGCACGCGCCCCAACATCCGCTTGCCAATGAAGAAGGGCTCGTTGAAAGCCCGAATGTGGATATTGCCGAAGAGATTGTGAACCAGAATGTCGCCCTGCACAGCTACCGCGCCAATGTCAAAATGTTCGAGGTATGGAGCGAACTACAAAAAGTGACCCTCGACATCAAGAGCTGATCGGTTTGCGAACCTGCGGCGTTCTAGTCGATATCTGCCAAGGATTTGATGGCAAGGATGGGTTCAAATAACCCGGCGACGCTGCACGCCCCGGCAAATCTAGTGAACTCAACCGGAGCCAGGCTTGCCTTTGGCTCGTCAGGCTTGCGGTAAGCAAACGGGCGTCCCGCCTCTATCGCGACATCTATATGCCGCGGGTCGAGCGCCAACCCCTCTCCCGTGACCTTCATGCGCGCCTCCTTCGCCGTCCAGAGCCAGAAGAACAGTTCCCGGCGATCGCTGGCCTCTCGAAGACGGGCAAGCGCCCCCTGCTCTGCCGCCGTATAGTAATGCCGGCTCAGATCATCAATTTCCACCTTGCGGTCAAACATCTCCACATCTACACCGATCTCCCCGCTTCGGGTCACCGCGAAAACGGCCGTATCCGCCGAATGGGACATATTGAAGTAGATATCATGTGACGGGATGAAGGGCTTTCCCCGGTCCCCGGTTTGGAAACCGATCTCCGACGGCGCAACATCCATATAGGCCGCGAGGATGTGCCGCACCTGCCCATGGGCCCGCACATACCGGTTCCGGTGCAGGTCGAAACGGAACCGTTCTGCCCGCGCCTGCTCGGCCGGAGTCAGCACCTGCCAACATTTCGCATAATCAATCGGGCCCGTTTCACCGATATCAGCGTGGTAGATATGAGTATTTTCGTTCTCAAACGCGATCATGACCACCTGTGCCTGTTCTGGTTTTCCGGCTGTATACCGACCTTCCCATGATAACGACAGAATCCATATTTCGACAGGGCCAAATGCCAAGTCCGGCCTTCTCTTCAAGCAGAAATCATCTGTTGATCGCGATCAATGCTACTACGCCCCTGTAGGGTATAGTGCCTGTTACCTCAAAAAACGCAGGAAGGATGCATGTCGGAGGTTATTGCAAAGCTTCAGGAAGATCACCGGCGTATGGAAGTCATTCTGGGAGTGCTGGACCGGAAAATAGCAAACCTCACCGAGGGAAATAACCTGAACTTGTTCATGATCAGGACGATCCTCGATTATATCGTGAATTTCCCACAGAAGTGTCATCACCCGATTGAAAACTTTCTCCTGAGAAGCCTGACCCGCCGCAATCCACAAGCCGGAGCAATTTCGGCGGAAATCCTGAATGAACATGAAATGCTGGCAAACATTGTAACCCGTTTCGTACACGACGTTGAGTGTATCGAGCCGGGAGCACCAATTTTGAAGGACGAACTTGTTGCGACCCTGAACGCCTATGAAGATCTTCTTGTGCAGCATATGCAAAAGGAAGAGGAATTTTTCTTTCCGGCAGCAGAGGAATATCTAATTCAGGCTGACTGGGACGTTATCGAGACGCGGATGCGCGACAAGGGCGACCCGGTGTTCGGCCGGGAGGCTGATCGTGAATACCGGGCCCTGCATAAGGTTATCATTGAATGGGGCGGGAAATAGGTCCTCGACAGGCCCACATTTTGCCCCTGACCTCCTAGCGCGATCGCCATGCCTGCGTTCGTTTCAGAATGCCTTTCGACACGGCCAAATGTAAAATACGGGCAGCGGCGTTCGTATAGAAGATCATCATACCCATCGCTGCGGCCGGCGCGATATCTCCCGCGTCATCCATGTTCAGAACTGCGATCGAGGCCAGTGCGGTATCCGTCGAGTAAAGAAAGACAACCGCCGAGACAGTCGTCATCGCATTCACGAAGAGATAGATGGCGATGTCCAGTATCGCGGGCATGCAAACCGGAACTGTCACGCGCGCGAACAACTTGTAGAAAGGTTGCTTCAGCGAAGCGGCAACAGATTCAAACTCGCCATCCATCTGCTTGAGCGCCGTGACCGCTGTCAAATGCGATACCGTATAGAAATGGGTAATGGTGACAATCACCAGGATCGCCATCGTGCCGTATATCGCATTCAGGGGATTATCGGGGTCGTTGAAAAAGAAGATGTAGGCAAGGCCCAGCACCATGCCCGGGATCGCCATAGGCAGCATCGCGAGAAACTGGAAAAGACCGCGGCCGACACGAAAACTTCTTGTCTTGTCCACCATATAGGCACCGATGAAGACCACGATGGTGCCAAAAAACGCGGTCAACAGCCCCAGTTTGATGGAATTGCCATAGGCCTCCCATCCGCCGCCATCCATCACATCGAAATTGTAGTTTTTCAGGCTGAGGGAAAGATCATAGGGCCAGAACTTTACCAGAGCCGCAAACTGGCAAACCCCGAGTATCCCGAGAATGAAAATCGCGATCAGTGTGCAATAGATAAAGCAAATGCGGTCAAATTTCCGGTCGGGCTTGGGCTCGAACACGACGGACCGGGCGGAGAGCAAGGCTACCTGCTTCTTCTGCACTTGCCGGTCAACAGCGAACGCGACGAAGGCCGGCATCAGCAAGACGACCGAAACCACGGCGCCCATCTCGAAATTCTGCTGGCCGATTACCTGCTTATAGATGTCAACGGCCAGCATATTATACTGTCCGCCAATCACCTTTGGCAGCCCAAAATCCGTAATCACGAGGTTGAAAACAACAAACGCCGCCGAAATCAGGCCGTACCGGGCTCCCGGAATCGTGACTGTCCAGAAGGTCTTCCAGGCGCTTGCCCGAAGCGAGATCGCCGCCTCGTAAAGCCGCGCATCCGAGATGGCGAGCGCCGTCGTGATTATGATGAAGGCATGCGGGAAGGTGAAGAAGATGGACCCCAGCATGATTCCATAAGGCCCATAGATGGATTCCCCCATCATCACCTCTTTCAGCATCCCCTGATTGCCGAATAGATACACGAGGGCGATCCCCGGCAAGAGCGACGGCACCAGGATCGGGGCCATAGCCACCAGGCGGAACAATCCCTTAAAACGCATACAGCTTCGGCTCAGGGCATAGGCGAAGGCGAAGGCGAGACTGACAGTAACGATAGTGCTGACCGTCGAGATAAAGAGTGAATTCTCAATGGATCGAAAGAGAGAGGGTGTCGAGAAATAGGTCGTGAAGTTACTCAGCCCGACTGACTGGACCGGACGTAGGACAACCCGGCGGAAGGTATTGGAATCAAGCTCATGCCAGTCGGTCCCGGTTATCCTGTCAGACCCGATCAGGTAAACCGTATCCGCTGTCGTACCGCGAATTTTATAGAGAACAGGACTTCTAAAACTGAAATCAGGAAACAACGGTGTCAGGTTCAATCGGCCATCATTGCTGGTCGCCATCTCGTCTTCAGGAATAGCGCCGAGTTGCGCGTTAAGCGCTTCCGCAGACAGGATCGTACCATCGAAATTCCCGTTCTGGTCGCTCACCTGCAGCTCGATTTGTGAGAGATCGAACTGGAATGTCGAGAATGCCTTCGACAACATGGCGTATAGCGGAAATGCGAGCGTTATGATGAGGTATAACGCGATGACGAGAATAAACCCGCGCATCATCAGGTCGTCCCGCCCGAGCTTCAGGGTCAGCGGACGCCCCTTCGGAAGGTTGTCAGACGTTGTTACGCTCATCCCTACTCACCCGCTGGTCTTGCAAAGACTTTTAACCGGTTACTTGGTATCTCAATCACGAGTTCCTTTTCCGCCGCAAGTTCCAGCCGTCGCACAGCGTTAATGGAAAAATCCGCGATCAGCTCATGCTCACCAAGCGCCTCACATTTAAGTCGGCACCGCCAGAAAGAGCCAAGAAACTCCATTTCGGTAATCCGGCAGGTGATGGAATTGTCAGGCTCTTCCATAGGTTCGGTTACAACGTCCCCATGCGGAATAATATCCTCCGGTCGCACGGCGGCAATCACTTCTTTGCCCGGCGGGATTTCGCCGCCCGCAGATTTAAACGCCTTACGGCCAATCGTAACGGTCTTGGCCTCACCGGCCACCGCCGGGAGCTTGTTCATTTCGCCAATAAAATCCGCAACAAATAGCGTGGCCGGCTCCCGATAGATATCTGTCGGTGAGCCAATCTGCTCGATCACGCCATGATTCATCACGACAATCCGGTCCGCCATGGAAAGCGCCTCTTCCTGATCATGGGTCACCATGATCGTTGTAACGCCAAGCTTGCGTTGCAGGTCTTTCACCTCATGACGCAAATGCACACGCACCTTTGCGTCGAGCGCGGATAACGGCTCATCCAGCAGGAGTAGTCCCGGCGACATGGCGATCGCACGCGCAAGAGCAATACGTTGCTGCTGTCCGCCCGAAAGCTGGGCCGGATACTTCTTGCCCTGATCCGGCAACCCGACAAGGTCGAGCAGTTCCGTCACCCGGGCGTTGATTGCACTCTTCGACAGTCCGGCATTCTCCAGACCAAAGGAAATATTCTTTTCAATCGTTAGATTAGGAAAAAGGGCGTAGGACTGAAAAACAATACCAAAATCCCGTTCTGCAGGTGGCAGGTTGGAAATATCCTTGCCCGCCTGTTCAACTGTCCCCCGAGTTTGGATATCAAGTCCCGCAATGGCGCGCAACAATGTTGTTTTTCCGCAGCCCGACGGTCCCAGAAAGCACACAAACTCCCCTTCTGAAATACGCATGGAGATATCTTTAAGCGCGATAAAATCACCAAATGCCTTCCACAGGCTGTCTATCCGGAGATAGGCGTCCCCTTGAGCATGCGCCTTACCATTACCATTTTCGCGCGTTGACTCCGTCAGCATGTTCCCCCGTCCCTAAATACCTTCACTCGTCCAGGATAAAAAAAGGCATCGCAAATGCGATGCCTTTTTTCTTGTTTTTTGGTTAGCTCTTGGCCTCTGATTTCGAATCGTAGCGTTTCTGCCACTCTTCCAGAATTGCCTTGCGGTTATTCGCGGCATATTCAAAATCATTGTCGATCATCTTCTCCAGGAGATTTTCCGGGAAGAACTCAACCGGCTTGGCGACACCCGGATAGGCAACAACGGCATACCCGGTATTATACATCTCGTTGGCTTCCTTCGTGACAGTCCAGTCTACGAGGGTTTTGGCCGCGTCGAGATTAGATGTGCCAGCAACGATAGCCGTTGCTTCCATATCCCAGCCTACACCTTCTTCCGGCACGATAATGTCGAGCGGGGCGCCGTCAGCCTTGGATTTTGCACCCCGGAAGGCGAAGGAGATACCGATCGGAATTTCACCGGCAGCTGCCAGCTTACAGGGTTTGGAACCGGAGTGGGTGTAACGCGCGATGTTCTCATGCAGCGCGTCCATATATGCCCAGCCGCCTTCTTCACCGAACATCTGCAGCCAGCTGGATACGTCAAGGAAGCCAGTACCGGATGAATTCGGGTTCGGCATGATGACATGGCCCTTATACTCAGGCTTGGTCAGGTCTTTCCAGCTCGTTGGTGCCTTCAGGCCGAGCTTTTCAGCTTCCACCGTGTTAAAGCAGACTGAGGCAACCCAGGCATCCATGCCTGTCCAGGTTGGCGGATTGCTTTTATCGACGAACTTTTTGTCGAGCTTTTCAACACCCTTCGGCGCATAAGGCTCGAGCATGCCTTCGGATTTCATCAGCAACAGGGACGTTGCGGCCAGACCCCAGATAACGTCAGCTTGGGGATTGTTCTTCTCAGCGAGCAGTTTCGCCGTGATAATGCCCGTGGAATCGCGCACCCAGTTAATTTTGATGTCAGGATGAGCCTTGTTGAATTCCTCAGCATAACGCTTCAGATCTTCTGCTTCGACAGCCGTATATACGGTCAGCTCCGCCGCCATCACGCTGTTCGCAACGAACAGGCCAGCGATAGCTGTCAAAGCCAATTTCTTCAATTGTAACATTTTGTCGCTCCCCCTTTTTAAGAGATTAGTTGAGATTAAAATTAGATCATACCCACAAAGATCCACAAAGATCCAAGTTTGAAACACAATCAATTGATACTCACTGCAATACTGGCGTAATGTGACAAATAGAAGAAATCTATTATATTTATGCTTGTATAACTTAAATCGATACAATGATAAAGACAACCACTCCCTGACAGGTGCATGTTTCTGCGAATCCGGCTCTAATTTTGCGGCCAGGGCAAGGAATAGGTCTTTACGTTGGTGAAAAATTTCATTGCCTCAAGTACGCCTTCCTTAACACCATTTCCTGAATCCTTGATTCCACCAAAGGGCGACATCTCGATTCGATAGCCAGGCTGTTCCCAGATGTTCACTGTCCCAACGTCGAGCCCATCGATAAAACGCGTGATGCGGTCAAGCCGGTTGGTACAGACCCCCGCAGAAAGACCGAAGGGTGTCGAGTTCGAGATTTTGATCAAGGCCTCATCGTCATTCGGCACCCGGACTATCGGTATGATCGGGCCAAAGGTTTCATCGAACACAAGTTCGCTGTCATGCGGCACATGGTCGATAACAATCGGCGGCAGAAGCGCCCCTTCCCGGCCAGGATGATAGAGTATTTTCGCGCCTTGTTTCTCCGCCAGGAAAACCCTCTTTTCAAAGGTCTCTGCCGCCTGTTCATGGATGACACAGCCGAGCTGCGTCTCCGGGTCCTCTGGATCCCCAAACTTGATTTTCTTTGCAATTTCAAGGATATGCGGAACAATCTTGTCGGCGACATTTTCCTGGACAAGGATTCGCTTGATTGCCGTGCAGCGCTGTCCTGAATTACCCGTCGCGCCCGCAACCGCAATTTCGGCCGCCTTGATCAACTCCGCGTCACTCAGATCATCCAGAACGATCAGCGGATCATTGCCGCCGAGTTCCAGCGCGAGACGCTTGTAACCCGCTTTCTCGGCAATCATCTTGCCGACCGGCACACCGCCCGTGAAGGTAACGATATCCGCATGTTTGTTGACGATCATTTCTTCGCCAATATCCTGCGGCCAGCCCGTCACAACCTGGAACATCTGGTGCGGCAGCCCCGCCTCATAGAGAATATCGGCCAAGGCGATCGCGGTGAGCGGTGTCTGTTCTGTCGGTTTGCAGACGACGCAGTTATTTGTCGCGATCGCCGGTGCGATTTTGTGCGACACCATATTGAGCGGATGGTTAAACGGCGTGATTGCAGAAATCACATTGACTGGTTCGCGCTTGGTGTAGATTTTCCGCGCCTTGCCATGGGGCGTGAGATCGCAAGAAAAAATCTGCCCGTCATCGAGAATGGCCAGCTGACCCGCGAGCATGAAGACATCATAAGCCCGGCCCGTCTCATAGAGCGCGTGCTGGTGACAGATTCCAAGCTCTAGTGTGATGACTTTCGCAAGCTGTTCACGTCGTGCCCGGATAAGCTCCGCCGCCTTGAACAGGATCTGCTGCCGTTCGTAACGCGTCAGCGTCGCGCGGTAGTTCGCCGCAATCTCGAACGCCTCACGCGCATGTTCCGCATTTCCGGCCGGCACGGTGCCAATCACTTCGTTGGTATAGGGGTAACGAACCTCGACCACGTCCTTGGTCGTTACCTTCTTTCCGCCGATACGCATCGCCTCAACAATAACCGGCCGAGCGGATTTTGATGCTGTCATCTTGTTCATTTCGCGGAAACGAGCGCCGCAGCGCGCGTTGCATAGTAGTAAGCGTCGAAATTACGGAGCGTCGGTTTTTTCGGCAAGTCCGGCATGGCGACATTCACGATGAAGGGCACGACCTGCTCGCTGATCCCGCCATGGGAACGAAGCGGCACCTCAAGGCCTGACAGGTCATGACGGTCCGCCGAAGTCCCCAGCACCTGGTTCTCTCCGGACACAATCACAATATCTCCAATCCGGTCCGGCGGAAGCTGGAACCGTTCGGCAGCAGCCGCCTTGTCGAGAACGAGTTCAATGCCCTTTGTTGCCTCAAGCTTGGCAATCACGGCCGCCTGGTCAACGTCCGGCGTGAGATAGGCTGTCGCGAAGGAACCGAGTGCGCCATGATGCACGACATAGGGATCGGTGATCGGCAGGATCACGCGGCTCGCCCCGTTTCCGATTTCCTTATCCAGCAGGTCCTGCAGGTAAATCACATCCGGCGTACCATCGGCTTTATGCTTGGGTTTCATGCCGTGATCCGCGGTGACGACAATCGCCGCGCCGAGGGCATCAAGCTGACCAAGGTAGGAATCAAACATTTCATAGAAGGCATTGGCGTCCTTCGTTCCCGGCGCGGCCTTATGCTGCACATAATCGGTTGTAGTCAGATACATCAGGTCCGGCTTGAAGGAAGCCATCAACTTCACGCCGGCATTGAAGACATATTCGGAAAGTTCCGCCGAATAGACAGACGGCACCGGGATATCAAGGCTCTCGGATGCATTGTCGATGCCATGTTCCGCCAGGGTGGTCGTATCGGATTTCTCCGTCGAGAAACAGAGCGCCCGCCCCTCATCAAACTGAAGCCCGTAGCCGAGCAACGCTCGGAGCTTGTCCTTTGCCGTGACGATGGCAATACGCTTGCCCGCATCATAAAAGCTTTTGAAAATTGTCGGTACCCGAAGGAAGCGCGGATCATTCATCATCACTTCCTCCCCGGTTTCAGGATCCAAGAGGAAGTTACCGCAAATGCCGTGGACTGCCGGCGGCTGCCCTGTCGCAATCGACATATTATTCGGGTTGGTAAAACTCGGGATCACGCAATGAGCCAGATTCATGGTCCCGGTCTCACGTATACGCTTCATCGTCGGCATTACGCCAGCGTCAATCGCGGCATCTATATAGGCCGGTTCGCAGCCATCAAGGCAGATTACCACTGCTGTCCGGTTCGGGAAAGGATACGTCCGGTCGTTCACAGTAACACCGCTCGGGGACATTTTATTCATCGTATTTTCTAAACTCCAATTCAGATATTTCAGGCCGCCAGACGGGCACGTTCTTTCAGCGCGGCTTCAGGTGGGCTTGCGCTATCGACATTCATTTCTTCTAGGGATTCGCGCGCCGCCGTCACAACACGGTGCATCACCTGTTCATCAAGCCGACCAATACAGCCAATCCGGAAACTGTCCACCACCGTCAGCTTACCAGGATAAATGATAAAGCCCCGGGCCTTCATCAAGTCGTAAAAGCGGGGAAAGCTGAAATTGGCATGCGCTGGATTAAAAAAGGTAACGATAATCGGCGAAAGCCAGCGGTCCTTCAGCAAGGTTTCAAAACCAAGGTCGCGCATGCCTGCCACCATGACGTCCCTGTTGCGTTCATATCGCGCAAGCCGGGCCGGTGCGCCGCCTTCGGCCTCGTGCAATTCCAGTGCCTTCATAAAGGCCGCAACGGTGTGGGTTGGCGGCGTAAAGCGCCATTGCCCTGTTTTCTTGAAATTTACCCATTGGGCATGAGCATCCAGGCTGAGGGAATGGCTATTACCTTTCGCGGTTTCCAGCTCGGATTTGCGGGCAATGATAAAGCCGAACCCCGGTACGCCCTCTATGCATTTGTTGGCGGAGGAGACCATGGCTTCATACTTGATCTCCCGGACATCAAGCGGGAGCGCGCCAAAAGCACTCATCGAATCAATCAGAAGCTTGCGTCCTGCGGCTTCAACAACCTCGGAAATTTCCTGCACCGGATTAAGGATACCGGAACTTGTCTCACAATGGACAAGGACAACATGCGTTATCGTCGGATCTCCGGTCAGGGCTGCGGCCACTTCATCTCCACGCGGCGGCATATAGTCCCCTTTATCAATAACCGCGTGATCCCGGCCAAGATAGGAGAGCGTTTCAACAATCCGCTTCCCATAGGCGCCATTGACCAGCACCAGCGTCTTGCTGTCCGGTCCCAAAAAGGACCCCAGCATTGCCTCAACAGCGAAGGTGCCACTTCCTTGCATGGGAACGCAGTCAAAGTCACCGCTCTCATTACCGGCAATGGCAAGCAGCTTTTCACAAAGCGCCGCTGTCATCGCCCGGAAATCGCCATCCCATGACCCCCAATCCTTCAGCATCGCCTGCTTGACATCAAAGGATGTGGTTAATGGACCCGGGGTGAGCAGATAAGGCTCGCCCATATGAGGTGGCGGAAACGCTGCGCCTGACTGCAATTCCTGATCCATTTTCATCGCGTCAAACCCTCGCCTTAAAAAAAGAATTAACCATTAGTGATCCAGAATCTATTTAACAACGTAATATATGTAAAATCGTTATTTAAAATCGTTCTATAATTTAAATCGATACATATGGCCTTCAATCATTGTTTAAGCTATACTGTCGGTACATTGGATAGGAAAAACTATGCGGTATGTTCAGCTACGCGCCTTTCACTTTGTCGCCACGCAAGGCGGCTTTTCGCGCGC
>Ga0098035_1001382_pt1 | contig 11786 bp, 7 predicted proteins | sample 3_EtaG_FD_75046 | JGI IMG/M metagenome (GOLD analysis project Ga0098035, IMG submission 75046) | Marine viral communities from the Subarctic Pacific Ocean - 3_ETSP_OMZ_AT15126 metaG | ecosystem: Environmental > Aquatic > Marine > Oceanic | place: Pacific Ocean | collected 2015-01-07
AAACAACTTGGAATTTGGGCGCAGGGTAGAACCAAGTAAGGGTACAGCATTTGGTCCTGCGATGATTGCATCGAATATTCCCTCTGTTATAACTAAGTCAGTATCCCACTCAAGATAAAGCTCGTTGAATACCACATCCTTTGAAACAGGCGGGTTTAGATATTTGCGAGGGTCAGAAGAAAAGCTTCTTGCTACAAAATAGTTCAGATCTCCCCCCTCATTAAACGAAGGAACAATAATGCGATTAGCATATCTACCATCCATACAATATCCCATCTTCCAGTATAATATGTCTTTATCTAATATATCACGTTTTTTGAGATAATTCAAGGCAGGAGTTGCAGATAATGAAGGTTCATTGTTTAAAGAAATAAAGCCACTTGGCATGCCAAGATATTCAGAAACCTTTACATCTTTTTTTTCTTCGACAAACAAATCATCAAATTCATTGATATTGATGCGATTTGTTAGCTTATCCCACTCTTGAAGCTGATTGAAATCTCCGAACCTCCTTACGAGGCGGCGAATATCTCTGCCGAGTGTTTCACATATCCAGCACTTATATACATTTTTTTCAATATTAACAGATAATTTCTTTTTATAGTGCTTGCAATACGGACACGCGAATAAATACTCGTCATTTGACCTATAGCTATCGCCAAGAATGGCGGATATGATCTTAAACTTCTTCTGCACAGATATATTATAACCGACACAAAACTATCTGTCAAGTAATAAAGGACCAGCAAGAGCAACAACAAGAGCATCTGCCCTATCGTCTGTTCCGGGTTGTGGATTTCCTTGTCTTGTTAAATTATATTGAAACTGCTCTCCGAACCTCTCTGATATATTTTCAATGATTGCTTTTTTCTTTTCTTTGCCTGGAACTTTTCTAGGAACCTTAATTCCAAGAACAGAACGGGCAGAGTTTGGATTAACAAGCGAAGCTTCCATTTCAAATATTTGATTTAAAACATAGCAGCACATACCATTAAATCGTTGAAGCGTTGCCATTGTAAACGCAGTTGTTTTGCCGCCTCGAAACATTATCGCAGGCTGTTCGACATATACATCATAAATAACATGATGTGCATCGATCTCGCGCATGCGCCTTTCAAATTGCACAGCACGCTCCTCCAAAGATAGGTTTGATTTAAACTTTAGCACATCACTTATTACGACCTTTTCTTTATCTAATAGTGCAATGCCGATTTTGGAGGAACTTATATCAAGTCCCAATGTTTTCATTATATATCTAATTTTAACTTAAATGTGAATTCTCTATCTTCAGTTTTCTTAACTGGGGTTGCTATTTTAGCAATGCCGATTAGGTTCTTTTTATCATCGTAGATTCCTATAGAGGATATATACGTTATTTTTTTGAAGCTTCCTGTAGGGTCGGGATAAGATGATGATACAATATTTTTAATACCTAAGTTACGATCTTCTGTATATCCCATGCTACTTGTGGTGGGCGCGGGATTGTGAGATGGCAATCCCGAGTCAGACCCTGAAGCTCTAAAGGTCGGATTATTAGAATGATTTAATTCTCCTTTTTGTGCATGAGCCAACATCGTAATTGTTTGAGTATTGGTAGTACCCTTAAATGTTAATCCGAAACTAGATGATACCACATTTGCACTACTAATTCCATCATTTGCGCCCGCTCCAAAATAAATCCATTTAGGAGCAAGGGCGCTTGCGCCAGTATATTTCTCACCCGCGAACCCGGCATAGTCTCCAGTTGCCATATTCCAGCTTCCTGTCAGCAACACAAATCCTTCATTATATAATACAACTCCTGCAACACTTCCTGAGTTTGTGCTACCTACTGGTCCTACTTGGATTAATTCTCCATTTCGATTCGCATCTTTTAATTGTCCAATCAAAGTTCCACTGACATAAAATCTAAGATCGACGGTACCTTTCTTAATTTGCGAGCCGTATATAATTGATGGAATACTTATAAGATTAATATCTTGTTTGCCTTTATCTCCTGTGTTTGGCAGTGGGCTATCAAAAGCATAATGATGACTCATTGGCTGATAAAAATTTAATGTGTTTACTAAAGAGTTTATGTGATTGTTTGACCCAGTTCTAGATGTTGCTGTGGACGCAAAAAACTCACGAACAATGCTAGCCGACATTGGGTAAGAACCAGTTAGTTTATCGCCATAACTAAAGTTGGAGTTGAAATCAGAAGTTGTTATTGTTTTGAAAGAACTAAGGGTACCACCTTTAGTAATAAATGGATAGGCACCGCTTATATGCGAGCCACGATCAACATTTATCTCATATAAACTAACATGTCCTGATGGGACATCGCCAGCGTTTGAAACAAAGGCACCAGAAATAGAGCCTCTGCTATTTAAATATATTTTACTATCATAAATAACAAAATCACACTCTGGATGCAACTCTAGAGTATTATAGAATATATCATTGTTTTTGAATTTTTTATAAGCCATTATATTAAATAGCTTTTAGACTAATAATCTAGTCGGACCCGTAGAGTTAATTCTGTATTTGGGTCTTTCTTTAATGGTTCGCTTAGTTTTGCAACTGCCAATAACTCATTATCAGAAGAGTATAGCCCAACGGTAGTAATGTAAGATACTGGCTGATCTGAGGTGCTGTTTTTAACTCTAATTTTGCTACTGTTTAAGTATGTCGGGTTTGCGCTATAATTGAATTCGTTATGTGCTACGCGACAGAAGTATATTGTTGAATTTAATTCTACTGTGTTGTTGAAAGAGATGTTTTTAATTCTATTTCTTTGTGCGTTATTGATTTGATCTAAGGTCGCGCTGCTGGTCATAAGACTTATCCACGAACCAGAAACGGTTCCGACACCGGTTGGTGAAAGACCGGTCATAAATGGACCGCAAGCCGAAGGTCCATCCTGTCCAGGATCCGCTCCCGTCCATGGACCTCCTCCAATTGGGTTTCCCCACACTGATGCGGAAACTACTGCAATGGCGGCTTGATAAAATACTATTCCGAATGCAGAACCGGGATTCGGCTCCCTTGAGCCTGAATATAACAGACCATACTCTCCAGCGGGCGAGTTAACAAAGTAGCTACTGGTTGCAGAATAATCTCCGAGAGTTAGAACGGGACCGAGAGTGCCTCCGTTGTCAGCGAGTCCATTAGCATAATATGGAGCCGACGCCCCAAACGCAGAGGGAAGACCACCGGTTACAAGTGCCAACTCGAAACTGCCCTTTTTAATTTCATCTTTGCCAAGAAGACGAGCAAAATTGATAAAAAACACTTCTCGCATTTTTCCAGAACCTTCCGAGCCATTGGTCCCGGCGGGGGAAGTGACAAGATTGCCATCCATATCAAAATCTTGGACTGCTCCATTTACATCATAACCCATGAGTACTTGAGCCATTTGAGTATAGATGTTAATTTTCTTACTCTCTTGATCCCCGCCATAAGTGCCCGACAGACCTGAATTATCTGAATAGCCGGTTGCAAGGTCGAAAATATGGTTTGCGGAGGAACTTAAATAAGGATAGTCAAAAACGCTTGTAAACATTCCATGAGAATATGTTTTAATGTTCTCGTCGGCATACGTTCCAGAGGAGATTGTTCCAGTTAGCGGAATTGCTTCGTGAAGTACCGTCCTTGTGTTTGTGATGTCGTTTGCAGTTAATGTTTTAAAAGTGGTTGCCATGTTTAAGTCCTATTATACCTTATTGATTTTTCACGTATCTAATGGGAAGATCGACTCTGTATCCTGTGGTAGCACCCGTGATTCGAATGGTAGTATCGATATGGTAAGTTCCATCAGTATCTGATGTTATGGAATCCGCTGCCACTGTCGTGCCTCCAAGTTGCGTAAACAAATATGTGCTACTTGCTAAGTCAGTAGAGGATCCAATTAGGAATTGTAATCTAGAGCCTCTTGGACCGGAAATCACGGTACCGTTCATATTTCTTCCACTATCGCCAAAAAAGTTTGAATTTGTTGTTGTTGAAAGATAATAAGATGCAATATTGTCGTCATCTATAAAAGAAGGAACAGCCTGGATTCCACTCTTATCAGCAAGATATCCAAAACGATTGTCCATTTCAACAATATACTGTGTTTCCCACAAGTCTGCATCTAAATCTACATCAGAGCCATTTCCAATAGCATTACTTACAATGCCTTGATCAAATGTTATAAATATAGTTTCTTGATTTAAAGAATAGCTCTTGATAGCGTTGCCCCCAGAGTCAAATGTATCGGCTGTATCTTTGTCCACCAGTACGGTTGTTATACTATTGGTGGTGTTGGCGGCTAGTCCATCAGTCGTGTTGTGTTTAATTTCGGGAAGATATAATAGATTTGTTCTTGAGATCGAGAGCAGCTTTGACTTCAATATAGACGTGTTGTTTGTAAAAGCTTCAAGTACTGGCGTTTGTAAAATTTCTACATCATAATAGGCAGAGCCACTTGCGTGGTTCTTATTATACAGTGCATAGTTAATTTCATCGTCGCCAAGGGCAAATTTTGTAATATTAAATGAGCCATCGCCCTTTGCAAGCCTCATTCTTCCCGTGTCTGTTAAAACTGCATCGAGTATAATATCGCCCGAGTTGTCAAGAAACGCCATTTATATATTCTCCGTATAGTTGTAATTAGTATTTGATTAGATTAAAATGCCAAAATTTTACCTATTAACCTTTCATAGTTAAGTTGGCTGAGTGCCTTTATTAAATAGAACTTTACATGTAAGATTTAAATCAAATTTCTTTCCAGAATTTTTAGATGTAACTCGTATTTTAAATCTTTTTGGATCCGTAGCAGATGACCATACTGAATGTTCTGCTTGTCCCAAATGCATAGCCCCAGCATCGTAAGCAGTAGCATCAGGAGATGATGCGTTCGCAAAGGTGTCTTCATAGTTAATTAGCGATTGTATAAAATTAGGATTAATTTTTAAATATCTTTTTAGACTCCGCGAAGAACTTACATTGTTATTGCTATCGAGAGGATCCTCAAAATTGTAAATACTTGTATAGAAAAACATCATACCATCAAATTCCATTATTTCAACCTGATATACTTCCGTTGGATTAGACCGATTACCATGTACATCAACCCCCCTAAACATATAATAATATTTTTGGTTAGGCAATATATTATCAATATAAGATATAGCCGTAGCCTTTTTGGAAACCTCGACTGCAAGAAGATGTCCCGCAAAATCTTTATATGAGGACGGAGGAGTGTCCATTCTGTATATTTCAAAATGTTGAACTGGATCGTCTGATTTGAAATTAATAGGCTCATCTGGTGATAGTTGGCGGGAGTTTCTAAATTTCTGAACAAATTTGGCATCTCGCTCATTTATAACGATTGGGTGCAAGTGATAGTCGCCAACATTTGAGCTTAAGTTTATTAGAAATTGATCTGAAACTCCCTTGTAGGGAACAAGGTCTACATTGGGCCAGACTGGTGCGGTGTCAAGAATTCTTGTTTTTTGCGTATATATTGGTATTCTAGCGATCTTAAGAGATGGTGTATATTCAACACGGTACGGGTGGGCATTACCAGCACAAGCCGCGCCTGGACTGGCTCCTCCTTGCGTGAACCCGGAGGCTGATGAAATTGTGTCAGTCGCTGGAATATAGTGATATTGTGTACCTACAATGAGTTGATGAGCAAATATCTCATAGGTATATTCTTTGTCATATTTAACTTGTGTATCAATATAGTTAAGAATATTAAGCTCTGCTGTGTTTGGAATAAAAATTCGTTGGATAGCCATCGGCGTGCTGACCATGGCAGAAGATTTTTTAACTATTTCGTATATGAGAGTTTCATTGTATGCCTTTTTGCCTTGGAGCATCTCTTCAAATGTTCTAAAATGATTCTCAACAAGTTGATTAATTTTTCCAGATAAAATGATTGCCTGTAGCGTATCTCTAAAGGCAGTGCATTCGTCTTGTGCTTGGTTTGTTGGGGTTCCAAGAAAGATTGTAATATCATTAAAAGCAGGAAACATCTGATATGTAGTGCTGGGATCGCCATCTAAGTACAGCCATAACCACTTTTCTAGATCCATTAGTTGGATTTCTTTTTGTTCTAATTGCACTTTTTTGTGGAACTTTGGAGTGGGACCACTACTATTCATTTCGATAGTTCTAACAAGCGTTTCATTTGACAATGCAAATGGCATCATGGCAGATTGTGGCATTGTGCCAAGTGTGAGAGTTTCATTCATAACAAATTGTGAAAGGTTGTCTGTCATGCCTGCTAATCCTGCTGCTATACCAAAATCTCCGGTTTGCTCTGTTAAAAATTCTAAATTAATGTTCATCGGGTACACATCATCGTGATCACTGCCTCTCGGCAATAATGTAACTTGTGAACTTGGAAAAGCTATATTTTTGAAATGAACCACTTCAGCAAGCCATGTAGGTTGATATACTGGCGGGATCTGAGAAACGGAACGAAGATATGTGCCTCCTATACCATAACTGGCAAGATTTTCTTGCAATGGGTTGTTTTCTTTGCTGATCACAGAATATAAATTTGGAAGCATCCATTCGGCATCATCTAAACCAGTTCCAAGATTCATGGAAAGCAGTTCTTCATAGCCTTGTTCATAAAAATTATAATCAGGAATGATGTTTACATATGACGGAGTATTGAGATTATTGACAAACCGCTCTAGCTCTCTTTGAGAAAAAGGTGCGTTCATGGTGGTGTAATGATCGGTATAAGCTTTTTGATATTCAACAAGCGGTGTGTCTCTCTGGATAAGAGAGGTTTGGGGAGCCGCTCCTGGGGTCCAAGGATCGTCTATAAAAGCCAGCCAAGCTGAGCATAATTCCATGTCTTGAACGGGAGTTGAGGAATTGGGATTATTGATAAATTGATTACTACTAATTTCAAAATTTTGTCGATATACTTTAAACATATCTGCCGCCCAGGAGACATCTCCCAAGAACGTTGCAAATTCCTCTGGTGAGAGCACTCTTGAGGTAATCATAGCGGGGTGTCCAAGGACATTATTACCCCATGGACCCGTAGGAGGGTAACTTGTAGCTGGTATTTCTTGCGGATTTGACGTAAACGTTATCGTAATTGGGGAAGACGCATCATTTGCGCTAATATCGCTGGATGGTAAATGGGGTGCTTGGTTGGTCCACCAACTACTATTGTAATCTTCCGTCAAATTACTATTAAGATAGACCATGGTGCCATCATTGTTCAATACAAAAAATTTTCTTGCTTCAGCCCTCAGAGGATCTAGAATACCGGCAGGTCTAGAGGTGTTTATTCGCTTGTCTCCAAAGGTGGCAATCGCACTGGGGAATGTGCTATCGGGATCGTAGAAAAGCGGTGATTCAACAATTTTTAAAGTTTTTCCAAGAGAAGTGGGGGCTGTAACTTGAGAAGGTCGCTGTTGCGTTACTATGTCGGGAACGCAAACACCATTCTCAAGATGGAATCCTGGTTCACATGGGTCGGTACCACTGCTTTCTACGACAGCTTCATCTACAATTTCATCACATTTTTTAACCGCCATGGTCTAATATCCTCCTTGTGTTCCGGCTGCTGAACCTTCCCCTGGTTCTTCCCCGTTAGCCGCTGCTGTGTCTCCAGGGGTTGGAGTAGTGCCTGCGGGTGAACCTTCCCCTGGTTCGGCTCCATTGGCTGCTGCTGCATCGCCGGGGGCATCTGCATAGTATTTTACAAGAAAATAGGAATTGATCACTTCTACGTCTGATTTTCTGGTTTGCCGACAAAGATAGTAATCGCCTGGACCAACGAGTTGTGCAAGTGTTTTTTTCTCAAATCTTGCCACTCGCATCATTGGGTATCCCACTACATTACTGGTGCGCGTATCTTGAAACACGAATCCTGTTAAAACATCAACTTCTTGCTGCAAGTCATCGTAAGTTGGCTCTCTGCCGGAAGACACAGCTTGCTGTACTAGCTCTTGATACACCTCTACTGGAAGGTCTGGTAGTTCTTCTTCAGCTAAGTCTTGTGAGCCCAGGAGTTCAGAGAGTACATCAGATGTCGGTCCCTGACCAAGATAGTCTCTCGCGGGGGCGTAATTAGGGGCAGAGGTAGTGCCTTGTGTTATGGGAGACACATTATAGGTAATACCAAAGTTTCCCAGTATTTCGATGGGGGTGCGATTAAGATTGGAGTCTGTATCTAAATTGACTTCTATTTGTTGCGCCGCTTGCAGTTGAGTTCGCGTATAAACGGATAGACCTGCGATGGCTTTGGCGGGGTCGGGTACACTACCAATATTGTCAACAAAAGATTCGTTTATAAACCTTGCTCCAATTGTATTAACAAAGTATTCTTTTAACTCCATTGTTTGAGGCTCAAACAGGGAATCACGATTTGATGGCGGATTACTAAGTGTGTCTTCTATTCCCCCTCCGCTGTGACCCACCTTTATTGTATTATTTATTTGAGTCAATAGCAAATTCATAAGGTTGCCAAATAATAAAATTCCTTCAACAGTGCCCGTTTCCGGTGTGATAAGAGTTGATATTTTATCTGTATAATAATCGGCTCTGGTAATTCCTCCAGGCTGCAAGATCTTTGTTAAGTCAATAAAAGTGCCAAGTATAAGAATATACGCCCCTACAATCCCCTCAAGTCGATTTCCTGTTCCCGTCCATGTTTGTAATATTTGTTGTCCCGAAGTTGTAGTGAATTTTCTACTTCGTGCATCATATACACCGGGCACTTCTGTTAGGGCAATATATTGTTGATAATCAGCAATCATATTCCTTAATGATAGTGCTAAATATTGCATTATGGTAACAAATCCATCTATAGCTGCAACCTCCATAGAATATTGATAAAATCCATCACTTTTTTTTGTTTGACTTGCAGTAGTGCTAGGGTTTATTGAGCCGACTGGCACAGGAGTGAAATCAATATTTTTATCTAGCCCAGTAAAATATCGTAAAGAGGAGCCGGGTGCCGATGGCTGGTCTTCTAAAATTAAATTAATTTCGGTCAAATTTGGGTCGTCAAGAGACAATATTACAGGATTCTCAATAGTAGAGTGTCCATTGTTCAACAAATAATCTCTTACTGGGGAACCAAGACTATTGACTGCGGGTTCTTCTCTGACCTGTCTTTTGCTTATTCGAAATCGTGTTATTGGGGAAATATTCATTATTGTTTGTTTGCCAGTAGGGGACAGTCCAGAAATGATATGTGCATATTTAGAATTCTCAAGACAAAATTTTCCATGGTCAAATGCGAAGAAAAACCGTGAATTTCTATCGGCATCTTTGGTTATAAGCATTTCAGATAAATATGAATTTTTAGCAGTGAGTTCAGTAAGAACCTCTTTCATTCTTCCCCAATTGGGATGAGCTACTGCGGATCCCAGGGGCAGTGTGATTTCTTCCTCAAATCTCTCGGGCGTACTAATAAAGGTAGACATTTCCGGTGATGTATCGCGTACCGGAAATTTCATCTGGTCTGCTGTTAATGATGTAAATTCTGCGAGTAGAATATCAATTTCATCTCGAATCCGAAAATCTTGTACATTATTTATAGGAACCCAGGTAGGTTCTAGTTGGTGAATATGTGGCCCCGCACCTGCTGGACCGACAAACATCCCTTGTTTATATAACTGTTGACAGCTTTCTGGATCCAGCGGATCGGATCGCCAACAGTCACTCTGTGCGTTCTGAACAACGCCATTAACTACTTGATGTTTGTGTCTAATTTGTGGCTCTTGAGGATGTATAGCATATGCCGTCTCCCCATTTCCATTGGTATCGAGGCTGTATTGATGAACATGCGCCTCTTCTTCGGTTGTAACTCCTGATAACGCAGATCTTTTTAATAAAGAAACAACTTGAGAGTTTTCAATAACCATTTCCTGCTCGACGCTGCCCATCATCCACTCTAAAGAGGGGGGAATCTGCAAATTTAAAGCTGCGGAGAGGGCATCAGTATCAAGCTGCACAAACGTGAACACACTGAGATGTTCTATTGTGTTCACGTTTATTAGTTCAAACGTATAAGGAATAATTATTTCTTCATTGCCGTCGCTATTTGTATATGTCTCTCCTTGAAGTGCCTGGGCGGTGGGGTGCATCGCGGCAAGCAAAGTTGTAGAATCAGAATAAAAGTAGCCGGGAGTCGCTGCGACAGCACCCAATAGATTATTAATCTGCATTCCTGTATAGCTTGCAAGCGCATCTTCGAAAGTTGCGGTTGCATCCTCGGAGGGTGTTAATACACACCGAATCATAAAATAATCTCTAAGATCAAAAGAAATCTGTGAATTCTGTTGCTGTTGATTTAGTGCATCTCCCAGCAACGAATAAGTGCCATTCTCACTAAGTCGATCAACTAGTTTTGTGTTAACGGTAACCCTCGGCGTTTGTAGAATGGGGGCGTCTGCAACGCGAGGTGCCATTGGATTGTTGGTAGCATCATATGTGGCTATTAGTGTTTCTTCCAAAAACACTTTGTCAATATAAGAATCTGGAACAAGATTGCCCCAGCGGGCACAACTATGTGGCATATGTCTTATTCACTCCCACATTCTTCGTCTATTGACTTTGCTGCATAGGGATCGAGGAACTGATAATTTGATTTTAAATCTTGACATGTGAAATCCCTTCGTGCAAATCTAAATAGATCTTTGTCGCCATTTTTAATTTTATTACAGATAAGAGATGTTTCTATTTCATCGTCCACTTCAAAGTCGAAAAAATAGTCAACAAAGCTACTGTCTATTTCAGGAATTGGAGATCTCTTTAGTTCGTCTTCGTCATATAATATATCGTCTATAATAAATTCTGGTTCTACCAAAAACCTAAGCTGTTCTAGTTCTCTAACAGTGGTAGTATTGGCGGCATTATTGGCAGTATTGTCACTTACTGCAAACACCTCTACTTCAAAATTATCATTTGAGTATGTTACATTGTCTTCCATAATTTGGAGTACAAGATCGTCACGGTGAATATTAAAAAACGTTCCATCATCAAATACCTTTATATCATAACTGTTATCATCGTATCCTGTGCTTCCTGCTAATAATTGCTCTAAAATCGATTGTGGGATCCCGTCGAGTTCACCTCTATTGACGGCATCAATCATATCTTGTGATATATTCATATCTCCATCTTCGATACTAACCGTATATTTAACTTCTATTTCAATTTGAGGAATATTCAATATGACACCGGAGCTATCCAAAGAGGATGTCGATGTGGTTAGTGGCCACGACGTGGTGTTGTCACCGGTCTTTAGTTTTCCACTTAACAACATTAGATTCCAAGCGGGCAGCTTATCACTGCCGAAGTCAGATTGTGCCAAGGGGTTGATTAAAACTTGAGACTTATCGGGTGTTTGTTGCCTGATCATTTGTAGTGATCGCATTGCATCGGGCGTAGTTGCGCCTCCTCCCATTTGGGCGTGATAGGTTGCCTCGGAAGCACGCTGTAAATCGTCATCAATACTGTGAAAATTATGAAATGGTTTTAAACTAGGTGTGTTTCCCTGAATCCGTGGCTCGGTGTTATTTTGTACTTCGCCCGGCTTGTCTTGAAGTCCCATGTGATTGGCATCATAAATAATTCCATCATCATAAAATGCATAGTAAACAGGCTTAAGCTTACCCAGCGACAACAAATATTTGCCATATTGCGTAAGCTGTAAATCGATTACTTCTTCTTTTTTATTAAAAAATTCCATTAATTCATAAAACCTATATTAATTATCTTCCTAGATTATTTATTGGTTAATTCCTCCACCGCCGCCGGAGTAGCCGCCACCGCCGGTG
>Ga0098035_1001383_pt1 | contig 11783 bp, 11 predicted proteins | sample 3_EtaG_FD_75046 | JGI IMG/M metagenome (GOLD analysis project Ga0098035, IMG submission 75046) | Marine viral communities from the Subarctic Pacific Ocean - 3_ETSP_OMZ_AT15126 metaG | ecosystem: Environmental > Aquatic > Marine > Oceanic | place: Pacific Ocean | collected 2015-01-07
CTGCTATCACAGCGGGAATGGTTAAAGAACTCCGCACCCGGTCCGGTGCGGGTATGATGGATTGTAAAAAAGCGCTGAAGGAAACAGACGGCGACATGGATGCAGCGATCGACTGGCTGCGGACCAAGGGCCTTGCCACAGCTGCCAAGAAATCCGGCCGCGTCGCTGCCGAAGGCCTTGTTGGCGTAGCCGCCAGCGGCACTTCCGGCGCAGTGGTTGAGGTGAATGCCGAGACCGACTTCGTTGGCCGTAACGAGGATTTCCAGAATCTTGTGAGCGGGATTGCCGCTGTTGCCGCTGAAACCAGCGATGACGTGGAGCAGATCAACGCCGCGACGTTCCCCGGTGGGTCCGACACGGTCGCAGCAAAGCTGACGGATGCCATCGCCACGATTGGTGAGAACATGGCCCTGCGTCGCGCGGCTCGGTTGAGCGTGAATAACGGCGTTGTTGCGTCTTATGTTCATAACGCTGTTTCTGACGGCCTTGGCAAGATCGGTATTCTCGTCGCTCTCGAAAGCGAAGGGGACACGGCCGCGCTTGCAACACTAGGCAAACAGATAGCGATGCATGTAGCGGCAACAAGCCCGCAGTCGATCAGTGTTGCGGATCTCGATCCGGCAGCCGTTGAGCGTGAACGCGCGGTTCTGTCACAGCAGGCACGTGAATCCGGCAAGCCGGAAGAGATTATCGCCAAGATGGTCGAAGGCCGCCTCAGCAAATTCTACAAGGACGTTGTCCTGCTGGAGCAGACTTTCGTGATTGACGGTGAAAATACGGTTAAGGCCGCGATCGAGAATGTCGCCAAGGAAATTGGTAGCCCGATCGAAGTCGTCGGAATGGTCCGCTACGCCGTTGGCGAGGGGATCGAGAAGGAAGAGAGCGACTTCGCAGCCGAAGTCGCGGCCGCTGTTCAATAGTCGCGGCAGGATAAAGAAATTATGGCGGTCTCCTTCAGAGGCCGCCATATTTTTATGTGCGGCATCGCGGCTTTTCAAATCATACTTTTTCTGTATGCTGTCTTGCCGATACCGTTAACCATTTGTATGAGTTGTGGGGAAGAAGATGTCGAATAAGCCTCAGTACCGCAGAGTTCTCTTGAAATGCTCCGGTGAAGCACTTTTGGGAAGTCAGCAATATGGTATTGATGTCGAGACAGTTTCCCGAATAGCCAAGGATATCGGCGTTGCCCATGATATGGGCGTTGAGGTTTGCGTCGTTGTGGGCGGCGGTAATATTTTTCGCGGCATGTCCGGTTCCGCCAAGGGAATGGACCGCTCCAGCGCCGACTATATGGGGATGCTGGCGACCGTGATGAATGCTCTGGCACTTCAGAATGCGATTGAGGCCCTCGGCATGCACAGCCGGGTCCTTTCCGCCATCCCGATGTCAGCTGTTTGTGAGCCCTATATTCGCCGACGCGCGGAGCGTCACCTGGAAAAAGGCCGGATCGTTATTTTCGCGGCCGGTACCGGCAATCCCTATTTCACGACGGATACGGCAGCCGCACTCAGAGCGGCTGAAATGAAATGTGATGCCCTGCTGAAGGGTACGAATGTGGACGGCGTCTACAACAAGGATCCGCGTCATCACTCCGATGCGGAACGGTATGAAACCCTGTCCCATCTTGATGTGTTGGCCAAAGACCTCAAGGTAATGGACGCCGCGGCAATTTCACTTGCGCGGGAAAACCATATTCCTATCCTTGTATTTTCGATCCAGGAAGAGGGGGCCTTCGCCCGTGTCCTTAAAAAAGAAGGATGTTTCACAGAAGTTGTTTAACGATATAGCATCGTCTGGTTTATAATTAAGAGAGGCCGGGAGAACCGTCCCGGTGATGGAGGAGAGATTAAGATGGCGGCGCCAAATTTGAAGGACCTTGAAAAACGCATGCAGGGTGCGCTTGACGCGCTAAAGCATGAGTTTGCCGGGCTGCGGACAGGTCGCGCGCATATTAGCTTGCTCGATACGGTCACGGTGGAAAGCTATGGCGCTTCCATGCCGCTCAACCAGGTCGGCACGGTCAGCACACCGGAACCGAGAATGCTCAGTGTTCAGGTATGGGACAAGACCAATGTCAAGGCTGTCGAAAAAGGCATCCGGAATGCTGGGCTCGGTCTTAATCCCGTGGTCGACGGCGCGATGGTTCGGGTGCCAATCCCGGAATTGACCGAGGAACGTCGCGCAGAGCTTGCCAAAGTGGCCGCAAGTTATGGAGAAAATGCAAAAATCGCCATTCGCAACGTACGGCGTCATGGCATGGACGACGCCAAGTCTGCGGAAAAAGATGGTGATTTCTCTGAAGACGACCGCAAGAAGGCGGAAGACGATATCCAGAAGCTGACGGACAATTATGTCGTTAAGGTTGATGAAATGCTATCAGAGAAACAGCAGGAAATCATGCAGGTTTGACGCATGACAGTCATACCCTCTGCCGAAACCGGCGCAACTATCATCCCGGAACATGTAGCGATTATCATGGACGGGAACGGACGCTGGGCGGCGAAGCGGTCCCTGAAGCGTCTGCGTGGCCATGAGCAAGGCGCGGAAGCCGTACGGGAAGCGCTCAAGGGATGCGAGGAGCTGGGCGTACGCTACCTGACTCTGTTTGCATTCTCGTCGGAAAACTGGAGCCGACCCATCGAAGAAATCAATCACTTGATGGGTCTTTTCCGGTATTTTTTCAAGAAAGAGATCAAGGCCATTTGCGATGCCGGTATCAGGGTGAAATTTATTGGTAATACCAGTAAGTTACCTCAGGATATTCAGGACTTGATTGAAGAAATAAAGGTTCTGACCAAGGACAATACGAAGCTGATCCTGACCTTGGCGCTCAGCTATGGTAGCCAGTCTGAAATTGTCGGCGCGGTGAAGGCTCTGGGGGAAAAAATCAAGGCCGGGGAGCTTTCTCCTGAGGACATTGATGAAAACATGGTCGCGCGTCATCTCGAGACCGCAGACCTTCCTGAACCAGATCTCTTGATCCGCACCAGCGGGGAACAACGGCTCAGCAATTTCCTGCTCTGGCAATGTGCCTATACGGAATTTGTTTTTCTGGAAGTACTCTGGCCGGATTTTAGAAAGCAGGACCTGATCGCTGCGGTGGAGGAGTTCGGGAGCCGGAACCGCAGGTACGGGGCTCTTTAAGTGCTGCTCTCTTCCCTGACCTCGTTGCAGCAACGTGTGATTTCTGCCCTTGTTCTCGCGCCCATTGCGATTGCTGCGCTGTATTTCGGCGGGATATATTTTCTGCTGTTCCTAATGGCTGCCTCCGCGGTTATGGGCTATGAATGGTGCCAGGCATCGCTTGAAAAATCTCTGGGCCTTGCGACAACGCTGACGGGAGCAAGTGTTGTTGTCGCCTTGTTCCTCGCGCAAAAAGGACTTTTTTCACAAGCTGTTATCGCCCTTTTATTAGGATCTGCTTTAGTCGCGGTGGGGACCGTTTTCCGCAAGAGGCATGACCGCATTGTCTGGGCCCTGGCCGGGCCGTTCTGTATCGGCCTGCCTGTTCTGGCGCTTATCATGTTGCGCGCCCATCCGGAGACCGGTTTTGGCTTGACCTTTGGCCTGTTTCTCACAATCTGGGCCACGGATATCGGTGCCTATTTCAGTGGTAAATCGATTGGCGGGCCAAAAATTGCGCCGTCCATCAGCCCAAACAAGACCTGGGCCGGGTTAATCGGCGGTGTTATTTCTGCCATGATTGTCGCCTATCTTGTCAATCGCTATCTCGTTGGCGGACAGGTTGCGACAATCGGCGTACTGGGTCTGGGCGCAATCTGTGCTATTCTTGCCCAAATGGGGGATTTTGCTGAATCCGCCTGGAAACGTCGTTTCGGGATCAAGGATGCGAGCAATCTTATTCCCGGGCATGGCGGTGTCATGGACCGGCTGGATGGCATCTTCCTGACAGCGCCGATGTTGATGATAATAATCATGCTAACGAATGGAATATGGTGATGAGTATAAGTGCCGCCGCAGCGGATACTTCTCCGAAGACAACAGCCGGTCTTAGGCATGTCAGTATATTCGGCTCAACCGGTTCTGTCGGTGTGAGCACGCTGGACCTGATTGCCGGTGCGCCAGACAAATTTTCTGTAGATGTACTGACGGCGAATGAGAATGTCTCCTTGCTGGCAGAGCAGGCCCGACAGTTTAGCGCCGGCCTCGCGGTCATTGCGGATGAAAGCAAGTATGCGGAACTCAAGTCCTCTCTCGCGGGCAGCGGCATTGAAGTCGCGGCGGGACGGGATGCCCTGATTGCGGCCGCAGGCCGGAAGGTGGATTGGGTGATGCTGGCGATCGTGGGCGCGGCCGGGTTGGCGCCGGCGCTTGCCGCCGTTCGAACAGGTTCCATCATCGCCATCGCCAATAAGGAAGCCCTGGTATGCAGCGGTGATCTTGTGTTGGGCGATGCAAAGAAATACGGGGCAACTCTTCTTCCGGTGGACAGCGAGCATAATGCGATATTCCAGGTGCTGGATTTTGATCAGATCGACACTGTTGAGCGGTTGATCCTGACAGCCTCGGGGGGACCGTTTCTCGATTTTACCCTCGATCAAATGAAATCCGTCACGCGCGAACAAGCACTTGCCCATCCGAACTGGGACATGGGCGCCAAGATTTCAATCGACAGCGCGACCATGATGAACAAGGGACTGGAATATATCGAGGCGGTCCGGCTGTTTCCGGTAAGCCCCGAGAAAATAGATATTCTGGTCCATCCGCAATCGGTTATCCACAGCATGGTGGAGTATCGCGACGGGTCGGTACTGGCGCAGATGGGGGCACCGGACATGCGCACACCGATCTCCTACACACTTGGCTGGCCGGAACGGCACAGCTTTCCAGCGGAGCGGTTAGACCTCGCGAAAACCGGTTCACTGACATTTCTAGAGCCGGATCTGCTGAGATTTCCGGCCATCAGGCTGGCGCGCGAAGCGCTTTTTGCTGGAAAATCAGCACCGACAACCCTAAATGCGTCCAATGAAGTAGCAGTTCACGGCTTTCTGACCGGAGCTATCGGGTTCCTGGATATCGCGGCCGTTGTCGAGGAATGCCTGAATCGGGCACAGGTTGTCGACCTCTCCTCAATCGAGGATATATTTGAGTGCGACAGACATAGTCGGGAGTTGGCGCGCACCGTTATGGCCTCAATCTAAGCAGACATCGAAAGCGGTAGAGTTATATGAATTTTCTGATAGAGAACTGGATCTACATTCCGGCCTTTGTTGTCGTTATTACGGTTCTTGTGTTTGTCCATGAATATGGACATTACAAGGTGGCCCGCCTGTGCGGTGTGAAGGTCGATGCGTTCGCGATCGGATTCGGTCCCGAGTTATGGGGGCGGTTTGATAAGAACGGGTGCCGATGGAAAGTCTGCGCCGTACCGTTCGGCGGATATGTCAAGTTTCACGGGGACGCTGGCGTCGCGAGTGACGCCTTAGGCGAGATTGACGACATGTCCGAAGAGGAAAAGAAAGTCAGTTTCCATCATAAATCACTGCTCCAGCGTACTGCGATTGTTTTTGCCGGGCCTGCCGCCAACTTCATCTTTGCAATAGTCGCCATGGCGATCCTTTTCATGGCACTGGGCCAGGCGCAGACACCGCCGGTCGCGGGTGAGGTCTTGGCGGAAAGCGCCGCCGCGGAAGCCGGGATTGAGCCAGGAGACCGCGTACTTTCCGTGAATGGTGCCGCCATCAGCAGCTTTGAAGAGTTGCGCCGGACGGTCCTGGTTGGTCTTGATGAGCCCCTCTTGATGAAACTTGATCGGGGCGGACGTACTGTCGATGTGTCGGTCCGGCCGCATATTGTCGAGGAAATTGACGCCGACGGGAATGTACAGCGCATCGGGCGTCTCGGGATTGTCTCGACAGGCCGGGAGTTTGTGAAACATGGTCCCATAAGCGCCCTGACCAGTGCCGTGGATCAGACGTGGTTCATCACCACGGCGACGCTCAAGGGCGTCGGGCAAATGATTTCGGGAACACGGGATACGAAAGAACTGAGCGGCCCGCTCGGTATTCTGAAGATGTCGGGTGACGCGGCGAAGCGGGGCGAGGGGCTGCTCGATAACGCGCTTTCCCTGTTCAACTTCATGATCTTCGTTTCCATCAGCCTTGGCCTGATAAACCTGTTTCCGGTGCCAATGCTCGATGGTGGGCATCTTGTCTTTTATGCCTATGAAGCCGTACGCGGAAAACCACCCTCTGCAAAAGCCATGGATTTTAGTTTCAGAATTGGACTATCGCTCGTTCTGATGCTAATGATATTTGCCACTTGGAATGATATCAACAAACCATGGGTAAAAGATTTTTTCACAGGCTTGTTTTCCTGACAGATTAGGTCTGATAAAACTGTTCGACGTTAATTGAGGCTGTCCGCTCAGGGGGGTGGGATTTTGCGCGTTTTTGTATTATTTGCGGTGTTCGCATTTGCAATGCTTTCGGCGACACTGTCGACCAGCCCGCATGTCTACGCGCAATCTTCCGTTATTATCTCTGAAGTCCGGGTAGAGGGGAATCAGCGGATTGAAGATGATACGGTAAAATCGTATCTGCTGGTGTCCGCCGGAACGCCTTATGATCCCTCCCGCGTGGACCGGTCTCTCAAGGCGCTCTTCAATACAGGCTTGTTTGCGGACGTGTCTATACGTCAGGACGGGACCGTCCTGATTGTCGACGTCGTTGAAAATCCGATCATCAACCGGCTGGCGTTTGAAGGCAACCGGCGCATTGACGATGAGACGCTGGCCGCGGAAATTCAACTCAGGCCGCGTATTGTCTATACCCGTGCAAGAGTGCAGAACGATGTCCAGCGGATTATCACCGTCTACCGGCGGAGTGGCCGGTTTGCGGCGACTGTCGAACCGAAGGTGATCCTGCTTCCCGAAAACCGCGTTGACCTTGTCTTTGAAATTAACGAAGGCGAAGCGACGGGCATCAAGAAGATCCGGTTCTACGGAAACAAGAACTTCAGTGACAGCCAGCTGCTGAGCGAGATTTCAACCGAAGAAACCCGCTGGTACAATTTCCTCTCGGACTCGGACACCTACGATCCGGACCGCCTGACCTTTGACCGCGAATTATTGCGGAAATTCTATCTTTCAAAGGGATATGCCGATTTCAGGGTGGTCTCGGCTATTGCCGAGCTGACACCCGACAGAGATGGATTTTTCATTACTTTTGCCGTTGAAGAAGGTCAAAAATACAGCTTTGGCGCGATTGACGTAAAGAGTGAGATCAAGGACGTTTCGCCTGACGCGCTTATGGCACAGGTAACCACCATTGAAGGCGAAACCTATAACGCCGACAAGATTGAAGACACGATCCAGAAAATCACTTTTGAACTCGGCAAGCTTGGCTATGCCTTCGTCAATGTGCGCCCGCGTATTGATCGTGACCGTGAAAACCTGAAAATCTCGGTTACCTATGAAATCAACAAGGGGCCGCGGGTTTATGTTGAGCGGATCAATATCACCGGTAATGTGCGGACACTTGACTATGTCATCCGGCGGGAAATGAAGCTGGCGGAAGGCGACGCCTTTAATACGGCCTTGCTGCGCCTGTCTCAATCACGTGTTCGCGGTCTTAATTTCTTTGAAAAGGTCGAAGTTACCCAGGAAGAAGGGACAGACGCGGACAAGACGGTTATCAATGTCGATGTGCAGGAGAAATCGACAGGGGAGCTCAGTGTCGGTGCCGGCTTCTCCACCACGGAGGACGTGTCGGCTGATTTGCAAATTCGCGAACGGAACCTGCTTGGCCGTGGACAGGATTTGCGGTTTGGTGTTTCTGTTGGCTCCGATAGCCAAACAATAGATGTCGGCTTTACGGAACCCTATTTTCTCAATCGTGACCTGAGTGCCGGTTTCGATATTTTCCGGACAGTGCGCGATTACCAGGATGAAAGTGGATATGATCTGGAGCGTACTGGCTTCTCACTGAGATCCGGCTTCCCGATAAAAGAGAAAATTCGCGGCGATGTATTCTATAGCCTTGTAAACGAGAAGATCGACAATGTGCAATCAACGGCGCCTGTCAGTATTCAGAAATCGGCTGGGGAGTATCTGATTTCCTCAGTGGGATATACCATTACGATCAGTGACCTTGATGACACCCTGTTGCCGACAACGGGCAGTAAATACACCTTTGGACAGATAATTTCCGGACTTGGCGGGGATGTCCGTTCTCTTGCCACAAATGCAAGCTATATCCGGTTTTTCCCTGTCTATGAAAATGATGTAGTATTAAGTGCGGGGATTACCGGCGGATATATATTCGGGCTGGGTGAGGATGTTATATTGGCGCAGCGCTATAATGTCGGCGGGCGTAATTTCCGCGGATTTGAGAGCCGGGGCATCGGGCCGCGCGATCTCGCATCCGGAGATGCGCTTGGGGGCAATGCCTATTTCGTTGCATCATCCGAGCTTCGTTTTCCGGTGGGGCTTCCACAGGAATACGGGGTCCTGGGCCGAACGTTTATTGACGTAGGAACGTTGACGGAAATCGACGACAATGATCCGGGTATTGTCGACAGCGCAAGCATAAGGGCGGCCGTCGGCGTGGGCCTCAACTGGGTGTCGCCTTTTGGGCCAATCCAGATTAATGTCGCGGTTCCATTATTGAAGGAAGACTATGATAAGGACGAGATTTTCCAGTTTGATTTTGGAACGCGATTCTAGGAAAGGAACCATGATCCGAAGTATAGTTCAAACATCCTTTTTCCTCCTTTGTGTGGTATTCGGTTCTGCACAATTGAGTGTGGCGCAAACAACCTCATCGGCGGTTATCGGTGTTGTAGATATGCAAAAGATCATGCGTGAGTTGGACGTTGTGAAGGACATCAATGCCCAGGTAAAGGCGCTCGAAGATAAAGCCAATGCGGAGTTGATGGCGGAAGAAAATAAGCTCAAAGATGAACGCAAGCAGATAGAGCGACAGAAGACTCTTGTAACGCCCGACGCATATTCGAAGAAGCAGTCGGATTTTAACCGCAAGGCAGCTGAGTTCCGGGTCAAGGTGCAGGAAAAAAACAGGCAATTGCAAATCAGTCGAGTCAATGCACTCGATAAAATCAGATCACAGATGCTGCCAATCATCCGTGAAGTGATGGACAAAAATGGCGCGGCTCTGGTCCTTGATGTCAGCGAGATCCTGTTTGTTGAAAAGCCGCTTGAAATAACAGAAGAGGTTATGGGCCGGCTCAACAAGGATCTTAAGAAGATCAAGGTTGAAATTGTTCCATTGAAGAAGAGCTGATGCCTGATCCACATTTTTATCATGTAGCGGGCCCTTTTTCACTCGCGGAACTCGCTGAAATACCGGATGTCCAACTAGCGCCAGGCGTTGATTCAAGCATTATGATTTCGGATGTTCGCCCTTTGGATCAAGCGGGAGAGGGAGACCTTACTTTTCTCAGCAATCCAAAGTATCTGGAAAAGTTTTTAACGACCAATGCCACGGCCTGTATCGCGAGCCGCAAGGCCCTTAATAAGTTTCCTAAAGGGTTGGCCATACTTGTCGCCGAAAATCCCTATAAGGCATATGCGCGGATTGCGAATAAATTCTATGCGCCAGTATCCGGGTCCGGCGGCATACATCCGACGGCCGTCATTTCGCCCAGTGCAGTTGTCGGCGAGAATGCCTCCATTGGACCTTATGTCGTCATAGAGGATGACGTTGTCGTTGGCGACAATTCCATCATTGGCCCGCACGCTGTGCTGAGCAAGGGGATCCGCCTCGGTAAAGATTGCCGAATTGCCGCAGGCGTGCTGCTTAGCTACTGCTATATTGGTGACAATGTCGTTATGCATAATGGCGTCAAGGTTGGCCAGGACGGCTTTGGATTTGCCCCGGATGCGACGGGAAATATAAAAATACCTCAGCTGGGTCGGGTGATTATCGGATCGAACTGCGAGTTCGGCGCCAATACGACGATAGACAGAGGGTCCGGACCGGACACGATCATTGGCGATAACACCTGGCTCGATAATCTTGTCCAGGTGGGTCATAATGTCACCATTGGAAATGACGTGATCATCGCCGCGCAAACAGGCATTTCCGGCAGCACGGTCATAGAAGATCAGGTTGTGATCGGCGGGCAGGTCGGACTTGCTGGTCATATACGGATCGGCCGGGGTGCACAGATTTCTGCAAAGTCCGGCGTGATTTCCGATATTCCACCGGGTGAGATATATGCAGGCTTCCCCGCGCGACCCCGCAAACAGTTTTTCCGCCAGATGGCGATTCTGCGTAAATTATCGAATAACAAGGGTTCTGAAACATGACTGAAAAATCCTCCGCCGATACGGCCGACACCCTCGATATTCTCAAAATTATGGATATGATCCCGCATCGGTATCCACTCCTGTTGGTAGACAGGCTGGTCGATATTGTCCCGGGCACTTCGGCGACGGGTATCAAGAATGTAACCATGAACGAGCCGCAGTTTCAGGGGCATTTCCCGAACCGGCCAATTATGCCCGGCGTGATGATCGTGGAATCCATGGCGCAAACTGCCGGCGTTCTTGTCATCAAGACCCTCGGCGCGGAATCACAGGGAAAACATGTTCTCTTTATGTCGATCGACAATGCCCGGTTTCGCAAGCCCGTGACACCCGGCGATACGATGCATGTACATGTGCATGTCAAGCAGAACCGCGGCGCCGTCTGGCGTTTCACCGGGGAAGTTCAGGTCGACGGTAAAAAGGTGGCTGAAGCTGATTTCTCCGCCATGATCGTCGATTGATGTAATAGGTAACCGGTTGTAACACAGCTTGATTTGTGATCCGGCCTGTTCCGCGTTAGCTATAGCGCAATATTATTATCTGATTTGTTAGGGTAACTGGATACTGAATGGGCAATATTCATCAGACAGCAATCATTGAAGACGGCGCATCGGTCCATCCGGACGCGGTTGTCGGCCCATTTTGTGTTGTCGGCAAGGATGTCACGCTGGATGCGAATGTCACGCTGAAATCGCATGTTGCGGTGGATGGCTGCACGCATATCGGCCAGGGCACGACCATTTTTCCTTTTGCATCCATCGGGCATGCGCCGCAGGATCTGAAGTACAATGGGGAGAAGTCCAGGCTCACTATCGGCGAGAATTGCATTATTCGCGAACATGTCACGATCAACCCCGGAACGGAAGGCGGGGGCATGCTGACCGAAATCGGCAATCAGTGCCTGTTGATGATCGGGGCCCATGTCGCGCATGACTGTATGATCGGGAACAATGTAATCCTCGTGAATAACGCGACGCTGGGCGGGCATGTGGTGCTCGGTGATTTCGTGATTATTGGGGGCCTATCGGCTGTTCATCAGTTCGTCCGTATCGGGGAACATGCGATGATCGGCGGGGCATCAGGCGTTGAAACGGATGTCATTCCCTTCGGATCGGCAACCGGAAACCGCGCCGCCCTCGGCGGCCTTAATCTTACCGGCATGAAACGGCGGGGATTCTCGCGGGAGGATATTCATGCCCTGCGCAGTGCCTATAAATACATGTTTACCGGCGAAGGTACCTTCGCGGACCGGTGCAAGACCGTACCGGCTGATATTGCCGGTTTCCCTTCCGTGCAAACGGTTCTAAAATTCATCAATGAAGAAACAAAGCGTGGGTTCTGTCAGCCAGAGTAACGCAACGGTGATGCGTATTGGCATCATAGCCGGAAGCGGCAGTCTGCCGCTTGCGCTTGCCTCAACCTTACGGGCGCGGGGGGAGACGCCATATCTCCTGCTGGTCGAAGGGGCAGCTGAACCTTCGCAATATGC
>Ga0098035_1001385_pt1 | contig 11778 bp, 11 predicted proteins | sample 3_EtaG_FD_75046 | JGI IMG/M metagenome (GOLD analysis project Ga0098035, IMG submission 75046) | Marine viral communities from the Subarctic Pacific Ocean - 3_ETSP_OMZ_AT15126 metaG | ecosystem: Environmental > Aquatic > Marine > Oceanic | place: Pacific Ocean | collected 2015-01-07
AAACTTATTATAGTTAATGCTTAAAACATCTAAAAATCTTTTAACTGCAGTCGGTTGTTGAGCAAGTGTGCGATCAAATACTATACCACTTTCATCTACTAATTTAGATAAACCTAACAATTCATTAATACCACATAGATCTATGTCTGCGGTATTTTGAGTAAAGTTAAATATTTTTTCATATAGTTTTTTACCTAAAACATCATGACTACTACTAACATCTCCAAATATAGTACCAATAAAGTCAGTAAAGAAAATATCTTTATCTATTAATACTTCTTGGAATCGTAAATCTTTGATTGTTTGTTCAAAGTCGAAGTTTTCATTATGCTTATAAAAATCGTAATAATTTTTTGGGTAACATGTTAATGGTGTTGAACCGGTGCTGTAAGCTGTTAGCTTTGTGTAAATATTTTCATATATGCAGTGAGCGCTTAATATTAAAGCTGCTGGAGCTGTTGATATAGTATTGTTAAAAGTTAAAAGACCTCTGTACCAAAAACTAGTATCAATATCTGATAATGAGTTGTTTAGGCTAGATATTGTGTAGTATGAAGTATCTACAGCATTACCATCGCTCGATAATAGAGTAAATCGTACAGAATCTCTTCCAGCAGAAAGAGCCTTCATAGTATAGTTATCGGTATTCTTTGGTGTAATAATAAACGGGACACCTAAGCCTTTATACTGTACAGGGCTTACATCAAATGAGCTTATTTCGTCACTTTCTGCAGTTATACCATTTGAAGAGAATACTATTTCATTTAATGTTTGTGCAGACGTTCCCACCACCAAAGAGGATAGGGTAACAGTAAAATTGTTCGTGTAGTTGTTGTTTTTATACCCTGTTATACTATTAGAAAATATATTGTCTCTATCTTTAAAGAAAGATATAGTAACGGGGTTAGCACTTGCGCTTAATTGATCCGGTGTTTTAAAGTATATAACGTCAAGCCCAGAACTACCCACTAATACACTTGATAGACTGGAACTCAAGCAAGTTACTATTGAACCACCTGATAATTGAGCATATATGTTGCTTGAAGAAAGAGAGATCTTTTGAATAGGTACATATTCATATGCTGATAAAGTATTAATGTATTCTTTATTATAAAAAGACCAGTACGTTTTTAAATCATTAAATTTATTATTATCTAAGTTAAAATAGTTATCCCAACTCGCTGAAACGCTAAAAAATATGTCCTGAAAGTCTTGATAAAATGGAGTTTGGGAATTTATAGTAATTGGTTTCGAAAACTCACCGGCCTGTAAATTAAGATTTGCCGGATTTACACCCAACTCGCTACCAGACCACGTCGTAGTAAACGTATTGGTAATGTAGTCGTATATATTTACATCATTACTATATGAAGCTAATGTTGCATTATTATTGCAATCTCTTAATACCATTCTAACAGTGTACTGCCCGGGGTATTCGAATACATGTGAGCTTGTTAGATTATATGCAAAAGTACCGTCGCCGAAGTCAAATGTAACCTTTGATTCATTTAAAGGAGTAGCCCTCTGATCCGTATTGGGGATTCGCGCCTTAAACGTGAGTGGGGTTATGTGTAGATTATAAGAAGATAAAACGGACTCACTTTTATAATCTAATACATCAAATGTTGCATAGTCTGTTTTAATATTACTCATCTATTACTTTTATGCGCTTAGCTACCGTCAGTGGTGAATATAAATAAGGAAATTTAAAATACGGGAGTGTTATATCTTGATTAACTAAACTAATATCACTTTTATCATAAAGTGGGTTAAAGGATAGAAAAGAAACAGTTTCGAGAGAACTGCCATCTTTTTCGTTTTTTGTGTAGATATTTTTTACTCCTTCTAGTGTAAGTATTTCTCTCAAGAGTTGGTTTATGGCTACGTTTTGACCTAGTTTATTATTCTTCGGGTCGAAGAATGCTTTAATTTTATTTGCAACACGTGATCGTATCGTTTGTTTGTTAATCTTATTATTTGTTTCGCGAACAACATAGAGAGTGGTGTTATTGAGAATGTCTAAATTTAGCGTTGAAGAATTACTCATACCTAAACCAAACGCCATATATATTGGATCTCTAGGCACTACAGTATTTGATAACATTTTCCGGTCTTGAGTTTGCTGTACAAGTAAGTTTTTAAATGAGTTGCTTAAAAAAGGTGGGTAAGATTTATCTTGTGCTGTCAAAAATTTAGGCACAACAAAAACGTTAATGTTATTAAAATCACATGCATCAGCAAAATTTACTTGGTTGATAATTACCCGGTTGACTTTATTTGGGTCAACACACATATCGTAAAAATATTTTATATACCCATTTAAGTAGGAATCATTGCTGACTACCTCAACACTGTTAACAACATTAGCAAAATTTTTGTTAATAAACCCCTCGTAGTCTGCCTCTGTTACTAATCTTAGTTGAGATGAAAATACTTTTGGCGCATTTTGTCTTATTTGATCTACCGTCTCTGCTTCAGATAAAGAAGATGATGCTTGAGGGTTATTAAAACTAATATATGAAGCATTAGTCGTGTTAATAAATGTTGTCTCGTCTTTATTCGAATACGTATCGTTAAAGATAGCGCGCTGACGAGGAGAATCGTATATAAACACCTTGTTACCATTAATAGCATTTTTACTAATTATACCTTTTACATTATCTGACTGTAAGTAGTTTACAGAGACCGTGTCACTCGCGGTTAATTCCCTACCGAAAACACCATTCCCGAATTTTATTTCGTAATAACCATTCTCATTTAATCTAATTTCATAAACTCTATCAACCGAATTAGATAAGTATAAGCTTTCTACTTGATTATACTCATAATACGTATTATCATTTACTTCTTTAACATACACGCTTATTGTATCATTTGCAATAAATTTATCTGTATTGGTATCGACTATATTCTCAACGACAATAGGTAGAACCTCAAATGGTTCACCTTGAGCTTTATAATCAGGGTACTCTTTTATAGTACCCTGATACAAAATCACAACATCGTTTAATGTCTTAATAGTTTCGCTTCCGGAAGCGTTTTTATTAAAAGAATAATCATCATTAAACACGTACTGCGCGCCGTCTACCGAGAAATAAGAATATTTACGAATAGTATAATTACCTTTAGGCATTGAAGCGGTTCCAATAGCGTTTATTGATACAATGGAAGTTTGCTTACCTGCAGGTTTGTAGCCTATCAGCTTTACAATCTTATTCATGTTCTCATATAGAGTAGCCTGATCAAAATTAACTTCTGAAGCTGTTGTGTTTAAGTAAAATAAAAGTACATGATATGAATAAGCTATAATATCGATAATAGCTGCAAGGTTACTACCATCAAAATTCTGATCAGTAAATTTTTCGTTTTTGTTTAATCTATCAACGATGTATTCTTTTAAAGTTACAGCGTCAAATGCTACATACGCATCTTGCGGTAGATTAAATTCTAGAAATTTGTTAGTTGTGTCGTCTGTAGGCATGGTTAGAGTACGAAATATCCGTTATTATTTAATAGTGATTGAAGTGAGAGTCCATATATGTTTAGAGAAGGTATGTTGATTTGTAATGTAATATAATATTCATGTTGATCTGGTATAGGTCTCACGACAACATTAATTACCTGAACTCTGGGCTCCATTTCTGGCAACCGGTTAAGTATATCGTCTTGAATTTGGAATGCATTAAAATCGTTTACTTGCTCAAAAAGATAACGTCTTAAATCTAAGCCAAATTCTGGACTTAATATTTTTTGACCCGGTGTGGTTAAAAATATATTAGTTAAACTATTTTTTATTGCTTGTTCATCAAAAGAGCCCTGTACATCTCTAAGTGTTACCTTTTTGTTGATCTGTGAGTTGTAATAAACAGATGGAGTGATATCTAGAAATAAATCTTTGTAGAGATATCCTTGTTCTAGAGAGGTATTGTCCAGACTATTAACAGAAATATCAGTTAACTTTATAAGAGCCATTTATAATATTTAATACCTAGGTAGTAAATCGAGTTTAAGGAACTATAATATACTTAAGTATGGAAGTTAAAGGAAAAGCTTGTGTAGTTGTTGAAATTGATAGTGAAGAGTTAGTTCGTGCCCTCAAACTTAAAGTTTATACAGAGCTTGGACTCCCACTACATAATGAAGTCTTTTATAAAGACGGTAAGTGGGTTAAAAGAGTACAGGCCCATACAACGCATTCTTTTGAATATGACGAGATCCACGGTCCGATTGTTTCCGATGATATTGAAGTTTTTGAAGCGTTTCATGTTTTAAAAGAATTTTTAGATACCGTGTGATTATTTGCAAGGCTGCATAAATAATATTATGGCGGGTAAAAAGTTTGTTGATTTGCATGAGTCTTATATGAAAAGATATGAGCGAGGAGGGTTTCTTGTTGGGGATGTTTTCAAGTTTAACGACAACTATAAGAGTTCGGATGGTTATAAAGAGCTTGGTAAATCTACACAAGATCTCATCACCAAGCTGATTGATTCCGGTCTTCATATTAGGGTAACTGGGATTAAAGATACTGCTCCTGCTCGATATCCAGGAAGCGACCAAACATCTTCGCTTGATGTTGTTTTAAATCTCGCCTTGGATGAAGGCGGAGGTCGATTTTCACATCATGTATCGGTCCCGGGTTGTTTGGGACAGTCTGTAGAGTATTATCCTAATTTACTTCCTATTCCCGACGCCCTGCGTAGGAAAGATAATGTTAATATTAAACCGGAAGAGGTTGCTGAAGATGAAGAGAATCTTTCCAATAGATCTGATAGAGGGGGCATCGAGCCACATGAGCTCACACCAACTGAAAGATCTCTACCAACACAAAATACAGTCATCGCGAGCGACCCTGCTACCCCGTCGCCTGCTGTTACATCATATACAAATCAATATCTTTCGGATCTCAAATAAAACCATAAAATCGTATAAATAATTAAAATGACAAAAAATGATCAAGAATTAATGGCAGAAGCTTATCAACAAGTTCAAGAGGGAATGTTTGATAGAGTAAAGGCTCGAGCTAGTCAGTTAGGCGGAGCAGTTAAAGGAGTCAAAGATCGAGTAAAGGGCGCTGCAAAAGGAGCTGCTGGTAAAGCTGTAAGTGCAGCTGGTAAAGCTGCTGCAAGAGGTGTAGAAGCGGTTGGTGGTACTATTGATCCAGAGGAAAACAAAATAGCTCAAGCAGGAGCTGGCCTACAACAAGCTGGTGCAGCAGATACTAGTGCAGGTAAAGCGGGTGGTCAAGAAGCTAAATTTAGATCTTATATTAAGAATTCAGCTAATACCATTGCTAACGATCTTAGTAAGTTAGGAATGGAAGTCGGTGATACAGAAGCCTTAGTAGATGAGATACAGTCAGTAGTATCAAAACACTTGACACAAGTTACTAAAGGCGGTCTTTATAAAAGAGGTGGTGGAGATAGACGTGGCACAAAGGTAGGTGCGACGAGCTAGTTTAACCAGCGGTATTTTCTAAATTTACCAAGCATGCAAATGCGTTGATTTCTTTATCAACAACAAACGCACTCTTATAGAGATGATCTGCAATAATGGCAATCATCTCTTTCTTTTTAATATCTTCAACATTGGAAGTGTAGATAAAGTCTAGATAATCACCTAACAGGGTATCATAATCTCCTTGAAACCTATCTTCGTTTTCAATCAGATATCTTCTAGCTTCCAACGAATTTTTTGAAGCTATTTTCTTGTAAACCGCTTCGAGCAGCTCGTTATCGCTATTAATACTAACAATACACAGCTCTGAATCAATAATGTTTTTTTGGAGCTCATTGATGGTTTTCCGTAAATCGGGGAAATGACGTTTAACGAGTTGGACAAACTTTTTCTTTTGCTCTTCTGGGACTTTAATATTTTCATTTTTTAGAATGTTGTAACACCTCTTCACTGCTAGTTCTACCACCGGTTTAATATCTAAAGACTGACATCGTGATTGAACAGCAGGAATAATTTTATGCTTATAGTTTGCTGTAAGAATAAACCTACAATACTTAGCATAGGTCTCCATAGTGTTACGTAAAGCTGCTTGAGCTTGTGTTGTAAGACCATCTGCCTCGTCTAGAATAACTACCTTTATTTTTCCATCAAAAGACTTAGTTTGTGCAAAATTCGTGATGTTGTGTCTAATAGTATCAATACCTGATTCATCTGAAGCATTTAGATAAAGATAATTACACTTAAGAATATCATTAACGATAATTCTTGCAAGAGTCGTTTTACCTGTCCCGGGATTACCTACAAATAAAAGATTAGGAATTTCATCTTTGAATTCCTTAACAATACTTAGAGTTCTATCATCTAAAATAATATCATCTAAAGTAGTAGGTCGGTATTTCTCACACCAAATCCCAGATAAGTTTAAATTAAATTTTTGACTATCCATAATTATTTTCCTGACGAACCAAATCCGCTTTCACCACGTTTAGATTTAATAATATCGCCTTCATATACTTCAATATTATAATTTTTATAGACAACAAATTGGGCAATTCTATCACCAGCTTTAACCTCGTAATCTTTATCAGTAAAATTATATAATTTAATTCCAGCATCTCCACGATATCCTTGATCAATAATACCCGGGTGTGGAATAATACCGTGTTTAAATCCTAGCCCTGAACGACCTTCCACCTTAACCCAAAATCCATGATCAATAAAAGCAAACCTTAAACCTACATCAACCACTGCTGAACCTCTAGCAGGAATCACTATATCTACAATAGAAGTAACATCTAATCCTGTATCATCATCATGATTTTTTGACGGTATAACAGCATTATCATTAGTTTTCTTAAATTTAAGTACCATATACATATATTACAGTATGTTGTAAAAAAATCAAGTGTAGATTAAATATTGTTATGGCCGAAGAATTAGATGAGGCGGTTAATGATATTATATCTCAATTAAAGCAAAATAACAAAACTGCAAAAACTCCGGCGGAGGAGAGCGTTTTGGATAAGGAGGATATAGAGGATTTTATCATACAACATACCAGTCGATTGATTAAAAAATCATTATCTATTGTTGATAATGTAAATGACTATATCTCTTCCGCTCCAGAAAATAGAGATGTAGCAGCAATGGCGGAGTTGATTAAAGCATCATCCGGTGCTATTGAAGCTCTTAATAAACTCCATACTGCTAAAGAGAGAAATGATACACAAGTTGCAGTAAAGCAGATGGATATTGAAAGCAAAGAGAGGCTTAATATTGCTGATAACGGAACGAAGCTTTTGTTGTCTCGAGATGACATAATGAAAGCTCTCGTAGATAAAGATGGTGATATAATTGACGTTTAGTGACCAAAATCTTTACACTTTTTTTCAACATCACAATCTGGCTTTTTCTTACTTGAAACCATGTTTTCATACTCTTCCATGGAATTACATGGCATGAAGTAAACATGCCCATCGGCTGAAGTATGCGTGTGGCATCCTTCACAGCCTAACTCTCTTCCACGGTTAGTTGCTTCTTCGCATGTCTTGTATACATCATATGCCAGCATCTCTGTAATTACACCCGGGTCCGCGCGCGCACTAGTGCGTGTACCTCCTTGACCGTCTAATGTATACATATCATAAATACCATCACGTGTATGCATTGTAGCGGTGAATGTTTTATCTGTAGTAATTGGTGTACCGAGGATATCGGTTTGAATTTGTTCGCATTTCATAGGACAGATCTTATTTGAGGTAGTATACTCTGTTCTTTGAAGAGATATTAATAATCTGTTAACTCTCCCTAAGACACCAAAAGCGCTATTAGCTCCCCTATAAAACTTATTCACTTTTTTCTGAAACTCGTAAATCTTACTAGCGACGCCACCTAGCATGCCTTGTATTTCACCGAAAATAGTGTCGGATATATCTCTTAAAGTATTAAAGAACTGAACATCTTTTAACATTAAATTACCAGCAGCAAAGTTAGTAAACCCCTGCATCCACTCTGTATTAACTCTTTGCATAGGAAACTTATCTATATAAGGTAAAGTGTTGTCATTAAAAATTGAGCCTTCTGTATTAAAGTTGAACACGTTTGTAGCAGACCTAACACCAGTGTCTATATTTTTTTGCATTACTGGAGGTAAATGATTATACAGATCTACTGCAGCATTAACAGGCTCGAGACCGTATACTGTAGTAGAAATATTACTTCTTACCGCGTTACCAAGAGTACCAATAGCATTGTTGGTTGATTGTAGTATATTAAAGTTACCGGACAACATACTAGATAAATCAGTTGCAGCACATGCCCATGGTCCGTTGAGTAGTTGTCGTGCGTAATATAAAATCGAACACTCATCGAGCTTTAATAACCCCTGTACAGAGTTCAATTTCAGCATGAAGTCTTCTAGTTGATCAAGACCAAGTTCAAATGTCTTTAAAAAAGACTCCATAAAGTCGAGATCGTTTTCGGTAAAATTATGGCCTAGTATAGGGCCAGTGAGATTCCCGTCGCAGTCTCTCTCTACCAGGTTTTCAAATTGCTTTCTGGTAACGAATAAAGATCTAAGGACTTCAGCTTTATCATTGAAAAAGCCATCTATATCTCCTGCTAATCCTCTAACTAACTGATTTAAACAAGCTGATCCCGGGCCGCCACTGCGCGCCGAGCCCGGGCCTCCACTGGGCCCACCCAGTAGGTTGGAGAACAAACCACTGGGGCTGAGCCAGCCCTGAAGGTCGCGGTGACCTTTGAGAAGATCCGCCGGCCCTTCGCGCTCTATTTGGGCAATCTCACCACTGAACTCGCGCTCTGCCGTGGCCCAGCGCGCTACTTCATCACCTGTCATCGCCATAACAATATTTAGTCAGCATCCTCCATCTTCGCTTCCTCATGCGCTATGTCCATTTTATCCTTTTTCTCAGAGGTCTTTGCCGGCAAAGACCTCTCCGCGGTCATCTGTCATAGCCATTTCCGCATCTAGCTTGTTTTCTGGAGAATCCGGTCCAACGTAAGTTTTTGCACAATGAATTACATTTTCATAACTATCTTTAAAGAATCTATGATGAACTTTTGTTATAAGCCATCTTCCTAGTATTTTCATGTCTGATGCACGTTCTTCTTGTAGTTTAAATACATCAACAAACATCCCAGGAGATCGAAACGTATCGCCTTCATTGTCTATAGTTAATTGTAGGTTTAAAAATGTTAAATTAGACACGATTTGAGCTTTTGCTATATTTGTTACATGATTATAATCATAAGGTAATGATAGAGGTTTCATTATGTCACTTCTCATTTCGTGTAGAGGTATAAATGGGTGTACTTCTCCTCCTGCTGATTTAAACACATCTACAAAAGCTTTTTTCCAGGTCGGTATTACCTCCTCTATTGTAACAACTATTTCATCCAAAGAGCTTCCAATACTATCATCACTACATACCGCATAATTAACAAAAAATTCATTTCCATAACTAACCATAGGAGTTGTAAGATTTATATTCTTTAACATCCCTTCATATTCATTAATTAGAATCTTCTCATCTGGTGGGTTATTTTTATTTGGTAAATCTGTTGGCTTATTACCGGCTTTAGCCGTACCTGATGTTAAATCACCTAAACCAAATGCTTCTTTTGCTAATACTTTGTTATCCTTAAAGATCATATCTATAGGCTCTAACGAGTATTTACCATCAATCCTGTTAAACCTTAATACCGATTGCACTGGTAACCCCTCTCCACCTAACGAATAATTTATTCTTAATAAGTATTTTAATAGATCTGAATACTTCCAGTGTAGAGCAATTGGGATTTTTTGTATTAGGCTTGCAAATTCACCATTAGGTGCACCAATTTCGTGATCTCCAGGCCACCAGAGTTTTTCATTAATAACATTTACACCAAGTACATCAATTAGTACTTCTTTTATAACGTCGCCAACTTTTGCTGGAGGCTTTTTTGGATATCCATCAGAAGCTATACATGATGGAATAGTAGTATTTAATTTATTATAATTAACATCTAGTAAATGATATGTCTTAAAATTATTAGATCTATCTGACTTAGATACACTATTATTTTCATCTGTTATAACGAAAGTATATTTTAGAGCTTGATTTTTATGCTTTTGATATGTTTTCCATTCACATAGAATTACATGTAAATAATCACTCCCGTCACCAGTAGTATAATGATTATCGTCGATATAATCAAAAGGGTTGTTGAGAGTTATATGGCCAGAGACAAAAGGCTCAAAAAGAGTTTCACGGATATCTAAATTTACAATAGCAGATTTTGTTAATCTAATCTTATTTACTTGATCTGCTTTCTCCGGGGCATCTATATCACTTGGGATCTCAGAATCGGAAATTTCAAAAAAACAGAAGTATTCCTCTCCGTTGATTTTAAATTTATTAGGAGCATTTAGTTCATCAGTAACCATTAGAAGTGCTTGTTATTAAAGATAGTAGCGTCAGTCATTTGCTGATATATCAATCCGCGTTTACTAGGAAGAATATACTTTAACTGTTGACCTCCTTTGGCAAAAAAACTATTACCAATTACATCTTTATTCAGTAGATATATAATCCACCAGCTAAAAATATCACCGTATATATCATAAGAAGTAATAGTTAATGCTTGGCGCGCAGTAACTATATGAGTATCTATCAAGCCACTATCTATGTTAGTAGGAAATTCCATTCTATTAAGAATGTTATAGAAATAGAATTGCTTACCGTCTTTACCTTCAGTATATACTTTAAAAATACGCTCATACCTATTAAGCGGCAGCTTAGGCAGCGCCGGTACTTCATCTTGATATTTTCCTGTTGTTCCTGTTAAGCTCATTTGTTTTATTCGTCTTCGCGCGCAAGGCGGTCCAGGAGCTCATCGGCCCGGTTGGGTTGCGCTTCCCAGTCTATTTGCGACACTCCGTCGGTTTCATCCGGATGGAGGTGATCTTCGATCACCCGGTCGACCGCGGACGCATCCGGTGCTAGGTTAATACTCGAGGGTGACGGATTATTGGAGACCCCCTCGGAGTTCTCAGTTAATCTCGCGAGATTAACCGCCCCGAAGGAAAACCCACTACCGGATGGATCACCTCCAATTGGTGTCGCTGGTTGTGGTGTAGGCGTTGGTAGGCTCCCGGAATCCGGATTAGTTATTAAATCTCTGATGTTCCGCTCTGTCTCGCTTTGCTGTCTCCAGCCCAGCCTCTCCCACCGAGCCTGGCCTTGTAGTTCTGATGTAGGTGGCCACACATCTTCTGATGCAAAACTCGAATCAGGAACACCGGTCCGAACAGGGGGTATCCACCCTTCGCCTTCTGGCGGAATGTCCTCAGCCGGCACGCCTGGTATTATAACCTCTTCGCCTTCCTCACCCCGGAGACGAACTGTTCCAGGATCATCTGTCCGGACCACCCAGGCTGTCCCTTGTTCTAACTCCTCCCGGATCTTGTTGGCCGCCTCTTGGGTCATGGTTCCGTCCGCGACACTGGTTTCCATCTGCATCTCCGCCGCGGTTACTAGACTGAAGGAGGGTTCACCTTTTGCATATGGATCCTGATCGACATATTTACCGGCGACGGGATCCCACTTTCTCACAGGTTGAAGTCGCTGCGGTACTCCCCCGGTTGGTAACTGACTTTCCCACTCAAACTCCCCGTCCACTTTGTAGTTCGTGGTCTGGCCAGGACCACGTGGAATCGGCGTCGACGTCCTAGATATTGTTCTTGCTCTGTTCGCACGATCCATTGCGTCTTTATCTTCTTTCATTTGTTTTTCTTCTTGTGCCTTCAACTTCGCG
>Ga0098035_1001390_pt1 | contig 11760 bp, 9 predicted proteins | sample 3_EtaG_FD_75046 | JGI IMG/M metagenome (GOLD analysis project Ga0098035, IMG submission 75046) | Marine viral communities from the Subarctic Pacific Ocean - 3_ETSP_OMZ_AT15126 metaG | ecosystem: Environmental > Aquatic > Marine > Oceanic | place: Pacific Ocean | collected 2015-01-07
ATGGCAAGAAGATGGATTTCGTATGGAGAAGAAGGTAGTGATGCTGGAGGTTACTGGTTAGAGGAACCTGAAAAGAAAAAACCCGCAGCTAAACCTGCGCCCAAAATCATTGCACGTCCTGAACCTGAAGTTATTACAACTACGCAGGGTCCTTCGCTCGTAGCTACAGATGATCCCAATTTAAACCTTCAAAACGGTGCGAACGCAGGAGCAGGACAATCTGCCACTGGCGGGAATATGAGCGTTCATACTCCCAATCTTGTAAATATGGGTGGTGGTGGTCAATCTCAACACATGGACACTGACCACAGTAGGATTCCTTTGCCTGACAATATTGGTGCTGGTATTGGTGCTGGTGTTGGTGCTGGTGGAGATAAGGGAATGGCTGGTGGTTTAACAGACCTGGCTATAGGTGATGTGGGAAGTGGTACGACAAAAACTTGGGAGCCGAGAGATCCTATTGATGGTGGTGGCGCTGATCCTTCAGGTGATGGTGGTGGCGCTCTTCCTCCTGATGCAAGCCCAGAAGAAAAAGAGTTGACAAGTTATCTTGCGGATTTAAACGCAATTAGAGGTCAAGGTTCAGATCCGTCAGGGCTGTTAGAAAAATACCAAAAAAGTGTTGGTGGTTATGACAAGGATAGCGAAGGAGAAGTCCCTGCTCCTTTTTTAAATGTGGACGGTGTAGATAGAGTCCTTACATATGGACAGGAGCTGGGAACTAAGCTGGAAGGTTGGGGTTATTTATTAAACGGATTGTTTACGGTTACTGAAAGTTCGCGAAGAAAAGGTGAAGAATACGAACGTCAAGTTAAAAGATTAGAACGCGAACGAGATTTTATAACTGACTTTGCTAAAGCTGATTCTGCTGCTGCAAGAGACTTACTTATCCAGCAGGAAGGTCTACGCATTCGTGAAGAAATGAATGTAGCTGCTGATGCACGTCAGAGAGATGCTTCTAAAGCTAATATCGCACAACAGCTGGAAGGAAACGAAAGATTACAGGGGTTAGCCCAAGACTTTCAGAAGTATGAACGCCTTGATGCAGAAGGAGCAGCACAGGCAGCACGTGTATGGCTAGATCAAAAGCAAAGAGAATTTGCTAATTTCGAGCGTGAGCAGAATCTAGTTTTTAATCAACAAGAACGAGAGGCTATGGAAAAGATCCAGATAGATGCCTTTAAGAGAGAACTAGAAGCTAGAGAAAATATAAGACTTGGCTATACCGATGAACAAGGCAACCAAATACAAGGTACACAGGACTTTCAGGCAGCTCAAGCAAACCTAGACCGTGTTTTTGCTCAAGGACAACGTGTTGGCTATACCGATCCTGAAACTGGCGAAAAGGTAGAAGGCACGCAGGAATTCCAACAAAGAATGCAACTTGCATTACAGGAAGAAGCTGAAAGACAGCGTGTTGGCTATACCGATCCTGAAACTGGTCAGTGGGTAGGAGGTACACAGGACTTTCAACAACGAATGCAAGAACAGGCAGCAACTACAGGTTTTAGCCATGCGTCACAACTGGCTCAAGGGGCTGATGAGAGGCAAGCCTTACGAGATATAGCATTAGACCAACTACGTCAGGAAGAATTAAGGCTTGGCAGAGAATTCACAACAGAGGAGCGTCAAGCTGCTGAAACTTATGCAACCGCAGCAGCAGAATTAATAGCTACTGCACGAGTTGAGGAACGTGAATCTGCATTTGGATTCCAAGAGCAACAGCGAGTTGGGTATGTTGATCCTGAAACGGGTGAGCGTGTTGAAGGTACTCAGGAATTCCAAACAGGCGAACGTGAGGCTAGACAGACATGGGAGGAGAATCGGGCTACTAACGAAGAAGGGCTCAGAAAAGAGCGAGAAAATCTTGAGTGGGACAGAACGAGTAAACTTGAGTCTGCCCGTTCTGGTATTGCAGATGCTACAAGCGCAGAGGGAATAGCAAAAGCTGTAGAATTTGCTCAAGATGCACGTGATCGCGAGAAAACACTTGCAGCCCTTGATGTTATTGAACGACTGGCTATGAATCCTCAGACTGCCTTTGCGCTCTCGAATTCAGGATTACTTTCAGCTCTTGGTGCAGAATTTGGGCTTGACCTTAGTTTCCTCAGTGGTGGAGGTGGGACTCAAAGCGCATTAACTGATGTTTCATTGCCGGAAGCTGGTGAATTTGCCAGAATGCCAATAGACCAGCAACGTGCACAACTAAATCAATACTCATCATTAACAGGGGTATCTCCAGAAGATATAAGGCTTGAGATCTTACGACGTGCACAGGGCGGTGGACTTGCAACGGGTAGCGATGCTTATGCAACAAGGACAACTGTTTAATGCCACGACGACCAACTACCCGCAGAGCTTGGGAAAGTGCTCCACGAAATATCCTTAGTGATAGTCAGCAACGTAGAAAAGCATATGAAACTGAAACAGCGGATATTGCTACTGCCCTTTCTGTAACTCGTCCTGAATCAGAACCCGATCGAAACTTTAGACTTTTAAAGGAATGGCAGAGAAGAGGACGCGGAACAAGCCTTCCACTTACCGCAGGAACAGATTTAAAAGCAGGAAACGATGAACTTGAACGACTTTTAAATGAAGTCCCTGATGAAGAATATCATCAGCGAAAAGAAGCAAGTGAATTTTTTGCAGATGAAGGTAAATGGATAGGTATTGAAGAAACAACTAAATTCGGAACTGCAATAGTAGCCCCTGCAATTGGAATTGGCGGTTATATCGGTGAAGGATTAGGGTATGAAATAGGTGCTAATCCCTGGATGCGAGAACACACGTTTATAGGAAATTTTGAACCTGAAACTATTGCATTGGCGGGTGAGGTAATAGGGAGTGGTCCAGGTGTTATAACCAAGATTCCAAAGTTAATTCGTAGCGCCCCAAAGATATATCGCGGAGTAATGGATGTTGCAGGTAACTTGACAGCTACCGTTGACAATACTGCCATAAGGCTAACAGGAGAGAAAATTGTTGATACAACAATCTTAAGTCTGCACGAAGGTAGCAAAGTTACTGAGGAAGTTGTTAAGGCGAACACGAAGCGTCTAAAAGAAGTTAATGCAAAAGTAGATCAGGTAGTAAAAAAGTATGAGTCAGAATGGGGCAAAGCTGTTGACAATGTTGATCAAGAAAACATGACAGAGGCTTTTCTGAGGGAGTTAGGTAATGCACGTACAGGAAAAACTGGAATACCAGATTTTGAGATTCCTAAACATCTTCAGCTAAGTGGTGACGATCAAATAAAAATGGCGAATAAAATTCTTGAAGCCAGTCCACTCAAACCTGGAACTGGAAGAGATGTTTTACTACCGCTGGAAGCGATTAAAGCTACGGGCGCATATTTTGATTTTGTGACTATGGGAAAAGTTTTCACAAGAAGCGAAGGTGAATTACTCGGTAAAGTGTTTGGTGATGAATTCCTAATGGGCGTTAATCGTATGAATGCCACAGTAAAGGGAAGGCTTCTCTCAGGTGCGTTTGAAGTAATAGGAGTTCCAAGAACACTTTTATCTTCAATGGAATGGTCAGCAGTTTTATTTCAAGGTGCGATACTTGGCGTTGGAAGAATGCCTGCAAAAATGCCAAAACTTATATGGGATATGGCAAGAGCTACCGTTAGCCCCAAATATGCAGATGATCTTCAAACGCAACTTGTCTCACATCCTCTTTATTCTAAATTTAATTTCTCCGGCTTATATATAAATGGAAGGGGGCTTACAGGCAGAGAAGAGCTTTTCTATTCCAGCCTTGCAACAAAAATTCCGATTTTAGGCATACCTATCAGAGCCTCAGAACGTGCATATGCAACATTTTTAAATCAATTACGATTTAAATATATGGAAACCGTGCATGATGGATGGGTAAAAGCCGGAATGTCTACAAAAGAAATAGACGCTAGTTTAAAAACTCTTGCCAACTTTACAAATGTAGCTACAGGCAGAGGGAAAGGTTTTACTTCTGAAGGTCTTAATAAAGCAGCTGCAACTGTTTTATATGCTCCAAGACTTGCCGTATCACGATTCCAATTAGCTATAGAAATGCCATATACGGCTATGACACGTCGAACTCTGGGAGGAACAAAAGTTACATCACAGGCAAGAAAAGAACTCGCACGAACATTAGTACAAAGTGCTGCTACATTTACGACATTCATGGGAATGGTCAAAGTAGCTGGTGACATGTGGACGAAAGATGAAAAAACAGGTGTACAGAAAGTTACCGTAGAGACAGACCCCAGAGCGACTGCTAGTGGAAAAATTACTATTGGCAATACACAATTAGATTTATCTGCTGGAATGGGAGGTGTTATTCGTCTTATTGTACAAATGGCTACAAAACAACAAAAATCAGGAACAACAGGAGAACTAAGAAAAAAAGAATGGTCTGAGACTATTGAAAACTTTTTCCTGTCAAAACTTGAACCAGTCACGGGTGCGATTATTGAACAAAGAAGAGGAGAAACTTACTTAGGAGATGATCCAAAAAAAATTCCATTACCTAAGTATGCTTGGGAACGCCTGATCTCCCTGTTTATTCAAGATGTAGTAGACGCAGTTGAAGTAGATGGGCACATGATCGGTGGTGGTGTTGCTCCAGCATTTGCTCTTGGAGTACGAGGTACAAGTTTTGAATCTCCTGGATCTATAGCAAATAAGTATCTGCAAGGCGATGTTGTTATTACTGATGACAAAGGAAATCGTATTTATGAAATAAGCGATGAGCGATTAACTCCTGCACAAAAAGCACAGCTTTATAAGCATCGCCCTCTTCAGGAAGAAATAGCAGAACTCCAAAGATATAAAGTTGAAAATAGCTGGCAAACAGCAGCATCAAACCAGGAAACAGCTGCACATACATCAGATTTGAGATTTACCAACGGAGAAAAAACAGCTTCAGAATGGAGAGAGGACGTTCGTGTTAGAGGGCAACTAAATAGTGAAATATTCGGTATTAGAGAAGGTCTTGAAGGCGCTTATGAAGAGCAAAAACCTTATGGTGCTGAAGGTAGCCTAACTAATTGGGCAATAACTCTTTTTGGTGGAAAAAATGAAATAGACAGAACTCCTGAACAACAAGCACTTAAAGATTATTATGACCTAACTGAAACTTATATAGACATAGATCAACTAGACGAATTAAGAAAGAAATTTCGTTCGGGAAACAATCTTTCACCTGAAGAAAGAAAATATATCGACAACCAAATGCAATTAGACGCATATCAAGATGCACAGGAGAGATTCTTGTCTGAGTTATCTGAGTCTGAACTTGATTATGTTTTAGAAAATATGCACCCAAACCGAACTCCTACACAGGATTTGTATTACAAGTCGCAAAGAGTAATGAAGCCTTATTGGGATATTCCTGAAGAAGTAGCAAGAGAGAGATATAGCGGTAATGCCGATTATGTATTAGAACTTTGGGAAAAACGACGAAATATGCCTGCTAATGAACGCGGGGAATTTGATATTCAACATACATCAATGATAGTCATGCAGAAAATAATACATTCTAAACAGGAACGAATGAAATTCGATAATCCTGAAATTGATCGTATAGGAGTTGTATTTTATGAAATGACTCCTACATCTCTAGAAGTTTTAAAAGAATCTAAGTATGGGAGACACCCTGAAGATGTACGACGAAATATGCTTAGAGATGTTGACCACAAGCTAAATGAGTCGTTAAATTTGAGTGGAATACGACGAAGGTAGTACACTTATCGTAAAAATAGCCCCTGCCCTTTCACAAGCGCACGGGTAAAAGTGGAGAAATGTATGGCAACTGAAGAGCAAGCAGCAACCGCCGACCAAGCCGTATCTGCACAAGAAGCCAGTGAACCGGAGTCTGAATTAGACAAATTACGTCAGGAAAATGCTGACCTACAGCAGAAATTCAAATCTGCACAGGGGAGGCTAAGAGTTTCTGAAGCTAATGCTGGTCATGCAGCAGAGGCAGAAGAGCGAATGACGAGTTACATGACTAATGCTCTAAAGACTGTGGTTGAGGAAGTTGATCCACAGGAACGGATAAAAAAAATACAGGAGTTGGCTCAAAATCAAGAAGCTGATAGACAGCTTAGAAAACGAGTAACAGCAACTCAAATAGAACTGGACAAACTTGTTACCGATAGCCAGGTCGATTGGGAAAATGACCCCGACCTCGCTGACGCTAGACAGGCTTGGAGCTCCAGTAGACCTGAAGATGCGTTGAGGCTTGCCTCTTTGGTGTTACATGAACGTAAGTTGAAAAACAACGGTTATGTATCTGAAGAAGAAGTTGATCGCATTGTTGATACAAAACTAAAAAATGCAAGACAGAGTGATAATGCTGTCGATACAGGAAATTCAACAGTCGCTATAGGATTGCCAGATAAGAAGCCAACTAATGCAGCGGAGCTTCAACAATATCTCGCCACAGCCCGATCGAATGGAATTGTCATCGGTAAGCAGGAACGCAATGATCTTGTCAGAGGAGCCCTTTCGGGCTAAAGAAAAATGGCAACTGGTTTAACTGATACTGCTTCTACGGGCGCAGATGCTCTTATCCCAGAAGTTTGGTCGGCTCAGACTCGTGATTCGCTGCTTGCGAACCTCGTTGGCTGGAATCTTATCGACCGATCTTTTGAAGGGGAAATGGCTGGACGTGCCTATGACACCATTCATATAGATGGTGTTGGTGGTACAACCGATGACACTAGAACGGGATTTGATGTTACTTCTAATATCTCTCTCGCTGCTGGTGGAACTCTTACTGCTGAAGTTGTTACCTTCTTAACGCAGATTAACTTGGCAATAGACACGCACGCGTATAAGTTCTGGGATCTGGAATTCGAGCTTGACTTGATGACCCAGATGCCTCTTATGGAGCGTGGTGCAGAACGTACAGCTTATGTCGTTGCTCAAAAAGCAGACGATGACTGTAACGGTCTGATTGACGACTTTTCGCAAACTGTTGGCACATTTGCTGCTGGTCTTACTGATTCAGACATTCTTCGTGGAGTTCAGTATTTGAACGACGCGAATGCACAGGAAGAAAACAGGAACGCATTATTCTCATCTGCTGAACAGATTAACCTGCTTCAGATTGAGCAATACCGCAACTCCCTGTATGACCAAGCATTCACAACTGCTGCTGATGGCAAATTCCGTGGCTTCTTCGGAAGCAAATACGGTGTTGACTTCTATATGTCAACAAATACTGAAGGCACAAATGCTGCTGGACATGACAATGGAATGTTCCAACAGGAAGCTCTTGCAGGTGCAATGCTCGATAACCAGAGAGTTGCAACTGACTACGAGATTACGACTGACTCATTCCGTCACGCTGTTCACTCGATTTACGGACTCATTGAAGTTCGTGACACTTCGGGTGTCTTGCTGAAAGGGAAGTAGGTCATCATGGCTGAAAAAAGTGGATACGGTATGGACGCGGTTAGCGCACGCAAGCCAAATTCAATGCCACCATCAAAGTCTGAGCCCGACTCAGGAAATCCTGATGGACAATACAGTCAGGGATCTAGTGCTGCTGACGTAAATCAGAACAGCATCAAATCCTCTGACTCAGGAAGTCCTGCGAGCAATCACTAGATGGAAACATCAGATCATATTCGTCCATTCTTCTGGCTTCCGTCAGATATAAAACAGGATTCGATCACTTCTCATGTAGAAAAGATCATTGAGCAATGCTGGACAAACCTGGCGCGTCGGAAGAATGGTGGATATGAGCCTGTTGCGCTTTCTAAAGGGTGGCATTTAGATACTGTCACCAATAAAAAAGTGTTCTCAAATGGGCAGGATATAAAAATTATGTGTGTGGGTCCAATCAGCGTGCCTGTAGGACACCAGATGTATAAGGAAGGGCATAATGCTTATGTGCTTCGCTATCCTGACCATTCGTTTATCAGGTTTCAGAGAATAGAACGTAAAGAAGGTGCACAATCTTTAACGCTGCCTGATTCAATTGCTGCTGAATTTGCTGCAAAAGGTAAGTTCAAAGTTCTTGAGTGGGATACAGATGAAGGGCGTAGAAAGTTTGAAGAATCTTTAGAGCCTGTTGCTGAAACATTAGAAGAACGACAACTAAGAGAACATATCGAACAAACAAGGGGCGATCCGGTAAAACAGACCGTTCCTTATACAACCTAGCTTGTGTACCCGCTGGTGCATAAGAGGCGAGAGAACATCTCGTCAAGGAGATTAAAATGGTTGATCGACTTACTCCCGATCTTACGTCAAGGAATATCCGCAACGCTGGTGAATCACTACGAGGCTTGCTTCGTGAGATACAGGGTTGGGATACCGTTATTGTTGAAGATGACTTCCTCACGTACAAGACCGCAGCAGAGTTAGTCTCTGGCTATCCTGCTGTCGTAACTGGTGTTGATGGCTCGTTCGACGCATCTCTCACTGGTATTTCCGGTGAAGCAACCGTAGACGTTGGTGATGGTGGAACTTCTGGTGATAACGAGTACGGTGGACAAGCACTCTCTCATTTGCAATGGAAGGGCGATCTAAACGCTTTCTTTGTTGCTCGTATCAAGATTTCCAATGTAGGAACTGTCAAGGTTGAAGTTGGATTTACTGACGCAATTACTGGCGATGCTGGTGCTGTTGACACATTGGCTACATACTCCACGAACGCTGATGACTGGGCTGGCTGGATCATAGATACAGATGACACGGCAACTTGGCAAGCAACTGGCGTGAAGGCTACAACGGAAGCTACGAAGAACGAAAGTTCCTCTATTGTTGCTCCTGTTGCTGACACCTATCAATACATGGGAGTTTTCCTTGATGGCGACAACGCCATGTTTATGCAATGGGACGCTTCTGGCAGAAAGATTGGAGAGACTCTCTCGGTCGATTCTGCCATTGAAGGTGGAACTGCGGTATGTCCGTGGGTTTTTGTACAGAACAGAGCAGCTTCACAAGACCGTCTTATAACTCTTGACTACTTTATGGTAGGTCAACGCCGATCATAGGAGGTCAACATGGTCTGTACATATACTCGTTCTCTTGGGCAAACGGTAGCGGGAGCAACTTCGGCTGCTCTTGCCACTGTTACTCAAAAGCCACCGTGGGCGCATGAGGCACGTATTACGGCTGATGCTGATTCAGGATATTTACTATGTCCTGAGATTCGTAAATTATGGGTCTACGATGATAGTGCGGACACTTATACCGATGCGACAGATAACGCAAAGGATAAAAGTACGAGCACGAAAGTCATTCTTGATGATTTCGCAGCAGCAGACTTTATTTATATCGGGGCAGATCAACCGTTCAGGGGATTTGCTGTCGATGTAAGTGCTGTTAATGGCGGGTCTAATACAACGATGACTGTTGAATCGTCAGATGGTGATGGCACTTGGACAGATACAAGTGCTACTGATGGGACTACTTCCGGCAGTAAAAGCATGGCGCAGGACGGATTAGTTACATGGACAATTCCATCTTCTTGGGTGGAAGATACTGTCAATGGGCTTTCTAATCTTTTCTGGGTTCGTGTGAGTGTAGATGTTGTTTTTGACTCAGAGGTTGAGGTGGATTCCATCACGCTTCTGAATCGTGAAACTGTAGCTGCACATCTGGATACTGCTACATCAGGAGCAGTAGAACTTGCAATGGGTGGCATCGGAGGACTCGAATTTACCGTAGCCTCTGGTACGCCTAATAATAGAATTCAATGGCTAGGGAGATAAGTTTTGGCTATCGTTCGCAAGTCTGTTATTACAGGAACGGAACGAAAAAGAACCTCTACAGTCCTTGAAATTGCATTAATGGACTATAACGAGATTGATCCACCTGGGTCACAACAGGTGGGTCAGTCCGTTGTGGTTACTGTCAAAGATAAAGATAATAAAAACACAGAAGAATTCTTAGATTCAATTCTTGAAAAAGCCACAGAAGATATTTTAAAAACCATCAAGAAGCCAACTCTTGAAGATATTGCTAAAGGCAGGATGCAAGGCGATGGCTAGAACCCTCATACAGCTCATACAAAAGGTTTCAGAGATCATTGACCCGTCACATTTCACGACAGGGACAACAGCATCTTCAGGAAACTCCGTGTCTCAGGTTTTGTCTACGAACCTACAACGCTTCAATGATGATGAAATCATAGGCAAGCATCTTTACTGGAGCAGCGGAAGTCCTAGTCCTGATACAACGGTTATTACTGACTTCACTCAAAGTACGGGTGCTGCATCTATTCGCCCCGACTTGGCTTCTGCTCCTAATTCACAAGCCTTCTATGTATTGCCTTATCGAAAAGACATCATTGAAGATGCGATTGCAGATGCTATCTATACGCTCCATGACACCGGAGATCTCATTAGAGAAATCCAGATGTTTGGTGTAATAGCAGGTTCTCCAATCTATAACGCAGGATTTGATTACTGGACATCCTCAACTACTCCTGATGGATGGAGCAGGAATGGCAGCGCTACTCTTGCAAAAGAACCTGCCGGAGCTAACACATTCAACTCCAGGCAATCTCTAAAAATAAGTGGCTCTGCTGATTATGTAAAAATTGATGAGCCGTGGAAGTCATGGCTTGAAGATCTCAAGGGTGGGACTATACGCTTCTACTGTCCTGCATTAGCGAATAACGCCTCACACGCACGCATAGCGATATATGACGGTAGTACGCTTACTTATTCCAGTCATCACTCAGGAAATGGTGGTCGTGAAATTCTTGATACAGGAAACGTAACGATCTCTTCTACTGCAACAGATCTGGAAATTCGGTTATATAACGACAGTACCAATGCTGTTTACTTTGGTGATATGTGGATTGAAGGCTCCGGTGTTTCTGTCAGAGAAATACCAATTCCTTTAGATTTCATTTCTGACATTTCCTTGATTGAATCTCTAAGTTCTGCTACACCTACAGATACAACCGTTGGTAAATACAGGCATATGGGAAGAGGTCGTGCTATATATGACTTTAATATGTCTGACCACGTAGACCATGAGACAACCACACAGTATGGCGTACTTGAATTCACTGGTCGAATCAAACCCTCGAATCAAACCAGACTTCGTATCACTGGTTCTGGACAGTTATCTGTTCCAGCAAGCGATAGCGGAGTTGTAGAAGTAAGTCGAGTCGAGGAAATGCTTGTGGCTAATCTTGCAGGGGCATTGCTTCTTGAAAGAGATGCCTCTCAGCGTAGCGATAATGTTGCTGAAAAACTCAGGATCAATTCAGGTGAGTTACGCGCCAAGACAAGTGAGCTTACACAGGGGATAGGAAACAGACGAGCTCAACCTACACTTGCTAGGAGCTTGTAATGGTAACTGGTACTGAAATACATGGATCTGTTTATGACTTTGTTCTTTCAGATAACCTTGTTTCTACTACTGGTGCTGAAACTACGATTAAAGCGGGTCTTGCAACAAGAGGTATCGGAAACCACCACGGTCTTATATCTGAAACAACAGTTGGTCCACAATTTCAGCTTGGATTGATGCTGCATACGGCAAGTCAAAACGAGGGTGGAACTACTCGTAAGCAGGTACAGGAACTTCGGCTGCCACCGATTCCTCCACGTCAATCAACAGGTGACTATGACTTCACGCACACAGACCCTCTGACAAAGATCGTCTTTTCTCAGGATGACTGGAGTGGAGGTGGATTCCAAGCGGTATATGACCCTAAGATTCCCAATAAGTATGCAAATGCAAATGGTGTAGATCTTCGATGGGAAAGCATGGCTGTTCCTGGGATGAGGCTCGATCATGGACA
>Ga0098035_1001392_pt1 | contig 11760 bp, 9 predicted proteins | sample 3_EtaG_FD_75046 | JGI IMG/M metagenome (GOLD analysis project Ga0098035, IMG submission 75046) | Marine viral communities from the Subarctic Pacific Ocean - 3_ETSP_OMZ_AT15126 metaG | ecosystem: Environmental > Aquatic > Marine > Oceanic | place: Pacific Ocean | collected 2015-01-07
ACGTCATTCAAGGAGAGAATCATGGCGATCAACCACGCTGAGTGCATCGAAGCCTGCAACCGCTGCGCCGCCTACTGCGATTTCTGCGCCGCGTCCTGCCTGCAGGAAGAGAACACCAAGATGATGGCGGAATGCATCCGCCTGGACATGCAATGCGCCGCTATCTGCCGGCTGGCCGCCCTGTACATGGCCCAGGGCAGCGAATTCGCCGCCCAGCTCTGTTCCCTGTGCGCGGAGGTTTGCCAGGCCTGCGGCGAGGAATGCGGCAAGCATGACCACGACCATTGCCGTCAGTGCGCCGACGCTTGCATGGACTGCGTCCGTGAATGCCGCAAGATGGCCGCGTAACGCCGCTAGCGCATGAAGCCTTCTTCGCGGAGCTTGTGAATCTGGTCGCGGACCGCCGCGGCCTGCTCGAACTCCAGGTTCTTGGCGTGCTTCATCATCTCCGCTTCCAGCTTCTCGATGTCCTTGGCCACCTGCGCCGGTGAGCGGGCCACATAGGGGGCCTTGTCCTCGGCCACCTTGCGGGTGCGCTTGCGCTCCGGCTGGCCGGCGCCGGTGGTGTAGGCGTCGTCCATGATGTCGCGGACCATCTTCTTCAGGCCCTGGGGCGTGATGCCCTGCTCCTTGTTGTGCTGCACCTGCTTCTCGCGGCGGCGCTCGGTCTCGTCGATGGCGCGGCGCATGGAGCCGGTGATCTTGTCGCCGTAGAGAATCGCCCGGCCGTTGAGGTTCCGCGCCGCGCGGCCGATGGTCTGAATCAGGGCGCGGTCGGAGCGCAGGAAGCCTTCCTTGTCGGCGTCCAGGATCGCCACCAGCGCCACCTCGGGCATATCCAGGCCCTCGCGCAGCAGGTTGATGCCCACCAGCACGTCGAACTTGCCCAGCCGCAGGTCGCGGATGATCTCCACCCGCTCCACGGTGTCGATGTCCGAGTGCAGGTAACGCACCTTGACGCCGTTCTCATTGAGGTACTCGGTAAGGTCCTCGGCCATCCGCTTGGTCAGGGTGGTGACCAGCACCCGCTCGCCTTTTTCCACGCATTCGCGCACTTCGCCGAGCAGGTCGTCCACCTGGCTGCCGGCGGGGCGCACCTCCAGCGCCGGGTCGATCAGGCCGGTGGGCCGCACCACCTGCTCCACCACCTGGCCGGCGTGCGCCTCCTCATAGGGGCCCGGCGTGGCGGACACGAACACCATCTGCGGGGCCAGCCGCTCCCATTCATCGAACTTCAGCGGCCGGTTGTCCATCTCCGACGGCAGCCGGAAGCCGAACTCCACCAGGGTTTCCTTGCGCGAGCGGTCGCCCTTGTACATGCCGCCCAACTGCGGAATGGTCACGTGGGACTCGTCCACGATCAGCAGGGCGTCGTCGGGCAGGTAATCGAACAGGGTGGGCGGCGCCTCGCCGGGCTGGCGCCCGGAAAACAGCCGGGAATAGTTCTCCACGCCGTTGCAGTAGCCCAGCTCCTGGAGCATCTCGATGTCGAAGCGGGTGCGCTGCTCCAGGCGCTGCGCCTCGACCAGCTTGTTGTTGTCCTTGAGCTGCTTGAGGCGCTCCTCCAGCTCCACCTTGATCATCTCGATGGCCGCCAGCACCGTGTCCCGGGGCGTCACGTAGTGGCTCTTCGGGTAGATGGTGATGCGCCCCACCCGCTTGATCACCTCGCCGGTGAGCGGGTCGAAGATGCTGATGTCCTCGATTTCGTCGTCGAACAGCTCGATGCGCACCGCCTCTTTCTCTTCCTCGGCGGGGAAGATGTCGATCACGTCGCCGCGCACCCGGTAGGTGGCGCGGCGGAAATCCATCTCGTTGCGGGTATACTGCAGCTCCGCCAGCCGGCGCAGCAGGTCGCGCTGGTCGATGTGATCGCCGCGCACCAGGTGCAGCACCATGGCGTGGTAGCTGGCCGGGTCGCCGAGGCCGTAAATCGCCGACACCGTGGCCACGATAATGGTGTCGCGGCGCTCCAGAATCGCCTTGGTGGCCGACAAGCGCATCTGCTCGATGTGCTCGTTCACCGAGGCGTCCTTCTCGATGAAGGTGTCCGAACTGGGCACGTAGGCTTCCGGCTGATAGTAGTCGTAATAGGAGACGAAGTACTCCACCGCATTCTCCGGGAAGAACTCCTTAAACTCACCGTACAGCTGGGCCGCCAGGGTCTTGTTGGGCGCCAGGATAATGGTGGGCCGCTGGATCGCCTGGATCACGTTGGCCATGGTGAAGGTCTTGCCGGACCCGGTCACCCCGAGCAGGGTCTGGTGGCCCAGACCGTCGCCGATACCCTCGATCAGGCCGGCGATGGCGGTCGGCTGGTCGCCGGCCGGCTGGTAGTCGGAATGCAGTTTGAACGCGGTGTCTGACATGATTCCTGGTCCCGAATGCGTTAGTATTGGCCTCCCCTACCCGCGCCGCCGGCGCGGCCCGAACTCATTAGAGAAATGAGGAGTGCATGTCCGATATCAACCTCTCCGACCGCGTACAACGCATCAAACCTTCCCCCACTCTGGCGATTACTTCCAAAGCAGCGGAATTACGGGCCCAGGGTAAGGACATCATTGGATTGGGTGCGGGCGAGCCGGACTTCGATACGCCGGATCATATCAAACAGGCCGCCATTGAGGCGATCAACGCCGGTAAAACCAAGTATACCCCGGTGGACGGCACTCCCGGTCTCAAAAAGGCCGTGATCGACAAGTTCAAGCGTGAAAACGGCCTGGACTACGAAGCCGGCCAGATCCTGGTCTCCAGCGGCGGCAAGCAGAGCTTCTTCAACATGGCCCTGGCGCTGCTCAACGACGGTGACGAAGCGATCATCCCGGCGCCCTACTGGGTCAGCTACCCGGACATGGTGAAAGTGGCCGGCGGCGTTCCGGTGATCCTGGAAACCGACCTGGACAGCCGCTTCAAGATCACCCCGCAGCAGCTGGAACAGGCGATCACGCCGAAAACCCGCCTGTTCGTGATCAACAGCCCCTCCAACCCGTCCGGCATGGCCTACTCCAAAGAGGAATTGGCCGCCCTGGGCGAGGTGCTGAAAAAGCACCCGGACATCGTCATCGCCACCGACGACATGTACGAGCACATCCTGTGGACCGGCCAGCCGTTCGTGAACATCGTCAACGCCTGCCCGGAGCTGTACGACCGCACCGTGGTGATGAACGGCGTTTCCAAGGCCTACTCCATGACCGGCTGGCGGATCGGCTACGCCGGCGGCCCGCAGAAGCTGATCGCGGCCATGAAGAAGGTGCAGAGCCAGAGCACCTCCAACCCGGCCTCGATCAGCCAGGCCGCCGCCGAAGCGGCGCTGTCCGGCGACCAGCAGTGCGTCAAGGACATGGTCAAAGCGTTCAAGGAACGCCACGACTATGTGGTGGACGCCCTCAACAAGCTGCCCGGCGTCACCTGCGCCCCCGGTGACGGCACCTTCTACGCCTTCCCGGACTTCTCCGGCGCCATCGCCGACATGGACGGTGTGGAAAGCTGCACCGACCTGGCCGCCCAGCTGCTGGAAACCGCCGAAGTGGCCCTGGTACCCGGTTCCGCCTTCGGCGCCCCGGGCTGCCTGCGCCTGTCCTTCGCGGTGGGCATGGACACGCTGGTGGAAGCGATCAGCCGTATCGAGAAAGCACTGAGCAAATAAGCAGCAAACAGGCCCCGGGGAGGTTGACGCCCCCCGGGACCGACACTAAGATACGCGCCTTAAGTTATTCCGCCTTAGCTCAGTTGGTAGAGCAGCTGACTGTTAATCAGCATGTCGCTGGTTCGAGCCCAGCAGGCGGAGCCAAATAAAAAGACCCCGGTGTCCCAGACACCGGGGTCTTTTTATTTGGCTCCTGCTTTTTTGTGGGAGCGGGCCCCGCCCGCGAAAGGGTGGCAATAGCCACCCGGCAGGATCCCAGAGCCCCCTACCGCCCCCCAAACACCGGCGCCCGCTTCTCCGCGAACGCCGCCAGACCCTCGCGGAAATCCTCGCTCTTGGCATAGGACGCGAACGCCGCAATCTCCGCCCGCAGCCCCTGCTCCACCGGCAGCCCCCGGTTGCGGCGCAGCAGCTGCTTCATCACCACCAGCCCGCGCGGGCTGCGCTGGCACAGGGTGCGCGCCAGTTCCCGCACCGCATCGCCAAGCTCCGCCTCGGGCACCACCCGGTTGATCAGCCCCTGCTCGCGCAGGGTCTCGGCCGGATACAAAGCCCCGGAAAACAGCATCTCGCTGGCCCAGCCCGGCGACACCCGCGTCGACAAACGCACCGAGGCGCCGCCGGCGGGGATCACCCCGTACTTCGCATGGCCGTCACCGATTCTGGCGCTGTCCGCCGCGTACAGAATGTCGCAGCACAGCAGCAGCTCCAGGCCGCCCGCCACGGCGACGCCGTTGACCGCCGCGATCACCGGCACCGGCAGGCTCTCCACCAGATTGAACACGTCCTGGGCGTACTCAAGCCGGGCCAGGAACCGGTTGTAGCGGCCAGCGTCGATATCGCTCTTGAAGCCGGCCAGATCGCCGCCCGCCGAGAACGCCTTGCCCTCGCCGGTGAGAATCACGCAACGCACCCGCGGGTCGTCGGCGACCCGGCGCACCGCCTCTTCCAGCTCTTCCAGCAGGGGCATGGACAGCGCGTTCATGGTCGAGGGGCTGTTCAGCACGATCCAGCAAAAGCGCTCCTCGACCTTCACCTCCACGAGTGGAACCGTCATTCTCATCTCCGTTGTTATGTGATTACCCGTGGTGCCATTAGGCGGCATGGCCTGGCCCGGAACAATGTCATAACACCCCACGATTCCCGGCCATCACTGTGATAGAGTCACATCAAAACAGGACGTCGCGGGGCCCGGACATGGCACAGAGCACAGCCAACGCCACCAATGACAGCGGTGCGTTTTACCGCCGCATCATCGCCGAACTGGAGCAGGGCCAGAGCGCCGCCGGCCTCTCCCATCTGGTCACCGAAGTGGACGCCCTGGATCTGGGTGCCGACGAAAAGAAGGCGCTGCTGGCGAGCCTCAATCAGTCCATCGACCTGGCCCGGCGCATCGAGCAGTACCGGCTCAACGAGAGGGCCCTGCGGGCGGTATCGGAAAGCGCCAAGTCACTCACCGAGCTCAAGGACCTGGACGCGGTGCTCAACGGCATCGTGATGCGCGGCCGCGAGCTGCTGGGCAGCGATCTCGCCTGGCTGGCGATGCAGCAGGACGACGTGGTCCGGCTGGTGGCCATCGACGGCGGCCACACCGAATACATCAAGCACATGGGGGTAAGGGGCAACGCCGGTATCGCCGGCTACGTCAGCCATTCCAAATCCACCTTCACCACCCAGGACTATCTCAACGACCCCCACTTCAATCACGACGCCGAGGTGGACCGGGCGATTCGCGCGGAGGGGCTGGTCTCGGTGGTCGCCGCGCCGATTCTGGCCGGCGAACAGGTGATCGGCATCCTGATCGTCGCCGACCGCTACAAGCGCGTGCACCAGCCCTGGGAGATTTCCATCCTGGTGGCGCTGTCCGCCCACGCTTCGGTGGCGATCGGCAACGCGCGCTTTTTCCAGCAAAAACAGCGGGCGATCCAGGACACCGAGGGCGCCAACCGCGACCTCAAGGACAAGATCGACGTGCTGGAATTCGCCGCCGACGCCCACGAAAAACTCACCGCCCTGCTCGCCCGGGGCAGCAGCCAGCAGCAGATGGTGGCCCTGGTCACCGAGCTGCTGGACGGGCCGGCGGCGTTTCTGGACCCTTCCGGCCAGGTCCTGTGCGCCGCCTCCCGCGAACAGGACCCGGACCGCTTCGCCCGCCCGGTATCGGCACCGGTGCTGTCCGCGGTGGAAGACAGCCGCTACCGGGGCAAGTCGGTGCGCGTGGAACAGGCGGGCAGCGATGCGCTCTACGTGATGGCGGTGTCCAGCGGCGACGACCATATCGGTTCGCTGCTGGTGGCCAGCCGGGAAACGCTCTCCGAAGACCGTATCCGCATCTTCGAGCATTGCTCGGCGGCGATCGCGGTGCTGGCGCTGCTGGACGAGAAGAAAGCCGCGTCCAGCCTGCGCGACATCCAGGAAACCGTGAAAGCACTGCTGGAGGAAACGGACCTGAAAAGCGGAACCGCCCAGGCCGGCGCGCTCAAACTGGGCCTAGATGTGTCCCGCCCGCTGGTGTGCCTGCTGATCGCGGTGGACAAATCCAAGCTTCACTACGTGACCAAAAGGCTGCTGTCCGGCCTGCGGCCGTTCAAGAAGCTGGCCGCCCAGATCGACGACGGCATTGTCCTGCTGGTGGAGAGCGACGACCCGGAGCGCGTGCGCAAAGCGCTGGAAAAATTGATCCTCCGGGACCTGGGCCTGCCCGCGCTGATCTGCCTGTCGCCGGCCATCGACGACGTAAGCGTGCTGCCCACCCATTACCACCAATCCCGGCAGGCCATGCGCGTGGCCCGCAAGCTGGGCCGCCACACCGGCAGCATTCACGAGCAGGCGTATTACCTCTACGACGCGGTGTTCGCCAACCGGGACGCCGCCGACATTCAACGTTTCCTGGACGCCACCATCGGGCCGCTGGTGGCCCACGACCGGGAGCGCAACGCCAGCCTGTGCACCACCTTGCGTGTGTTCCTCGACCTGCACCAGAACGCCCGCGCCGCCGCCAAGGCGCTCAACGTGCACGTCAATACGGTACACAACCGCCTTGAAACCATCGCCGAGCGGCTCGGCGACTGGTAGAACAGCAACCAGTCACTGGAGCTGCACCTGGCGCTGCGGCTGCAGGCGTTACGGGCGGCGCCCTGAGCCCGGCGGGCTCAGGACAACATGCCGGGTAGCCATAGCGCCAGCGGCGGAAGCAGCGCGATCAGCGTCAGGCCGACCAGGATCACCAGCACATAGGGCACCACCGACTGATAGATATCGCCCATGGTCACGCCGTCCGGCGCCGCCCCTTTCAGGTAGAACAGATTGAACCCGAGCGGCGGCGTCATATAGCCCACCTCCATCATGATGATGAACAGGATCCCGAACCACACCGGGTCGAACCCGAAGTGATTCACGATCGGCATGAACACCGGCAAGGTGATCAGCATGATACCAATCGGGTCCAGGAACATGCCCATCAGGAACACAATGCCGAGCATCACCACCAGCGCGCCCACGGCGCCGCCGGGAATGTGCATCACCAGCCCTTCAACCAGTTCCTGGGCGCCCATGGCGCTGTAGGCGGTGGAAAACACATGGGCGCCGATGAAGATCCACATGATCATGGCACTAATGCCGAGGGTACGGACCACCGCCTCATGCAGCATGGTGAAACGGAAGGTGCCGTGCACCACCGCGGAGATCAGCGCGCCGAGCACGCCGATGGCGGCCGCCTCGGTGGGCGTGGCGATACCGCTGAGAATCGAGCCCAGCACCATGGCGACGATCATCACCGGCAGAATCACCGCCTTCACCGAGGCGAATTTCTCCGGCCAGCTGGCCCGTTCGGACTTGGCCAGGGCCGGCCCCAGCTCAGGCTGAAAGAAGCAACGGATGGCGATATACAGACCCACCAGCACCGCCAGCAGCACACCGGGCACGATACCGGCGGCGAACAAATCGCCCACCGACACGCCGGTGTTCATGGAATAGATGATCATCACCACACTGGGCGGAATCAGAATGCCCAGGCCGCCGCCGGCGTTGATGCAGCCCAGCGCCATTTTCTTGTCGTAGCCGCGCTCGATCATCGCCGGCAACGCCACCGTCGCCATCGCCACCACCGCCGCGCCGCTGATGCCCACCATGGCGGCGAACACCGTGCAGATAATCACCGTGCCGATCGCCAGGCCGCCGCGCAAGCCGCCCATCCACAGGTGCATCATCCGGTACAGCGCCTGGGCCAGCCCGGTGCGTTCCAGTATCAACGCCATCAACACGAACAGCGGCACCGAAATCAGCGTAAAGCTGTTCATGGTGCTCCAGACGCGGCTGGACACCATGTAGAAGCCGTCGCTGCCCCAGGTGAAATACAGAAAGATCGCCGACACACCGCCCAGCACGAACGCCAGCGGCACGCCGAGAAACACGAACAACAGCAGCGAGCCGAAAAACAGCGCGGTGAGAATTTCCGGGCTCATGCGCCGCCCTCCCCGCCCTGGTCCGCCGGGATCTCGCCGTCGATCAGCACCTGGATCTGATCGATAATGCCGGCGATGCCCTGCAGCAGAATCAACGCGGCGCCGACCGGAATGGTCAGCTTCAACGGCCACACCGGCGGGTTCCAGGCCGAGCTGGAAGTCTCCAGCATATCGATGGAATTGGACGCCATGGTCCAGCCCTCCAACAGCAGCACGCTGATAAAGGCGAAGAAAAGAAACGAAGTAAGAATATGGGTCACGGCCCGCGCGCGGGGCGCCAACCGGTTATAAAACAGATCCACGTTAACGTGGCCTTTGTTGGCGAGCAGGTAGCCGCCCGACAACATCACGTAGGCACCGAACATCAACTGGGTGAACTCCGTGGCCCAGTTGGTGGGCGCGGAAAACACATAGCGCGCGGTGATCTCGTAAAGCAGAATCACGAACATCAGCAACACCAGATAGCCGATCAGCCAGACGCCCAGACGATCGTTCAGCCGTGTGATAAAAACGGAAAAATGCTTAAGCAGCGTCACATCGCCTCCAGGAAAAAGGCCGGCCGGGGCCGGCCTCCGGTTGATCAATCGATGCGACCGAGGGATCTGAGGAATTCATCCAGACGCTTCACCGCTTCGGCGGCGTTATCGCTCTTCTTGGCTTCTTCCTTGCGGATCTTCTCACCCACGGACCACATGCGGTCCTGAACTTCCTGGGGCAGCTCGATCACTTCCACGCCCTGGGACGCTTCCAGCTTCTTGAGCATCAGGGTTTCCTGGTACAGGTACTCGTTGGTGCGATCCAGGAAGTGTTCGTTAAGGGTCTCGACGACAATGTTGCGGATGTCTTCCGGTAGCGCGTTCAGTGCCTTCTGGTTAATGATGAACGCTTCCACGCCGCCGATACCCAGTGCCGGACGCACGTGATACTTGGCCACCTCATAGAGGCTCAGCGCGTTGGCTTCCTGGGCGGCACCCCAATGGGCGCCATCCACTACCCCGGTGGACAGGGCCTGGTAAATCTCCGGACCGGGCACATAGGTGGCCGCTGCACCCACTTCCGAGACAAAGCTCTGCAGCAGACCGGCGGAGCGGATCTTCAGGCTGTCGAAATCATCCATCGATTCGACGCGCTCCTTCAGCACCATCTCGGTGGGGTACAGCTTGTCGGTGAAGTACTGAATGCCATGTTCCGCGGCTTCCTCGCGGATCAGCGATTCAAAGCCCAGGTGGGTCCAGAAGTACTGCGCCTCCCACACGTTCTGGAACGCGCCGGGCACCGAAAACGCCAGGCCGGCGGTGGGGATATAGCTCATCAGGTAGGCCGGCGAGGTGTAGCCGATTTCGATCACGCCGCGCTTCACCGCCGGGAAGATCTCGGTGGCGCCGAACAGCGAGCCGGCCGCGTGCAGCTTGATGTCGAGACGGCCGTCGGTGCGCTCGTAGAGCTTCTCCTTCACCGCCACCACGCTGTCCTGCCAGGAACCGCTGCCGGTGGGCAGATGCGCCTGCAGGGTCCATTCGATCACGTCTTTGTCGGCGTCCTCGGCGAGCACCGCCGCCGGCGCGGCGAGCGCCACCGCGGCGACAGTGGAACGCAGCAGCTTCAGTATGTTGTTGTTTAATTTCATGGTCATAGCTCCAGTTCTTTTGTTATCGGATTCAACGCTTGGACGGGGCCGCCGCCAGGCGCTTCTTATGCTCGGCGGCAAGCTCCCTCAACGTCGGTTTGAAAATCTTGCCGACCCCGGTCACCGGTATCTCGTCCAGCACAAAGACGTGCTTCGGGTTCGCCGGCGGTTCGTGGACATGGTCTTTCATGTATTGCTGGAACGCGGCCGCGTCGAAGCGCTCCGGATCGTTCACGGCCAGGAAGATCACCGGCACTTCGCCGGCATAGTCATCCGGCATGCCCACCGCCGCGCTGACCAGCACGTCCGGATGGGCGTTGGCCACCTCCTCGATGGCCAGCGGATCGATATTATGGCCGCTGCGGATAATCAGGTCCTTTTCGCGGCCGGTGAGATGCAGATACTGGTTCTCGTCCAAATAGCCCACATCGCCGGTGATCAGGAAGCCGTCTTCGGTGAACGCCTCGCGGGTATGGGCCGGGTCCAGATAGCCGGACACCACCTGGGCGCCCTTGACCAGCACCGAGCCGATCTCACCGGGCGGACAGTCCAGGCCTTCGTTTTCCTTGCCCAGTTTGCGGACCTTCAGCTCGCTGAACGGGCCGCGCAGACCCACGCTGCCCCGCACATGCTCGCCGTGCAGCGGCGTGGCGGCGATCGCGGCCACGGTTTCCGTCATCCCGTACTGTTCCAGCAACGGCACGCCGGCGCACTGTTCGAAGCGGCGCGCGTCGGAGCGGGTCAGCGAGGCGCCGCCGGTCAACACGAAACGCAGCGTGGACAGGTCGCGCCCGGCCACCGGCACATCCGCGATCGCGCCGATGGTGGTCGGTACGCCGCCCATCACCGTGGCGCCGTAGTGCTCCACCAGCGCCCAGATATTCTTGACGATGCCCGGGTTGCGGAAACCGTCCGGCGACAGCATCACCAGATGACCGGCCGCCGCCAGCACGCTCAGGCCCACCGTCGAAGTGCCGCCCACATGGAACAGCGGAAAGCCGTTCAGCCCCACGTCGGTCTCGGACAGATCAAACGCCTGGCTCAGACACCAGGCGGCATGAATCTGGTTGCGGTGGGTTTGCGGCACCAGCTTCGGCACGCCGGTGGTACCGCCGGTGTGGAACAGCGCCGCCCGGTCGTCCGGCCCCGGCAGGGCCACCCGCAGGGTGTCGCCGTCGACCTGGTGCCATTCCTCCGCGAATGAACGGTATACCGACGGGTCCAGCGCCTCCGGCACCTCACCGATCACCAGCACGGTGCGCAACGACGGCGTCGCGGCGACCACCGCCCGCACTTTTTTCCAGATCTCCGTGTCCAGGTCCGGCCCCGGACACACCAGGATTTCCGCCTTCTCGGCGTTCAACAGCGTGGCGATCACATCGGCGCTGAGCAGATAATTAATACAGTTGGCGACACCCGCCACTTCCGCGCCCCAGATCAGCGCGGGGATCTGCTCATGGGTGCGGGAAAGAAGGGTAATCACGGTGCCGCGTTCGGCGCCCAGGCGGGCGAACAGATTCGCCGCCCGGGTCACGTCCGCCAGCAACTGCGCATGGGTACGCGAGGGCGCCGCATCGTCCGGGTCCGCCGACCGCAACACCGTGAGCGCCCGGCGCTCGCCGTGCAGGGCCGCGTTCGCCGCCAGCACCTCGTAGAGGTTGCGGGACGGAATCAGCGTCTCATAGGCCTGCTGCTCCAGGGCTTCGATGTCCTGAACGGTGCGAATCCTGGTGGTGGCTCTTGTGGTTTTAGGCGTGGTCATGGCTCTGCCGTTGTTATTCGGATCAAAGCCAGTTTGAGATCACGGCCGCCCTGTCACAATGTGACCAAACCACAACATCATCATTATTTTATGTTTGCCCCTCACATCAAAGAGGCAGAGCCCCTTGTGGGAGCGGGCCATGCCCGCGAAAGGCAAGCACAGCTTGCCGGCAGGATCCCAGAAACCGCTCTAACGGCGGCACAATCAGCGCCTCTGGGATCCTGCCGGCCGGCGTTGCCGGCCTTTCGCGGGCGGGGCCCGC
>Ga0098035_1001394_pt1 | contig 11753 bp, 18 predicted proteins | sample 3_EtaG_FD_75046 | JGI IMG/M metagenome (GOLD analysis project Ga0098035, IMG submission 75046) | Marine viral communities from the Subarctic Pacific Ocean - 3_ETSP_OMZ_AT15126 metaG | ecosystem: Environmental > Aquatic > Marine > Oceanic | place: Pacific Ocean | collected 2015-01-07
ATCAGTGAAAGTAGGTGATCTGGTGAAGGTAAGAGACGACATGTCACTCGATCCCGTGCTGGGCATTATTCTGGGAATAGCGCCCGTCGATATGCTTAACCCCGAGCTTGGTATTCGTTACGTGGTAAGATGGTCAGCATTTGGTAGTGTGACTTCATATACACAAAGAGTATGGCACCGTGATATCGAAGTGGTAAGTGCGGGGTAAACATGTGGAGAGATAGATTAGTTACAGCAGTAGTAGCCATCATTATATGGGAGTTTCGGTTTGAAGTTCTCGCCTTTGTAGCTGCATTCCTGAAGCAAACTTAAGTGTGTTATGAACGTCGGTGATTTAGTGCGGTGTCTGAACACACTGGGGAGCGAAAACCATACAGGAACACGCGTGTATTCCCTAATTGGTATCGTTCTCGCTTCGTGGGAACGCTCGCCATGCTGCGGGGAATGCGGGAGTGCCTATACAATTGATGTGGAAGTGCTGCACTGTAGCGGACATGTTATAGAATGGAACATTGACGAATTAGAGGTAATCAGTGAAAGTAGGTGATTTAGTAAGAACACGCGATGGTCGAGTGATGGTTGTTGTTAAGACCCTCGGCCGGCCGGGTGTTCGTGAGCGATTCGTGGGTTATGGTACCATTTACACATTACACGATGGCAAACACTATCCGGCGTATAACTTAGAGTTGGTCAACGAAAGTCGCGAGACTACACAAAAAGAATAGATATACTCTTCAGTGGCTTAAGGTAGTTCCGCGAGAACAGAAACAAAGGAAAGCAATAACATAATAGTAATAGAGAGGTAGTGATAGAGTGCGTTAGTGTGCTGGAGATCTTAATACATATGCACCCCACCGCTGTCAAGCACTTTTTTTTGCATGCCATCTATTGTCCGTATTTGTTTATATGTACTTGAAATGTATACGTTTTTACCCTACATAGCAACCGCAGCATGCACGTCTGACACAGAGCGATCGCGACTGTCGAGGGGTCGTCATGCCGCAGCAAACAAACGTTGGCCGCCTGCTTAAGCACTGTAACACCTTACGTATATACTGTATATAACGAAGACTAACGGAGACTTTCACACATTAATGCCCCATATCTGCCCAATGCGCGCAACAAGCCGTTTTAAAAAGAGCTGTAATATCAACTACTTAATTAACCTTCCCCTTAAAGGGAGAGGAAAAGTACCGAGAGTAATACTAATTAAACATAATGAGGTGACAGCTTAATGTGCGAGACTAATACAATAAAGAAAGTAATACAGACTACAGCAGCTATAGCCTTCTGGTCAACTGTGTTTACTGCACTGTATGTTAATATACTATATGCAAACAGATACTATAGCGATGATGCCTTTGACCTATAGTAACATAGACACAGTTAACATATAACCTCAATTGTATCGCTAACTGAAAGCGTAGGTTGTAGGGGGCATATGGGGGTACCCCCCTCCCTCCCCCCTACCCGAATGTATGTCTCGACGGATGCCACGCTGCGCCGGGCGTGCTAAGCCTCCGTTCGATCTGCGCCTAAAAAATTCCCAAGCTTTAATAATTGACCTAAGCCGCATTTAATGTTATAATTAGTTTAAAGGAGAACACATGTACACATGCATGCATTGTCTGACGGGCATCGTACGAACTTTACCGGCGCATTGTCCGGAATGTGAAAGATTGCTGAGCGCAATTGTCGAGAACAAATACTTATACAAGACGATAGACGATTCACGTTCGGAGAATAGCGATGGCCGAAAAAATCCCCAAGCAAATACTACAGGCTCTATATGAACGCAGCATTAACCGTCATATGACGTCATGAGCAGGGCCGCGGCCGGCATACCATACGATAGACTACCGCTTTTCGATCTGATTCCGCTATGTCCACAGTGCAGAGCAAAGATACATTGGTACGCATACGGGCTAGCCATCGACGATCCCGGGTCGGCAATGTGTTCGAATAGCCCCAAGGCTACGCGCATTATTGTAGACCCACAGACGGCTATTAATTGCAATTGGGAAGGCTTTGTCAAGCGGAATAAAGACGGTCGGGTGATCGTATATGACCACAGTGGTCAGGTGGTACCATATAGGATAGTGAAATATGGGTAACCTTAAATTATTGCTGCGGATCCGATGTACAGTGTGCCGCGGCTCGCGCATGCACAGCGCCGGCGGATATCACGATCCCTTAAACCCAACTAAATGGAAATCATGTCCCTATTGTGATGAACAGGGCGCGACATATATCGAAGCTTCGGTAAATGTGATTGTAGAATATTTGGCATCACTGCCGGTAGAGCGACGAAATCTAATACTTCAGAGGTTAGATGCGGAAATTTCTGAGGAAATTAAGTAGTCTCATTGACATTTGATACTATTTATGGTATGATAATGAATATGAATCAGTTAAAAGCCTTGATTGTTGAAGAGATGCGTATCGCGCGCGCCAGTCGCGTAGCCAAGGCCAAGAAGCGTGATGGTGAGTCTGACGACAAGATTGCAACGTGGCTTAAGGAGCAGGGTATTGACAAAGGGGTAATTAATAATATCATGCGGCAGATCAAACATATGACAGAGGAACTTACCAAGACCGATAAAGCCGAAATTAAATCCATGATTTCCAAGGAATTGGACAAATCTCTCAAGAAAGAACTCAAAAAGGCACTCGAAGATGAAATTTCAAAGGCGCTTAATTCTAAAGCCACGAAGGAAGAGATTGGCGAAATCACCAAGAAAGTGATTAAGAGGCTTTATAAAGATCTTTCCTTCCACCATCCTTACATCATCGATAGGATTAAGGTATAAAGCGGAAGTGGTTCTATTTACGTCGGCCGAGAAGGGAGACTTTATAAAAGATCTCACTCCACAAAAGCGTTCTCTTGGCTTTGTGATGACGGTCGATAGGGAAACTAACATGATGCATGTTAAGTTTCCGAAAATTCATAAATTAAATTGGATGGTTTGGCGAAATCGTGGACATTACATGATTGTTTAAACTATATATGTGACATTATATTTTTAGCTGCTTTTGTGGCATGGAGTACAAAATCATGAAATTTTTTACTGTTATTGGCGTTGGTGTGTTTACTATTTTATGCGTTGTTAGTTACGCTAAGCACGTCGGCGCGGATAGAGTGCCTTATACGCACGACTTAATTCCTTCTACAATTGTAGATAAGAAAAAATTGGTTCCAATCAAGGTTCCTCGCGTCGACTGTATAATTACTGTTGGAGGAGAAGTCGAGGAAGCCGAGATTGCCATTGAAGAACTCATGGCAACTTGTGTGGGAGATCGAAAGTGGCTCAAAATTAAGTTTGGAAGAGAAGCAACCACATTTTAAAGTTGGCGATATTGTTATTGACACTGTCAATAAAGATGTGGGCGTATTGCTTCGCCATTATAACTTATTTGAGAATGACTATTACGGTACTGACGCAGATGCGTTTATAATGGTGTGGGACATATATTGGTCCGGCCCTGATGATCATTTGCAAACTTACACCGAATCTGGATTAAAAATACTGTATGCCTCCGGCGCTTTAATCCTTTCATAAAGTATTTAGGGTATGATATCGCCGGGTACGCTACGAGAAGAGATGGATGACATTAAATTTTCTCCTGGCGATATTATAATTGAAGCTTCAACGGGCAACGTTGGATTTCTGATTAAACGCGATAGACGCGTCGATATGGAACTCGATGATATGTATTTTTGGGAAGTGCGTTGGAGTGACGGCCCACTGATCTCGAAATTCAAGACCTTCTCACAATTTAGAATTTTAGAAGAAGATTACTTAAAAGTTTCTATTATTCTTGGTATAATAATATGGCAGTCAGTTGTTTAGTAATACCAAAAGGGGGTATCTTGAGTTATAATTGGAATGTGTATAAGCTGTTTAAGAGTGGAAAGCGTGCGAAAGCACCTTTTCATGTGTTTGAATATGATGATCCGGACACTGTGACCGAATACTTTAATACGGAAATTAAAGAAAATTTTACCGAAAAAATTCGGCGCGCGAAGCTTATAGTGCTCCGAAGCGATTTATCGCAAAAAAGGCAAGTAGACATAGGCGAAGAGGGCAAAAAGGTGGCACAAAATAATCGAAATCGTGTTTTACGAAAATATATTAATCAAATACCGCGTGAGCGATTTTCTGAAACTAAAACTTCAATTACTATCGGTCTTATTTTTTGTAAGAAATCCAATTGGCGATGGCAATGGGCCGCTTTAGAAGGTGCCACCGCGCGTTATATCGTGGGAATCTCGCCCGTTTTTGATACTTATGAGGGCGGCTGGGACTGGATGCAAGAAGAAATCTTAAATCTATGAATGACATTGTATGGGAAATCAAAAAGGGAGATCTGGTTCGCGATCGGATCTACACTGGCGCGCGCGGTGGCCCAGGTATGAGAGGCGCGGAAGAATGGGTTTATGAAATGGGCATCGTGATTAGCGACATTGTATATGAATCCGGTAATCAAATGTTAATTGGTCCCAGCGTTAATGTATTTATGTTTAAAGATAAACGTATTCAATGCTGCAGCGCGGGAAGTATAGAAATCATCTCTCATGCTCAATAAAATATTCTTTTATGCATCATTGATTTGTATTGCAATAAACTTACTTTTATTTGCATTCGCGACTTTCGCTAACAATTTAGAACTTCAGGGCTTATCATTATTAAATATTTTGTTACTTAATTTTGTTTTCTTAAGAAAATAGCTTAGTTATACATAATTAGAGATGAGGAATTAATTAAAAATGAAAAAATTATTGGCTATTGTATGCGCACTGCTTAGCTTGACAGTTCACGCTTCTGAATCTTCTGTCGAGCCAAGATTAAATACTGAATTATATACTGAACCCGTGACGGTCAGTTCCACCATGACTGTTGTCGAGGAAAAGGTAAGAAAAGCTGCTGTTAAGGTGATATCTTTACGGGGCACTCATGGGTCTGGCTCGTTGGTCAAATATAAAGGGCTTACACTAATGTTAACGGCACAGCATGTAACAGATGATGACGTTGGCTTCATTTATAACGCAGTTGCCAACGGCGAAATAAAGAAAGCCATGTTGATTTATGCCGATCCGGTGCATGATATTTCAGTCTTATACATGTTGGAGGAGTTTGATAGTGTAGTTCCATTAAAGTTTTCTCCGGCCGAAAAACTTACTGAAATCGGAGAGGAAATCACTTATTCCGGTTTTCCATCTTCGCACCAATTGATGACATTTAGAGGTAGAGTTGCAGGTTATGAAATTTTACGGGACGAAGGAATTCAAATTTTACTGCACACCCATGGGTGGTTTGGCTGCAGCGGCTCTGTTGTATACGATTCTGAAGGCGATATTGTCGGGGTTTTATGGGGACTAGATGTGGAAACGCGCCCGCGTTTGCAGGTTATTGATAATTTAATTTGGATTCAGCCTATCCAAGTACTCAATATTGATCATGCTTTAGAGACTTTATGTGCTTCAGGCGAAATAAAAGCGCGCGCTTGTCGATAGCTCATGAAAAATGACGAAAATCTCTTGAACTAAGAACATTTCCAGTCTATTTATTAGATAGAGCGTTGGAAAAGCTTAATAATGATCAAAATTCGTGATTTTTGGAAGAAATTCTGGGATGTCGAAAGCTATTATTACGGAGTTTTAAAGGGAATCGCCCTATATTTAGCTTTTACTGCCTGTAAGGTGTTTTTTGTGGTCGGAATCTATTGGTGGACGGATAAATTATGAAATATTTTCACAATTCTTGGCGAAATTTCTTAAATGAAAATATCCGGACAGAGGATGCCCCCTTTAAAGACACGAGAATTCGTATAAAACTCGAAAATGATGAAAAATTGCTTCGAGAAGTGACAGAAGATGAATTTGAGCACATTCAACGAGCCATTGATGAGTTGTCCTTCGAAGATTTGGCTTTTCATAACGTTTTTGGTGACAAAACGCGCCTCGTTATCGATTTTCCAACGGCTGATGAGCAATCTGAGCTTGGTAGATTCCTAAAAGTTTTCAGTAAAATGGGATATGAAGTCGATTGGGCCAAGGGCATCCTGTCGGCCGAAAGAAAATACATCGACACGTCACCGGATGCCGTAGAGGCGATAATGGCAGGACTGCCGGGCAGTGGTATGACAGTCAAAAAAATCAATATGAAGGTTGGTAAGTGGATCTCTAAGGTGTATAATCTTATATTGAAAAAGCAAAAACTAGACATCCAAATTCGTGAATATTTGTATACTAACTTTTTGCGCAGCGCATGGTCTTACCTGCCGGCGCATTACCGGGCGCCCGGGAGTGAACCTTTTGAAAAGGTTCTCGCCCGACACATTGAGTCCGGCGAACTCCGCAATTTGCTCGGGCCCGACGGCGAGGACTGGGGATCTTGGGAACCCCCATATGTTACGCGCCAAGATATTGAGAAAGGACTAGGAAGCGATGCATCGCGAATCAAGCAATATTATCGAATTGAAGATACAATTAAATCGCTAACTATGTCAGAATACGGTGCTGGAAGAAGTCGAATAACAGCCCAATACATTGAATTATTAAAGAATTATTGGCAGAATAATGCAGATTATATCAAAAAGAATATAAAAAGCGGATATTCAAATCAATATTCCATTATTATCACTCGCGATCCAGTAGATGTTTGGCGTATGTCAGATTTCGATAATATTACGTCGTGTCATTCACCACCGTCAAGAGGCGGTGAAGGTGATTACTATAAATGTGCCGTGGCTGAAGCCCATGGGCATGGGGCCGTAGCATATGTTGTATTCACAGAAGATTTATTAAAAAATACAGATACGGACAGTATCGACGCGGCGGAAGAAGAAATTCAAGATGGCGAAATTTTTGGAGATACTGCGAGGAGTGGGGGCGCGGGATTCGACATTGAGCCCCAGGCGCGCCTTAGATTGCGCCAATTGCGTTATTATGAGCATAATAAAAAGCCAGAAGAGTACGAAGGCCGAAATCCATTCGAGGGCACACAGCTAGCTGTGCCAGAAAAACGTGTTTATGGCGCGCGCATCCCGGGATTTTACACGCACCTTCTTAAATGGGCAAAAGAAGTTCAAAAAACCGAGATCGAGCGCGCGCCATGGATTGATGGAAAATTAAACTTTAATGACTTCATTAAATTTGGTGGCTCTTATGATGACAATCCAATGAGTTTATTGTTGATGAGTCTGTTTAATGTCAGAATGAAGGACACGGAAGGTCATGTGAAGCAAGATAAGACGACCGAAGACGACTTAGATGATAACTTAATTGGCAGCCTTCAGCAACAATATCAGAACCGTTGTGACGAAGTGACAGAATATTGGAACTCCAAAATGGGCTGGACGATGGCAAATGCCATGGTTGAGGACGATGGCGCTGGTAGCGTTTATATTAGCGTCTACGCTGAAATACGTATTAAATGGGATCCCCACGAGTGGGTCAACTGGATGGGCATGCCGGGGTTGTCTGAAGTTACGTCTGCGCTTGATGAAGTTAAAGAATATGGACTGGATTGGGTAAAATCAGATTATCCTTACACAATAAATAAAGCTGTTGACGGTGCTTGGCAACTGCCCATTGACGTGGAGCCGACGCAATTAGTTGAGTTTGGTGGGGAAGGATATGCATATGACCCCGATAATTATGAAGAGTTTTGTCGTGTAGTGAATTCTGAAGTCGATAATCGCTATGATACCGTGAAACAAATTCTTACTAATTTTTTTAAACGTGAAGGCTATATCGAAGGTGGTGCGATCATGGCTCTTGGGCGCGAGATAATAAACGACGAGATGGATCTTTATCATTGGGAAGCCGAAGCCGAAGAAGGCTATGAGGTGGACGAGTTCGAGTTAGTTCAATTTACCACACACCCAGAGGTTTGGTACGCAGATTTAGGGGCAACCGAGGAACAAGCCATGAAAATCATGAATGATCGCAATTTCTGGCTTGAGATTCGTAAGCGAATGGCAGCGCCTGCATTCAAAAATACTAAAGGCAGTATGTACCCGCAAATGCCACTTGATATGGATATGTTTGGTATGCATGGTACAGAAGGCGAAAGTCAAGAGCTTAATTTACAGTTTTCCGTACATGATGACGCGCCCGATGAACAAGTCAATGTTTTAAAAAACTTAGTTGAGATCTGGGACGATCAAGATGAGATTAATAAAGTGGCCAACGAAGTCTTTAGAGATATGCTTAAAGGTGTCGTTAAAAGGGGAAATGATGAAACTCCAATTGGTTCATTGCCCGGAGATTGGTCAGTTAGCGAGAACAATAAACGAGAAGAACTTAACGCATTAAAAATCGAACGAATGCTATCGAGACTAAGCGCCCATAGGGCGACAAATTAAAGGAATAACAAAATGAAAATCACAAAAAGAATATTAAAGCAAATTATTAAGGAAGAATTGCAGAATCTTAAGGAAGGTGAGGTGTCCCAGATTGTAGCCGGCGAGCCCCATGAGGATGAGATGACAGCCGGCGAATACTATGCGTCTAGACGCATGGGCCTCGCCTGGAATTCCCCGACGGCCGACGAATTAGATTTATTTTCTGCCGCTATCCGCGATGCGCGCGAGGCCGTCGGTTCGCCCAAGGATGTTCTTGCTTTTGTTCAGCAAGTGCTTGGACCTGCACAAAGCGACGAAATAATTGATGTATAGGAAAATAAAATGAAACTCACAAAAACACAACTTAAACAGATTATAAAGGAAGAGCTTCTAAGAGAAGGAGAAGATCCCAATGTTCAAATTCACCAAAAGTTAAACCAAGCGATGAAGATAATTAAAGCAGCTTATGACGCGTCTGAGGGCGATGCCTACGCGCGAAACATCGTGGGTTCGGTGGTAGATGAACTATATCGACGGTTTGGGAGACACCCCGAAGAAGAAACACCAGAGGTCGGAGAACCTTACTATCCCGGAGAATTATAATGAAAATCACAAAACAACAACTTAAACAGATTATAAAGGAAGAGCTTAACGAGATGGCCGGGGGCTTCACCGGCAAGTTCACAGACGAGGATTTTGCGCCACTCGAACAAGCCAAGACTAGGTCACCAGCCGACATTATTTATGACTTAGTCCAGGAGGCTGGCAAACTTGTAAGAGGGCTGCCAAATAAATCTCCCAAAGATGATGAGTTGATAAAGGAAATAGAGGGAGTTTTGGCAAATATTCGAAATGTCGCGCAGGAATTATAAAATGAAACTCCTACTTGAAAATTGGCAGGAGTATTTGAATGAGAGGGTTTATGGTAATTTGATTACTGCCTACTCTCGCACATCTCGTTTATCTAATATCAAGAGTATGCTAAAAAATGGTTGGCGTATTGGCGACTATGGTGATTTTGACCCGGGTATATATCTCGTGTACAATTTAGAAGAAAGCGAATATGCAGATCGTTGGTATGGCACATATGTTATGAAGTTTGCCATTAAGACAAATAATAAGTTTTTAATTTTTGATCCAGATGCAGCAAAAATAGTGTATGGAGAAAATTCCGATCTTCGGTCTCAGATTGAATTAATCGATCCGAAACTTTTAGGAAACGAGAGAGTTGAAAGCTATATAGTGAGGAAGGAAAAATATGGTGGGGCCAGTATTTATGGATTTCCACCAGAGCTTAAAGACTCTGTTAACGGAATAATGATAAATACTGGCCCCAAGAAAGATGGATATGTAGCAGTAATTTATAAACCAGAAAACGTCCTGACTATGATTTCGTGGGCAAAAATTCCTGAATTATATAGCGTTGAAAAACTTCCTAGAGAAAAATGGAAAGCTGCAGTACGAGCATCACAATCTGGTGCCGATGAACTGCTTTTGAGATTAATAGAAAAATACGATGGCGATGTTTATAAACTAAAAACAAATCCACCAACACAAGAAGAATTAGAAGCCATCGCAGAAACCATAAGATATCCAGAAATCACTGAAGAAGATAGCTTGAGAGCTTTAAAAGAATTTTATACATATGATTACGATCTGCGTGATTTGGACGATCTAAGTTTAGAAGAACTTATATGGACAATATACCAAGAAGAGGGTACGGATTGGTCCGGTTTAAGTGCAATGGAAATTGTCGAAGAGCTTATTGGGTATGAACCAAGTTTATCTGAGTATATACAGACAGGTAAAAAATCAGCTTTAAGAAACATAAAAAGATTCTTAAATATTCGCGATAGGGGCGCGCGCGACTTTGAAGCCACCACATTTGACGAATATATAGAATGGATGAAAAAAATAGGACTTGATCCTCAAAAACGAACAGATCCATATAGCAGAGAAACACTCGAATGGAATAGAGAAGTTGATGGCATTCAATTACCACAAAGGATTAAATTAGCATAATGAAACTCCTACTTGAAAACTGGCGGAAGTATTTGAACGAAGAAAAGATCGCGGCCGACTTCGAGATCGAAGCGGAAGATAGGTTTCTTTTTTATGAATGGCTTGTTAAGGATCTAAAGGATGAAGCTTTTATAAAATGGATTGAAATTCATCAAGAATGGGCAAAATGGTACGCGCCGCGGCATGGGAATTATGATTCCTTCTTCCGCGAGACCGACCACACGCCAATGGATTTAGAAAAACCCAGCGATGCTTGCAAGCTGCCTCTGTGGCGCTGGCCGGCGGGGGCGGAGATCTATGCGCGGCCTGAGTGGGAACGTGCCGGCAAAAAGTGGACGACAGAAGTTAGCAATAAATTCTATGCCGAAGCTAACGCACTAACAGAACAATTTATTGCAGCTCACAAAGAAATATTGGAACACCTCGAACAAGTAAAGGTTAAATTTCCGTATGATCTTTCTGAATTTGATTGTAAACAAAAAATGGAACATTTAGACGAACTTGTTAAGAGTGTGGTAAGATGTCCATATCCAACTTATTCAGGGCCCGTCTCCGAGGTACTCTCAACGAAATCTTCACAAAACGAACCCACGTCTTATGAAAAGTGTATTAAGAAGCTCAACAAGGAGGCCGCCCTGCAGGCCGCGACCGACGCCGAAATAAAGAGCCTTCTTCGACGAAGAGCGCGAACACCTGACTCGCTCAATGTCGAGAAATGAAACTCCTACTTGAAAATTGGCGACAGTTTATGACTGAATCAAATGGTCGCGATACTTTCAAGTGTCCCGCGGCAGATCTGGCCGGCTTTAAAACCTATTATAAGATCGATCGCAATAGTCCCCCAAGAATCGAAGACATCTTGTCTTGTTGGGCCAAGAACGCTGGTCATATTTATGATTCTAACGTCAATCATATGAAACCTGCTATCTATCCCACCGAAGAACTAATACCTTATAGAGAGTATACACAAGAGCAACTCAGAAACCAAGTAGACTCCAAAAAATATCAAAAACTAAAAGACAATATAGAAGCTGAAGGAATTGAAGAACCTTTGATCGTGTATCTTGGAAAGAATGGCGTGGCGAAGATTGGCGAAGGTAATCACAGACATGAAATAGCTCTAGAACTTGGAATGCCCGAAGTTCCCGTTAGATTTATTTTCTGGAAAAATGTCCACTTATCAGAGGATGCAAAAAATGAAACTCCTACTTGAAAATTGGCGAGAGTATTTGGAAGAGGACGTGGGAGGATTCACTGCTGAATATCAATTATTCATTCCCAGAGAATGCACTGACGAGAAATGTGCGCCAGCCAAGCTGAGCAGCACTCCTTCCGTTGAAAACAGGGACGATCTTAACAAACCATATGGTGGCTTTTGGACA
>Ga0098035_1001396_pt1 | contig 11750 bp, 10 predicted proteins | sample 3_EtaG_FD_75046 | JGI IMG/M metagenome (GOLD analysis project Ga0098035, IMG submission 75046) | Marine viral communities from the Subarctic Pacific Ocean - 3_ETSP_OMZ_AT15126 metaG | ecosystem: Environmental > Aquatic > Marine > Oceanic | place: Pacific Ocean | collected 2015-01-07
AAGCATTTCGAACTTTGCGCCTGAGCGCCGAGCATATTGACAACAAAAGATCTAATAATCGTGCCGAGAATTCACATTTACCCGTACGACGAAGAGAGCGAAAAATGCGGAAATTTAAGTCACTAGGATCTGCTCAGAAATTCCTCAACATCCAGTCAGCCACATACAATAATTTTTACGTCCAGCGCCACTTAATTAATCGATCTCATCTAAAACAATGCCGTGCCGAAGTATTCGATGTTTGGGCTACAGCAAGCGCCGCAGCCTAAATATTTGCATTAAGATTTCTCTACGCTTTTAGCAAGTTAATGTGACAATGCCGGCAGGAAGGGTATCCAATAGAGACGGAATAAGTTGCCCATTGCAGTGCCCGGACCATCCCGGACAAGAGCTTCGTTATCTTCATAGGATAGCATTCTCCCTCCCCTTTTCTGATTATCCTATTTTGGCCAATCCACCCCACCAATACGAAACGCAGAAAAATCGGGTGCCCGCTTTTCATTGAAGGCGGTATTTCCTTCACGCGCTTCCTCAGACTTCACAAACATGGCAAGACCATCGCCTGCCAATTTTGCCTGACCGAAGATAGCGGCTGAATCCGCATTAAAAGAATGTTTCAAGAACCGGAGTGCGCCGGGGCTTAATGCCACAGCATGTTGGGCCATAGCCCGCGCCTCTTCTTGCAGCTTGGCAGCTGGTACTACTTTATTGACCAGTCCCCAGCTCAGCGCCTGTTCCGCCGTATACTGCTGACAGAAGAACCAGATTTCCCGCGCTCGTTTCTCGCCGACGGTCCGCGCGAGATAGGCGGTTCCCCAGCCCGCGTCGAACGACCCTACCTTCGGACCTGCCTGACCGAATTTCGCATGCTCGGCGGCGATTGTAATATCGCAGAGGACATGAAGCACGTGACCGCCTCCGATGCAGTAGCCGTTGACGGCGGCAATGACCGGCTTTGGAATATCGCGGATAACATTATGCAAGTCATCAATTTCCCAAAGACCATTTTCGCTGGCGCCATAGGTGCCTTTTTCCTTCATTTCCTTCTGATCGCCGCCAACGCAGAAGGACTTCTGGCCCGCCGCTGTCAAGATAACAACCGCTGCGCCCTTGTCGGCCCAGGCCCGCTTGAACGCGTGAAGCAGTTCTTCAATGGTTCGCCCGCGGAAGCAATTGAAGCGGTCCTCGCGGTCAATGGTGATGGTCGCGATGCCGTCGCTCACCTCATATTTTACGTCTGTATATTTCATTGTTTTTCTTTCTTTTGCTCAAATTTTCTATGAAAAGGATTTAACGATCTCGCGGCTGAGAATATGCCGCTGGATTTGGTTTGAACCGTCAAGGATCTGGAAGGCCTTAGCGTCGCGCATTAACCGCTCGACATGGTATTCACGCATATAGCCATAGCCTCCGAGAATCTGGACGGCATCGGTTGTGACCTTCATCGCCGTATCGGTCGCCTGTATCTTGGCCATGCCGACCTGCGACAGGGTCTCGTAGCTGACGTTGGGGAGTTCGCGGTCCACCCGCCAGTTAGTATCCCGGACCAGAAGCTGGGACGCCCGGAGCTGGGTGGCCATATCGGCAAGCATGAAGCCGATACCCTGGAAGCGGGCGATAGATTGCCCGAAGGCCTCGCGCTCATTCGCATAGGCCGCCGCGATGTCATAAGCGGCGCGGCCAATCCCGAGGGTAATCGCCGCCGCACCCCAACAGCGCATGGCGTTCGCGACGCCATCGAGAATTTTCCAGCCGTCGCCAATCTCGCCGATCAGGCATTCGTCCGGAACCATGACATCTTCGAAGATAACGTCGCATATGGGCCCGCCTTTCAGGCCCATCTTCTTTTCTTGCTTGCCAAAGCTGAGTCCCTTTGCGTCCTTGTGAACCACGAAGACGGCGAAATCGTTCTTTTCCTTACCCGTCCGCGAGAAAAGCAGATACCAGTCGGCAACGCCGCCATTGGTGATCCAACGCTTCGTGCCGTTGATCTGCCACTGATCGCCCTTCTTTACGGCCATGGTTTTCATGGCTCGCGCGTCCGATCCGCAATGCGGCTCCGACAGGCAAAAAGCGGCGATCGAAGGTTTCGAGGTCATCGACTTGAAAAAGGCTTCCTGCTGGTGCGGTTTGCCCGCCTCCGCCACAATTTTAAGCGGTGAATAGGTGGAGAGCAGAACCGGCCCCATGGTCGCATAGGAATATCCGACCTCCTCCAGCACAACGGAGAGAACCTGCGCGCTCGCATTAATGCCGCCATATTCCTCTGGCATCGGCATGGTCAGAAGTCCGGCATCGGAAAGAATGGGGAGCAGTTCCTCGGGAAACCGGTCCGCCGCATCACATTCTTCGGCAAGCGGGGTTATATGATCTGCCGCGAGGCGGCGCACCATCTCACGGATGTCGGCCGTACTGTCATCGAAATAGATTTCATCAAGCATTTCTTAGTCCGCCATCGTCAGGCCACCGCTGACACTTAAAACCTGTCCGGTGCAGAAATTGGAGCGTGAGGACGCAAAAAATAGAACGCCGTCGGCAACCTCGCTCGGCTTGCCGACGCGTTTCATCGGAATGGCATTGGTCAGCGCCGTCTTCAGCTTATCCGGCTGAGATGCAAAAAGTGGTGTATCTGTCGGACCTGGGCAAATGCAGTTCACGTTGATATTGCTGCGGGTCATTTCCCGCGCCAGGGATTTGGTAAAAGAGATAATACCGCCCTTGGCACCCGCATAGACGGTCTCGCCATAACTGCCGACACGACCGGCATCACTGCTGACCATAACAATCTTGCCGCCGCCGGCCTCCACGAGCAATGGAATAACCGCCCGCGTCAGCCGGACCGGACCCATGAAATTAAGGGCCATTATCTTTTCCCAATACTCAGGTGTGTTTTTCATAAATGGCTCGATAATGTCCCAGCCCGCCGCACTCACGAAGATATCGAGCTTGCCATGCTCTTTCTCGATGCTGGCCGTCGCGCTCTCGATAGAGGCCTCATTAGTCACATCAAGCTGCAGGAAAGACGCTGTGCCGCCACTGTCCGAAATTGCTTTCGCTACTTTTTTGCCACCTTCAACATTGATGTCGGAGACAATGACATGCCCTCCGGCCTTGGCGAAAGTTTCGCATATAGCGGCCCCGATGCCCGATGCGCCGCCGGTAATCAGAGCAATTTTACCTGTGATATCCATTTTTTTCTCTTTTTCTAGTTTTGAGTTAATTGTTTTCATTTACTGAAGAACGCCGCGATCCTGTCCTGGGCCTCTTGTGAGCGCATTGTTATCCTCGGTTTTTCGAGCTCCATCGCATATCCGTCGATTGCGCTATCGGAATATGCGTAAATACATTCTTTGGAAGCAAGAAGTGCAGGCTTGGCCAGCTTGCCTATTTTATCCGCCCATTCCCGGCTTATTTTATCAATGTCAGCGCGCGGACAGATCTTCTCGACAAGGCCAATGCGTACCGCCTCTACGCCATCAACGGTTTCGCACCCAAGAATGATCCGGCTGGCGATCCCGGGTCCACAAAGACGGGTCAGTCGTTGCGTACCGCCTGCGCCCGGAATCATACCGACCTGCGCCTCCGGTAAACCCAGCTTTGCCTCACTTGCTGCAACACGGAGATCACAGCTAAGCGCGAGCTCTAGCCCTCCGCCAAGTGCCGCGCCGTTGATTGCAGCGATCGTTACCGCCGGAAATTGTTCCAGCCGATTAAACAGCTTATGCATCAACTGGACATAGGCAATCATATCGTCAATGCCGCTATCGGACTGGAAGTGTTGTTGTATGCTTTTCAGGTCCGCGCCGGCGCAGAAGACTTTCTGATTACTACGGATCAGCATCACAGTTGCTCCGACATCTTCAACGCGATCCAGAGCTGCGTGAAAATCGGACATGAATTTATTGTCGATTGCATTAACCGGAGGATTACCCATGACAATCTGGCTGACGGTCGCGTTTTCAATAACTTCTATCACTCGGCCATTCTCCCGCCTTGCATGTCTTCAGCTAGCATTTTCTGTATTTTGTACTTCTGAATTTTCCCGCTGGGAGTCTTTGGCAGTTCATCCCAACATTCGACTCGCTCCGGGATCTTGAATTTTGCAACTCCCTGCGCCACAAGCAGGTCGTAGACCTCTCGAACCCCGACTTTGCGGCCAGGCTCCATCACCAGAACCGCACCGCCTGTCTCACCCAGTCGGTCATGGGGAATACCGACCAAGGCACAATCGATACAGCCCGGTATCTGGATGAGTAACTCCTCAACCTCTCGGGCGGCGATATTTTGGCCGCCACGCACAATCATATCCTTGATCCGCCCGGATATTCTGATCGAGCCATCCGGTCGTTTATAGGCAAGATCGCCAGAATGATACCAGCCATCAGCATCAAGCGATTTTGCAGTGACGTCGGGCGCGTTCAGATACCCGAGGAAGGTATTGGGGCCTCGGGACCATTCCTCGCCGATTTCTCCGTCGCGGCATTCATTTCCATTTTCATCGACGATCCTGATTTCTATCCCGTCTCCAGCCGCGCGACCATCGGTTGTCCAAGCGTTTTCTGGCGGATCGGATGGCCAGACAATCGTATGGGGCGGGCTTTCTGTCGACCCGTAAACACTTAAGACCCGTATGCCAATATCCATGGCATGCCGCACGACGGATTCAGGAACCGGTGCCCCGCCACATAGAAAATAGCGTAATGCGGGCAAGGTTGCGTTTTTGGCTCTCAGCTCATTTGCGGTCTCGACAAGAAAGGGCGTTGCGCCCATGGTCCACGTCGCTGCGTCTCGCAACATCTGGTCCACCGCCGCCGATGCCGTAAAGACGTCGAGGATGGAAAGTTGGCCTCCCGTCGTCAGGGTCAGAATTACGCCATGAAGGAACCCGCTGGCATGTGAAATCGGCGAGGCCATGAAACAGGTATCCTCATGACTTAGCCCCAATGTCTCGACAAAGCAGCGCTCTCCATACAAAATAGTGTTATGTGTATGAACAACGCCCTTTGGTTTTGACTCCGTACCCGATGTAAACAGGATCGCTGCGACATTATCGTGCTTCGCGTGGAGCGAAAGAGCACACGCCCCCTTATCCAATAACTCGACAAATGGAATACCCGCCTGCTGACTGCCCTCGTTAAGTTGGACTACAAGCTTCTCCCTATGATCGGGCCCAAGAATATCCTCAATATGGACCGTATGATCCGCGTTCCTAAATTTCCCTGCGAGGATAAGCGCCTTGCTCTGGCAGGTATCCACGACATATTTGATATCTTTCCAGCCATAGGTCATCGGAACCGGGTTGATGATTGCACCGACCCGGAGCGTGGCTAGAATGCAAACGACCGTCTGCCACCAGTTCGGAGCGCAAATCGTGACGATATCCTCCTCACCGATATTGGCATCTGCAAAATAGGAGGCAACGCTTTCAACATGTGAATGTAAATCACGGTAAGTAAAAAAGTTCCCCTCCGCATCCGACAGCGCTGCGCGTTCCGGATGATGCTGTACCATGCTTTCGAATAACTGGGAGATGCTGTCGGAACGCCAGTATTCTTCGGAATAGTAACGCTCGGCCACCGCCGGATTTGGAGAAGGAAACTTCATGCCAGTCAGCCATTTGTTGCTGGCCGACCAGCAATTTTCGCCTGGATCGATTCGATCAGGCCACCGTCAACGACGATATTCTGTCCAATCATATAAGTTGATCCTGACGTCAGGAGAAACTCGATAATGTCTGCCAAATCCTCAGCCGGATCACCAATCCGTTTCGCCGGAACCATGGCCTCGCGCTGTTTTTTCGTAGCCTCGTCAGAATAGACTTTTTCCGTCAATGCAGTACGAAACAGTCCCGGCGAAATTGTGTTAACGCGGATATCATCGGTCACCCATTCCAGTGCCAGCTGACGGGCAAACATGATCAACGCCGCCTTGGAGGAACTGTAGGGTCCCATCCCCGGATAAGGCTGTACGCCGGACATCGAAGCGATGGCGACAAAGGCTCCCTTGGCTTCCTTAAGCGGTGCGTGAACGGCCTGGGCGAGCAACATAGGTGCACGAACATTAACCGCAAACACTCGATCCCAGTTTTCGAGCTTAACATCTTCGATGGCGGATGGAATGGAAATACCGGCATTGCTGATAACAGAGTCCATGCCGTCAAATGTCCTAACGCTCTCGGCAGCGATCTTTCTCGGAATATCCGGATCGGACAAATCGCCTATGACCGGAATTGCGTCCGCCCCCTTCGCCTCAGCCTCACGAATGACCTCCTTCAGCTCATCACTATGTGTGGAGGCGCCAAGGGCCAACTTCGCCCCCGGCACTGCCAGCCTGAGAGCCACCGCACGCCCGATACCCTTACTCGCCCCTGTTATCAAACTTCTCATAAACTCTTCTCCACCCGTTAGATCATTGGGTTGGCCCGTCTACAGGCCAAGCCGCTTCAAGCTATATTTTAAGCCTCCGGGCATTCGAACCAACTTTAAAATTTCGCCTCAAAACCTGCATTGCCTGCCATCCGGCCCCGTGCGGCGTTTACTCTCCTTCATGTCCGATTTAAGCTTTATCCACTCTATTATAGCTAGCTAGTATTAGCAGTTCTATTATAAATGAATGATTAGTCATTCAACAAGTTTTGTCAATTCATTTTTTAAAGATATTGCCGCCGTATGCCAACAACAGGCAGGACAAGAAGCTCCCGGACAACTGACGAGAATGAGCTACCGCATATATTTTAGACAAGGTGGGAGAGCTGATACACCCTCACATCTCATAATCGACATGCAAGATCACCGGAAATTACCACCGAAGCAACCGCAGAAGCATATTTTTTAAAAATGAATTAGTGTTTATTTTCGCGAGCATGTAAAATTTTCCGTATAAGCGAAATACTGATCATTCAGTAATTAGGTGGCATATATCTATGTTAGTGATAGTAGTGCCTTAATAGACGACAGGAATATACAGAATGGCCGAATCGAAACTCTCAGACGGGCTTCAAGCGAAAATTACCAACACAGAACTTGTGGAGGAAAGACGGGGCCAGATCGTCAAGACCGCCATAAAGCTCTTCTCCCGTCGGGGCTTTTACAAGACAACCATTCAGGACATCGCCCGTGAAGCCGGATTTTCACAAGGCTTTATCTATCAGTATTTCAACAGCAAGGAAGAGCTGCTTCTTTATTCTCTGCGGGTGGTTCTGGATGCGTATGAGAATGACATCCCCCCTCGACTGCGTGGCATTCACCATCCGGTTGATCGACTTTGTGCTACAATTGCTGCCTTCTGCTCCTCAGTCGACGCTCATAGGGCTGCAACGGTACTTGCGTATCGTAGCTCGAAATCGCTAAAGCCAGAGATGCAGAAGTTGTTGATGGCTGACGAAACCCGGACCAACCGGCATTTGCGCGAGGCGCTGGATGTCTGCTTCGACGAAGGATACATGATAGAAGTCAACCGAGACATCATGGTGTATCAATGCCTGATGTTTGCCCATAGCTGGGCCCTGAAGAGTTGGGTTTACAAGGATAAATTCACCATTGACGAATATATCCAAGAAGGGCTGAAAATACTGGTTCGCCCCCTCCTCACCCCGAAGGGCGCGGAGTTCTGGTCCAAATACTACTGAGGCTGACGGCTTCGAACCGGCAAAGTACTGGCTTGCGCGGCGGGATTCGTGCAGCTGCATGCCTCTCAGGACACCCAGCCGCACTGGTAATTAGCTAGTTCATCATATTGTTCGGCAAGAAGAGAACAACTTCCGGGAAGGCCACCAGGATCCCGATGATCACCGCCTCGCCGAACAGGAAGGGCGTGACACCCTTGAACACTTCGCCAAGCGGGATGTCCGGCCGGACCCCATGTACGACATAGCAGTTGAGACCAACCGGTGGCGTGATCATCCCGACCTCGATCAGTTTGACAAGCAGAACGCCGAACCATATTGGATCATATCCCAGACCTATGATCGCCGGATAGATAACCGGCAGGGTGAGCATCATCATGCCCAGCCCGTCGAGGATCATCCCCATCAAAATATACATGACGATGACACCAAACAGAATAACAATGGGCGGCACGTCAAGGCCCGTCACCATCGCCGTCACTTCAGCGGGGAGGCCGGTGAAGGCCAAAAACCGCACAAAAACCATCACACCCCAGATGACCATAAAAATCATGGCCGTGGTCTTGATGGTCTCCAGCATACCGTCTCTAATATTCGCCAAGCTCATCCGCTTGAACATGGCCAAACCCAATATGATTGCCGCGCCGACCGCCGCTGATTCCGTCGGCGTCATCCAACCGAGATAGATCCCGCCAAGAATGATACCAACAACCGCAAGCACGCCCCACACCTTGGTCAGGGCCTGCAGCTTTTTGAACAATGACGTCGGCTTCAGACGGGGGGCAAGCGAAGGATTAACCTTCACCACAATCGTGATGACGATAATATAGACTACGATGGAAATCAGGCCGGGGACGAGACCGGCGAGCAAGAGCCGGCCAATCGATTCCTCGACGATGATTCCGTAAATTACCAGAATGGCGCTCGGCGGTATTAGCGCCGCCAGCGTTCCGCCCACAGCCACCACACCCGCAGCCAGCGATCGGTTATAGCCGCGCTCCTCCATCTCCGGAATGGCAAGGCGCGTAAAGACGGAAGCGCTTGCAGTACTCGCACCAGAGACAGCAGCAAAACTTGCACTTGCAAAAATCGTTGCCGTTGCAAGACCGCCGGGCGCCCGCCCGACCCATATTCGCGCGGCCTCGTAGGCCCCGCTGGTAATGCCCGCATAAAGCGCCAAAAATCCGATGGCGATAAACAACGGCAGAACGCTGAATGAATAGGAGGCAGAGTTTGCATATGGAATGATACCGGCAAGGCCAAACGCTGTCAGCGAGCCGCGCATCATGAACAGACCGCTGATCCCGACAAAGGCCGACGCATAGGCAACCGGCACGCCGAGGAAGATCAGCACTACCAGAAGAATAATTCCGACAATGCCAAGTGTTAAAGGGTCCATGATTTTTCCTGACTATAGAATGACGGTTGCTATTCTTGCGTCGGCTCAATATCCGGAGCCGTGATAGCTGGAGCATCCGGATCGGATATTAGTCGGAAGGCCTCGATCAACTGCAGAACAAGCCGTACAAGCAGCAGGCAAAGCGCGATAAAAACCGCCAATGTGCCCGGCCATAAAGGAAGATAAATATTTGGTGTATTTCCCCCGATTTCCCAAGTACGCAGGAAGTTATCCCAACTGCCTTTGACCAACGCTGCAACTACAAATCCGGCAACAAGAAGGGAAAGTGCCTCCAGCAACCAGCGGGAACGCCCCGTGGTCCGCGAGACAACCAGCGTCATCCTCACGTTGCCCCAATGGGCCTGACAATAGGCAATACCAAATGCCGCCACAACGACCATAAGTTGTTCGACCATATCAAGGCTACCATGTATCGGCGCCCTGAATGCACTGCGGCCAATAACCTCAGCAACACCAAGCGCCATTATAACGAGAACCACCCCACCCGCGAGAATGGCGAATAGCCACTCAACTTGCCTTAAAATGCCGTGAGCCAGCCCTATAAACCGCCACATCGTTACCTCCAACTATGCCTGTAAGTGGAAAAATGCGCCCTACAATCAGGATTTAGCAGACCACATTTTTCCGTAGCTTAACGTCTTTTTATTATTTTTTCGACTTTGTTAATTGGCCTTAGCTTCTTTCGCGAGTGCGAGAATTTCGTCAAGTAATGCCTGACCATCCAAACCTTCTGCGTTGCGCGCTGCAACCCAGGCATTCCAGCTTGGCTGCACTGCCTTGTCCATAATGTGCTCGACATCCTCTTCCGAGAACCGGACCTCTTCCAGGCCTTCTTCTTCAAAGAGTTTCTCGTTCTTTTCATCGATCGTCGTATAAGTGTCGATCTGATGCTGATAGGCGCCGGGCTTTACACGGTCGATCAGTTCCTGATACTGAGGTGGCAGTGCTTCATATGCTTGTTTGTTGGCAACCAGAACGCACGTTAGGGAACCGAGTGCGGATTTCTGAGTCCGCCAGTCCGAGAGCTCATGCAACTTGTAGGCAGCGAATGCATATGTATATGGAAACGCAACGCCATCTATAACCCCACGTTCAAGTGACTGATACATTTCAGGGGCCGGAACGGCCGTTGGAATAGCACCAATTGATTTCATTAAATCACCAATGCCGCCCCCAGCACTCAACCGGAGGCCTTCCCAGTCCTGGATATTCTTGGGTGCCTCTCCTTTGCCCATGACTTCATAATTCGGCATGAGAGCGGTCATTAGCGGATATGCGTTCCAGCGGGCAAGTTCTTCCAGTACGACTGGATTGTGAAGATACGCCTCATGGACTTCCACACGTGATTCCAGATCCGTTACGGGCAAGAAGGGCAAATCAAGTCCGGTGATCGCCGGCGTTTTCGATGGATGGTATAGCGGGCAGAACATTGCTGCCTCGAACGCTCCGATTTTCAGGCCATCCAGGTTTTCTTTAGGGTCAGATAATACACCGCCGTATTGGAGCGAGACTTCAAAATTCCCATCCGTCGCTTTAGATATCTGCTCAGAGAATGACTCCATTCCTTCCATAATCCCGCGGCGTTTACCCCAGGTCGAGAGCAACCATTTGACTTTCGGTCCGTCGACTTCCGCTGCCTGAGCTGTCGAGACGGTTATTCCACCTGAACCGAAGCCCAGAGTTATCGCCGTCACCATGCTGCAGGCCGCTACAAGTGCCATATTTCCTAGTTTCATCACGTTATCTCCCTTAAAGTTTAGTTTGCTTTTACCGGTACTTTTTGAGCACTGACTGATTATTCATTCATACTACTATAATATTAACTTCAGGACAAACGGTTTTTAAGGCCAACCGTCCCGCGTTCGCTTTTGAATCGGCCGATATCCACCACCTCGCAGAATGAGTATCGGCCATCACTCGACTAAAGGGCTGTTATGCCGCGGAAATTCCGCCGTTCACGCTAATTCCCTGGCCAGTGATCTTGGCACCTCCGGGACCGGCCAGGAAAACGGCAAGCGGCGCGATATCAGCCGGCGTCACCACGCCAAGCTTGGCTTTCTCTTCCGCTTTTTTAAAGAGCCGCTTGGTAAACTCGTTCCCCATCAGACGGTCATAAGCGTCCGTTCCTGCAACGATGGATGGCGTCAAGGCATTGACCCGAATGCCATGCCGGGACTGTTCAAGCGCCATAGTGCGGGTAAACATCAGCGTGCCTGCCTTACTGCCGCCGATCACGGCCTCGCCTGGGGTCGCGATTTTTGCGGCATCCGAAGACAGATTGATGATCGCCCCGCCCTCACGCTCGATCAGATGCGGCAAGGCTGCGTGGCAGGTGTAAATCACGCTCATGAAATGGGCGGCCACAAGGGCGTCGAGCCCTTCAGGCGAGTTCTTGTGAAACGGCATCGGCATATGGTTGCTCGGGCCAGGGATGCTGGTAACCACGATATCCAGCTCGCCAAAGGCGTCGATTGTCGCATCGACGATCTGCTTGGCGCCTGCATATTTCGTCGAATCAGCAGCGACAAACCGGACGTCCGTATCCGGCGCCCGTTTTTTCAGCCGGGCGACCGCATCGGCCCCACGCTTTTCATCGCGCCCATTCAGCATGACCCGCGGCACCCCTGCCTCAGCCAGCTGCGCGCCAATCTCAAAGCCGATGCTTGAGGTGGAGCCCGTCAACATGGCCGTGCATTCACTTAAATG
>Ga0098035_1001398_pt1 | contig 11745 bp, 8 predicted proteins | sample 3_EtaG_FD_75046 | JGI IMG/M metagenome (GOLD analysis project Ga0098035, IMG submission 75046) | Marine viral communities from the Subarctic Pacific Ocean - 3_ETSP_OMZ_AT15126 metaG | ecosystem: Environmental > Aquatic > Marine > Oceanic | place: Pacific Ocean | collected 2015-01-07
CGCATAAGTCAGAACGCGGTGGTCGACGTCTTCGAGCCCGGTCGGCCGGTCCGCAAGCCGGTCGACCGGCATCGGCGAAAGCGTGGCCACCCCCGGCCCCATCTTCACGCCGGGCGCAACCGAGGGATCGCGCATCGACATGGAGTGTCCGTCCATCGATTCGTTGGCAGGCTTGCTGAGGTCGATCACGCCGCCCTCGCCCATGTCCATCCCGGACATGTCCATGCCCATGTCGCGCATGGTAAGAAGCGGCCTCTCGCGCAGTGGAGGAACCGGCGCCACCAGCCCGGGCCGCTGCGCCAATGAGGCGCGTACGAGCCCGGAACGGTCGATGGCCTCGGCGACGACCGCGTAACTCTCCGCCTCGCCCGGCTCGACGATGAAGTCGTACGTCTCGGCAATCGCAATCTGCACTTCGTCGGTTTCGATGGGCTGGACATGGTTGCCATCGGCCGCGACGACCTTGAGCGCAAGGCCCGGGACGCGAAAGTTGAAGTTGGTCATGGCCGAGGCATTGATCACCCGCAGCCGGACCTTTTCGCCGGGTTTGAACAAGCCCGTCCAGTTCTCCGGCGTGCCATGGCCATTGATCAGGAAACTGTAGGTAGAGCCGGTAACGTCCGAGATGTCGGTCGCATCCATTCGCATCTGCGCCCATTCCAGACGCTCGGCAAGGCTCTGGTCCTTGCCGGCCAGCAACCCCGCAAGAGTCTGCTTCTGGCGGTTGAAGTAGCCGCCCATCATCTTGAGACGACGCAGCTGCTCATGCGGATGCATCGAGCTCCAGTCCGACAGAACCAGGACGTGCTCGCGGTCATAGCCGATCGGATCGGGACCGGCCGGGTCGATGACGATAGGGCCATAAAGCCCGACCGCTTCCTGCATCCCGGAATGACTATGGTACCAGAACGTACCGGAATGGACGATCGGGAACTCGTAGACGAAGGTCTCGCCGGGATCGATGCCGGGGAAGCTGACGCCGGGCACGCCATCCATCTGGAAGGGAAGCAACAGGCCGTGCCAGTGGATCGAACTTTGTTCGCGCAAGGTATTGGTCACGGCAAGACGCACGGTCTGGCCTTCGCGAAGCCGCAGGAGCGGTGCGGGCAGGGTACCGTTGACGGTAATCGCATGGGCCGAGCGGCCGCCCGTCGCAAAATGGCTCTCGCCGATCTGCAGCGCAATGGAATCGCCCGAGAGCGTACCGAAACCTGCCGTACCCGGCGTACCGCTGCGTGCCCAGGCGGGAGTCACTGCGGAAAGCCCGAGCCCCCCGGCAAGCATACCGGACAGGGCGAGAAAACGGCGACGGTTGAAGGGATCAAGAGCAGTCATCGCCGATAATACGCAGATCCGGCGCTTACCCCTCAAGCAAGTGCGACAATTTCTGGCGGGCTCGGTAAATGCGGGTTTCCACCGCCTTGCGGCTGATGCCTAGAACTTCGGCAGCCTCATCCTGCGTCATGTCTTCCAGAGAACAGAGCAGCAGCGGTTCCTTGAGGCTGGCCGGCAAGCTGGCAATCGCCTCGTGGATTCTCTCCACCCCCCGACGCGATGAAAGAGCTTCTTCCGGGTTCTCCTCGGGGTCGGCAATATCGGACGCGTCGTCGAGCGGCACGGCAAAGGAAAAGAAGCGGCGAACCGTTCGCCGACGGGCCCAGTCATGGCACTTGTTGCGCGCGATGCGCAGGATCCATGCACGAAACGGGCGCGTGCGGTCATAGCGGCCAAGGGCAAGGAACGCAGCGACAAAGCATTCCTGCGTAATGTCGAGCGCATCGCTTTCATTACCGGTCAGGCCGCGCACGAAGCGGAATACCGCCTCGCGGTGCCGCTTCATGAGGGTATCGAAGCCCGACTGGCGACCGGCAAGCGCGGCGACCGCCGCCGATGCGTCGTCGCCATCCCCGACCGCCATTCTACCGGTTTGCCGCCCTTGCCCGGACACGCCGGATCATTCCTCTGGCGGCGTGGTCAGGGCATGGGCAACAGCGGAATCGAAACGCCTGGCCTGATCTGGCCGGAGCACAGCGCGCATGGAAAAGACGTGCCGAAGCGTCGCCTTCTGCAATTCGCCCATGGCCATGTGCGACTGGTCGACTGCCCTCTCCACTGCCGGACCATACGTATGCTCGCGCTCTATCGCCTGTGCCAGTTGCGCGTTGGCCTGCCGCAGACGCCCGTCGAGCAGCTTGCGTCTTTCAGCAAATTCGCTCTCGAGCCGATCAATCTGCGCTTCCTGCGCCTTATCGAGATCGAGTTCCTCATGAAGCACGGCATGCAGCCGGCTCTCGTGATTGTCGCCCGCCCGCAGCTTCTGCCCGATCATGAGGGCAACCAGCGCAGCGAGGAATGCGAGGACAAATGCCAGAACGTAGCCGCGCAGACCTGCCACGATCAGGAAACCAGCAAGTGCGAAGGCGCGGCCGCGGGCAGGCCAAGCAGCGGATCTTCGTGCACGGAAGGCGCGCCCGGCAATGCAAGCCCGCCCCACAACCCGATCACCCCCGCAACCGCACAGGCGAGCACGATGCCGCGGCGAGCCACCAACCGCTCGCGCGCTGCGAACAGCCCGGCCATGACCGGGCCCTCGATAGCGCCAAGTCCGGCAGGCACGGGTTCATCGCGCAATTGGGCTATGAACCGGTCAACATCGTCCATGGCGTGATATCCTGAAATACTTCTGCTTGCCGAGCTATACGCAGCCCCTTCACCCATCCCTCATGTTCATGGCGAATGCAATCGTGAGGGCCAATCGTGCGGGCATCGCGGCCATGAAGCTGCCGGGGCGCTTCAGGCTTTCGGCAAGGCACATATGGCAGTGTGCCGCGCGCATGCTGGCGCGCGGCCATGCAACGATCGAAGGTGCACCTGGCGGTTGCCTGTCGCAGTCCGATCGGACCTCAGAAGCGGTCCAGATCATTGGCTATGGTAACCGGTCCGGCATATTCCTTTTTGACCGCTTCCACATTCCTTCCAACCTGCTCAGGTCCCGAAAGGCCCCCGGCGAAATGGGTCACGACGAGCGCCTTGGCGTGCGCCCTGGCGGCAAGCCGGCCGACTTCCTGCGGCGTCAGGTGATGCGTGGTAAGATGCCGCACCATGTTTTCTTTGATGCTCGCTGGCATATCGGGGGCAACCTTGGCCATGCGCGCCAGCGTCGAATCCATGTCGATCATCTCGCTGACAAGCAGGTCAACTCCGGCTGCGAGCTTCTCGACCGCTTCGCTGGGACCGGTATCGCCGGTGTAGAGGATAGACTTGCCCGGCATGTCGAAGCGATAGGAATAGGATTTGTAGTTCCGCTCGTCCGAACTCCCCGGTGCAAAATCATAATGCGTGTTCTGAACGACCTTCACGGTCATGTCATCGACAGTGATCATCTCACCATCCCGCAATTCGGTAACATTCACGGTATTGGCCGGCGGTGCCCAGACTCGTCCGGGAAGGCCATAGCCAGCCTTTGCCGACGGCTGCAGCGAAGCCACAATGCCGCCGACGAATTCCCGCGTTCCGGGCGGGCCATAGATCTGCAGCACTCCGCCGGTTTCGGTCTGAAGCCTCAAGCCGATCACAGCGGCCAGGCCACCGACGTGATCGATATGGAGATGACTGATGAAGACTGCGCGAACCGCGGGCAGGTTCATTCCTGCCCGCGCCAGCTGTTCTGTCGCGCCATCCCCGGCATCGACGAGATAGACCCGGTCACCGCGTACGATGGCATTCGCGGGTTGGGAACGCTGTCCATCCGGTACCGGACCACCCATCGTCCCCAAGGTGATGAAGCTGGTGGCTCCCGGAGTTACAGTGGCCGCTTCCCCCGTGTGTGCCAGCGCAAGAAATGCCAGTGGCGCCAGCGCACGCAGCGATACCTTCATCATCACATCCAATCCCTTAAAGCTTGAAGCCCAAGCGAGCGCCGTAAGTGCGCGGCGGACGAAGAGTTCCGATCGGGAAGTCAAGGATCGGGCGTGAACCTGCGCGAGCAAGAACTTCTTCATCTTCGATGTTGTTGATGAACGCGGTGACGGTCCAGCGGCCTTCCGGCCCTTCGAGCGTGAGGTATGCGTCGGACATCATGAACGCGCCCTGCTTTTCCACGTCGCGGAAATTCGCATTCAGGAATCGGCTGCTCTCGATGTTGGACCGCAGGCCGGCAATAAGTTCCATGTCACCGCCCAGATCGAATGTATGCTCGTATCCGACATTGGCCGACCAGCGCGGCGAATTGACGGTTGGCTTGCCCGAGCAATCGATGTCGAAGAACCGCGCCCCGTTCACCCCGGGGTTCGCCAGCCGCGTACCGGTGACCGTGCATCCCGTCGAAACGGGCGCGCCGGTTGGCGAGAAGTTGGCCGTCTGCAGACTGTTGTATTTGCCGTTGAGATACTGGACGTTGGCGCTGAACTGATCGTGGCGCGTAGGCGCAAAGCGCATCTCGACTTCGGCGCCATATATGCGCGACTGTCCCGCGTTGGTGGTGAGAGAGCCTTGAGCGAAGAGGCCGTCACCCGTTTTCACGCCGCCCACGAAGGTCACTTGCTGGTCCTTGTAGTCCCAGTAGAACGCTTCCACGTTGAGCTGCACCTTGTTACCGAAGAAACGGTTCTTCGAGCCAATGGTGTAAGCGGTCAGCGTTTCGGGAGCGAAAACGTTATTCGGCGGCGAAGCAACGTAGAACCCGCCCGACTTGAAGCCAGTGGCAACATTTGCATACAGCAGCGATGCCGGACCTGCGTCAAATTCGACGCCTGCCTTCCAGGTGAACTTGTTGAAGGTCAGGCTACCGGTAAACGGCGCGCCAAGCGGCGGATCGATCGGGCCGGGAAGCCCGCCCGATACCGATGCGGTGAGCTGTGACTTTTCCTCATGGGTATAGCGCCCGCCCGCAACTACGCGGAAAGCATAGCTGAGATCGAAGGTCAGCTGGCCGAAGGCAGCGATGCTCTGCGTCTTGAGGCGCGGCGAAAAGCGGGTCGTGGAAAGGCGACCCTGGCGGAAGTAGTTCAGCGTCTCCTGCTCTTCATTATAGAAGAATGCGCCGGCAACGTAGCGCAATCTGCCCTGCGCTGACGAAGTCAGACGCGCTTCCAGCGACATCTGGTCGGCATTGTCCTGGATCTCGCCGAGGAACCCGGGAAGATATGTACGGAAATCGGCTTCGGAACGGCGCCAGGCTGGAATGATTGTCAGCTTGCCGAAGCCCATGTCTCCTTCGACCTGCGCGCTCAGCCCATAGAACTTGTTGTTGAGATAACCATCACCCTTGGCGTTCTCGATGCAGCCACTGGCGATGAAACCCCCGACGCAGAAGGGCGGCGCAAAACGCGTATCGGCAAAACCATTGATGGCGGCGATTGCCAGAGGATCCGACAGCCCAATGCGATCATCGACAGGGGGAACCGCAAAATCCGGATTGGGCAAAAGGACCGCACCTGAACCCTTGCCATGCTGGTTGTAGTAATCGCCGACGAAAGTGATTGACCATTGATCCGAAGGCTTGATCAGCAGCGATGCACGCCCTGCCTCGCCTTTGTCGTCGTCGTAGCCATCGGAAAGGTAGCCGTCGCGGTCGACGATCTGGCCTGCAACCCGGAGCGCTACCGTTTCGCCGAACGGCAGATTGACCGCCGCGAACCCCTTCTTGCTGTCGTAGTTTCCGTATTCCACCAGCCCTTCGAAGCCCAGCGTGCCCAATTGCGGCTTCTTGGGAAGGACATTGATCGCGCCGCCTGTGGCGTTGCGGCCATATAGCGTGCCCTGCGGTCCCTTCACCACTTCGACGCGCTCGAGATCATAGAAAACCCCGGCGGGCGCAGTCGGACGGCCGACATAGACGCCGTTGAAATTAAAGGCGATTGCATTCTCAGAAAAACTGTTCTGCGAATTCGTGCCGACGCCGCGAAGGAAGAAACTTGTCGTTCCGCCCGTAGGCTGGACAACCAGCGCCGGCACCAACTTGCCGAGGTTTGACGTTTCGGTAATGCCCGACTTTACAAGCTGGTCGCCGGTAACGGCGCTCACCGCCACCGCCACTTTCTGCAGGGTCTCTTCCCGGCGTTGAGCGGTAACGATGATCTCCTCGAGACCACCTTCATTGCCAGCCGATTGCTCTGCCACTTGAGCTTCGGCGGTTTGAGCCAGCACCAGGTGCGGAGCCAGGGCAACCCCGGCCAGCAATGTTCCGATTGTGATCTTGAGCATTTGTCACTCCCCATTATCAGTTTGTTTTTTCAACTATGCCGCCGGAGAAGCAGGTCTCCTTGGCCAGATTCGATGCATGGATTTGAGAAGGCGCCGTTGCCATCTGCGGCGGACCGGCGCGATTTGCGGGCGGTCGAGACTGATCAGGTCATGGACTTCGGGGCGATTCCCAACAGGCATGCGCTCCCCACCTTATCCCCCTCCTGTACCGTTCTTCGACTCGTTCACTTGCCTGCTGGTCATTCGCACCAAGCAATCAATTTGCAAAATTGCTTTTTTCTATGATATCTCATTTGAAAATCGGATAGGAACGTTATGCGCTTCAAGGGGCTCGACCTCAATCTTCTGCTTGTTCTTGAGACTCTCCTGGCCGAACGCAGCGTAACCGCCGCCTCCAGGCGCCTTAACCTTAGCCAGCCCGCGACAAGTGCGGCGCTTGCCAAGTTAAGGGAGTACTTCAACGATGAATTGCTGCAGCAGCGCGGAAGAACCATGTTTCCCACTGCTCATGCCTTGAGCATAAGGCCCCTTGTCCGCGAGGTCCTGGCAGATGCGGAGCGTTTGATTGCCACCTCGGCCAGCTTCGATCCTGCCACTTCGGACCGGAAGTTTGTCGTGATGGGATCGGACTATATCTTCACCACCCTGCTGGCATCGTTCATCGCATCCTTGCAGGCCGAGGCTCCAAACATCAGGATCCAGGCCAATCCATTGGAGCCCAATGTAATCAAGCAGCTCGAGCGAGCAGAAGTGGATCTACTTCTGACGCCCCGCCACTTTGTAACCCCCGAACACCCGGCCATCGCCATCTTCGAAGAGCAGCACGTCCTCGTGGGCTGGAATGAAAATCCGATATTCTCGAAGGAAGTGAAGCTGGAAGACTTTCTTGCTGCACCGCAAGTCTGCGTGGAATTTGGGCCGAACCGGACAGTGCCGTTCGCAGAGGAGCAGATGCGGGCGCTTGGGCTGCAGCGACGAATCGAGGTAATCGCGCCGACCTTCGCTGCCGTTCCCTGGATCCTGCCGAATTCCAGCCGGGTGGCCGTATTGCAGGAACGCCTTGCGCAGAAATTCGCCCGGCACCTGCCCTTGGCTATCGCGCCGCTACCGTTCCCCATGTCAACGATGGAAGAGATGGCGCAGTTTCACTCAACCAGAGATCGGGACGCCGGGCTTCAGTGGCTCCTGTCCAGACTTCAGGAGAAAGCGCAGGAAAGCTGATCGAGCACCGACGGAAAGCTGGGCAGAGCGGGCCGCGATGATGCCTGGCCTTTATCGGCACTTCCCCCTGACGAAGCGAAACCGATCGCGTGGCTCAGCGCAATGTCATGTCGCAAGCATTATCACGATGTCGCCCGCGCATAGCGCTCACGCTTGGCAGCGACCGCGCGCCGGGCCTCCTCCACCGCACGTTCTTCGGTGGCGAAAAGCAGGCTGTCGAGAACAGTGGTCAGGTGCGCACGCATCGCCGCGCGGGCAGCGCGAGGATCCCGGGCACGCAGGGCATCGAGGACCGCGGTGTGTTCATCCACGACGGGCTTTATGTTGGCACTGCGGGCCTTTTCGTGAAGCAAGGAGGCTTCGGGCGACGTGGCCCGCAAATTCCACAGGCGCTCCACGATCTCTATCAGTGCAGCGTTGCGGGTTGCTGCTGCGAGTGTGACGTGGAACTGGCGATCAGCTCTTTCGGTGCCCTTGGGGTCCAGGTTTTCCTGCGCGATTTCCTCGACCAGCCTTTCCAGGCCGGCCAGTTCCTCATCCGTGATCTGCGCGGCTGCGAGCGCGGCGCATTCGGACTCGACCAACAGGCGCGCCTCGGTGAGTTCGAAGGCGGAGATGTTGAAGCCAGGCTTCTCCTCGTCGCCCGGTAACCGGACTACATAGGCGCCCGAGCCGACGCGCACTTCGACAAGGCCCTGAACTTCCAGTGCAATGATTGCTTCGCGCACCGTGGGCCGGCTTACGTTGTGAAGCGCAGACAGCTCTCGCTCGGCTGGCAGACGGTCGCCGACGCGGTATTTGCCTTCTACCAGGTCAACGAGCAGTTCGCGCGCAAGATCCTGATAGAGCCGTTCCTTCATACCCTCAGCCATCGCGCTTCCATATCCCTTACCAATTAGCATGATTGCCAGACCAATAGGGCGAGGTCAATCTAACATAGAAATCCGCCCCGGGATTCGCCAGCGAGCCATACAAAAATATAAAGCCAGCGCAATCACCGCGCACTGCGCTCGCCGTTAGGTCACGCACTTGCCAAATATCGCCATTCTTGCATCGATCGGCAGCCGCAGGTGGGGGCTCGCTCCGCAATCCTGGGCCAGACCGGGATCGCGGCCCGCGATCGACGACTAGTCGAATCGTGAACTCATCAGATCCTGCCCGGCTTTTCCTTCTTGTAGCCGACGGCAAGCTACAGGAGGACAAGGGAGCACGCATCTTGAAGTTACAATCACGTCATTTCCGAGCCCATAGCAAAGCTACCGGCTTGACTGGTCTTACCAAAATGCGCTAATCGGCCAGTTGACCGCTTCAAGGTTCGTAGGGAGAAGACTTCGTGAGGCATTCTGCAATTTTCAGCGCGACCGCTGGACGTCGCGCCATCGTGGCCGGCACGCTTGCCGGGCTACTGGTCGCCGCGCCTGCTCAGGCTCAGGACGCTGGTTCGCCTGACGCAGCCGATGCCGGACAGGACGCCGGCGTCATCATCGTTACAGCGCAAAAGCGCTCACAGGATATTCTCCAAGTCCCGGCCGCGGTCTCTGCGATCAGCGAAAAGACGCTCGACGCGGCACAGGTCAAGGACTTCACCGACATCACCAATGTCGCCCCGTCGGTCACAGTGGCGAGCGCGGGCAACTCCGCGTCCTCGACCGTATCGCTTCGCGGCATCGGCACTCTCTCGTTCTCGACCAGCGTCGAGCCGTCGGTTTCGATTGTCGTGGATGATGTCGCTCTGCTCCAGCAGGGTCAGGCGTTCGGCAAACTCAACGACATCGCCCGCATCGAAGTGCTGCGCGGTCCGCAGGATTCGCTGTTCGGCAAGAACGCCTCGGCAGGCGTGATCAACATCGTGACCAAGGATCCGACGAACAACCTCAGCGGCTTCGTCGAAGGCCTGATGACCGATGACAACGAAGTTCGCGTAAACGGCAACCTGTCGGGTCCCATTGGCGACAGCGCAGGCTTTCGCATCAACGCCTTCTACGGCGACCGCAAGGGCTACATCCGCAACCTGACGAACGACACTTGGCTCAATGGCGAAGAAAGCTACGGTGTACGGGGCAAGGTCAAGTACGACAGCGGCATTCTCTCGGTCCAGTTGATCGGTGACTACAGCAACACAAAATCCACCGGCAATCAGCCAACCTACTACTACGTCGCTCCCGGCACGCTTCAGAACGGTCGTCCGATCAACCTGGGTGGGGTGGTCCCCGGCATCGCCAACACCGAAGTCACGGTCAACGACGACCAGCTCTCGAACACGGAGCAGTGGATGGCGTCGGCCAAGATCGGCCTCGATCTCGGTTTTGCTTCGTTGACTTCGGTCAGCAGTTACCAGGACTGGAAGCTGGACACCTCGTCCGACTTCGACTTCACTCCGTCGTTCGTCATTCGTCAGGGCGGCCCTTACCATGCGAAGCAGTTCGCACAGGAACTCCGCCTGACTTCGGCCGACACCGGTCCGTTCGATTATCTTGTCGGTCTCTACTACGCAGACGGCGAGACGGATCGCCAGTTCGCCCGCGATACGGCTGCATTCTTGACGTTCCTGCGCCGCAATTGGGACTCGACCGCTTCAACGCGGACCCTCGCGGCCTTTGCGCAGCTCGGCTACGATCTGTCGGAGAAGACCAAGCTCACCGTTGGCGGACGCATCAACAATGAGAAGGTTGGCGTGTTCTACCGCGATAACATCCCGGCCACCCCGATCATCTATCAGGGCCAAGCCAAGGATACAGCTCTCACTGGCAAGGCGTCCCTGCAGCACTTCATAACCGACGAAGTGATGACCTATGCGTCGATTGCGACCGGCTACAAGGGCCAGGCCTACGATATCTCTTCGGGATTCAATCAGTCGCGCATCGATAATCTCGTCAAGCCGGAGAATTCGGTTGCTTACGAGGTCGGTGTGAAGGGCCGCTTCTGGGATAATCGCGGTTCGTTCGGGCTCACCGGCTTCTGGACCGATTATGACGATTTCCAGGCCCAGAACGTCGAATTTGTCGGAGGCGCGATCCAGCCGGTGCTTCGCAATGTCGGCAAGCTGCGCACGAAGGGCATCGAGTTCGAAGGTACGCTGCGTCCCGTCAACGGCCTCTCGCTTTTCGCCTCGGCAGCCTATGTCGATGCAAAAATCCGCCAGTTCCCGAACGCAACCTGCTATCCGGGCCAGACGGCGGCACAAGGCTGCGTCGGCGGTTCGCAGAACCTTGCCGGCGCCAACTTGGCCAACTCGCCAAAGTTCAAGTACAACATCGGCGGCAACTTCGAAACGCCGCTCGGCAGCTCGCCGATCAGCATTTTCACGTCGGCCAACTACGTCTGGCAGGACGATGTGAACTTCGCGCTCGACGGTAATCCGCTTACCGAACAGAAAGCATACGGCATCGCCAACGCCACCATCGGCCTGCGCGAGACCGAGAACCGCAACTGGGAAGTCTCGCTGTTCGTCAACAACCTGTTCGACAAGTCCTATGCCGCAGTGCTCACCGACTACTCGGACAATGGCTACACTGGAACGGCGATCGTGCAGCAGGTGCCCCGCAATTACGGCCGCTATGTCGGGCTGAAGCTGCGCTTCGGTTTTGGTGGGGATCGCTGACGCCTTTCTTCGACATTCGAGATATGCCCAGGGGGCCGGCGCACTACCGCGTCGGCCCCTTTTATTTTGAATCAGCCATGATGTCAGGTCCGCCTTCCCGGCGCAGAGCGCATGCCGGAACTCTGAATGGCTCAGGAAGCGTGTGAGGATTGAAATGTGCTGGGATTTTCGAACCCGGCAAGGCGGCACAGGGCGATTGCAATCCAACCATTGCGCAATGCTGGGCCGGCGCGCATTCAGCAATTACATCGCACGCGCCCCGAGTGATGCATCAAATGAAGTTGCTGCGATCGACGCTCAATGATCGGCAAATCGCCAGACCAAATCCAGCGATAATCCAGCGATACGGATGCCATGCTGGAGCGCGAACTGCGGACCTGTCATTCCACCGAAGCTGCGTTGTCGAATTGCGGCATCGGTGGATCGGGAGGCACCTCGCGTGAGTCCCGTTCCACCGGAGGCACGCCGGTCGTCGAGATATACCGGTCCAGCAACTTGTGCGTGAGAGCTTCTCGGGTGCGGGCATACCGGCGATCGTCGATCAGGTTGAAGAGTTCGGCAGGATCCTTCTTGCGATCGTAAAGCTCAGACTGCCCATTCGGACGGGAAACAAGCTTGTAGGCCGGAGTGGTGATTGCCGCCGCGCGCGTAACTGTCTGCGGGAAATCGTTCTGAATTTCGTGCTTGGCCGTGTAGATGTTCGGCGGCCCTTTCATCCG